>Ga0209257_1000392_pt1 | contig 87104 bp, 87 predicted proteins | sample AraplaCvi_mCL_r2_FD_184277 | JGI IMG/M metagenome (GOLD analysis project Ga0209257, IMG submission 184277) | Arabidopsis root microbial communities from North Carolina, USA - plate scrape MF_Cvi_mCL_r2 (SPAdes) (version 2) | ecosystem: Host-associated > Plants > Roots > Endosphere | place: USA...
CCGGCAAGGGTTACGTCCCCGCGACCGCAAACCGTCCGATCGACGCGCCGATCGGCCTGATCCCGGTCGACTCGCTCTACTCGCCGGTGCGCCAGGTCGCCTACAAGGTCGACAATGCCCGCATCGGCCAGGAACTGGACTATGACAAGCTGAACCTGACCGTCGAAACCGACGGCACGATCACCCCGGAAGACGCCGTCGCTTACGCCGCGCGCATCCTCCAGGACCAGCTCCAGGTCTTCGTCCACTTCGAAGAAGCGATGAACGACAGCGGCCTCATCGGCATGGCGGCTTCGCCGACCACCGCCGATGAATCGGACGTCAACCAGCTCAACCGCTTCCTTCTCAAGAAGGTCGACGAGCTCGAACTGTCGGTCCGCTCGGCGAACTGCCTCAAGAACGACAACATCATCTACATCGGTGATCTCGTTCAGAAGACCGAAGCCGAAATGCTTCGCACGCCGAACTTCGGCCGCAAGTCCTTGAACGAAATCAAGGAAGTGCTGTCGTCGATGGGCCTGCGCCTCGGCATGGACATCCCCGGCTGGCCGCCGGAGAACATCGAAGAAATGGCCAAGAAGCTCGAACAGGAGCTGCTCGGCTAATCGAGATAGCGCCCCGGTTCGCCGGGGCGCATCCAACGGGAATGGGTCGGCCCGCGAACCGACCTGGCTTGGGGTACCTCGAACGGCCCCTCTGACAAACGAAGGACAAGATTATGCGTCATAAATCGGGTGGCCGGAAGCTTCAGCGCACGAGCGCGCATCGCACGGCCCTGTTCCGCAACATGTCGGCTTCGCTCATCAAGCATGAGCAGATCACGACGACCGTCGCCAAGGCGAAGGAACTGCGTCCCTATATCGAAAAGCTGGTGACGCTCGCCAAGCGCGGTGGCCTCGCCAACCGTCGCCTCGCGAACAGCCGCCTGCTCGACGACACGCAGCTCAAGAAGCTGTTCGACGTCCTCGCCGAGCGCTACAAGGACCGCAACGGCGGCTACACCCGCGTGATCAAGGCCGGTATCCGCGCCTCAGACGCGGCGCCGATGGCGATCATCGAATTCGTCGATCGCGACGTCGATGCCAAGGGCCAGGATTCGGGTCCGGTCGAACAGTATGACGAGGACATGGCCGAAGCCTGAGCTTCGCCTTCTTGTTAAAGATCAAGGGCGGCGTCCGCAGGGACGACCGCCCTTTTTCTTTGCCGCCCAGCCTGCGTTAGAGTGGACAGCCACCACTATTGCCTTTCCTGTCGTTGCGGGAAACCACGGCTGGACCGACCTTCCGCGCGGCCGGGAGGAAATCGAACAGTCGTATTCGACCATCTCCTTTGAAGAATTGCCCCGCGGCACGGGCCCAAATCCCCTTGCCCGCCTCTTGCCGATGCTTACATATCGGCGCACGATAATTTCCCCAGAAAAGAGGTCGCCTTGCCATGCCCCGTAAAACCCTGTCCGCGCCGCTGGCGCTGGTTGCCCTGACGATGATTCCAGGAGCAGCACAAGCGGCCGATGCCGCGGCAACCTCGGCGACCGGCAAGGTGCTTGCCTATCCCGACACGGTACGCGGCGACACGGTCGACCCGCAGTTCGGCGTCGATGTCGCCGATCCCTATCGCTGGCTCGAGGACGACGTCCGCGTCAATCCGAAGGTCGCCGACTGGGTCGCGGCGCAGAATAAGGTCACCGACACCTATCTCGAAACGCTGCCCGGCCGCGATACCTTCAAGAAGCGGATGACCGAGCTTTACAATTACGAACGCTTCGGGCTGCCGACCAAGGCGGGGACCCGCTATTTCTACACGCGCAACGACGGGCTGCAGCCGCAGTCGGTGCTCTATGTCCGCGAAGGGCTGAAGGGCGAAGGCCGCGTGCTGATCGATCCCAACGCCTGGGCCAAGGACGGCGCGACCGCGCTCGGCGAATGGAACCCGTCGGAGGATGGCAAGCATCTTCTGTATTCGGTGCAGGACGGCGGCACCGACTGGCGCATCGTTCGCGTCAAGGATGTCGCGACCGGGCAGGATCTGTCCGACGAGGTTCGCTGGGTCAAATTCTCGGCGCTCGACTGGGCCAAGGACGGCAGCGGCTTTTATTATTCGCGCTTCCCCGAACCCGCCAAGGGCGCGGCGTTCCAGTCGCTCAACGAACATCACAGCGTCTATTTCCACAAGCTCGGGACACCGCAGAGCGCCGACGTCCTGATCCACGCGACCCCCGACAAGCCCAAGCTCAACAACAGCGCGGTCGTCACCGACGACGGCAAATATCTGCTCGTCGTCTCGTCCGAAGGCACCGACGAACGCTATGGCCTGACGCTGCATCCGACCGACAAGCCCGGCGCGAAGCCGATCGTCCTCGTCGACGATTTTGCGAACAACTGGGAATATGTGACCAACGAAGGCCCACGCTTCACCTTCGTCACCAACAAGGGCGCGCCGCGCGCGCGCATCGTGTCGCTCGACATCCGCAAGCCCGGCGAACTGACGGAGCTCGTCGCCGAGAATGAAGCGACGCTGGTCGGCGCCTCGCGCGTCGGCAACCGCCTGATCCTCTCCTACCTTGGCGATGCCAAGTCCGAAGCGCGGATGGTGGCGCTCGACGGCAAGCCGATCGCCAATATCAAGCTCGCCGACATAGGCGCGGCGACGGGCTTTGGCGGCAAGTCGAGCGACCCCGAAACCTTCTACAGCTTCTCGAGCTATGCGCGCCCGACGACGATCTACCGCCTCGATACCGCGACCGGAAAGAGCGAGATTTTCGCCGAGCCGAAGCTGACCTTCAAGCCCGACGACTTCTCGGTCGAGCAGCGCTTCTACAAATCGAAGGACGGCACCGAGGTGCCGATGTTCCTCGTGATGAAGAAAGGCCTCGACCGCAGCAAGGGATCGCCGACATTGCTCTACGGCTATGGCGGCTTCAACGTCTCGATGACCCCCGGCTTTTCGCCGACCAAGCTCGCCTGGGTCGACGAGGGCGGCGTGCTCGCGATCGCGAATCTGCGCGGCGGCGGCGAATATGGCAAGGCGTGGCACGACGCCGGTCGCCTCGACAAGAAGCAGAATGTCTTCGACGATTTCATCGCCGCGGGCGAATATCTGATCGCGCAGGGGATCGCGGGCAAGGGCCAGATCGCGATCGAGGGCGGGTCGAACGGCGGGCTGCTCGTCGGCGCGGTGACCAACCAGCGCCCCGACCTGTTCGCCGCGGCGCTGCCCGCCGTCGGCGTGATGGACATGCTGCGCTTCGACCGCTTCACCGCCGGCCGCTATTGGGTCGACGATTATGGCTATCCGTCGAAGGAAGGCGATTTCCGGAATCTGCTTCGCTACTCGCCCTACCACAACATCAAGAATGGCACGGCCTATCCCGCGGTGCTGGTGACGACGGCCGACACCGACGACCGCGTCGTGCCGGGGCACAGCTTCAAATATACCGCCGCGCTCCAGCACGCGCAGGCCGGCGACAAGCCGCATCTGATCCGCGTCGAAACGCGCGCCGGCCACGGGTCGGGCAAGCCGACCGACAAGATCATCGCCGAGGCCGCCGACAAATATGCCTTCGCGGCGAAATGGACCGGATTGAGCGTCGAATAATGTCTTACGCGCTTTCCTTCACCGCCACCGATCCCGCCGCCCTTTGGGCGGAGGCGGGCGACGCCGCTGCGGCGCTCGTCGCGGGCGAACCCGACGGCATCGCCAATATGGCGAACATCGCGGCCTTGATCTGGCAGGCGATCCCCGACCTCAACTGGGCGGGTTTCTATCGCTTCGACGGGCAGGAACTGGTGCTCGGCCCGTTCCAGGGCAAGGCGGCGTGCATCCGCATCCCGCTCGACAAGGGGGTTTGCGGCGCCGCGGCGCGCCTGCGTGCCACCCAGCGCGTCGACGATGTCCACGCCTTTCCCGGTCACATCGCGTGCGACGCCGACAGCCGCAGCGAACTGGTGGTGCCGGTAATCGCAGGCGACCGGCTGGTCGGCGTGCTCGACCTCGACAGCCCGATCCCCGAACGCTTCACCGCCGCCGACCAGGCCGGCGCCGAGGCGCTCGTCGCGCGCATCGCGAGCGCGCTCGCATAGTCGCACGTCGCCCCAAATCGGGACAGCTAAGTCACGGTTAACGGATTCGCGCAAAATCGCTAAATTTGCTAACAAGCTGTTAACCAATCGGTTCGGGCCGAGGGAACAGGGAGCTTGGCATGCGTACGATCATCTTGTTGGGAATGGCCGCAGGGTCGTTGTTGCTGGCGGGGCGCGCCGGGGCCGAACAGCCTGCGCTCGACTATGGCGTTCCCGCCGATCCCGATGCCCGCGTTTATACCGGCTATCCCGACCGCGTTCCGAGCGAAGTCGAATATCGCCGCGTCTCGGGCTATGACGCCGAGGGCCGCTGGACCGGCACATGGGACGGCACTTACGAGACAGCCGACGGCCGCCGTTACGAAGGACGCTACGAAGGCACGGTCGAGGGCCATGGCGCGGGCTATCCGCCGCCGCCCGCTTATGATCCTTACTATCAGGGCGGCTATGACGCCCGCTACGACGAAGAGATGGAACGCCGCTGTGGCCGGGGGGGCACAGTGGGCGGCGCGGTTGTCGGCGGGCTCGTGGGGGGCATCGCCGGCAACCGCATAGCCGGACGCGGCGACCGCACCGCCGGCACGCTGATCGGCGCCGGGGTCGGCGCGCTTGCCGGCTCGGCGATCGGCAATGCGTCGGACAAGAAGAAATGCGACGAATATTGGTCCAGCCGCACCGTTCGCTATCGCCATGACGGCGGCCATTACCAAGGCGGATATTATCCCGGCGGCTATGCGACGAGCTATCAATATGGCGGTTATGGCTACGGCTATTACACCCCGGGCGTCGTCGTCACGACGATTATCAACGGCGCGCCGGTCGTGACCGAAACGGTCGAGACGAGCACTCGGACCTATTATGAAAATGTCCCGGTGCGGAAACGCTATGCCGCGAAGAAAAAGTGGAAGCCGAGAGCCAAGCCGCGCTGCGCCTGCTGATACCCGGTAACAGGTCTGGTCACCTATACTGGTCCCAAGGCCCGTCGTCCCCAGGATGGCGGGCCTTTTCCTTGCCGAATCGGCTCACCGCGCCGCCGCCACGGTTCAGCGGCGCGAAAGCATCGCGCGCGTAGAACGGCATGATCGCGGGCTGGACCATCCTGAGCCCGCCGAAGGGAGTTTCCCTCGATGCGTAAATTGACCAGCTTCACCACCGCCGCGGCGATCGTCCTGACCTCGGTCGGGCTCAGCGCCGTCCCCGCCGAAGCGCGCGGGCGCCATCATGGCGGCTGGGGGTATCGCGACCGCGACAACATCAGCACCGGCGAGGTGCTGGGCGGGCTGTTCGTCATCGGCGCGATCGCCGCCATCGCGAGTTCGGCGAGCAAGACCAAGCGCGAGCGCGCGCCCGACTATCGCTACGAGCCGCCGTATCGCGGCGACGACCAGCGGCAAGAGGTGCCACGCTACGAACCCGACGCCCAGAATGACGTTACGCCGGGCGCCTATGGCCGCGGCGAGGCCGAAGGCCGCGCCGCCGACGCATGCAGCTGGGCGGTCGAGGGCGAAATGGGCGACGACGCGCGCGTCGACAGCATCACCGGGACCGAGGCCAACAACGGCGGCTGGTACGTCACCGGCACCGCCTCGCGCCTCGGCGGCGAAGTGCGCAGCTTCGGCTGCAGCTATCGGGGCGGCCGCGTCGTCGACGTCAATTTCGGCTGACGCTCTTCGTCACCGGCAAAAGGCCTCTCGCCCCGCGGCGAGGGGCCTTTTCTTTATGAACGCCAGCAAAACCAAGACTGAACGCCAGATAAGCGCCGGGTTCAGGCCGGCGTCACCGCCATAGCTTTAAAAGATCTCCAACAGGCCGCGACACCGCCGCCTGCGCTTAAGGAGACCGAACCATGGCTATCAAGACCAACCTGACCAAGGCCGCGATTGGTGCGGCCACCGCCGGCGCGATGCTGATCGGCGCCACCCCCGCGATGGCGCGCGACCGCTATGACCGCGACGGCGACGGGATCGGCGCGGGCGAAATCATCGCCGGTGCCGTCGTGCTCGGCGGCCTCGCCGCGATCCTGTCGAGCAGCAACAACGACCGTTATGATCGCTACGACCGCGACAGCCGTTACGACGACCGCGGCCGCGGCCGCTATGACGACGCGCGTTACGGCTATGGCTATGACTATGGCCGCTATGGCAACAGCCGCAGCGCGGTCAGCCAGTGCGTCAACTCGGTCGAGCGCGGCAGCCGCCGTTATGGCCGCACCGACGTCACCGAAGTGACGAGCATCGACCGCAAGCGCGACGGCTACCGCGTCAAGGGCCGCGTGATCGTGCGCGACGGCTACGGCGGTCGCTGGGGTCGCGGCGGATCGTATGACAAGGGCAAGTTCACTTGCGAGATCCGCTATGGCCGCGTCCAGGATATCCGCTTCTCGGGCCTCGGCTAACACGCTGAACCCCGAACCAATCGGCCCGCCCGTGCCCCGGCACGCGGCGGGCCTTTTGTCGCGTGACACGCGCGTAGCCGTAGCGCGCCCCGCTTTACGGTAACGGATCGCGATTCCGGCCTTGCCATCGCGGGCGCATCCCGCAAAACCGGTCCTTTCTCAAAGGGGTCCGAGCTCATGCATCGCCGTACACTTCTGGCCGCAGTTCCAGCCGCCGCCTTGTTGCCGGCCGTCGGGGTCGCACGCGGCGCGAGCGCGCCTGCCGTGCCCGCAACGTGGGACGCGGGCGCCGACCGCTTCTTGCGCCCCGACATCCAGGGCGGCGACCGACCGGTCGGCGCCAGCTTCGCTTCGCGCACCGCCGCTTACGGATTGCACGGCGCCGCAGGGACCGCGCATCCGCTCGCAACGCAGGCCGGGATCGACATATTGAAGCACGGCGGGTCTGCGGTCGATGCCGCGATCGCGATCAATGCGTGCCTCGGCCTGCTCGAGCCGACCGCGAACGGCATTGGCGGCGACGTCTATGCGATGATCTGGGACCCGAAGACGAAGAAGCTCGCGGGCCTCGCCGGGTCGGGCAAGAGCCCGCGCGCGCTCGACCTCGCGACGGTGCGCAGCCGCGCCAAAGGCGGCACCCTGCCCGCCTATGGTGCAGTCAGCGTCTCGGTGCCGGGCGCGGTCGACGGCTGGTGGACGATGCACCAGCGTTACGGCAAGCTGCCGTGGAAAGAGCTGTTCGAGCCCGTCATCGCGCACGCCGAGGCCGGGGCGCCGGTCCCCGACATGATCGCTTATTATATCCGGCGCAGCCTCGCCGGTTTCCGCCAGCCCGGCCGCGGGATCGAGGAAATCGACAATGCGATGCGCACCTATGGCGTGAACGACGGCAAGGGACCGGCTGCGGGGCAGGTTTTCCGCAACCCCGACCTCGCGCGTACATTTCGCCTGATCGCCGAGGGCGGCCGCGACGCCTTTTACGAGGGCGAGATCGCGCGCACGATCGACGCCTATTTCAAGCGGATCGGCGGCTGGCTGCGCTATGAGGATCTCGCCGCGCACAAGTCCGAATGGATCGAGCCGCACAAGACCGGCTATCGCGGCACCGACGTCTATGCGCTCGGCGCGAACACACAGGGCATCGCGACGCTGCAGATGCTCAATATCCTCGAGAATTTCGACCTGAAAGGCGCGGGGTTCCAGTCGGCGCTGTCGATCCATCTACAGGCGGAGGCGAAGCGCCTCGCCTATGAGGATCGCGCCCGCTACTACGCCGATCCGCATTTCGCCCAGGTGCCGGTCGAGTGGCTGGTCTCCAAGGAGTATGCGGCCGAGCGCGCAAAGCTGATCCGCCCCGACCGCCTGCTCACCCCGGTCCATCCGGGGCAGGCGCCCAGCCGCGGCGACACCACCTATTTCAGCTGCGCCGACAAGGACGGGATGATGGTGTCGATGATCCAGTCGAACTTCCGCGGCATGGGGTCGGGGCTGGTCGCCGATGGCCTCGGCTTCATGTTCCAGGATCGCGGGCAGCTCTTCAGTCTGCAGGACGGCCACCCCAACATCTATGCCCCCGGCAAGCGGCCGTTCCAGACGATCATCCCGGGCTTTGCGGCGCGCGGGCAGGTGCCGTGGATGAGCTTCGGCGTGATGGGCGGCGACATGCAGCCGCAGGGGCAGGCGCAGATCGTCCTCAACCGCATCGACTACGGGCTCGAGATCCAGGCCGCCGGCGATTCGCCGCGCTGGCACCATGAGGGGTCGTCCGAAACGATGGGCGAAGATTCGCCGGGTCTCGGCGCGGCAGGCGTGCTGCGGCTCGAAAATGGCGTCCCCGAAGCCAGTCGCCGAAAACTCGCCGACATCGGGTGGACGCTGGGCGAATCCGACGGCGGTTTCGGACGCTACCAATGCGTCGAACATCGCATGGACGGCGATACGCGCGTCTATGCCGCGGCGAGCGAGATGCGTGCCGACGGGTGCGCGCTGGCCTATTGAACAGCCCGGCGACCGCGTGCGAGATCTTCCGCCAACCTCGGCACGGGGAGCGGCGGTCCCTTCGCGCGCGCATCGGTTGCAGGTTAAGAATGCCGCAGCCGGTCGCGTCCGGCCGCGGGGCGCCGCCGCGGCCCTGGCGGCCCCCGCAACGGCGCTCGCCTTCGCATATTCTAACTTATGATAATTATATGCTGTTTCAATGCGTTCTACCGGACGCCGGTGTAGATATCGCGGCATTTGGCAGCCGGCGCCCGGCAAGATGATCCGCAAAAATTATCAAACACGATATACGAAAATTTACCTTCCTCATTTAGGACCGGCATCGGGACCAATCAGATAAACCGGCCGAGGTGGGAATCGGGCGGCAATAGTTGAGTCGCGCATGTCCAGTCCCGAGGCGTCCCCAGCCTCATCCGTTCCACCCGACAAGCGCCAGCCGCGTCAGTCGCGCCTGGTAAAGGGCGCGCTCGCCTGCGCGCGGCTCGGGCAATTCGATGTGACGATCCGTAATGTGTCCGAAACCGGCATCGGCGGACAGGGGCCGGTTGCGCTCAACATCGGCGAGCGAATCACCGTGTTTTTGCCAGGTCATGACCCGATGCTGGGCACCGTCCGCTGGGTCGTCGACAAAAGATTTGGCATCGAGACCGACCGGCCGATCGACACAGCGTTGCTCCGCACCGCGCACGGCGGCGCGGCTCCGGCGACGCATGCCGTCGCTTCGGGTTTTGAAATCATCCCGCCCCCAAGCGCCCCGGTCCGCCGCCCCGGCCTCGTCCTCGGCGCGGCTCAACCGGCGCATTTCGGCCGCAGCGTGTGGCAGGGCAAACGGCCGTAACGCAGTTCTGTTCGGCTCATCAGGTCTCCGCGTCCGCGAGGTTCAGCTTTGCCGCGCGTTCAAAGATTTGTGTGAGCACGGGTTCGGTGTCGGTAACACGCATCGCGACCTGAAACTCGACCGGCGCCAAAGCCGGCATGCCGTCGATCGGAGCGAGCGCGCCGCTCGCCACTTCGCCGCGCACCATCGGCTGCGGGAAAATGCCGATCCCCCCACCCGCCTTGGCGATGTCGATCATCGTGCGCGCATTGTTGCAGAGGTTGAGTGACTTTTGCGCGATGCGCGATGCTTCGATTGCCTCGCGCATGCGGCCGTGGATTGGAGAATGGCTGGCGAGCGACCAGACGGGAAGAGCGGCTTCGCCGCTGGCAAAAGCCGATGCGACCGTGGGGCTCGCAAGCCAGACGAGTTCGACCGCGCCGATCGGGCTCGTTTTCAATGCGGGGTGCGCGATCGGTCCCGCGGCGAAGGCGATGTCGGTGCGCCCGGTCAAAAGCTGCTGGATCAGGTTCGCGGTGAGGTCGATTTCGATTTCGAGCCCGACATTGGGCATGTCCGCCTTCAACCCCGCGACGAAGGCGGGAAGGCAGCTCGCCGCCGCGATCTCGCCCGCACCGATGCGCACCACCCCGCTCGCCTCGCCATAACCGCCGCTGCCGAGCAGCGCTACCTGCATGTCGCGGAGCAATGGGTCGCATTCGCGCACGAGTTTGCGCCCCGCCGCGGTGAGCGACATCGCGCGGCCTTCGCGGCGGAACAGCGCGGTTCCGAGGCGCTGTTCGAGCTCGCGCATCCGCGCCGATACCGTCGGCTGCGTCGTGTTAAGCCGCTCGGCCGCGGCCGAAAAGGTGCCCAGCCGGTCGATCCACAGCAGGGTTTCGAGATGATAGAGCGAGACGCGATTAATAGACATCGTCTATGTATAATCCAAAAATTGAACAATTAGAATTGATGGATCAAATGCGCCAAGGTCGCGCGCGACACCATTCAGGAGAGCCGTCCCATGGGGAAGAAGCAATATCCCGACGCCGCCGCCGCCCTCGAAGGCCTGCTGTTTGACGGCATGCAGATTTGCGCAGGCGGTTTCGGCCTTTGCGGCATCCCCGAACGGCTGATCGATGCGATCCGCGACGCGGGCACCAAGGATCTGACGATCGCCAGCAACAATGCCGGGATCGACGGCGAAGGGCTCGGCAAGCTGCTCCGCACCAAGCAGGTCAAGAAGATGATCTCGTCGTACGTCGGCGAGAACAAGGAGTTCGAGCGGCAATATCTGGCGGGCGAGCTCGAGGTCGAATTCTGCCCGCAGGGCACGCTGGCCGAGCGTTGCCGCGCCGGCGGCGCGGGCATACCCGGCTTCTACACCAAGACCGGCGTCGGCACGCTCGTCGCCGAGGGCAAGGAAGTGAAGAATTTCGACGGGCAGGATTATATCCTCGAACGCGGTATCTTCGCCGACCTCGCGATCATCAAGGGATGGAAGGCCGACGAGAGCGGCAATTTGATCTTTCGCAAGACCGCGCGCAACTTCAACCAGCCGATGGCGACCGCGGCGAAAATCTGCGTCGCCGAGGTCGAGGAAATCGTTCCCGTTGGTAGCCTCGATCCCGATGCGATCCACCTGCCGGGCATTTATGTGAAGCGGCTGATCGTCGGCGCGCCGTACGACAAGAAGATCGAATTCCGCACGACGCGCCCGCGCGAGACGGTGTGATGCGCGCGCTCCCGCTCGCTGCCGCGCTACTTCTCGGCGGCTGCGCCAGCACGCCCAGCCAGGTCGCGACCACGCCACCTGCACCCGAGGCCGCCAAGCCGCCTGTGGCGCTGCAATATCTCTATGGCTCGCCCGAAGCCGCGGTAGGGGTGCGCGCGACCAACGCGCGGATCGCCGACTATGGCGTGGGGCGAATCAAGCAGCGTCCGAAGGACAGCGTTGTGCTGGTCGCGGGTGCGACGATGGACGCGCCGGCATTCGAGCCGTGCGGCAAAAAGCCCTTCGCCGCCGTGTTCGACGCCGACGAGACGTTGATCTGGAACCTCGGCCCGATGCGCTATTTCGCCGAAAAGGGCACCGCGTTCGACGTGAAGGTCTGGGATCAGTGGGAAAAGACCGGTGCGGGCAAAGCGATCGCGATGCCCGGAACGGTCGAAATGGTGAACAAACTCCGTGCCGCGGGGATCACCGTTATCGCCAATACCAACCGCAGCGCTGCCAATGCCAAGGGCAGCGAGGATACGCTGCGCGCCGCCGGGCTCGGCGAGTTCAAGCATGGCGAGACCTTGTTCCTGATGGGTGACGATGCCACCGGGTCGAGCAAGGACGGACGCCGCGCGACGATCGCTTCAAAATATTGCGTGATCATCCTTGGCGGCGACCAGCTTGGCGATTTCAGCCAGCAGTTCAACGTCAAGGATCTGCCCGCCGCGCAGCGCATGGCGCTCGCGACGAGCGCGGGCGCGACCGACCTCTGGGACAAGGGCTGGTTCCTTTTTCCCAACCCCGTCTACGGCCCGTGGGAAAAACTGGGCTGGGGCGACGCCTTCCCCTCCGACAAGCAATGGGAGCCAAGCCAATGAGCTGGACGCGTGATGACATGGCGGCGCGCGCCGCGAAGGAACTGCAGGACGGCTATTACGTCAACCTTGGCATCGGCATCCCGACCCTGGTCGCGAACCACATCCCCGCGGGGATGACGGTGACGCTCCAGTCCGAAAACGGCATGCTCGGCATCGGCCCGTTTCCTTTCGAGGGCGACGAAGATCCCGACCTGATCAACGCGGGCAAGCAGACGATCAGCGAGCTGCCGCAATCGGCTTACTTCAGCTCGTCGGACAGTTTCGCGATGATCCGCGGCGGGCATATCGACCTCACCGTATTGGGCGCGATGGAGATTGCCGAAAATGGCGACATCGCGAACTGGATGATCCCGGGCAAGATGATCAAGGGCATGGGCGGCGCGATGGACCTCGTCGCCGGGGTGAAGAAGATCATCGTCGTGATGGAGCATAATGCCAAGGACGGCAGCCCGAAGTTCATCCCCGAGTGCACGTTGCCGCTGACTGGCAAGAATGTCGTCGACATGATCATCACCGACCTCGCGGTGTTCCGGCGCGACGATCATGACAGCCCGTTCCGGCTGATCGAACTCGCACCGGGCGTCACCGCCGAGGAGGTCGCAGAAAAGACGACGGCGCATTATATTGCATAATGTCGCGGCCAACCCCGGCACCACCTGGCTGATTATCGGCGGGTGGCTGTCGGTGCTGGCCGCACTTCTGCATATCGCCTGTATCTTCGGGGGCCCCGATTGGTATCGCTTTTTTGGCGCGGGCGAAGGCATGGCGCGTGCTGCGGCGCGCGGCGACCTCAGGCCGACGCTCATCACGCTCGCAATCGGCGCCATCCTGCTGCTGTGGGCCGCCTATGCCTTTTCGGGCGCCGGTTCGCTTCCGCGCCTGCCGCTACTGCGCACGGGGCTGATCGTGATCAGCGCCATCTACCTGCTGCGCGGGCTCATTTTCGTGCCGCTCCATCTGTGGCGCCCGCAGCATACGGACAGTTTCGCGATCTGGTCTTCGCTGATCGTCCTTGTCTATGGCGCGGCCTATGCCGCCGGGACGTTCAAAGCGTGGGACCATCTATCGCCCTGAGGGGTGACGGCGGGGGATGTCGCGGCTAAGACCACGGCCAATTATGCGGTCGCAGTTTAAAAACAAGTCCAGGAAGCCGGTTTTCACCTATCTCATCGCGATCGTCGCGCTGGGGGCGGCGGGCTGGTTTGGCATTCATGCGCTTGGCGGGAAGCATCCGCTCGCGAGCGTTCCGATCCCGATCAAGGCGCCGGAAAACCTGCCCGATACGCCCGCCGAGTGGCGCGGGCGGATCGACTATCGCGCGCTCGACAAGCAACTCACGGCCTTGTCGCAGCGGCCCGAAATGGCTGGACTCGCGGTGGCGGTGGTCGAGGACGGCAAGCTCAGCTTCGTTCGCACCTATGGAGTCGCCGACAAGTCGACCGGCGCGCCGGTTACCGCGCAGACGCTGTTCCGCTGGGCCTCGGTTTCCAAGACCGCGACGGGGGCCTTGGCAGCGGCGCTCGCGAAGGATGGCAAGGTCGATCTGGATCGGTCGGTCGCCAGCTGGGGGACGTCGCTGCGCCTGCCCGGCGGCGGCGAGGAAAAGATTACGGTGGGCGACCTGCTCGCTCAGCGGACCGGCCTCACCAAAAACGCCTATGATGAAAAGCTGGAGGAAGGACAGAGCCCGCAGTTGCTGCGCGCAAGCCTGGCCCTCGCGCCGCTGCAGTGCGAGCCCGGCACCTGCCACACTTATCAGAATATCGCCTTCGACACCGCGAGCGAGATATTGGGCAAGGCGGCGAACGAGCTGTTCGCCGACGCGGTCGAGGACCGGTTTTTCCGCCCGCTTGGCATGGTCAGCGCGGGCTATGGCAAGGATCGACTGACGAACGCCAAGGACTGGGCGAAACCGCACCGCGGCGCGCAGGTGCGCCCGATCAAGGAAGCCTATTGGCGCGTTCCCGCCGCCGCGGGGGTCGAGAGCGATATCGTCGATTTCGCGACATGGATGCAGGCGATGATGGGCAAACGCCCCGATGTGCTGCCGGGCGAAGTGTTGCAGATCGCGCACCGCCCGCGCGTCGGCACCGGGCGGCTCTACGGCGGCACCTTGCGCGCGGCCACGGGCGAAGCGGGCTATGGCCTCGGCTGGCGGAGCTTCACCTATGCCGGCGGCCGGCTCGAAGGCCATTCGGGCGCGGTCGAGGGCTATCGCGCGACGATGATCTTCGAACCATCCACGCGGACGGGCGTCGTCGCGCTGTGGAACAGCGATTGGGGGTTTCCGTTCCGCATCCCCTTCACGGTGATCGATAGCTATCACAAGCGCGACGATGCGGGCTGGCTCGACCTCAGCGAATTGCCCCAGCCAGCGGGCGGCGCCGCTGCGACCAGACCGGTCGCCACGAATCCGAAGGGCTAACCGCCTTTCCCCCTGTCCGCCGCCTGTGTATGAGGCGCGCGGACGAGACCGGGAGGAGATACAAAGATGCGCGTGCTGCTGACCGGATCGTCGGGTTGGTTGGGGCGCTATCTCGCTCCCCTGCTCGCGCAAAACGGGCACGACGTCATCGGGCTCGACGTTGTGCAGGGCACGCATACACAAGTCATCGGCACCGTCGCCGACCGCGCGCTGATCGACCGGACGATGGGCGAGCATGGCATCGAGGCCATCATTCATGGCGGCGCGCTGCACAAGCCCGACATCATACGCTATCCTCGCCAGGCCTTCATCGACGTCAATGTCAGCGGGACGCTGAACCTGATCGAAGCCGCGGTTGCGGCAGGCAACGACCGCTTCCTTTTTACCTCGACAACCTCGCTGATGGTCCGCGCAGATGTGCGCGAGGGCGCGGGCGACGCGGGCGCATGGTGGATGGACGAGGATTTCGGCCCGATCGAACCGCGCAACATTTACGGCATCACCAAGCTCGCCGCCGAGCAGGCGTGCAGACTGGTCCACCGCGAGCATGGCATCGCTGCCCTGATCCTGCGCACCGGGCGCTTCTTTCCCGAGGATGACGATACGCATGCCGTGCCGAGCGGTCCGAACCTGAAGGCGAATGAATTGCTCAACCGCCGTCTGACGGTCGAGGATGCCGCCGCCGCGCATCTCGCTGCGCTCGAGGCCGCGCCGCAGATCGGTTGCGACACCTTCATCCTCTCGGCCCCGCCGCCTTTCGTTCGCGAAGACGCCGAAGAACTGGCCCGCGATGCGCGCGCCGTCATCGCGCGCCACCATCCCGACGCCGCAGAACTCTATGCCGCCAAGGGCTGGGTGCTCCCCGAGATCGTCGACCGCGTCTATGACCCGTCGCGCGCCGAACGCCGCTTCGGCTGGCGGGCGCAGAGCGACTTCGGCAGCGTGCTCGCTGCGCTTCGCACCGGCACCGAACTGCCCTTTGCGCACGACCCCGACTATACCTCGCCCATCATCGCACAGGAGCGCGAAGCATGTACGTGCTGATCACCGCCAACCGCAATTATTCGAGCTGGTCGCTGCGCCCCTGGATGCTGATGCGCGCGCTTGGCATCGCGTTCGAGGACCAGATCGAGCCGTTCAGCAACCCGATCAACTATGACGAGTTTCGCAGCTTTTCGCCGACCGGACAGGTGCCCGCGCTGCTCGACGAGGGACGGACGGTGTATGATTCGCTCGGTATCACGCTCTATCTCGCCGACCGGCATGAGGGGGTGTGGCCGACCGACCCCGATGCGCGCGCGTGGGCGCAGTGCGCGGCCGCCGAAATGCACAGCGGTTTTTCGGCGCTGCGCAACGATTGCACGATGAATGTCGGCGTTCGCGTGACGCCCAAGCCGCCGTCGGGCGCGCTCCGGCTCGACGTCGCGCGCATCCGCGAATTGTTCGCTGAAGGCCTGTCGCGCTTCGGCGGTCCGTTCCTCGCCGGCGACCGCTTTACCGCGGTCGATGCTTTCTTTGCGCCCGTCGCCTTTCGTATCCGCACTTATGGTCTCGACGTCGGCGCCGGACAGGCGTGGGTCGACCATATGCTCGCCCAGCCGGCGATGCAGGATTGGGAACGCCAGGCCCTCGCCGAAAGCTGGCGCGAAGAAAGCCATGAGGCGGAGTTGACGGCGGCGGGCGCGATTACCGCCGACTATCGCACGGCCTAGTCGGCGAGCGCTTCGCGCACGACCGCGACTCCAGATTCGCGCTGCATCTTCAGCTCCGCCTTCAGCTTCGCTGGATCGCGCGCGAAGACGAAGCCGAAGCTGACGCCGCCCTCCTTGCCGATCGTCGCATGGTGGAGCTTGTGCGCCTGCACCAGCCGCTTCGCATAGCCGCGCCGCGGCACCCAGCGGAAATAACGCTGGTGGACGAGCCCGTCGTGCACCAGCGTGTAGATGATGCCGTAGAAGAGGATGCCGAGCCCGATCCACGTCCCCGGCTCCCACGCGTCGGCGCCCATGATCATCGGGCTGCCGATCACGAACATCGAAATGCTCATCGCGGCGCCGACGAGGCCGAACAGGTCGTTCTTTTCCAGCATCTTGTCGTGCGGCTCGTGATGGTCGCGGTGCCAGGCCCAGCCGAACCCGTGCATGATATATTTATGGCTCGCCCAGGCGACCAATTCCATCACCACGACGGTGGCGAGGATGAGCGCGATGATGGTGAGCGTCGACATGGTCCCGTTATACTCCATCACGCACGACCGAAAATTGCGTTTTTGATCGCCACTCGCTTGCATTGTTATGCCACAGGCTTAAGTGAACCGCATGACCCGGCCCCGCACCCTCTATGAGAAAATCTGGGACGCGCATGTTGTCGAACAGCGCCCCGATGGTACCGCTCTGATCTTCATCGACCGTCACCTTGTCCATGAAGTCACCAGCCCGCAGGCCTTCGCGGGGCTTCGCGCGACCGGCCGCACGGTGCGCCGACCCGACCTGACGCTGGCAGTGCCCGATCATAATGTGCCGACGACGGCGCGGCTCGACGCGGCGGGCAACAAGCTGCCGATCGCCGACGCCGAAAGCGCGGCACAGCTCGCGGCGCTCGAAAAAAATGCCCCCGAATATGGCATCCGCTACATCGACGCCGTCGCGCCCGAACAGGGCATCGTCCATGTCGTCGGCCCCGAACAGGGCTTTTCGCTGCCCGGCGCGACGATCGTCTGCGGCGACAGCCACACCGCGTGCCACGGCGGCATCGGGGCGCTCGCTTTCGGCATCGGGACAAGCGAGGTCGAGCATGTGCTCGCGACGCAGACCCTGCTGCTCCAACCGTCGAAGACGATGGAAGTGCGCGTCGAGGGCAACGTCGGCCCCGGCGTGTCGGCGAAGGACATCATCCTCCACATCACCGGCGTCATCGGAGCCGCAGGCGGCACCGGCCATGTCATTGAATATACCGGCAGCGCGATCCGCGCGCTGAGCATCGAGGGCCGCCTAACCGTCAGCAATATGGCGATCGAGGGCGGCGCGCGCGCGGGGCTGATCGCGCCCGACGAGACGACCTTCGCCTATCTCAAGGGCCGTCCCTATGCGCCGAAGGGCGCCGACTGGGACGCCGCGGTGGCGTATTGGAAAAGCCTCGCGACCGATCCTGGGGCAACCTACGACAAGACCGTCGTCATCGACGCCGCCGATATTGCGCCGAGCGTCACCTGGGGCACGAGCCCCGAGGATGTCGTCCCGATCACCGGCGTCGTCCCTGCGCCGGACAGCTTCGCCGACCCGTCGAAGCAGAGCGCGGCGGCCAAGTCGCTCGCTTACATGGGTCTCGAGCCCGGCACGCGGATGCAGGACGTGCCGATCGAGAATATCTTCATCGGCAGCTGCACCAACAGCCGCATCGAGGATCTGCGCGCCGCCGCCGCGGTGCTCAAGGGCCGTCACAAGGCCGACAATGTCAAATGGGCAATCGTGGTCCCCGGTTCGGGGCTGGTGAAGGCGCAGGCCGAGGCCGAGGGGCTCGACCGCATCTTCACCGACGCCGGCCTCGAATGGCGCGAACCCGGCTGTTCGGCGTGCCTCGCGATGAACCCCGACAAGGTGCCCGCGGGCGAACGCTGCGCCTCGACGAGCAACCGCAACTTTGTTGGCCGGCAAGGCCCGGGCGCGCGCACGCACCTCGTCAGCCCCGCGATGGCGGCGGCGGCCGCGGTGACGGGCAAGCTGACCGATGTGCGGGAGTTGATGGCATGACCCCGATCGAGAAAGTCGAAGGCCGCGCGATCCCGTTCGGGCTGAAGAATGTCGACACCGACGTCATCATCCCGGCGCACTGGCTGAAGACGACGACGCGCGAAGGCATGGGGCGCGGCGCGTTCGAATCGCTGCGCGCCGATCCCGACAATCTGTTCGACAGCGCAGAGTTCAAGGGCGCGCCGATCCTGATCGCGGGCGACAATTTCGGCTGCGGGTCGAGCCGCGAACATGCCGCGTGGGCGCTTGGCGACCTCGGCATCCGCGTCGTGATCGCGCCGAGCTATTCGGATATTTTCTCGGGCAATGCGGTGAAGAACGGCATCCTGCCCGTCGTGTTGCCGCAAGCGGCGATCGACCGGTTGATGGAGGTCGCCGCGACCGATCCGGTGCACGTCGACCTCGATACGCAGACGGTGACAACGCCCTTTCAGGACCGCTTCACCTTCGAGATCGATCCGTTCCGCAAGATGTGCCTGCTCGGCGGGCTCGACGAGATTTCGCTGACCGAAAAGAGCGACGCGGCGATCGGCGCTTATGAGAAGTCGCTTGATGCCGATCGCCCGTGGATGCGTCCGGCGGCATAAGGCTCACCAAACACTATAAGAGGAGAAGATGATGAAGGCTCTCTTGTCGACCGCAACCGGCGGCCCCGAAACGCTCACGCTCGGCGAACTTCCACGCCCGACCGCGGGCAAGGGCCAGATCGTGATCGATGTGAAGGCCTGCGCCGTCAACTTCCCCGACGTGCTGATCATCGAGGATAAATATCAGTTCCGCCCCGAACGCCCCTTCGCCCCCGGCGGCGAAGTCGCGGGGCTGGTCACCGAAGTCGGCGAGGGCGTGACCGAGTTCAAGGTCGGCGACCGCGTCATCGCGGGCTGCGGCAATGGCGGTATGTCCGAAGCCGTCGCGGTGTCGGTGCACAATGTCTATCACCTGCCCGACGCGCATGGCTTCGCCGAGGGCGCGTCGCTGCTGATGACCTATGGCACCAGCATCCACGCGCTCGTCGATCGCGGCCATATCGGCGAAGGCGACACCTTGCTCGTCCTCGGCGCATCGGGCGGCGTTGGCATCGCTGCGGTCGAGCTGGGCAAGGCGTTCGGCGCACGCGTCGTCGCGGGCGTGTCGAGCGAGGCGAAGGCCGAGATCGCGCGTCAGGCCGGCGCCGACGAAGTCGTCGTCTATGGATACCAGCCGTTCGACAAGGATGCGTCGAAGGCACTCGCCGAGAAATTCAAGGGCGCGGTCGGTCCGAACGGCGCCAATGTCATTTATGACGCGGTAGGCGGCGATTATGCCGAACCCGCGCTGCGCTCGATCGCGTGGGAGGGCCGCTACCTCGTCGTGGGCTTCCCCGCGGGCATTCCGCGCCTGCCGCTCAACCTGACCTTGCTCAAGAGCTGCGACGTCGCAGGCGTTTTCTGGGGGGCGTTCGTGATGCGCGAACCCGCCCGCAACCGCGCCAATATCGCACGCCTGTTCCAGCTGTGGGAGCAGGGCAAGATCAAGCCGCGGGTTACCGAGAGCTTTGCGCTCGCAGACGGCGGCAAGGCGATCGCCAAGCTGGGCGATCGCAGTGCGGTCGGCAAGCTGGTCATCACCATCTGAATTGATCGTGCCGGGTTAACCAATTGGCAGGGGCTGGGCGCTATATCCTTGGGCAGGACTAGCTGGGCCAAGGTGGATCAATGGCGACTCGCCGATCAACACGTGTCGAAGGTAACGCGAGCATCGCGAACATTTCGCGTACGCGCCGCGCGCAGCTCGTTGCCGAATTCGAGGGCGAGCTGGGCATCGACTACAAAGCGCGCGCCAAGGCGGCCGAGGCCGAGCGTCGCTGGATCGCCCGCAAGACCTTCATCGTCTGGACGATCGCGCTGATGTTCTTTGCCATCGCGTGCCAGAAATTGTGGATCATGGGCAACGACGTCGACGTGCCCTTTTCCGACCTCAATCCGGTCCGCGACCTGCTCGGCGACGAGTGATCTCCCGGCTTTCACCGGGATGACCAACACCCTTAGTAAACGCGTGCCTTCGGCTTGATATATTCGACGTCGTCGGACAGCGTATATTCGTGAACCGGACGGTAATCGAGGCGAACGCCGCCGCCCTTGCCGCCCCAGCCGTCGAACCAGCTGATCGTGTGCTTCATCCAGTTCGCGTCGTCGCGGTTCGGGAAATCCTCGTGCGCGTGGGCGCCGCGGCTTTCCTTGCGGTTGAATGCCGAATGCATCGTCACGGTCGCCTGGCTGATCAGATTGTCGAGCTCGAGCGTTTCGATGAGGTCGGTATTCCAGATCAGGCTGCGATCGGTGACATGGATGTCGTTCATCCGCTGATAGGTCTTGGTCAGCTTTTCCTTGCCCTCGGCCATCAGCTCGTCGGTGCGGAACACCGCGGCGTGGGCCGACATCGCGCGCTGCATTTCGAGGCGGATTTCCGCGGTCGGCGAGCCGCCATTGGCGTTGCGGAAATGATCGAGGCGGCCGAGCGCGAGATCGGCGCTGTCCTTGGGCAGCGGCTGCTGCGCGGCGCCGGGCTTCAGGATTTCCTTGAGGCGGTGGCCCGTCGCGCGGCCGAAGACGACCAAGTCGATCAGGCTGTTCGAGCCGAGGCGGTTCGCGCCGTGGACCGACACGCACGCGGCTTCGCCGACCGCGAACAGGCCGGGAACGACGGTGTCGGGACCATCCTTGCCCAAGGTCACGACTTCGCCATGATAGTTACAGGGAATGCCGCCCATATTGTAATGGACCGTCGGCACGACGGGCAGCGGCTGACGCGTCAGGTCGACGCCCGCAAACACCTTGCCGCTCTCGGTGATGCCGGGCAGGCGTTCGTGGAGCACCGCGGGATCGATATGATCGAGGTGCAGGAAGATATGATCCTTGTGCGGACCGACGCCGCGGCCTTCGCGGATTTCGAGCGCCATCGAACGCGACACGACGTCGCGCGACGCGAGATCCTTCGCCGAAGGGGCATAGCGTTCCATGAACCGCTCGCCTTCGGAGTTGGTGAGGTAGCCGCCCTCGCCGCGCGCACCTTCGGTGATGAGGACGCCCGCGCCGTAAATGCCGGTCGGGTGGAACTGGACGAATTCCATGTCCTGCAAAGGCAGGCCAGCGCGCAGCACCATGCCGCCGCCGTCGCCGGTGCAGGTGTGCGCCGAGGTCGCGGTGAAATAGCTGCGGCCATAACCGCCGGTCGCGAGCACGACGGCCTGGCTGCGGAAACGGTGAATGCTGCCATCCTCGAGGCACATCGCAATGACGCCGCGGCAGGCGCCGTCTTCCATGATCAGGTCGAGCGCGAAATATTCGACGAAGAAGTCGGCGTCATATTTCAGCGACTGCTGATAGAGCGCGTGGAGCATCGCGTGGCCGGTGCGGTCGGCCGCGGCGGCGGTGCGTTGCACCGGCGGTCCCTCGCCCATATTCTGCATATGGCCGCCGAACGGACGCTGGTAGATGGTGCCGTCCTGGTTGCGGCTGAACGGCACGCCGGCGTGCTCGAGTTCGTAAACCGCGTTCGGCGCCTCGCGTACCATATATTCGATCGCGTCCTGGTCGCCGAGCCAGTCGGAGCCCTTGACGGTGTCGTACATATGCCACTGCCAATGGTCGGGGCTATTGTTGCCGAGCGAGGCGGCGATGCCGCCCTGCGCCGCGACGGTGTGGCTGCGCGTCGGGAACACCTTGGTGATGCACGCAGTCTTCAGGCCGGCCTCTGCGCTGCCCATCGTGGCGCGCAGGCCCGACCCGCCGGCGCCAACGACGACGATGTCATAGATATGGTCGATGATCTTGTAGGCTTCGGTCATGTCACATGCCCCCCGGGGCGATCCCGGCGGCGGGCGCCAGCGCAATGCGGATGATGGCGAAGATGCCGTAAGCGGCGCCGCCGATCGCGTAGAAGTTGAGAAGGACGAGCGACAGCAGCTTGGTCGCCTCGCCGTGGACATAGTCCTCGATCATCACCTGCAGCCCGAGGCGCAGGTGCCAGAAGACGTTTGCGGTCATCAGGATCAGCGCGAGCGCAACGGTCGGGTTCGACGCCCAGCGCAGTACCGCGGCATGATCGCCGAGCGGCAGGCGGAACATCGAGACGACGAACCAGGTGACGAGCAGGATGTTGGCGAGCGCGGTCAGGCGCTGCTGAATCCAGTGGTGCGAACCATGGTGCGACGAGCCGAGCCCGCGCACGCGGCCGAGACGCGTTCCGTTACCCATTGAGCGCCTCCGCGAAAACATAGAGCCAGACCGCGGCGGTCGCGGTGATCGAGCCGACGAAAACGAGCACCGAGAAGAGCTTGTTCGTCTTGAGCTCATAGCCCGCGCCGGTGTCGAGCACGAAGTGCCGCAGGCCAGAGAAGAGATGCTGGAAGAAGGCCCAGGTCAGCCCGATCAGCACGACCTTGCCGAGGATGTTGGTGATCTGATGCAGCGTGCCGATCTCCGGGCTGGGATCGTGCCACACGCACGCGAGGAATGCCGCATAAGCATCGGGACCGGCGGCGAGCGCGCCGAGCCACCAGAGGAACATCAGCCCGCCGACGATCGCGAGACCGTCGCCGCTGACGCGGTGGAAGATGGAGACCGCCATCGCAGGGGTCCATTTATACACCTGTAGATGCGGGGAGCGCGGACGCGCGCTCGGTTGATTGCCAGCCATATCAGCCCTGTCCTGACTCTAAACGGTCGATGCGGTGCCGGTTAAGCCTTCCCGCCGCGATATGCAATTGCTTAGGCGCATAGGGGAATGAATTGGGGGAGTGTTCGCTATCCGCGCAGAAAAAGGGCGGCACGCGGCCGCCCTTCGGGATCCCGGATCAAATCCGGGATGACGTATCGCCATTCCGTTCAGCGTTGCTGAACGGTTCGATGCGTCACTTGATCTTGCCGCGGTTCGCGTAGAGCAACGCGGCGATCACAGCTGCCGAACCGATGCCGAGACCCGCGGCAGCCGCGGTTTTCCAGCCACGCTTGCCGTTTTCGCCCTTGGCCGCGTCCTTGTCGGCGGCTTCGGCGGCGTCGGCGGCTTCTTTCTGCTGCTGCCGCTCGCGCGCGGCGCGCAGCACTTCATTTTCTTCCTGCTCGTCGTCGTCTTGGGGCGGCGGAGGGGGCGCTTGGTCGGTCATCTTCTCTCTTATGTCCTTTGTCAGGCGAGTGCCTGCTCCACAGGCACATAATCGGTTCCGATCGCTTCGGCTACGGCTTCGAACGTCACCTTACCATTCCAAACGTTCAAGCCCTGCGCAAGATGCACGTCGCGTTTCAACGCTTCTTTCCATCCCAGATCGGCGATGCGCAGCGCATGCGGCAGCGTGACATTGTTGAGCGCATAGGTGCTGGTGCGCGCGACCGCGCCGGGCATGTTCGCGACCGCATAATGGACGATGCCGTCGACTACGTACGTCGGATCGGCGTGGGTGGTCGCATGGCTGGTCTCGAAACAGCCGCCCTGATCGATCGCGACGTCGACGAGCACCGAGCCGGGACGCATCGTGCCGAGCATTTCGCGCGTCACAAGCTTCGGCGCTTCGGCACCGGGGATCAGCACCGCGCCGATGACGAGATCGGCCTCGGCGACGCATTCGGCAAGGTTCGCGCGGTTCGAGAAGCGCGTCTTCGCGCGCGCCTCGAAAAAGGTGCCGACGCGTTCGAGCACTTCGGGATCGCGGTCGAGGATGGTGACGTCGGCGCCAAGGCCCGCGGCCATCTGCGCCGCGTTAAAGCCGACGACGCCGCCGCCGATCACGCAAATCTTGCCCGGCGCGACGCCGGGGACGCCGCCGAGCAGCACGCCGCGGCCGCCATGCGCCTTTTCGAGCGCGGTCGCGCCGGCCTGGATCGACATGCGGCCCGCGACCTGGCTCATCGGCTTCAGCAGCGGCAGGCCGCCGTGCGGGCTGGTGACGGTTTCATAGGCGATGCACACCGCGCCCGACGCCATCAGGTCGCGCGTCTGGTCGGGATCGGGCGCGAGGTGGAGATAGGTGTAGAGGATCTGCCCGGGGCGCAGCATCGCGCGCTCGACGGGCTGAGGCTCCTTGACCTTCACGACCATTTCGCAGGTCGCGAAAATCTCTTCGGCGGTCTGGACGATCTCGGCACCCGCCTCGACATAATAGCGATCGTGCGCGCCGATGCCTTCGCCCGCGCCGGTCTGGACGAGGACGCGGTGGCCGTGGACGACGAGTTCGCGCGCGCTTTCGGGGGTCAGGCCGACGCGATATTCGTGGTTCTTGATTTCCTTGGGGGTGCCGATGATCATGATCGCTCTCCGAATATTTAGGTGTCATCGGCGATCGACTGACGCCGCCGAAAACTTGTCGGCGCTTTTAGCAGAAATGGCTCGCGAGGTGCTTGCATATCCTTCGCGGATTCGCGACATATTTGCAGGATTTTGGCGTGAAATGGATTGATGGCGCACAATGATTGACCGGATCGACGTGAAGTTGCTCGACTTGCTGCAACGCGGCGGCCCCCGCCCCGCGGCCGAACTGGGTGAAGTCGTCGGCCTGTCCGCCTCGGCGTGCCATCGGCGCATCCGCGCGCTCGAGGCCGCGGGGATCATCACCGGCTATACCGCGCGCCTGAACCCCGAGAGCATCGGCCTCGGGCTCGACGTGTTCGTCGACATCAGCCTGACGTCGCAGAGCGAGGAGGCGCTGACCGCGTTCGAGAGCGCGGTGAAAAGCTTCGACGAAATCCTCGAATGCCAGCTTTTGTCGGGGGCGTCCGACTATCGCCTCCGCGTCGCGGCGCGCAATGTCGCCGATTTCGACCGGCTGCACCGCCACTGCCTGTCGCGCCTGCCCGGCGTCGCGGCGATGCACAGCGCCTTTGCGCTGCGCACGATCAAGGCGTTCGAAGGCTATCCGGTCCCCGCCGCGGGTTAACGACGAATTTACCAGTTGAGACGCATATCCCGTTCACCAGTTTAGCAGACGCATGCGGGCGGAGATCCTTGGCGTCATCGGGATCGATCGGGGAAGCAGGATCATGGTGAAGGAAAATCCCATTCATAAGCAGCAAATCGACCCGATTCTGATGGCCGAGCGCTTCCCCTATTATGATCTCGACGGCCAGCTGGCCGCCGACGCCGCCGAAATCTATGCCATCATCGCCGGGCGCGAAGAGCATATCGCGCGCGCCTATTGGCAGGCGTTCAACGCGCTGCCTGGCATGGAGCGCAAGGTCGAGGGCGAGCTGTTCGAATCCTATGTCCAGGGCAGCGCGCGCCACACGGCAACGAAATATCGCGATGCTGCGGGGCAGGAGGTCGCGACGATCGCCTGCCAGAACACGCATATGGCGCGGCGCGTGAAGTTGCCGCTTGCCTCAGTGATGTCGTGCATCGGCGAAAGCCTGCGCCTGACGATCGAGTTCGTGATCGACGCCACCGCCGGCGACACCGCGCGCCAGACGCGGCTGACGGCGGCGATCAACCGCCTGTCGCTGCTCGAATTCGACATCATGCAGCGCTATGCGACCAAGCTCGACCGCGCGGTGATTTCGAGCGAGCGCCAGACGCTCGCGGGCGATTTCGACCGCTCGATCGCCTCGCTGGTGCAGGACACCGACGGGGTGCGCGACCAGCTGGCCCGGCAGGCCGCCTCGGCCGACCAGGCGGCGAAGGGCATGATCGCGAAGACGAGCGAAGTCGCCGCCGCGTCCGAACAATCGGCGATGGCGATGCGCGAAGCCGCCTCGACCGCCGCAGGGCTGATCCGCGCGATCGAGGATGCGCGCAGCGAAGTGGAAGCCTCGGCCAGCGTCGCGACGCGCGCCTCCGAACAGGCGGGCGAAGCGGTGGCGATGTCCCAAGCGCTGTCGCACCACGCCGAATCGATCGAATCGATCCTCGGCCTGATCCGCGAGATCGCGGGGCAGACCAACCTCCTCGCATTGAACGCCACGATCGAAGCCGCACGCGCGGGCGAATCGGGCCGCGGCTTTGCCGTGGTTGCGCAGGAGGTGAAGAGCCTCGCCAATGAGACCGCACGCGCGACCGACGATATAGCGGGCAAGATCACCGCGATCCAGCAGGCGACGCGCGGGTCGGTCAACGCCAACCAGTCGATCCAGGCGACGATCGTCGAAGTGCAGAATTCGGCGCAGCGCATCCGCGACGCGATGGACGCACAGGCGCAGACGGTCACCTCGATCACCGCCGCGGTCGACGAAACCGCGCTCGCCGCCGACAGCATGTCGTCGACGATCGCGAGCATCCGCAACGATTCGGGCATGGTCGCGAGCGAGATCAGCGTGCTGAGCCAGGAATTCGCCAAGATGGGCGGACGGCTGCAGCAGCTTGAACAGGCTGCAAGCGAGTTCAGCCGCCGGGTGGCGTAAAACAGCCGCCTCCCCCGCTTGGCAAGCCTTGCCCCGCTGCCTAAGGCGGAGGGCATGAGCACGCATATCCTGATCACCGGCGCGAGCCGCGGCATTGGCGCCGCGATCGCCGAGGCGCTGACCACCGATGCGACCAAGGTCGTCGCGCTTTCGAGCGCCGACGGCGATCTGTCCGACCCGGCGACGCCCGACAAATTGTGGCAGGCGAGCCTCGATCGGCTCGATGGCCGCGTCGACGTGCTGGTGAACAACGCGGGTGTGTTCGAAGCGAACCCGCTGGACGGCGACGACGCAGAGTGGCTCGCGAGCTGGAACCGCACGATGCAGGTCAATCTGACCGCGAGCGCGCAGCTGTGCCGCCATGCGGTGCTACACTGGCAGGGGGGCGGCGTTCCCGGCCGCATCGTCAACATCGCGAGCCGCGCCGCTTATCGCGGCGACAGCCCCGCCCACTGGCATTATGCCGCGTCGAAATCGGGAATGGTCGCGATGACCAAGACGATCGCGCGCGCCTATGCCAGGGACGGCATCCTCGCCTTTGCCATCTGCCCCGGCTTCACGATGACCGGCATGGCCGAGGAATATCTGGAGAGCCGCGGCGGCGACAAACTGCTCGCCGACATTCCGCTCGGCCGCGTCGCGATGCCCGATGAGGTCGGCGAAATGGCGCGCTGGTGCGCGCTCGATGCGCCTGCGTCGATGACCGGCGCTGTGCTCGACGTCAACGGCGCGAGCTACGTCCGCTAGATGAGCTGGATCGTCTCCCTCCCCTGCACCCGCGACGAAGCAGAAGCGCTGTCGGGCGAGATCCCCGAACTTGACGCCTTGCCCGAGGCGCCCGTCGTCGTGACGCGCGAGATCGACGAGGATGCCGGCGAGTGGCAGCTCGACGCCTATATGGACGACAAACCCGGGCCGGCGCTGCTGAAACTGCTGCAGTCGTTCGTGCCGAGCGCGAAGGGCAGAAAGCCCGTCGTCGCGGAATTGCCCGAAGAGGATTGGGTCACGCTGTCGCAACAGGGACTCGAGCCCGTGCAGGCGGGGCGTTTTTTCGTCCATACGAGCAGCTACGCCGACCGCGTGCCCGCGGGCAGCACACCGTTCCTGATCGACGCGAGCCAGGCGTTCGGCACCGGGGGGCATGATACGACCGCGGGCTGCCTGTCGATGCTCGACCGGCTGGCCCGGCAGGGCGCGAGCCCGCGCAATATTGCCGACATCGGCACGGGCACCGGGCTGCTCGCCTTTGCCGCAATGGCGCTGTGGCCGCGCGCGAAGACGATCGCGTCGGACATCGACCCCGCGAGCATTTTCGTGACGCGCGACAATGCCGGGATCAACAATGTGCCGCTCGGGCGCGGTGGCGGGCGCCTTGCCCTTGCGGTCGCGCCGGGGACCAATCACCCCTCGATCAAGCACCGCGCGCCCTATGATCTCGTTATCGCCAATATCCTCGCCGGCCCGCTAATCACGCTGGCCCCCGACATCGCCGCCGCGACCGCGCCGGGCGGTCATGCAATCCTTGCAGGGCTCATCGCGCTCCAGATGGAGCCGGTGCTTGCCGCCTATCGTGCGCAGGGCTTCCGCCTCGCCGCGCGCGGCGGCAGCGCCGAATGGCCGTGCCTGTTGCTGATCAAGCGCCGCCGCTATGGCTGGCGCCGCAAGGAACGCGCATTCCACCGCGCGAGCCCGTCGGACGCCAGTTTCGGGAGCTGGTAGGCGTCAGGCTTTCGCCGTCGCATAGTCCTGCGTGCCGCGCGTGATCACTTCGTCTTCCGGCAGGAAGTCGGCGATCGGAATAGGCGGCAGCGCGGCATTTTTTGCATAGAGCGGTGCGAAATCGGTGTTCACCGTCGTGTCGAGCAGCTGGTCGAGGCTGTCGATGACGAAATAATTCTGCTGGAAATCGTCGATCCGATAGTCGGTGCGCATAACGCGCGCGAGGTCGAAACCGATGCGGTTCGGGCTGTCCGAATCGAGCGCGAAGACGCTCTCGGCAAAGGAGGAGACGATGCCGGCGCCATAGATGCGGAGGCCGCCGGCTTCGCGGATCAGGCCGAATTCGACGGTATACCAATAGAGCCGCGCGAGCTGTTTCAGTGCGTCGAATTTCAGGCTGCGCAGGCCGCCTTCGCCATAGGCGACCATATAATCGGCGAACACCGGGTCGGCGAGCATAGGGACATGGCCGAAGACGTCGTGGAAGACATCGGGTTCCTGGAGGTAATCGAGCTGTTCGGGGGTGCGGATGAAATTGCCCGCGGGAAAGCGGCGGTTCGCGAGATGGTCGAAAAACACGTCGTCGGGGACGAGCCCCGGAACCGCGATCACCTGCCACCCCGTCGCGGCCATCAGCCGCGCGTTGAGCTCGCGATAGTCGGGAATGCCCGGCTTTTCGAGGCGCAGCACGTCGATCCCGCGCAGGAAGGCGTCGGCGGCGCGGCCGGGAAGCATGTCCGACTGGCGCGCGAACAGGCGGTCCCACATCGCATGCTCGTCGGCGGTGAAGGCGTCCCAATTTTGCGAAATCGTCCAGTCGGCCGCAGCACCCGGCGGCGGCGTGTCATGGACGTGGGTAAACTGGCTTTCCATGAGACTGCTTCTATCATCAAAATGGTTTCAAGTGAAACTTTATTCGCCGATCGCCACCACTTGCGTTGCGAGCCGGTCGACCTCGGCGCGGTCGTGACTGACATAGAGGATCGGCAGTTGGAGCTCGTCGCGAATCCGTTCGATCACCGTCATGATATCACCGCGCCGGGCGGCGTCGAGCGACGACAAGGGTTCGTCCATCAGGAGGATTTCGGGACCCGCGAGCAAGGCGCGGCCGATCGCGACGCGCTGCGCCTCGCCCCCCGAAATACTGTGCGGCCAGCGATCGAGCAGATGGCCGATGCCGAGGAAGGCGACGGCCTCGTCGACGCTCATCCAGCGGTCGGCGGGATCGGCGAGGTCGAAGCCGTAGGTGAGGTTCGCGCGCACGCGGCGGTGCGGGAACAGCCGGCCGTCCTGAAAGACATAGCCGACGCGGCGCGCCTCGGGCGGCAGGTCGGTCGCGCCATCGAACAAGGTCCGATCGCCGATGCGGATATGACCGCGGTCGGGCTTGAGCAACCCGGAAACCATGTTGAGGATGCTCGTCTTTCCCGCGCCCGACGGACCGAACAGCGCGGTCAGACCCGGCCCCGCGGTGAAGCGCGCAGCGATCGTCCGGTCGCCGAGCCGCTTGGCGACGTCGATATCAATCGCCATGCCGCGCCCTCCCACCATGGGTACGGCGCACCAGATATTCGGACAGGATCAGCGCTCCCAAGGACAAGGCAACCGAGAGAAGCGCGAGGCGCGTTACCATCGCCTCGCCGCCGGGCACTTGCAGCGCCGAATAGATGGCGAGGGGCAGCGTGCGCGTCTCGCCCGGAATGTTCGAGACGAAGGTGATCGTCGCGCCGAACTCACCGATCGAGCGCGCGAAGCCGAGCACAAGCGCCGCGAGCACGCCGGGGAGCGCGAGCGGTAGGCTGATCGTCCAGAAACTGTGCCAGGGCGTCGCGCCGAGCGTGCGCGCCGCACCTTCGAGCCGCCGGTCGACCCCCTCAATCGACAGCCGCATCGCGCGCACCATCAGCGGCAACGCCATGATCGCGGCGGCGAGCGCGGCGCCGGTCCAGCGGAACATCAGGCTGACCCCGAACCAGCTTTCGAGCCAGCGACCGACGGGGCCGAACGGGCCGAAGGCGATAAGGAGGAGCCAGCCGGTGACGACGGGCGGCAGGACGAGCGGCAGATGGACGAGCGCATCAAGGACGACGCGGCCGGGAAAGCGATAGCGCGCGAGCAGCCATGCGAGCGCAAAGGCAATGGGAAGCGTGGCGAGCACCGCGACGCCGCCGACCTTCAACGACAGCGCGACGATCCCCCACTCTTCGGCCGAGAGCATCAGGGGTTCGAAAACCCATGGCGCGCGAAGATCGCGCGGCCCTGTTTCGACAGGAGGAAGGCGCGGAAGCCCGTTGCATCCCTGTGCCGCGAGGCTTTCAGCAGCGCGACGGGATAACGGATCGGCGGATGGCTTGTCGCAGGGAAGATACCGACGACGCGGACCGCTTTCGACGCGCGTGCGTCGGTCGCATAGACGATACCGAGCGGCGCGGCGCCGCGCTCGACGAGCGCCATCGCGGCGCGGACATTTTCGGCGGGCGCGACCTTGGCGGCGACGCCGGCCCAGACGCCGAGATGCGTGAGCGCGGCCTTGGCATATTTGCCTGCGGGCACGGCATCGGGATCGGCGAGCGCGAGGCGGCCGTTGCCGAGCGCCTTGGCGAGAGCGAAACCGCGTGCGGGGGTCAGGCGAACCTTGCTGGCGGCGGGCGCGATCAGCACGAGCCGGTTGCCGAGCAAAGTCGTACGTGTGCCGGCGCGGAGCAGGCCGACCTTGGCGACCGCGTCCATCCATTCTTCGTCGGCCGAGAGGAAGAGGTCGGCGGGCGCACCCGCGATGACCTGCCGCGCCAGCGCCGACGAGGCGGCGAACGAGAGCACGGGCTTGGCGTGGCCCTTTGACGCCCAGACATTGACGGCCTCAGTCAGCGATTCTTGCAGGCTGGCCGCCGCGAGCACCACCGGCCCGCGGTCCTGCGCCATCGCGGTGGGGGCGAGGAGCAGCGCGATGAGCGCGACGAACAGGTGGAGGGCGCGGGTCATGTGCAACCTATAGGCGCGCCGGGGCCTTTGTCGCAACGCCAAGCCAGCGTGCGATGCGTGGCAGGCGCGGGGTGATCAGACGCTCCACGATCCAGAGGAGGATCAGCGAGCCGGCGAGCAGGGGAAGCAACGCGGCGAGAATGAGGACCAGCGCAGCGACTCCCTTGAGCTTTGCGGGATCGCGCGGCTGCGACGGTGCGCCGAGCGCATCATCGGGCTTGCGGCGGCGCCACATCAGAAGGCCCGAGATCGCGAGGGTGAACAGCGCAAGCGCGGTCGCGACGCCGATCAGCTGGTTGGCGAGGCCGAAGAGCTGCCCCTCGTGCCATGCGATGCCGTAGCCGACGACGCGGTCGATGGCATGTTTCTCGGCAAAACCGCTGCGCGCGACTTCGAGGCTGGTTTCGGGATCGTAGCTGACCTTGCGGACCAGCGGGCGGTTCTGGGTCAGCGTCGTCAGCGTCCAGACATTGCCGTTGGGCGGGCCGAAGGCGTTGGGCGCGCCCGGCGGCTGGATGATCGCGGGCGCGGGCATATGTTCGCTACGGGCGCGGAGCAGGATATATTCGAGGCGCGCGCGTGGCGGTGGTCCGGCGGGTTCGGCCGCCGCCATGGCATGATGGTCGTGCGCCGCGTGCGGGTCGGCGCCGCCCTTCCAGTCCTGCACGCCCGAGACCCAGCCCATTTCGGCGCGCACGGTTCGGAGGCCGCTCGCCCACACCTCTGTCCATGGCAGCGCGGTGAAGAGCAGGATCAGCGCGAGGCCCGAGACCCAGAAGCCGGTGACGGCGTGGAGATCGCGCAGAGCGACGCGGCCACCGAGCGACAGGCGCGGCCAGACAACGCCCGCGAGCCCGCGCCCGCGCGGCCACCAGAGGTAGAGACCAGTGAGGATCATCACGATTGCCCAGCTCGCCGCAAGCTCGACGAGCAGGCGGCCGGTGCGGCCGATCAGCAGTGTGCCGTGGATGCGCGAGAGCCACGCCGAGATGCGCTGCTCCGGGTCGGCAGCGCCGATTACGCGGCCCTGCGGAGAGACGGCGATGTCGCGCATGCCGCCGCCCGGCAGGCCGATATGGACCACCGCCGCATCGTCCGGCGCCTCGGGAATGCGGTAGTAATGGAAGCTCGCGCCGGGGTTCGCGGCGAGCGCGGCGGCGACCTGCGCATCGGCGTCGACCGCGCCGGCCGCCGGCAGGTCGCGCCACGCGCGTTCCTCCCATCGGTCGATCTGCGGTTTGAACAGATAGGCGGCGCCGGTCGCCGACAGAACCAGAATGAAGGGGATGACGAACAGCCCGGCGTAGAAATGCCAGCGCCAGATGGTGCGATAGAGCGCAGCGCGGTTGATGTCGGTCATCCCCTGCCCTTTCAGAATCGCGCGCGGATGCCGGCGGAAATCGCGCGGCGCTCGACGGGATAGTAGATTGCGGACGCCGACGTAACCGCGATTGCCGCGCTGATGTCGCCGATCGCCTTTTTGCCCGTGATATTGCGGACATCGACGAAGGCGTCGATGCCGTTCGCAATCATCGCGCCGCCGGTGACGCCGATCAGCGCATAGCCGGGGGTGCGGACCTGATTGCGGTAATCGGCAAAGGGTCCGTCAGGGACCCACTCGAGGTTCGGTGCGATATGCAGCGCATCGGTGCCGATCCGCAGTTCGGCACGATAGACGTGCTTCGGTACCACCGGCAGGCGGTTGTCGCCGAACTGGGCGTCTTTGCGGAAGCGGAAGTCGCTGTAGGTGTAGACTTGCCGCAGGCGCAGCCAGCCGGTTGGCGCCAGATCCAACCCTGCCTCGACGCCCTGATGGAGGGTGCGGTCGGCGTTGAAGGTCGCGGCGGGGATGTTGCTGTTGGTCGTGTACTGGAGCAATTCGCCCTTCAGCGTCGAGCGGTAGAAGGCGACGTCCCAGCTTGCGAAACCCAGCTTGCCCCGCGTGCCGATCTCTGCAGTCCAGGCGCGTTGCGGGCGGATGTCCGACACCACCGTGCTCGTCGGCGGGATGCCGGTCGTCTGGAACACTTCGCCAAAGCCGGGAAATTCGGCCGAGCGGCTGTAGTTGGCGAAGAGCTGAATGTCGGCAACGGGTTCGAACAGCAGGCCGATTTTGGGCGAGAAGGCATCGAAATCGATCCGGCCGTCGGTCGCGGGGGTAGCCGAGAAGTTGACGTGGCGCTTGCGCCAGCCGTCGGCGTAGACGCCGCCTGCGATCAAGGTCAGCGCATCGACTGGCCGCACGCGGACTTCACCATAGAGCGTCGCGGTCTGCGCCTTCTGGTCGGTGTCGAAGGTCAGCGCGCCGCGCCGCCCGTCCTTGTTGACGAACTGGCGCGCGTCGGTGCTGCCGCGGCGGATTTCGCCGCCGAACGTCACCTCGACCGGGCCAGCCGCATAATCGGCGCGGAAGAAGGTGCCGATATCGACCGACTTCTGATCGATGAGCTGGAAGATCGGGTGATGGAGCGACTTGGCATTGACGAAGCCCCCCACGTCAAGCGTGAGCGCGCCCCAGTCGAAGGTCGTGCGGTTCTGGAGGCGCAGCGAGTCGATGTCGCGCCCTTGGTCGCCCGAAACCGCACCGGCATTGGCCTTGCGCGGCGTCGACAATGCCTCGGCCCGCGTCAGCGCGCCGGGGAGCTGCTGGTTGATGTTGTTGATGCTGGCGTAGAAGCGCGTGCTCACCACATCGCTCAGTTTCAGCCCGACATTGCCCTGAAAGCGCAGGCTGCGGCGCTTGGCATGGTCGCGGTCGCCGTCCGATGTGTCGGCGCTGATCGCGCCCCACGCGTCGACGCGATCGCTCGCGACGCCCGCCGAGACGAGCCCGCGCACGCTGTCGAAGCTGCCGACGTCGGCGCGGAGGTAAATGCCCCGTGCGGTGCGCCCCGTCGGGGTCACGCCGTTGATCGCGCCGCCGAGCGTGCCCGATCCGAACCGCAGCGCGTTGGCGCCGCGATAGACTTCGAGATGGTCGAAGAAGATCGGTTCGAGTTCCTGGAAATCGCCATTGTCGTCGGCGAGGTTGATCGGCACCCCGTCCTGCAACAGCGTCAGCCCGCGCATATGGAAGCCGCGCGAGAGGCCCGATCCGCGGATCGAGAGGCGCACCTCCTGCCCGTAACGTGGCTGGAGATAGACGCCGGGCGAGAAGGCGAGCGTGTCGCGCAAGGACACCACCGATTTGTCGGCATAATCCTCATAGGAGACGATATCGGTGCCGCCGGGCGTTTGGGCTGCGCGCGCTTCGGCTGCGTCGGTGGCGGTGGGTGCGGTGACGATGATGGTCGAATCGGCGTCTTCGGCATGGGCCGGAGCGGCGACGAGACAGGTCGCGAGCGCCAGCAACGGCGCCGCCCCATGGATACGGGTTTTCATGTTTATTCTTTCGCTGGATGCAGTCACGGGCCGCGCCGCGCGAAAGCGCAGGCAGCTGTTGGGTCTGGATCAGGCGAAGGCGGGTGGTCCGGTACTCGGCGGGAGCGGCGACGCTATGCCCGGCGCGAAGCCAAGCAAGCGGGCGGCGACCGGGACGGGCTCGACCGCCATCGGTGCCGCCGCGAGGACGGGCAAATCGGGAACGATCGGCGCATTGGCGAGCGCGCCCCACGGGCAATGCTGCTGCGCTTCGCCCGCATCGTGGCTGCCAGCCTTTTCAAGCGGGATGGTCATCGTCCCGCCGGGGTTGGCGGGGTCCGAACAGATGCGCACGGTGATCGACCCACCGGCATCGCTCTCGATCATCCAGCCCGGCGCGACGAGCACGCGCGCGGCGAGCGCGAGGAATAGCGGCAAGAGCAGCAATATGCCGGGACGGCGAAAGGCGGCGAGCAGGCTCACGCCCCGCGCCTTATGGCGCGACCTTGCGGGTGGCAAGCGGACAAAGCGTCCACCTGCCGTCATTGCGAGGAGCCGAAGGCGACGCGGCAATCCAGAGTCGCGTAGACCGCTCTGGATTGCTTCGCTCCGCTCGCAATGACGAATGATTATTCCGCCGGCGTCTCGTCGGTCTTTTTTCCCGTGCGCGTCCACGGATAGAGAAACTGGCCCCAATAGCTGCGCGGGACATCTTCGGGGATGCCGTAATTTTCGGGCCATCGGTCCTTCGGCAGATGAAAGGTGCCGAATAGCTTGTCGATCCACGGGAAATGGATCGCGAAATTGACGTCGAACGCCTCGCGCTCGAGCCCATGATGCCAATGGTGGAAACGCGGGGTCGCGATCCAGTGGCCAAGCCGGTTGAAATTGCCGCCGACATTGGCGTGGAGCAGCGACGACCAGACATAGACGAAGCCGATATAGGCCTGCATCACCGACGGCGCGAAACCGAGGGTGAAGAGCGGCAGCGAGGTAATCGAGCGCAAAAGGATGATCTCAACGAAATGCATCCGCGACCCCGCGAGCCAGTCCATCGATTTCGCGCTGTGGTGCACCGCGTGGAAGCCCCAGAGGAAGGGGTAGCGGTGGAAGGTGCGGTGGAACCAATATTGCGCCATGTCCGACGCGACGAGCACGATGGCGAACTGGACGATCCACGGCAATGAGGCGACCCCGGCGCGGAACGCCTCCCAGTTCGACGTATTCTCGTTGATGATCGTCGAGGGCGCGAGCGCGAGGAAGCCCAAGACCTGCACGAACATCGTGCTGACGAGATAATAGAAAAGATCCTCGCGCCATTCGGTGCGGAACAGGCGCTGGGTGCGGCGATGCGGGAAGGCGCGTTCGAGTGGCGCGAACATGAAGCCGGTAACGAGCAGGTTCACGACGAAGAAATCGAGCCCGAAGAAGATGCCCCAGTCGCGCGTTTCCTGCGGCTGGACGTTCGATCCGCCGACGAGAATCGCGGCGAGACCGATCATCAGCGCGGTGAGGCCGAGCGCCTTGCGTGGGCGCAGCAGCAGGCTGAGCAGCGAGAGCCCATAGCTTACGAGCAGGATCGCGTGGACAAGACCCCGAAAGCCGCCCCAATTCTTGATGATCTCGAGTTCGGGGGTCGCGAACCATTCGGGGAAGCGCAGCGCGACCACCATGAAGAAACCGGCGATCGCAAAGAGCAGCCCGAAAAAGCCCGAGAGCCAGCCGCTGCCGAAACGCCGCACCTCGGTATGCGATTCGAGATCGCGCATCAGGTTTTGCAGATAGTCACGCTTTGCCATGTGGCCCCCTCACAGCATTTTCGCCGCGCCGTCTGTGACGGCGCGCACGGCTCTATAGCATGCTAACCCGCCGCCGCGACAATCTCCGCCCATTCGGCCTCGTCGATCACCCTGATGCCAAGCGCGCTCGCCTGCTTTAGTTTCGACCCCGCCCCCGGCCCCGCAACCACGAGATCGGTTTTCGCGCTGACGCTGCCCGCGGCCTTGGCGCCGAGCGCTTCGGCTTGCGCCTTCGCTTCGTCGCGGCTCATCGTCTCGAGCTTGCCGGTGAAGACGACGGTCATGCCCGACACCTCACTCTCGCGCGTCTCGACGACGTAGGGCGGCGGCGACACCTCGGAGAGGAGGTCGTTCCACAGGTCGCGGTTGTGCGGTTCGTGAAAGAAGTCGGTGAGCGCCTCGGCGACCGCCGGACCGATGCCGTCGGCGCGCACTTCGAGGATCGCTTTGATTGCGTCCATCTTGCGCGTGACGAATTTGCCATCAGATTCGCCCTCGCCCTGCGGGTTCGCGTCGAGATAGGCCTGAATTCGGGTCGCCTTTTCGGGAAGCAGTGCGATATCGCCGATCCCCTTGAGCAAATCGCGCGCGGTCACCGCGCCGATGTGGCGGATGCCGAGCCCGAAGAGCAGGCGCGCGGCGTCGGGGGTGCGCTTGGCTTCGATCGCGGCGAAGAGATTGTCGACTGACTTTTCCTTCCAGCCCTCACGGCCAAGCAGATCGGCGCGGTGGTTTTTCAGCCGGAAGATGTCGGCGGGGCCCTTGTCGAGCCAGCCGAGGTCGAGGAATTCCTGGATGCTCTTCTCGCCGAGCCCTTCGATGTCGAGCGCACCGCGGCTGACGAAATGGCGCAGGCGCTCGAATTTCTGTGCGTTGCAGATGAGGCCGCCGGTGCAGCGCACATCGACCTCGCCTTCCTCGGCCACCGCCTCGCTGTTGCAGACGGGGCAATGGTCAGGGAAGATGTACGGCGCGCGATCCTCGTCGCGGGTCAGGTTTTCGACGACCTGCGGGATCACGTCGCCGGCGCGCTGGATCACGACGCGGTCGCCGGGGCGGACGCCGAGGCGGCCGATCTCGTCGCGGTTGTGCAGCGTGACGTTCGACACGACCACGCCGCCGACAGTCACGGGGACGAGCCGCCCGACGGGGGTCAGTTTGCCGGTACGCCCGACCTGAATGTCGATGGCTTCAATCGTGGTCTGCGCGCGTTCGGCGGGGAATTTATGCGCGATGGCCCAGCGCGGCGCCTTGGCGACGAAGCCGAGGCGCTGCTGCCATGCGAGGCTGTCGACCTTGTAGACGACACCATCGATGTCGTAATCCATGTCGGCGCGGCGACGCTCGATTTCGGCATAATGCGCGAGGATATCGGCGACGCTCTCGTAACGCTTCAGCAGCGGCGACACCGGGGCGCCCCAGCGTTCGATCTGTTTCATCACCTCATATTGGGTTTCGGCGGGCAGCGCGCTGACCTCACCCCAACCGTGAGCGAGGAAGCGTAGCGGACGCGATGCGGTGACGCTGGCGTCCTTCTGGCGCAGCGAACCCGCGGCGGCGTTGCGCGGGTTGGCGAACTGGCGGACGGTGGCAGGGTCGAATTCCTGCTCGCGCTCCGCGGCGAGCGCCCGGCCCTCTTCCATTAGGCGCGCGTTGAGCGCGGTGAAATCGGCCTTCGCCATATAGACTTCGCCGCGGATCTCGAACACGTCGGGCGCGGCACCGTTCAGTTCCTGCGGGATGTCGGCGATGTGGCGAACGTTCGGGGTCACATCCTCGCCAACGCTGCCGTCGCCGCGCGTCGCCGCCTGCACCAGCTTGCCCTTTTCGTAGCGCAGCGAACAGGAGAGGCCGTCGATCTTGTCCTCGGCGGTCATTGCAATCGTCGCGTCGGCAGCGAGATTCAGAAAGCGCCGAACACGCGCGGCAAATTCCTCGACATCTTCGGCGGCGAACGCATTGTCGAGGCTCATCATCCGCTGGGCGTGGGTGACCTTGGCGAGCGGCGACGCCTCGACCGCGGCGCCGACTTGGCTGTTCGGGCTGTCAGCGCGGATCAGCGCCGGGAAGGCGGCTTCGAGCTCGTTGTTGCGGCGAACGAGCGCGTCATAATCGGCGTCCGAAATCTCGGGCGCGTCTTCGGCGTGATAGCGTTTGCTGTGATAGGCGATCTGTTTCGCCAGCCGCATCAATTCATTGGCGGCGTCGGCTTGCGACAGGGATTCGATTTCGGTCATGCACCGGCCTTTGCCACCGGCTTGAACTCGGCGCGAGTACCAAATCCTGCGATAAGCGGGCGACCCTTTTTGATCGCCTCCTGCACGGCGGGGAGCTTCAGCGAGGCGGCGTGCGCCTCCTTGCTGTCCCACAGCTCGACGATCCAGATCGCGTCGGGGTTCGCGCTATCCTCGCCGATCAGATAGGCGATGTTGCCGGGCATTTCGCCGGTGCTTTCGGCGAGGATCGCGGCGAGCGCGGCGCGCTGGCCGGGCTGCGCCAGCATCTGGCCGAGCAGGCCATATTGGGGATCGGCTTCTTCCATCTTGGCCTCCAGGGCACGAAGTTTCGTGACAGGCAGCAATGCCGCGGCTATCGCGAGCATCGCGGCGAGATGCTCGCGCCGGTTCATTTCGCGATAGCGAGCACATGCACCTCGCGCCGGATGCGGAAGCCGAGCGATTCATAGAGCGTGATCGCGCCGGCATTGTCGGCGTAGCTATGCAGGAAGGGCTGTTCGCCGCGCGCGACCATTTCGCGCATGACATGGCCGATCAGCGCGCGCGCGAGCCCACGGCCGCGGCAATCCTCCCACGTCGAGACGCCGCTGACTTCGGCCATGCCGGGAACGAGGATGCGCTGGCCCGCCATTGCGAGCAGCCGGCCGTTGTCGCGGATCCCGAAAAAGGGGCCGTAGCGATGCGTCTTCGGACCCCAAGGACCGGGCTTGGCGTGCTCGGCGAGCGCGGTCATTTCGGAAGCGTCGGCGTCGCCGAGCGGAAGAATTACGGGCTCGCCTTCGCGAGGCTGGGGCGGCGCTCCCTCGGCGATCATTTGCGCCAGCACCGCGCGCTTCACCTCGCGCGTGCCCGGCGGCGTGGGCCAGGGTTCGCCTTCGACGATCCAGAGCTCTCCTTCATCGGGGACGAGTGCCGCGAGTGCCGCCTGCGCGTCGGCGCCGGTATCGGCCGCTGCGCCGAAAACGCCATAGCCGCGATCGATCCGCACCGCCGGACCGTCCCCCTCGGCGAGATGCGCCTGCCGGCCGGTCAACATGCTCCAGACCGGGCGGTCGAGAGGGTGCGCCGCCATGGGTCAGCCCCGTTCCATCGCGAGCGTTTCGGTCGCCGGGATCTTCATCCCCTCGAACGCCTGATCGGAATAGGGGCCCGCCGGGTCGACCCAGTGCAGGAAGAGATGCGCCGACCAGCGATTGGGGTTGGGCATCAACCGCCCGTGAAGGCGGTGGACGCCCTGATAGAGCACCGCGTCCCCGGGCCGCATCGGCACCGAATCATAAGCTTCGTCGCCGAAATCGGGGTCGGCGCGCTGCCGCGGGGTGTCGATATGCTGCGACCCGACCTCAAGCGGCCAAGCCTTGTCGTCGCTCGCCGCGAGGAGCAGCGACAGGCTGTGTTCGCACGCATGCCGGTCCGAATGGATGAAGCAAAGGTCGCCTTCGCGGTACATGCGGAAGTAGCAATAGGTTGGGCGAAGGTCGTGCCCGACGAGCGCGGTCATCGCGGGGGTCATCCCCCACAGGAAGGTCGTTAGCGGCAGATAATGCATGCCGTAAACCTCGACCGCGTCAGTCTTGAGCAGCGGCGATCCACGCTTGAGCTTGTCGAACGACACGCCGCCGCGCAACAGGTCCGACTTCAGCATGCCGAGCAGGACATGCGTTACGTCGGTCGGGACGAGTCCGGGGAGCGGGAGATATCCGTTTTCGCGATAGTCTTGCGCGCGATCGGTCATGTCGTCTCCAGCAAACGTTCGGCCTGCGCGCGCGCCTCGGCGGTTACTTCCGCGCCCGAAAGCATGCGCGCGATTTCTTCGCGGCGGCCGGATTCGTCGAGCGCGTGGACGCTGGTGCGGGTGACCGTGCCTTCGCTCGTCTTGGCGATGATGAAATGTGCGGCGCCTTTTGCCGCGACCTGCGGGCTGTGCGTCACCGCGAGCAATTGCTTGCCCGCGCCCGCGAGCCGCGCCAGCCGCTCGCCGATTGCGCTCGCGACCGCGCCGCCGACGCCGCGGTCGATTTCGTCGAAGATGATCGTGTCGGCCCCGCCCTCTTCGGCGAGTGCGACTTTCAGCGCGAGGATGAAGCGCGAGAGCTCGCCGCCCGACGCGATCTTGGCGAGCGGCGCGAAGGGGGCGCCGGGGTTGGTCGAGATAAGGAACTCGACGCGGTCCATGCCCTCGGGACCCCAACGCTCGGCGGGGAGGCGTTCGACGAGCGTCTGGAAGCGCGCAGCGTCGAGTTTGAGCGGCACGAGCTCGCCGGCAACCGCGGCGTCGAGGCGGGTAGCCGCCTTGCTGCGCTGATCGGACAGCGCGGTCGCGGCATGGGTGTGGGCGGCAGCGGTTTCTGCCACCGCGGCTTCGAGCTTCGCGAGCCCCGCGCTGCCGCCTTCGATTGCATCGAGCCTCGCGGCGAGCGTCCCGGTCAGTTCGGCGAGTTCGTCGGGCTGGACATTGTGCTTGCGCGCCATCGCGCGGAGTTCGAACAGGCGCGTCTCGGTCGCCTCGAGCCGTTCGGGGTCATATTCCATCGCGCGCGCGGCTTCGTGGAGCTTGCTCTCGGCCTCGTCGGCCTCGATGATCGCGCGGTCGAGCCCCGCGAGTGCCTCGGCGAGCAAGGGATGATCGCCCGCGAGCCGGTCGAGCCGGCGGGCGGCGCCGCGGAGCTGCGCGGGGCCGCTGTCGCTGCCCTCGAACGCTTCCATGATCGCGCCGAGGTCGCCCGCGACCTTCTCACCCTTTTGCATCGTCGCGCGCGCTTCGGAGAGTTCGGCGTCCTCGCCGGGCTGGGGCGCGAGCGTCTGCAGTTCGGCAACGCAATGCTCGAGCCATTCGCGGTCGCGTTCGGCTTCCGAAATCGCCGCCTTTGCCGCAGCGAGTTTGTCTTCGGCGGTGCGCCATGCGGCGTGGGCCGCGGCAACGCCGCGCGTATCGGCGCGCGCATAGGCATCGAGCAGCGCGCGGTGTCCCGCGGGCGCGAGCAGGCCGCGGTCGTCGTGCTGGCCGTGGATCTCGACGAGCCAGGTGCCGACTTCGCGCAGCAGCGCCGCCGAACAGGGCTGGTCGTTGAGGAAGGCGCGGCTGCCGCCATCGGCCTTCAATGTGCGGCGGATCAGCAGCGGTTCGCCCGCTTCCAACGCGATCTCATTCTCGGCGAGCAGTGCGGCGAGCTTCGTGCCCGGTGCCGGCGCGATAAAACTTGCGGTCACCTGCGCCTTGTCGGTCCCCTGCCGCACCAGCGCGCTGTCCGCCCGCGCGCCAAGCGCGAGGCCCAACGCGTCGAGCAGAATCGACTTTCCTGCGCCGGTCTCGCCCGTCAGCACGCCCAGCCCGGCCTCGAAATCGAGGTCGAGCCGTTCAATCAGAACGATATTGGCGATGGAAAGCGCCGTCAGCATGCCCTGCCCTTACCGCAGAACAAAGGCAGAATCTATGCGCTCGGCGCGTTCTTCTGCATCAGCTTGTAGGCCCGCTCGTACCATTCGTTACCCGGATAGTTGGCGCCGAGCACCGCGGCCGACTTCTTCGCCTCGGCCGGGATGCCGAGCGCGAGATAGCATTCGGTCAGGCGATAGAGCGCCTCGGGCGTGTGGCTGGTCGTCTGGAATTTGTCGACGACTTCGCGGAAGCGGATCGAGGCGGCAAGCCAGTTCGAGCTGCGCTGGTAGAAACGGCCGATTTCCATTTCCTTGCCCGCGAGATGGTCCTGCACCAGATCGACCTTGAGCCGCGCATCCGATGCATAGCGGCTGTCGGGATAGCGGCGGATCACTTCGCCGAGCGCGTTCGACGCCTGCTGGGTAATCTTCTGATCGCGGGTGACGTCGCTGATCTGTTCGTAATAGGAAAGGCCGATCAGATAATAAGCGTAGGGCGCGTCCTTGTTGCCCGGGTGGATCGCGAGGAAGCGCTGCGCGGCCTCGATCGCCGGGGTATATTCGCGGTCCATATAATAGCTGAACGAGCTCATCAGCTGCGCGCGGCGCGCCCACGGCGAATAGGGGTGCTGGCGCTCGACCTCGTCGAACAGCGCCGCGGCGATCCCGTACTGGCGGCGGTCGAGCCGGTCCTGCGCGGCGCGGTACAGCGTGTTGACGTCGCGCGCGACGTACCGCGTGTCCTTCTTCACATTGCCGCCCCCGGCACAGGCCGCCAGCATGGGAGTGATCGCAAGTGCGGCGGCGAGCAGGCGCATGGTCGCGCGCGAGGGGGCAAATCGAGTCATGCGCGCGGTATAGCCACAGCGCGGATGAACGCAAAATAAATGATGGGGGTCGGACGCAGCTTTACTGCGCCTTGACGACACAGCCCTGCGGCACGTTGGCGGGCGCCGGAACTCGGCGCGCGGTCTTGATCGTCACTTGCGGCTCGAGCATCTGGCCGGCCATCACACCCTCGCCCGCGGTCGGCGAGATCGGGGCGTTGAAGATCGCCTCCGCCACCTCGGCGCCCGCGACGATTTCGCCGAACACCGCGAAGCCCGCGCCGTCGCCGCCCGGTGCGTCGCTGTCGAAACCCTTGATGTCGGAGAGGAGCAGGAAAAAGTCGGTCGTCGCGTCGCCGGGGTTGAGACGCGCCATCGACAGCGCGCCCTTGCAGTTGGTCAGACCGCTGGCCTTCGTCGGTTCGTGCGCGATGGCTGCGAAATTCTTGCGCGCGTCGCCGCGATTGCCTGCCTGCACCAGCTGGTTTGCCGGCCCCCAGCTCTTGGTCGAGCGGTAGAATTTGAAGCCGTCCATCCGTTTCGCATCAACATAGCGGAGGAAATTACCCGCGGTGATCGGCGCGCGCTTGTTCTCGATCCGCAAGGTGATCGTCCCGAGATCGGTGACGAGTGCGACATAGGGCCGCGTGTCGGCCTCGACCACCGAGGTGACGGGCGCGGGAACCGGCGGCACAGGCGGCGGCAATTGGGTCGCCTGCGGTGGGACGGTGGTCGATTGGGCGGCGAGCGCGAGCGCGGCGAGGATAGTCAGCATGGCCCGATCATAAGCGCAATGCGGCGGTCGATGCGAGTGGTTTCAAAACGGTCGCTGGCAACCGCACCGATTGGAAAAAACCGAAAGCCCGTTTAGGCATGCGCACCGGACAAGCGAAAGAGGACAGGATGAGCGAAACGCCGAACCATGACGCCGCCGCCATCGGATCGCGTTTCCTGCGCTATTTGCCGTTCATCACGGTCGCGCATTTCCTGATCGGTCTGCCCGCGCTGATCGCCTCGCTCGCGCTCGCCTGGTTCGCGTTCGTCCAGGCCGACGCGACGCAGAAGATGCAGACCGGCGGCGCGATGCCCTTCGTCACCCTCGGCACGAGCAATGCCGACAAGGAGGGCAATCAGGATATTACGCTGACGCTGACGAACAATGGCGTTGGTCCGGCCATCCTTGGCCCGATCGAAATCCGTTACGAGGGCAAACCGATGGCAACGCCGATCGACTTGCTCAGCGCTTGTTGTGCCGGGGCCGAGGTGCGCACGCTGTCTTTTGCGACCTCGCCATCGACTGGGATCGCCATCAGACCGGGCGAGACACAACAGATCATCAGCCTGCCGCGAACCCCCGCGACCGAAAAAGTGTGGCAGGCGTTCAACAAGGAACGGTGGAAGCTCAAGGTCCGCTCCTGCTATTGCTCGATCTTCAACGATTGCTGGGTCACCGAGGGGATGCAGGGATTGCCAAAGGCGGTGAACAAATGCCCCGCCAACTGGTCGCTCTATAGCGAGGATGCCGGGAGCCGGATCGCGGGGATTCCATAGCGGCGGACAGGATTGCCAATCGCGCAGCTGCCATATATCGCTAATACAGTGAATGACGGGAGGGCGGCCATGAAACGGAAATGGAAGATCGCGCTCGGCATAGTGGGGGCGCTCGTCCTTGCCGGGGCTGGCGGCATGGCGTGGATGATCGCGCAACCACCGGCGCCTGCAAAAATCGTCGATGCGGGGCCCACCGGCCAGCGGATCGAGGGGGACGGAATTTTCGCCAACTATTATCCGGGCAAGGGCGTCGGGCCGCGCCCCGCGATCTTGCTGCTCGGCGGGTCCGAAGGCGGGCTCGGCAAGGATATGCGCGCGCTGGCGCTGCTGTTGCAGGCCGAAGGCTATAGCATATTGCAACTCGCCTATCACAATGCGCCGGGCAAATCGGCGAAGCTCAAGAACATCCCGCTCGAGGATTTCAGGCGCGGGCTGGACTGGCTGAAAGCGCAGCCGGGGGTTGATGCGAACCGGCTCGGCATCGTCGGCTATTCGAAGGGGGCCGAGGCAGGATTGCTCGTCGCCACACGCTATCCCGGCGTCCGCGCAGCGGTGCTCGGCATGCCGTCGAGCGTCGTTTGGGACGGTATGACCGGCGAAAATTATATGTTCGGGTCGTTCAGTTCGTCATGGAGCGAGGGCGGCGAGCCCCTGCCCCATCTCTCCTATAAAGGGCAGCCGGGCAGCGACGGGCTGATGCCGGTGTTCGTGAACGGGCTCAAGGAGCTCGACAAGAACCCGGCAGCGATCATCCCGGTCGAGCGGTTCAAGGGCGAGCTGCTGCTCGTCTGCGGCGAGGCCGAAAAACTCTGGCCGAGTTGCCCGATGACGGACCAGATCGTCGCGCGTGCCGCGGCGAAGGGAGCGCCCGCGCCGGTCGTGCTGCGGTACAAGGATGCCGGGCATGGCGTGATGGGGGCGCCCTTTGCCGACGACACGGCGCGGCGATATTGGGCCAAACTCGGAGGCACCGAGGCGGGCAACGCCGCCGCGCGGGCCGATAGCTGGGCGAAGATCGGTGCTTTTTTGAAGGCGGAGTTGGAGGCGAACGGCGGTTAGCGACCGGAAGCGGCCGATAGAGATGCGCACCCCGGCGAAGGCCGGGGCCCAGAGCGCAACAACGCAACATCGGCTTTCAACCGCTCTGGACCCCGGCCTTCGCCGGGGATCACGAGATGAGCTGATTTCCGCTCCCTGCTCCAAAGCGGTCACTCGCGGTCGATCTGTTACAAGGACAGAATGGGCGGAAAGGAACGCGACAGAACAATCATCGCATTGAATTTCCGGGCGCAAGGCCTATCTCTATGTCGCGGGCCGGGCCCCTCTGACGATCCTCTTGATCGTGATGTCGGACCGCATCGGGGATACTCGATGTTGGCTCGACCTATATGCTTTCCAAGCCACATCGGGACCTCGGTTGGATCACAACTGGGAGTCTATGTGATGTCACATCCATGTTTCACCTCTGCCCGCAGGCAGAAATCCGGCAATCGGTTCCGGCCGGCCAGCGGGAGGGTCACGCGATGACGGGCCCCGCCGTGGGCATGCCCTGCCCCGTCTGCAAAGTGCCGCTGTCGATGAGCGACCGCCAGGGCGTCGAGATCGACTATTGTCCGCAGTGCCGCGGTGTGTGGCTCGATCGCGGCGAGCTCGACAAGATCATCGAACGCAGCGTGGCGGCCGACGCGCCGCCGCCGCCATCCGCGCCGCCGCCGCAGCAGCAATCCTATCAGCAAAGCGCACCGGCTGCGCATTGGGATCAGGGGCATCGCGGACATCACAAGGGATATCCGAAGCGCCGCAAATCCTTTCTGGAAGAGCTTTTCGACTAGCCTTTTTCCGCACAAAAAAGGGGCCGCTTTCGCGGCCCCTTTCCTTGTTCGATAAACCGAAGGCTTAGTCCTTCAGGAAGTCGGGCACATGGCCCTGATCTTCCGGACCTTCGCTGCGTTCGCGGCGCGGGCCCCGATCGCCACGGCCTTCGCCGCCACCGTCACGACGCGGGCCGCGGTCACGACCGCCACCGCCGCCACGCGGGCCGCGGTCACCACGGTCGCCGCCGTCACGGCGCGGACCACGATCGCCGCGCGGTTCGCGGGGTTCACGCGGCGGGCGCGTGTCTTCCAGCTCTTCGCCGGTTTCCTGATTGACGACGCGCATCGACAGGCGAACCTTGCCGCGCGGATCGATCTCGAGGACCTTGACCTTGACTTCCTGGCCTTCGCTCAGGACGTCGGCGACCTTCTCGACGCGCTCGTTGGCGATTTCGCTGACGTGGACGAGACCGTCCTTGCCGCCCATGAAATTCACGAACGCACCGAAATCGACGAGGTTGACGACCTTGCCGTCATAGATCTTGCCGACTTCGGCTTCTTCGACGATCCCCGAAATCCACTTGCGCGCGGCTTCGATCTGCGACGGGTCGCTCGACGAAATCTTGATCAGGCCTTCGTCGTCGATGTCGACCTTGGCGCCGGTGGTCGCGACGATCTCGCGGATCACCTTGCCGCCAGTGCCGATGATGTCGCGGATCTTAGACTTGTCGATCTGCATCGTTTCGATGCGCGGTGCGTGCGCCGACAGCTCGGTGCGGGCTTCGCCCAGCGCCTTCGCCATTTCGCCAAGGATGTGCGCGCGGCCTTCCTTCGCCTGATTCAGAGCGGCTTCGAAGATCTCGCGCGTGATGCCCGCGATCTTGATGTCCATCTGCATCGTGGTGATGCCTTCGGACGTGCCCGCCACCTTGAAGTCCATGTCGCCGAGGTGATCTTCATCGCCGAGGATGTCCGACAGGATCGCGAAATCCTTGCCTTCGAGGATCAGGCCCATCGCGATGCCCGAAACCGGACGCTTCAGCGGAACGCCGGCGTCCATCATGGCCAGCGAGCCACCGCAGACCGACGCCATCGACGACGAGCCGTTCGACTCGGTGATGTCGCTGGTGATGCGGATCGTGTACGGGAACTCGTCCTTCGTCGGCAGCACCGCGTGCAGCGCACGCCATGCCAGCTTGCCATGGCCGATGTCGCGGCGGCTGGGCGCCCCGAAACGACCGACTTCGCCGACCGAATAGGGCGGGAAGTTATAGTGCAGCATGAAGTTCGAGTAGCTGAGGCCGTTGAGGCCGTCGATCATCTGCTCGCTGTCCTTGGTGCCCAAGGTGCAGGTTGCGATCGTCTGCGTCTCGCCACGCGTGAACAGCGCCGAGCCATGCGCGCGGGGCAGGAAGTGCGTTTCGGCGACGATCGGACGAATCTGCGTCGTCGTGCGTCCGTCGATGCGCTTGCCGTCCTTGAGGATGGCGCCGCGAACGATTTCGGCTTCGAGCTTCTTCATCAGCTTGCCGGCGGCCATCTGGTCCTGCGGCGTCGCATCGGCGAAAGCGGCCTTGGCGGCGGCACGGGCTTCGTTCAGCGCGTTCGAGCGGGCCGATTTGTCGGTCAGCTTGTACGCGGCGGCGATGTCCTTGCCGATCAGCTTCTTGAGCTTGTCCTTGGCAGCCGACAGGTCGGCCTGTTCAGCCATGTCCCAAGGATCTTTGGCAGCCTGTTCGGCCAGCTTCACGATCGCCTTGACGACGTCCTTACATGCGTCGTGCGCGAACAGCACGGCACCGAGCATGATCTCTTCCGACAGCTCGTTTGCTTCGGATTCGACCATCATCACGGCGTCGTAGGTCGCGGCGACGACGAGGTCGAGGTCGCCTTCGGCAACCTGCGCGTCGGTCGGGTTCAGGATATATTCGCCATCGACATAACCGACGCGTGCGGCGCCGATCGGCCCCATGAAGGGCACGCCCGAAATGGTGAGCGCAGCAGAGGCGGCGACCATCGCGAGGATGTCGGGCTCGTTGTGGCCGTCATAGCTCAAAACCTGAGCAATAACGTTGATTTCGTTATAGAAACCTTCGGGGAACAGCGGACGGATCGGACGATCGGTCAAACGCGAAACCAGGGTTTCCTTTTCGGTCGCGCCGCGCTCGCGCTTGAAGAAGCCGCCGGGGATGCGGCCTGCGCCCGAATATTTTTCCTGATAGTGGACGGTGAGCGGGAAGAAATCCTGCCCTTCCTTGACCGTCTTGGCAGCGGTCACCGCAGCCAACACCATCGTTTCGCCGAGCGTCGCGACAACCGCGCCGTCGGCCTGACGGGCAACCTTGCCCGTTTCGAGAGTCAGCGTTTCACCGCCCCACTCGATCGATACTTTTTTCACGTCAAACATGGAGTTTCCTTCGCCCGCCGGGCCCGATGCCGGGCGGGGCCTCTGATTCCAGGTAATCCGACCCGGGGCGGTGCGGGGCGTCTGTCTGCCCCAATGGCGGTCCCGCCGGATGCGGGAGCGGCCCTGTGGTCCGGCATTTTGCGCGGAGCCAATATGACAGCGGCCCCGGAAATCCGGGGCCGCCAGAAATTCTTACTTGCGGAGACCCAGCTTCGCGATCAGCGCCGAATAGCGTGCCTCATCCTTCTTTTTCAGATAGTCGAGGAGGCTACGGCGCTTGTTGACCATCATCAGAAGGCCGCGGCGGCTGTGGTTGTCCTTGTGGTTCGCCTTGAAGTGATCGGTCAGGTTGTTGATGCGGTCGGTCAGGATCGCGACCTGGACTTCCGGCGAACCGGTATCACCCGTTGCACGGGCATTGTCCTTGATGACTTCGGCTTTGCGCTCGGCGGTAATCGACATAGTCTTTTTTCCTCGAACATCCTTGTTTACAGATTGAAGCCCCGGACGACTTTCAGCGTTCCCGCCAAAACCTCGATCAGGGCAACGGGACGCATTTCGCTGTCCCTTCCCCAATAGAGCCCGTCATCCGTGCACCCCCCGGTCCAGACGCGACCCTGACGGATCGCCCCTGCCGCTTCCGGGGAAAGGTTCAGAGCCGGGATGTCGACCAGCCCTGCCTCGAGCGGCAGAAATACTTCTGATTGGGCGGCGCCTTGGCCGAAAGCGTTCAATTTGTCCAGCGAAATCGCCTGTTCCAGATCGAACGGCCCGGCGCGCGTGCGGCGGAGCATCGTGACGTGGCCGACGGTGCCTACCGCGTGCGCAATGTCGCGCGCGAGGCTGCGGATATAGGTGCCTTTGGAGACATGGGCGGTGAGGGTCACATTCTCGAGCGGTCCGGCAGGCGCGTCGTGCAATTCTAGCGCGTGAATCGTCACGCTGCGCGCCTTCATCTCGACCGCCTCGCCCTTGCGCGCGAGATCATAAGCACGCTGGCCGTCGATCTTGATCGCCGAAAAAGCCGGCGGCACCTGCTCGATCGGGCCGGTGAAACGCGGCAGCGCCGCCTCGATCTCGGCCAGCGTGGGGCGCACATCGCTCGTCGCCACCACTTCGCCCTCGGCATCGAGGCCGTCGGTTTGGGTGCCGAACTTCACGGTAAAATCGTAAATCTTGCTCGCGTCGAGCATCCGGCCGCAGAGCTTGGTCGCCTCGCCGAGCGCGATCGGCAGCACCCCCGTCGCGAGCGGATCGAGCGTCCCGCCATGGCCGACCTTGACCTTTCCCAGCCCCGCCTCGCGGCACACGCGCTTGACCGCGCCGACCGCCTGCGTCGAGCCTAGCCCCAATGGTTTGTCGAGGATGATCCAGCCGTTCATCCCGCGCCGCTAGGGCGCAGGGTCAGGGCTGTCAATTTTGCGCGGCCTTTTCGGCTTCGCGCGCCGCTTTCCGCTCTTCCTTCGACGGCGGCGGGGCCGAGGTCACGAAAGAGGTGAGTTGGCAGCGTTCGCCGCGGACGATGATCGACGCGAACTTGTCGAGCCGCCCGGCGCCGCGCGTTTCGAAGCCGATCGCCTGCGCGAAATCGAGGTCGCGGCAGAGACCCGCGAACGTCCCGTAATACCAGCCGTCGCCGCGGCCCTGAATCCAGATGCCGCGTTCGCGGTCGGCCTGCCAGTTGCGGATCGAGCTGTCGCTGGGGAACACGATGCTCGATTCGACGCCGAGAGCGCGTGCTTCCTCAGCAGGCTCGTTGGCCGCCGCGGCCGCAGAAAGGGGAAGCAGCACGGCGGCCAGGGAGAGTGCGAGATTCTTCATGCCGAGTCGTTTAGCGAAAGCAGGCTGAACCGGGGCTGACCCTGATCCTCCCTGTGCCGAAGGCATGGGGAGGTGGCAGCGCGAAGCGCTGACGGAGGGGCAATTGCGCAATCTCGCCGCCCCTCCACCACCGCCTACGGCGGCGGTCCCCCTCCCCATCGCTTCGCGACAGGGAGGATTAGGCTTGCCACTCATCCGCGAGCAGCGACCACAGGCCCGTGTCGCGGGTATAGCCGGTCCAGGTGACGCGCTCCGATCGCAGCACGCCGTCCTTGTGACAGCCGAGTTTCGCGACCGCCGCCTGGCTGCGCTTGTTGCGCTCGTCGATGCGGAATTCGATCCGGCGGATGCCGACCGCAAAGGCGTGGTCGAGCATCAGCTTTTTGACCCGGCCGTTGAAGCCCGTGCCGCGCGCATCGGGATGGATGAAGCTGTTGCCAACCTCGACCGTCTGCGCCGACATGTCGGGGCGCAACCAGGCCGTCATCCCAACGAGCGTGTCGCCGTCGATGATCGCATAGGGCATGCGCCCGGCGCCGCCGATGAGCGTGTCGAAGCTCTTGTCGAAATGCTCGGGATCGAAGCTCGACGAATAGATCGGCCAGATGTCGGCGTCGGCGGCGCAAACGGCGCGCAGCGCTTCGCGGTGCGCCTCGGTCAGCTTGACGAGGCGGAGGTCACCGTCGGCGAGGTCGACATAAAGGCGGTCAAGCATCAGCGAGCGCCTCCGCCGCCTCGCGCCGCTTGGCCATGAAATGGCGGCGGCACATCGCGACATAGCGGTCGTTGCCGCCGATCTCGGTCTGCGCGCCCTCGACCACCGCACGACCGCTTTCGTCGACGCGCAGGTTCATCGTCGCCTTGCGCCCGCATTCGCACACCGCCTTCAATTCGACGAGCGCGTCGGCGATACCGAGCAGCGCCGCCGATCCGGGGAACAACTCAGCCGAAAAATCGGTGCGCAGGCCATAGCAGAGCACCGGAATGCCCGTCTCGTCAGCCAGCCGTGCGAGGTCGAGCACCTGCGCGCGCGTCAGGAACTGCGCCTCGTCGACGAGCACGCAAGCGAGCGGGCGTTCCATATGTTCTGCCGTGACCGCGGCGAACATGTCGCTGTCGGGGTCGAATTTATGCGCCTCGGCCATCAGCCCGATCCGGCTCGTCACCTGTCCCGCGCCATATCGGTCATCTAGCGCCGCTGTCCAAAGCATCGTTTCCATGCCGCGCTCGCGATAGTTGAAATCCGCCTGCAACAGCGTCGTCGATTTGCCGGCGTTCATGCTGGCGTAGTAGAAATAAAGCTTGGCCATAAGGTGCGCGATAACGCGCATCGCAACCTTCGTCACCCCGGAATGGAGGGCGGCTTGACTCGCTTGGCACCCCTGCCATGCTGCGCATCAAAGATTGCAGCATAAACAGTGGGGAGAGCTGCCATGCGGTTGATGCCGGTGACCGACGCGATGTTTTTGGTCGCGGAGACGCGTGAGACGCCGATGCATGTCGGCGGGGTCAATCTCTACACGCTGCCCGACAAGGTCGACGAGACCGAATGGCTGAACGAGATGCTCGCGCTCCTCCGCCAGCAGGAAGGGCTGCGGCGCCCGTTCAGCGAGGTGCTCAAACTCACACCGCTCGGCCAGTATGGCCCGATCCGCCTTGTCCCCGACAAGGACATCGACATGCATTACCATGTCCGCGCGGCGGCGCTGCCCAAACCGGGCCGCTACCGCGAGATGTTCGAACTCGCCTCGCGCCTTCACGGCACCCTGCTCGATCGCACCCGCCCGATGTGGGAAATCACGCTGATCTCGGGCCTTCCGAACCGCCAGATCGCGACCTATTTCAAGATCCACCATGCCTTCATGGACGGCGCCAGCTCGATGCATTTCACCAATGCGATGCTGTCGGCCGATCCCAAGGAGAAGCGCAGCTATTCGCCGATGTCGGTCGAGGCCTATGAGGCCTATAAGCGCAAATTCCCTGCCGCGAAAAAGCCCCCCACGCCCAGCATCACCGACATCAAAGCCATCGGCGCCTTCCTGAAGGAGCAATGGGGCAACAGCGTCGGGGTGACCAAGGCGCTCAACCAATATGCCGCGGCGATGTTCGGGCTCGGCGGCGGCGATCTCACGACGCCGTGGGGCGGGCTGCCGCGCACCAGCTTCAACCGCAACATCACCGGGGCGCGGCGCTTCGTCGCGCAAAGCTGGTCGCTCGAGCGCGTGCGCGCGATGGGCAAGGCGTATGACGGCACGATCAACGACGCGGTGCTCGCGATGTGTTCGGGGGCGATGCGCAAATATCTGCAGTCGCTGAACGAACTGCCCGACAAACCGCTCAAGGCCATGGCGCCGGTGTCGATCCGCGCCAAGGACGATATCGATTCGGGCAATTCGGTCGCGGCGGTGACCGCGAACCTCGCGACGCATATCGACGATCCAGCGGAGCGGATGCGGACGATCCAGGCGTCGATGAACGCCGCAAAGGCGCAGCTGCGCGAAATGACCGCGCAGCAGATCCAGATCTATACCGCGATCACCCAAATGCCGCAGATGCTGACCGCGCTGACGCGCACCGCCGACAAATTCCCGGCGTACAGCGTCACCATCTCGAACGTCCCGGGGCCGCGCGAGCAGCTCTACTGGAACGGCGCGCGATTGGACGGCATGTATCCCGCGAGCATCCCCGTCGACGGCATGGCGATGAACATCACGCAAGTGTCGAACAACAAGAATATCGATTTCGGTATCACCGCGTGCCGCCGCAGCGTGCCGCATGTCCAGCGGCTGATCGACTATCTGGAGGATGCGTTGGTCGAGTTGGAGGAAGCGGCGGGGATCAAGGGGAAGTAAGGCATACTTGGCAGTCCGTCATCCCGGCGAAGGCCGGGATGACGAGTTGGTTGGGTCAGTCTTGCGGTTCGCCCTCGCCGCTCTCCAGATCGCGCTGCACTTTCGGATCGCGCAGCAATTTGTCGATATGGCTCGCCTCGTCGAAGCTTTCGTCGCTCAGGAATTTCAGCTTCGCGGCATATTTCATGCTCATCTTTTCGGCGACGCTCTTTTGCAGCCACGCGGTGTTGGTGCGCAGCGCCTTCAGCACCGCTTCCTCATTCTTGCCGAGCAACGGCTTTACGAAGACAGTTGCGTGGCGGAGGTCGGGCGACATGCGGACTTCGGTGATGCTCACCGGATGTTTGGTGAGCAATTCGTCATGCGCGTCGCCGCGCGCAAGGATGTCCGACAGGATATGGCGCACCTGTTCGCCGACGCGCAGCACGCGGACCGAAGGGCCTTTGGTTTCTGCCGCTTTCATGGCTTACGCTTTCTCCAACTCGTCGAGCTTGTCGACAATCCGGGCGATCGAGCGCATGTTGCGCGCCGTGCCCTTATGTTCCAACCGGCGCTCGATCATCCGCGCGGTCAATTTGCTGTCGGCGACGCCGTCGCCATAGTCGATGTAGAGCGCCCGGTCGCCAAGCGCGAGGCGCTCGTTCGGCCTGATCCACTTGTCGGCCGCAAGCGCGTCGAATTGCGCCGCGGTCGGCTGCCCGTCGAGGAACATCGTATGGACGAACTTGTCCTCGTTCGTGCCCGCAAACGGATTGTCGGCGATCGCCGCGGCAAGCTCGTCACGGCTGCGCACGAGCGCGGCGCAGCTCATGTCGAAGCGGTCGTCGACCATCAGGGTCAGCTTCTCCTCGAGCCCGCGCGTCGGCCGCGCGGGGTGCGAGAAGATGACATTGCCGCTGGCGACGACGGTCTCGACGTCGCTAAAGCCCTCGGCCTCGAACGCCGCGCGGAGGTCGACCATCTTCAGCCGGTTGCCGCCGACATTGATGCTGCCGAATAGGGCGACGTAGCGAGCCATGCCGGCGCCTCCTGATCCGCGTGAAGCGGACGCCCGTTAGAGCGTCCGTTCGCGCAGTTCGACTTCGAAGACTTCGAGGTGGTCGCCCGCCTTGATGTCGTTGGTGTCCGCCAGCACGACACCGCATTCGAGACCCGCGCGCACTTCGGCGACGTCGTCCTTGAAGCGGCGGAGCGACGAGATCGTCGTTGCCGAGACGATGACGTCGGCGCGCGTGAGACGCGCGTGCAGCCCCTTGCGGATCGAGCCTTCGAGCACGAGCAGACCAGCGGCCTTGTCGCGCTTGCCGGCGGGGAAGACGTCCTTGACTTCGGCGCGGCCGACGACGGTTTCGACGCGTTCCGGACCCAGCTCGCCCGCCATTTCCTTGCGGATTTCGTCGGTCAGATGGTAGATCACGTCATAATACATGAAGCGGACGTTTTCGCGCTTTGCGATGTCGCGCGCCTTGGCGTTCGGACGGACGTTGAAGCCGATGATCGGCGCCTTGGTTGCCGCCGCCAGCGTCACGTCGCTCTCGGTGATCGCGCCGGCGCCCGACTGGAGCACGCGGACGCGAATCTCGTCGGTCGACAGCTTGTTCAGGGCATTGACGATCGCTTCGACCGACCCCTGCACATCGCCCTTGATGATCACCGGGAACTGGATGACGTTCGCCTTGTCGGCGAGCGCCTCGAACATGCCTTCGAGGCTGACCGGCGCCTGGACGGTGCGCTTGCGCGTCGCCTGTTCCTGACGATAGGTCGCGACTTCGCGGGCGCGCGCTTCATTCTCGACGACGGTGAGCGTGTCGCCCGCCATCGGAACGCCGCCCAGGCCGAGCACTTCGACCGGCATCGACGGGCCGGCCGATTTGATCTGCTTGCCCTGATCGTCGATCAGCGCGCGGACGCGGCCGCTTTCGGCGCCGCAGACGAAGATGTCGCCGACTTTGAGCGTACCGCGGCGGACGAGGATCGTCGCGACGGGGCCACGGCCCTTGTCCAGCTTCGCCTCGACCACCGTGCCTTCGGCGGCGCGGTCGGGGTTGGCCTTGAGCTCCATGATTTCGGCCTGCACCGCAATCGCGTCGAGCAATTTGTCGAGGCCGGTCTTTTTCAGCGCCGACACTTCAACATTCTGCACGTCGCCGCCCATTTCCTCGACCACCAGCTCATGCTCGAGCAGGCGTTCGCGGACGCGCTGCGGATTGGCGCCTTCCTTGTCGACCTTGTTGATCGCGACGATGATCGGAACGCCGGCCGCCTTCGCATGCGCGATCGCTTCGACCGACTGCGGCTTCAGCCCGTCGTCGGCCGCCACCACGAGGATGACGATGTCGGTGACGTTCGCACCGCGCTGACGCATCTCGGTAAAGGCTTCGTGGCCCGGGGTATCGAGGAAGGTGACCAGCGAGCCGTCGGGGGTCTTCACCTGATAGGCGCCGATATGCTGCGTGATGCCGCCAGCTTCGCCCGCGACCACATTGGCGCCGCGCAACGCGTCGAGCAGCGACGTCTTGCCGTGATCGACGTGACCCATGATCGTGACGACCGGGGCGCGCGGTTTCAGATGCTCGGCGTCGTCGATATCTTCATCGTGACGGATGTCGACATCGCCTTCGCTGACGCGGATGATCTCGTGCCCGAATTCGGCGACGAGCAGTTCGGCCGTATCCTGGTCGATCGTGTCGGTGCTGGCCGACGGGCTGCCCATCTTGAACAGCGCCTTGATCAGGTCGCTGGTCTTTTCAGCCATACGGTTGGCGAGTTCCTGAACCGTGATGCTTTCGGGCACGACGACTTCGCGGACCTGCTTTTCGCGCGGACCCGACGAGGTCATGTGCGAACGCTTTTCCTTTTCGCGGGCGCGCTTCAGCGCCGCGAGGCTGCGCGCGCGCGCACCTTCGTCTTCGTTCAGCGCACGCGTGACGGTGAGCTTACCCGACTGGCGGCGGCTGTCGCCGCCACGGGTTGCCTTCGGCTCGGGACGCTTCGGCTCGGGCCGCGGGGGAGCCGCGACCGGCGTAAAGCGACGCGGAGCGGGCGCAGCGCTGGTCGTCGCGCGCGGCGCAGGCGTGGGCGCAGCGTCGCTCTGCGGCGCGGTGGTGGGCGCTTCGGCGGCGGGAGCCGCAGCGGGCGCTTCGGCAGCGGGCGCCGCAGGAGCGGGCTCGGCGGCCTTCGCCGTTGCCTGTTCGACCTTCGCTTCGGCGCGGGCCTTTTCTTCCTCGGCGGCGCGCGCACGCGCGGCTTCGTCGCGGCGACGATTGTCCTCGAGCGCGTTCATGCGCGATTCTTCGGCCTCGCGCAGCAACTGCGCCTGGCGTTCCTGACGCGACATCAGGCTGTCATTCTCGCTGACGCGGGGCGCGGCCGGCTTCGGAGCGGGCGCGGGTGCCGGAGCGGCGACCGGTGCGGGCGCCGGAGCGGCCTCGACCTCTTCGACCTCGACCGGCGCGGCTTCGCCCGGACGGCCCAGCACGCGGCGACGCTTCACCTCAACCACCACCGTGTTCCGGCGCCCGTGGCTGAATTGTTGCTGCACCTGCCCGGCCTCGACCGTCCGCTTCAGCCCCAGGGGCTTGCGGGTAAGGGTCGGTTTGTCCTGTTCGTCACTCATCGAAACTTATCATTCCTTCAAAACGCGTCCGAAGCGGCGTCGCTGGTCGGCAACGCCCCAATATTTTCCTCGCCAGAGACTGACGCGGCATGCGGATCGGAATCGCGGTTGGCCGCGTCCCTACTCCATCCTGTGAAAAACTGCCAGCGGCTCAAATGCGCCAGCACCCGGTCCGCGGCGCGGGCGTCGGTCAACGCCAGATGTACCGCATTCTCGCGGCCTAATGCCATAGATAGGGTGCCGCGGTCCACCGGCAAGACCCGGCCCTCGCGGCCTGAGCCTTCGTCGTCCTCGCCGACGCGCCATGCCTGCGCCAATTTCTTGCGCCCGTCCTCGCCCGCGTCGCTGGCGTGGAGGAGCAGGCGGACCTGCCCCTTGCGCGCTGCGGTCTCGATCTTTTCATTGCCGCTGAGCAAGGTGCCCGAGCGCGATTCCAGCCCCAGCCGGTCGAGCGTCGCGCGCTGAAGCTGCGCCTCGATCCGCGCGCCGAGATCGTCGGGGATCGTGAAATTGCCGTCCTGAAGCGCGCGCGCGAGCCCGCCTTTCAGCTTGCCCTTCGCCTGTGCAGCCTCGAGCGTGGCGCGGTCGACACCGATCCACGCACCGCGCCCCGGCGCCTTGCCAAGCACGTCGGGCGCAATCGTGCCGTCGGGCCCGAGCGCGAGGCGCACGAGCCGTTCGGCCGGCGAAACCTCGCCGGTGATGACGCAGCGCCGTTCAGGCACATGCTGGCCGCGCCGACCAGCGCGGTCTGGTTCGCTCAGCTGATCATTGTGCGGGGTCCGCATCGGCGGCCTCCCCGGCTTCGGCAGGCGCAGCCGCTTCGGGTTCGTCGTCGAACCAGTGCGCGCGCGCCGCCATGATGATCTCGTTGCCCTGCTCTTCGCTCAGGCCATATTCGCCCAGCACGCCGCCCTTGTCCTCGGCGCGTTCGCTGCGCGGCGGGCCGCGGCGGTTGTCGGTGCGCTTCTTGGCGATCAGTTCGTCGGTCGCGAGATCGGCGAGATCGTCGAGCGTCTTGATCCCGGCCTTGCCGAGGATGACGAGCATCGCTTCGGTCAGGTGCGGGATGTCGGCGAGCGCATCTTCGACACCAAGCTCGCGGCGCTGCGCACGCGACGCTTCTTCACGGCGTTCGAGCCCTTCGGCGGCACGGCTCTGCAGTTCCTGCGCCAGTTCCTCGTCGAAACCTTCGATGCTCGCGAGTTCGTCGATGCCGACATAGGCAACTTCTTCGAGTTCGCCGAAACCTTCGGCGACGAGCAGCTGCGCGAGCGTTTCGTCGACGTCGAGCTCTTCCTGGAACATCGTCGAGCGTTCGACGAATTCGCGCTGGCGCTTTTCGCTCGCGTCGGCCTCGGTCATGATGTCGATCTGGCTGCCGGTCAGCTGGCTGGCGAGACGGACATTCTGGCCGCGGCGGCCGATGGCGAGCGACAGCTGGTCGTCGGGAACGACGACTTCGATGCGGCTGTCATCTTCGTCGATGACCACACGCTGCACCGTTGCGGGCTGGAGCGCGTTGACGACGAAGGTCGCCGTGTCTTCGGACCAGGGGATGATGTCGATCTTTTCGCCCTGCATTTCCTGGACGACCGCCTGGACGCGGCTGCCCTTCATGCCGACGCAGGCGCCGACGGGGTCGATCGAGCCGTCATAGCTGATGACGCCAATCTTCGCGCGCGAACCCGGGTCGCGCGCGGCCGCCTTGATCTCGATGATGCCGTCGTAGATTTCGGGGACTTCCTGCGCGAACAGCTTCTTCATGAAGTCGGGGTGCGCGCGGCTGAGGAAAATCTGCGGGCCGCGGGTTTCGCTACGCACCGACAGGATCAAAGCGCGGACGCGATCACCGACGCGCATCAGTTCGCGCGGGATCTGCTGGTCGCGGCGGATCACGCCTTCGGCGCGGCCGAGGTTGACGACGATGTGGCCGAATTCGACCGACTTCACGACGCCGGTGATGATCTCACCCGCGCGGTCCTTGAATTCCTGATACTGGCGCTCGCGATCGGCTTCGCGGACCTTCTGGAAGATCACCTGCTTCGCCGACTGGGCGTCGATGCGGCCGAGGTCGACCGCGGGCAGCGGGTCGACGATGAAGTCGCCGAGCTGGGCGTCCTTCTGCAGCTTCTGGCCAGCGGCCAGATCGACCTGCTTGAAATAATCCTCGACCTGCTCGACCACTTCGACGACGCGCCACAGGCGAAGGTCGCCGGTCTGGACGTCGAGCTTCGCGCGGATGTCGTTCTCGGCGCCGTAGCGGGCGCGCGCGGCGCGCTGGATCGCTTCTTCAATGGCCTCGATCACGATGCCCTTGTCGATCATCTTCTCGCTGGCGACGCTGTTGGCAATCGCCAGCAGTTCGGCGCGGTTGGCGGAAATGGCAGTGGCCATCAGTCCTGTCCTTCTTCTTCCATTTCGTCGGCGCCTTCGGCTGAAAGCGGGACGGTTGCGGCAATCAATTTGTCGGTGAGAACGAGCTTCGCGGTATCGATCGCGTCGAACGGCAGCTTATGCTCTTTCTCTTCCTTATCCTGTATCGCGACGACATCGCCCTCGATGCCGATCAGCACGCCGCTGAAGCGTTGGCGCCCGTCGCGCTTTTCCTTCAGCGCGATCTTCGCCTCATGCCCCGCCCAGTCGGCGAAGTCGGCGGGGCGCGTCAGCGGCCGGTCGATGCCGGGCGACGACACTTCCAGACGGTAGGCTTGGTCGATCGGGTCCTTGCCCGCTTCCTCGAGCGCGTCGAGCTGGGCCGAAATGCGGCGCGACAGGTCGGCGCAATCCTCGATCGTCAGCTGGCGCGTGTCGGGGCGCTCGGCCATCACCTGCAGCGTCGGATCGCTCTCGCCGCCAAAGAAGGCGACGCGCACGAGCGCAAGGCCCATCGCCTCGGCTTCGGGCGCGATGATCGCATTCAGGACGTCGAGATCGGCCAATGAAAATTCCCAATTCGGATGACCGGAAAGCATGTGCGGATAGCCGCCGCGGCCCGCGGCCCCGACGTCCCAACTGGCTAACCATGTCAAGAAGTAGGCCGCATATAGGCGCGGACGGGTGAGTCGGCAAGGGGGAAAGGCGGCTCAGGGATTGAGCAGCCATCCCGCGACGCCCGCGCCGATCACCAGCGCCGGCGCAACCCATTTCCCCTTGAGTAGCATCACCGCCGCAACCGCACCGGCAAAGATGACGACGCCCGCGATCGGGCTCGACACACGAAGCGCGGTGGCCCAACCGAGTTGCAGCAGCGTTGCCGCGATGATGCCAACCACCGCCGCCGCGACGCCGGCAAGCGCGCGGTGCAGAGCGGGATTTTCGACGATCGCCTCGAGCCGCTCGAAAAAGATCATCGAAAAGGCGAAGGCGGGAAGGAACATCCCCACCGTGATCGCGACCGCGCCGGGAAGTCCGCCCGCAACATAGCCCGCGAAGGTCGCGAAGATGACGAGCGGCGCGGGAAGCATCCCCGCCAGCGCGACGCCGTCGAGGAAGCTCGCGTCGGACAACCAGCCGCGCCCGACCGTATCGGTGCGCACATAGGGGATGGCGGTATAGGCGCCGCCGAAGGTGAGCAGCCCGCCTTTCAATCCGGCGATGAAGAGCGCGATGATGCCCGCTTCGCTCGCGGCAACATGGGCCTGCACCGCCGGCCCGGCGCCCGACACAAGGAAAGCCAGAACGACCGCCGCGGCACACACCGCCGCCGCGACGACCGGCCGTGCGGCAAAGCTGTAGATCAGCGCTGCGGCGATCAGCGGGATCCAGAACGGCACCCCCGCCAGCGTCGCGCCGAGCGAAGCCGCGGCTAGCAGCCACAGCAGCCGGTATTCGAGGATATGCGTGCCGATCCGCTGCACCGCGCGCAGGATGATCGCGAGCACCGCGATCTGTACGCCGAGGAACACGGGCACCATCGCCGGGTTGCCGACGATCCAGTCTTTGTAGAGCCACGCCGCGCCGAGCATCAGCACGAAACCGGGCAGCATGAAGCCTAGCCCGGCAAGCAACCCGCCGATCCGCCCGCGCGCGACCATGCCGAGGTGGACGCACAGCTCGTGCGCCTCCGGCCCCGGCAAGACCTGCATCACCGCGAGCAGGCGGTTGAAGCGCGCGGGCGATATCCAGCGCTCCTCCTCGACGAGCGCCTGTTTGACCATCGCGATCTGCGCGACGGGCCCGCCAAAGGCGAGGAAGCCGAAGCGCAGGAAGCGCAGAAATAGCTGGAGGTAGGAAAACCGGGGTGGTGAAGGCTCGATATTCGTCATGGCAAGCGCGCTCCCTGCCGCAAATGCGGCCTATGGAGCGGAACTTGGACAGCAAGCCGTCTGGACGGGCGTCCGCATGGCCCGTGCCGCGACAAATAGCATGGCGGACGTCCGAAGGAAGAGAGTTTAGCTTTGCGCCTTGGAAGGCGGGATGAAAACCGCGCCCGTTTTCGAACGAAGGTTCCGCTATCCACCTCAAAACCGACCTTGCCATTCCTTTTCCATCGGATAGGCAGCAACCATGTCGTTCGATACCGAAACCGAAGCGCTGGTCCACGACCATATTTTCCTCGGCAAGCGGCACGACCAGAATGCGCGGCGTACCTTGTGGGTCGTCGCGCTGACCGCGGTGATGATGGTCGGCGAGATTGCCGCGGGGATCGCGTTCAACTCGATGGCGCTGCTCGCCGACGGATTCCATATGGCGACGCATGCGGGCGCGCTCGGGATCGCGGCGATCGCTTATGCCTATGCGAAGCGCCATTCGACGACCGGCCTATATACCTTCGGCACGGGCAAGGTCGGCGACCTCGCCGGCTTCGCTTCGGCGCTGGTGCTCGGCATCGTCGCGCTCGGGATCGCGTATGAATCGACGATCCGCCTCGTCAATCCCAGCCCCGTCGAGTTCGGAGAAGCGACGATCATCGCGGTGATCGGCCTCGGGGTGAATATCGTCAGCGCCTTGCTGCTCGGCCACGGGCATGACCATTCGCACGATCATGGCCATGACCATGGTCACGAACATCACGGCCCCACGCATGTACATGCCCATGAGAAGGACAATAATCTCCGTTCGGCCTATCTCCATGTCGTCGCCGACGCGCTGACCTCGGTGCTCGCGATCGCCGCTCTGCTCGGCGGGCGTTATCTCGGCTGGGTGTGGCTCGACCCTGCGATGGGAGTCGTCGGGTCGATCGTGATCGCGGTCTGGGCCTGGTCGTTGATGCGCGACACCGGCAAGGTGCTGCTCGACGCCACCGACTCCGCGCTTGAAAGCGAAATCCGTGCGCTTGTCGAAGCGCCCGGCGATGCGAAGATCATCGACCTGCATGTCTGGCGGGTCGGGCCCGGGGCGCATTCGGCGATCATCAGCGTCGTTGGCGCGACGCGCGAAGCGATCTGCGCCCGCGTCAAACCGATCCATGAAATCGAACATCTGACTGTCGAGATCCGCTGAATCGGATCGAGCACGGCCGAATATGCCATCCCGGCTGAACTGGATAAATTCCGCCCGAATATTTCCTCCGTAAACAACGGCGAATTACGGAAATTGCCAGAAACCTTGACTTTTCGGCAAAATAATTTCAATATCCCTGCGCTAACGTCGCCTGCGACGGAAATTTGATGCCTGATGGCGGATACTTCCCTTCACGCGCTACCAGCTCCTCCGGTGCTTTTGCCGGTTGATTCCCTGTTTTCGTGAAAGGAAACATCCCATGCCCATCGGCACCGTAAAATTCTTCAACAGCGACAAAGGCTATGGTTTCATCGCCAATGAAGATGGCTCGGGCGACAGCTTCGTCCACATCAGCGCCGTCGAGCGCGCCGGCATGTCGACGCTGAACAAGGAACAGCGCGTTTCGTACGAGCTGGAAACCGACCAGCGCGGCAAGACCTCGGCTGTCAATCTTCAGCCTGCATGATGATATCCGGTCCGGCGTCCTTCGGGGTGCCGGGCCGGACCATCCGCCGAACCTTTCGGCGTCCCAGCTCGTGCAGCCACCCAAGGAGCATCCTATGGATATGAACGAGCTTTTTTTCCGGCACCAGATGGCCCTGATGGCCGTCGGCCGGATGCGCGGCGCCAGCGCGCGCCATGCCGATTTCGACCTGCCCGGCCATTATGCCGATCGCATCGACGCCTATCGCGTCCGCCGCGGCATGAGCAAATATTTCGCCGTCGCGACGCCAATCGCCGGCGCTTAATCGGCCTTGTCGATCTCGATATGCGGCCAGCGTGCCGCGAGCCGCTCCGCCCAACGCTCATAGGGCCACGGGATCACCTCCTGGTCGAACCAGAAGAGGCGATTCCCCTCCAGATCATAGAGGTGCACCTCGTCGTCACTGTCGTCCTGCGAAACGATGCGGAGCCTTGAGATGCGCGACGGGTGGATGCGGCCTTCGTCGCCGCCGCTCGTCCCGACGCGCCCCTGCCACCAGACAAGATCGCCCGTCGCAGGGTCGATGAAACTGCCGCGGTTCGGATTGGCGAGCATGTTGAGCCCGGCGCCGAGCCCGACCAGCGCGCCGAGCCCCTGCGCCAGCGGCACCAGCCATGGCGCACATTCGCGTCCGTCCTCGCTGCAATTGCTTGCGGGGTCGATCGTCGAGCCTGCCCAGAAAAAGACCAGGCCAAAGGCAAGCAGCAGCCACATCCGGAAATCGGTGCGCGCGCTGCGCCGATAGGATGGGACGGGGTCGGTCATCGCCCCGATTTAACGCAACAACCTCAACGCTTGGCTAATAGCGGATGCGCCGCACGGCGATGAAACATTTTGTTGGCGTTTCAGCGTATAAGGCGGACTGGCCCCGTTTGCACGAATCGCGCGCGACCGGGGCAATGGAATTCGATAGCATGAAGCCCGAACTGACCCTGACCGCCCGCTCGACGTGGCGCGACCCGCTGCCGGAAAAGCCGGCGGGGCCGGGGCGTGCCTTTTGGGCGGCGATCGTCGGGGTCGTCGCGGTCGCGTGCCTCGCCTTCCTGCTGACAAGCGGACAGTTTCGTGCCCCCCGCTTCTTCGGGCCGTACAGCGTCTCGGTGCCGCTGAACTTTCACGCCTATGATCCCGAACGCTGGGCGATAATGAATGCCGAGGATTATGCCGACGCACTGAAGATCGACCCGACTTTGCCCAATCCCGACAGCGTCGGTTATGGCGACGCTGCGGCGCTGCCCCCCGCCGACCCCGCGCTGCTGCGCGAGGAGGCCTTTGTCGGGCCGCCGGCCAAATCCTACGTCTTTCGCGGAGTGACCGCGCTCGACCGCGAGCGTGCGCATTACTGCCTGACCGCCGCCATCTATTATGAGGCCGCGTCCGAAACCGACGACGGGATGCGCGGCGTCGCGCAGACGGTGATCAACCGCGTCCGCCACCCGAGCTTTCCCAACACCGTGTGCGGCGTCGTCTTCCAGGGATCGCAGCGCGCGGGCGTGTGCCAATTCACCTTCAGCTGCGACGGCGCGATGGCGCGCGCGCCCGAACGGCGGAACTGGCTGCGCGCGAGCCGCATCGCCTCGGCCGCGCTCGGCGGCTATGTCTTCCCGAAGGTCGGGCTGGCGACGCATTACCACACGCAGGCGATCTGGCCGCGCTGGGGCAAGAGCCTGGTGATGACCAACATCGTCGGCGCGCATATCTTCCACCGCTGGCGCGGGCGCTGGGGCATGCCCGACGCGTTCCGCGCGCCATATCTTGGCCGCGAACCGGTTCCGGGACCCTATCTGCCGCTCGCGCAGCAACTGGCGATCCTCAAGGGTCAGGGCCTGCCGCCCGGTGCCGGCCCCGCGCCGATGCTCACCGGCACAGCCGCTCCGCTTCCCGACACCCCCGCGGCGCCGCTGCCTGGTGCGATGGTCCCCACGGCGCCCGTCGCGCCGCCGCCCGCTGCGGCTCCCGCTGCACCAACCTACACCGATCCGCGGCTCAACCAGTCGGGTCAGATTCGCGAAGAATTCCGCGGCAGCGGAGAGTGGAAACAGTGACCCAAACCGCCTAGGCTGGCTGCACCATAGCAGGAGGCCCCCATGGGACATGTCAAAGGCATCGGCGGACTGTTTTTCCGGTCGCGCGACCCGGAAGCGCTCGCCGCCTGGTATCGCGAACGGCTGGGCGTCGGCGGCGGATGCAGCGCCGACGAGAGCGTGCCGCCGAACCAGTGGGTGTGGAATGTGACCGCGGGTCCGCTCGTCTTTGCGCCGTTCAAGGCCGACACCGACTATTTTCCCGCCGACCGCCAACATATGCTGAACCTGCGCGTCGACAATCTCGACGCGGTGCTGGTGCCATTTCGCGAGGCGGGCGACGAGATCATCACCAAGGACGAATGGGACGATCCTGCCGTGGGGCGGTTTGCCCGCGTGCACGACCCGGAAGGCAATCCGATCGAGCTGTGGGAACCACCGAAGAGTTGAGACAATTGTCCGCTGGCGCGGACGCGGCACCGGCCCGCTCCCCCACCCGGCCTCCCATTCCAGGATACTCTGTGGGAGGCCGGGTGGGGGAGCGGGCCGGTGCCGCCTTCGCCGTTAGGCGGAGATAATTACCGTCCCTGGCTGCGCCACCGCTTGACCACACGCTCGAGGATTTCAGCCTCGCCGCCGGTTTCGCGCCACAGTTTCGAGAAGAGCGGATCGCCCGACGCGGGGCGCTTATCCTCTTCGAGTGTGTCAAGATAGACGCGGATCGGGATCGACACGCCTTCGCCGCAGACGATGCATTCGCGGTTGCGCAGCGCCGGGATCGAATCGATGAAGCCACGCGCGCCTTCGGGCATCGCTGCCTTCACGAAATGCTGGTCGCGTTCGTTGTTGAGGCGCATCGAGATGATCGTACCGCACTGCGACAGCACACCTTCGGCCAGATCGGACGGGCGCTGGGTGATGAGGCCCAGCGACACGCCATATTTACGGCCTTCCTTGGCGATACGCTCGAGGATCTTGCGCACCGCCTGCCCCGTTCCGACGTCCTTCGACGGGATGTAACGGTGCGCCTCTTCGCAGACGAGCAGGATCGGGCGCTGCGGTTCACCGCGCGACCAGATCGCATAGTCGAAGGTCAGCCGCGACAGCACCGCGACGACGACGCCGGTGATGTCCGACGGCACCCCCGACACGTCGATGATCGAGATGGGGCGGCCGTCCGAAGGCAGGCGGAAAATCTTGCCGAGGAAATTCGCCATCGTGTCGGCGACGAGCATGCCCGAGAACATGAAATTATAGCGCGGATCTGCGCGCATTTCCTCGATCTTGCCCTTGATGCGCATGAAGGGCGCGGACGACGTAGCCTTGTCGAGCTTGCCCATCTCGTTCGTGAGGATGTTGAGCAGGTCCGACAGCAGATAGGGGATCGGCGAGTCGACCGTGATTTTGGTCATGCCCTCGGCGAGCCGGTTCTTGGTACGCGCCTGAAGCAGACAGCGTGCCAGCACGTCGCAGTCGGCCTGGCGGTCGCGACCCTCGGCGGTGACGAAGACTTCGCAATGTTCCTCGAAATTCATCAGCCAATAGGGCATGGCGAGGTTGTCGACGTCGAACAGCGCCCCGGTACCCTTGAACGCCGCCGAATATTCGCCGTGCGGGTCGATCATCACGATATGGCCCTGCGGCGCGAGTTCGCAAATCTTGTGAAGGATCAGCGCGGCGCTCGTCGATTTGCCGGTACCGGTCGATCCGAGCAGCGCGAAATGCTTGCCGAGCATCGCATCGACATAGAGCGATCCGCGGATATCCTTGGTCGGATAGACGGTGCCGATTTCGACATGCGCGCGCTCGTCGGCGGCGTATATCTGTTTGAGGTCGGCGCTGGTCGCGGCGAAAACCTGGCTACCCGGGATCGGATAGCGGGTGACGCCGCGACGGAAATTATGAATGCGGCCGGTGATCTTTTCTTCTTCGCCTTCGCCGAGGAAGTCGATCGTGGCGATGATCAGCCCTTCGCCGCGTTCGTGCAGCTGCTGGTCGCGGATGCTGGCGATCAGCCAGATATTGCCGACGCGAACCTTGACCTGCGCCCCGACCTGCCCCGCCATCGCCACCGCGGCATCGCTGGAAGACGACAATTTGCCGATTACCGAAGCATCGATCAGGATACGCGACGCCGATCCCGAAATGTCGACGACTTCGCCAATCAGCAGATCGTCGCGATGATGGTTCGCTACCGGCGCCATCGGCGCCGCTACACCGCCGCCGGCCAGCCTGACATGCTGTGCCGCGGTCAAATCACTGGCGCCAAATCCGCCACCCTGCATATCCATGTATCCCGCCCCGCCTTTTTATGGTCCCGGCTCGGGCTATCGCAGACGAGGGTAAATAGGCCGTGAACTTTGCTATCAACGGCGGCGGAAAATCGCCGAAGCGCCGTAACCGAGCACCAGCGACAGGAATACCGCGGACAGGCCATAGAGAAAGCCGTGCCGCTGCGCCGCAAGCGCAACGAACCGCTCGAACCCGGCCTTGCGGATCTGGACGTCGCGCGAGGCAACCGCGAGCACGCGCCCACGGCTGATCAGATAGGTTTCGGCGCGATACGTCCCGACGGGAACGCGTGCCGGCACGGGAATGCGCGCGCGATAGAGCACCCCCTCGGTAATTTCGACCGCGGCGGGATTTTCGACGAACAGGCCCGCGCGGCGATAAAGATCGGTGAGCCCCGCCTCGAAACGCTCGAGCTTCTTCGCTTCGGAAAAGCCGGACGGCGACATCGACAGATTGGCGAGGCCGAGTTCGAAGATCGCCGCGGTCCTTTCATCGACCAGCTTGTCGATCGGACGCGACGACCCGATCGCGTAAAAGCCGGGTGACGTGCGCAGGCGGATGCTGCTGGCATTGACCCAGATGCCCGCAACGCGGCGCTTTTCGCGCAGCACGATCGGCCGCACCGGCCCCTTCAGCACGACAACGATATCGGCGCGGTCGTCGGGAAGGCGCTGCCCGGGATAGAGGATCGCGCCGAACAGCAGCAACTCCTCGCCGGTAAAGCTGTACTGGATGTCGATCGCGCGGCTCGACACATCGGGCACCAGCCGCGGGTCCGCCGCGTGCGCCGCCACAGGCAACAGCAGCGCCGCGAGCGATAGGAGCAAGGCGCGTGGCGCGCTCATTGCACCGTGTAGATTTCTTCGGGGCGGATGAAGAGATCGACCCCCATGCGCAGCGCGACGAGCAGCACGATCGCCGCGAGCGCCATGCGCAGATATTCGGGCTTCACCTTTTGCGCGAAGCGCGCGCCGACTTGCGCGCCGATCACGCTGCCGAGCAGCAGCAGCCCCGCGAGCACGATGTCGACCGCGCCGGTGGTCAGCGCATGGACCATAGTCGTCGCGATCGTCACGAACAAGATCTGGAACAGCGACGTGCCGACGACGACCTGCGTCCCCATGCCGAGCAGATAGAGCATCGCAGGCACCATGATGAAGCCGCCGCCGACGCCGAGGAGCATCGTCAAAACGCCCCCGACCATGCCGAGCAGCAGTGGCGCGAGCGGCGAGATATAGAGGCCCGAGCGATAAAAGCGCCAACGCATCGGCAGGTTCGCGACCATCGGATGGTGGCGCCGCTTGCGCGCGGGTGCGGGCAATCCGGCCTGCGCGGCACGAAAGCTTCCCCACGCCTCACGTCCCATGAACGACCCGACGATGCCGAGCAGCGCGACATAAAGAATGTTGATAACCGTATCGATCTGCCCCCAGGCGGTGAGCAGTTCGAACAATCCGGCGCCGATCAGCGAGCCGATCAGGCCGCCCGCGACGAGCACGCCGCCCATGCGAATATCGACGCCATCGCGTTCGAGGTGCGCCAATACCCCCGACACGCTGGCGCCCGTCACCTGCGTCGCCGCCGATGCCGCCGCGACGGTCGGCGGGATGCCGTAGAAGATCAGCAAAGGCGTGGTCAGGAAACCGCCGCCGACACCGAACATGCCCGACAAAAAGCCGACCCCGCCACCCAGCAGGATGATGACCAGCGCATTGACCGACAGATTGGCGACTGGGAGGTAAAGATCCATGGGCCCCGTTTACGCTCGACGGCGCGCGAAACTGCGCCGAGTCCCGCGACCCTAGAGCATTTTTTCGAAACGGGGAATCGGCTGTGGGGGCTATTTTTGTCCGCTTTCAGAAGTCGCTCGCGAGGGTCAGCGCAAAGCCGCTTTCGGGGCGCGCATCGCCCGCCACGCGCTGGCGCCAGTCGAGCGCGATGCGGCTGCCCTCGCCGACTTCGGGCAATCTGAGCGTCAGCCGCGGGCCGACATCGACGCGCGCGGCGCCGGGCTGCACCGCTCCCGCCGCCAGCGCCCCGAGGCGGAGCGGCGACATGTCGTCGGGGCCGAGACGGCGATCGACCACAATCGCGCCGTCGGCAAAACCGTCGCGCCGCCGCGCGCCGACGACGCCCGCCTGCGCATAGGCGTCGAGCCGGAACCCCGCGGGCAGCGCAACCTCCGACACCCCGCCGCTGGCCATGACAGCGAGCGCGGTTCGGCCTTCCTTTCCTGCGGCGATGCGCTGCTCGATCGCGACATCGATGGGCACATGCGCGAGCGGCGCAAAGGCAAGGCCGAACGCGACCTCGCGCTGCTGCAGCCTGTCGACCGCGATCGTCGCGCGGCCATAAGCGCGCGCGCGGCCGGCGTCGCCAAAGCCATATGCAAGCCGCAGCCCGGCCTGGCTGCCGCCAAGCTGGCTTGCCGCGCCGATGGTTTCGGACGCATTCCCCGACCCTTCGCGCCAATAGAGCCAGCTCGCGAGCGCCCAGCCGCCCAATTGCCGCTGAATCCAGAACGGCTTGCCCTGCCCCGGATCGGCGGGGGTCGCGGGGGCGAGCGGGAACCACAACGGGCCGGACGCCGCGGCGACCGACCGTGCAAGTTCGTCGGGTGGCGGCGGCAGGAGGCGCGCGAACAGCGCGAGGCGAAGACTATGGCGGTCGGCACCCGGACCGCCAGCCGCGCGTTCTGCGCCCGCCGCGGGGGGAGCATCGGTGGCTTGGTGCGCCGATGCGATGATCAGGGGCGGCGGGCGCGTGCCCGGCCGCGTCATGTCCCCTGCCCCTCCGGCCGCACGCGGCACGGCGCCGAGAACGGAGTCACTGACGGCGACCGGCGGCGGCGGCACCCAAGGCGCCAGGACGGGGGCGGGTGGCGACGACATGGCGGGATTCCACGCCATCATGAGACGCAAAATGGTCCAGCCGCCGACGCAAAAGAACAGAAAACGTAGCGCCGGCGCATCGCGGCGCGCATCGATGCGGCGCGCCATCATCGTGCCGCAACCCGCACAAAGCCGTCGTCGTGCGTCGCCCCGGTGTCCAGATGCTCGGTCTTGTCCCAGACGACCTCGCCTGATCGCACCATCCGCCAATAGAGCATGACCGCGCGCCGCGCAGCAAGGATCGCGATCACATTCGACACAAAGGCGCGCGGCAACGAACACGTCGCCTCGCCGAGGCCGTACCAGCGTGATGTAAAATGCCCGCGCATCGCCATGCGCCAGCACAGCATGACCGCGTTGAGAGCCAGAAGCAGGCGCGCGCCATCGCCGACGACGATCGCATTCCAGCCGAATAGCCAATGTCCGGCCCAGCCCAGCGCCGTCAGCAACGCCCCGGCATAGGCAGCCAGGAGAATGAGCGCAGCAAGCGGCGCGCGGCGGTCGCGCCACAACATCCATCGCGCCAGCCAGGCGCGCGCCGCGCGAAGACCGCCGTCGTCGCGCCGTGACCCCGGCCAGCCGAGATGATCCCACCCGGCAAGCGCGATTCCCGCGATCCAGCGCGATTTCTGGCGTACCGCCTTTTCGGCCCTGCCGGGAAAGGCGCCCCGCGATACGACACGATCGCCCGCAGGCCCGATCGTGTCGACAAAGCGCGTTTCAAGGCCATAGGCGCCAATCACCATGCCGATTTCATAATCTTCGGTCAGGCTGTCGCAGCGAAATGGTTCGCCGCCACGTTCGATCGCCAGCAGCGCGAGCGCGGTACGCGTCAGCGCGCAGCCGACCCCCGCCGACGGAAGCGGCAGACCGAGACGCGAGCGAACGACCAGTTCCTTGCCATGCGCTTCGGCAAATTCATCGGCATAATGCCCCCCGACCCAGCGCTCCTCGCGCTTGATCAGGGGGACGACGGGAATCTGCACCATCGCATTTTCGCCAAGATAGCGGCGATAGAGCGCAAGCTCCCCCGGATGAACATGATCCTCGGCGTCGTGAAGGACGATGGCGGAAAAAAGCACCCCCTCGGCGCGCTCATCCTCACCGAGCGCCGCCCATAGCCGGTTGAGATTGTCGCCCTTCGTCGTTGGCCCCTCGCGATTGCCGATAACCAGCCGAAGCCGCCCGTCGCGTGCGATCAAGGGCGACACTGCAAAGAGCGTCGCCGCATCATTGGCATAACAGCCGACGTAGAGACGGAAATCCTCGCCTTCCCACGCCGCCAACGTCCGCTGCAACATCGCGGGAAGCGCGTTGGCTTCATCCCATGCGGGCACGAAGATCGCGAAGCGTCCCTCGACCGGCGGCGCATTTGGGATTAACGACGGTCCGCGGCGGCGCGTGGCCAGCCACAGTGCATCGAACAGGAGGTCATCGAGACCGAACAGGAGGATTCCGACCGATGCGAACAGCATCAGTTCGTGACCGGCGCCCAGCACCAGCCATTCCAGCCATGCGGTCGACAGCTCCACCCTGCTAGCCCCGCCCCCCGTCGATGACCTAATGTCACCCCCGCTGGCAGTGCTAGTGAAGAAGGCGATTTTGTAAAGATTAGCGCCTTCTGGCAGGATAATGTCAAATCCCGTGACGAACCAAGGAAATAACTGACCCATGAATCGCAGTTTTCCGCCTCGTTCCGCGCTACGCGACTTTCTCGATAGCGAGAGCTCCGGGGGGATTCTGCTGATTTTATCAGCCATTTTGGCGATGATTGTCGCAAACTCTTCGCTCGGGACCATTTATCACGAAGCGATCCATGCCGTGACTGGACCGATACTTACCGAGAAGCTCGGACCGATGACCGTCCACCTGTGGATCAACGACGGGCTGATGGCGGTTTTTTTCCTGCTCGTCGGGCTCGAGATCAAACGCGAGTTCGTCGACGGGCGGCTCGCGAGCTGGAACCGTCGGCGCCTGCCGTTCATCGCCGCGGCGGCGGGAATGGCGGTTCCCGCCGCGCTCTACGTGGCCTTCGCGGGGGGCGAACCCGGACTGGCGCGAGGCTGGGCGATCCCGGCGGCAACCGACATCGCCTTTGCGATGGGCGTGCTCGCCCTGCTCGGCAAACGCGCGCCGACGTCGCTCAAACTGTTCCTCGTCACCGTCGCGATCGTCGACGACATGGGCGCGGTCGCGATCATCGCGCTGTTCTACACGGCCAAGATCAATTTGTTGGCGCTCGGCGCGGCAGCGATCATCCTCGGCCTGATGTTCGCGCTGGGGCGCCTGCGCGTAAAAAGCCTGCCGCTCTACCTCTTGATGTTCGCCTTCCTCTGGTATGCGATGCTGCTTTCGGGCGTCCACGCGACGATCGCCGGCGTGCTCGCGGCGATGGCGATCCCGTTCGAGCGCACGCCGGACGCACCCGACAGCGCACACTCACCGCTGCATCGGCTCGAACATGGTCTCCACCCGTGGGTCGCCTTTGCGATCGTGCCCTTGTTCGGCTTTGCCAACGCCGGGGTCGATGTGAGCGGGCTGACCGCCGAACAGCTTTTCGCGCCGCTGCCGCTCGGCATCGCCGCAGGACTGTTCCTCGGCAAGCAGGTCGGCATCTTCGGCAGCGTCTGGCTGTCGGTCAAACTCGGCATCGCGGGCAAGCTGCGCGGCGCGACCTGGCTGCAGGTCTATGGTGTCGCGATGCTGTGCGGCATCGGCTTCACGATGAGCCTGTTCATCGGTGGGCTCGCCTTCCCGGGCGATCCGTTGCTGGTCGAGGAGGCGAAGATCGGCATCCTGATGGGCTCGCTCGCCGCAGCGCTCGTCGGCTACGCGGTGCTGCGCTTCGCGCCGCTTCATCCGCAGCACGATGCGATCGAGAGCGAATCCGACGCCGAAATCGTGGCCGATGGCGATGTGCGTGACACGTCGGAAAACGCCGCTATGTCGAGGTGATGCGCAACCTCATCAACCTGTCGCTGATCGTCGCCCTTTCGGGCTGCGCCGCCAGCGAAACCAACCCCCAGCCCCAAGCCGGCGTCGCATCGGTCGATGTGCGCCGTACCGCCGCTTCGACGCAGGCGCTGGGCGAGATTGCCGCGAGCTATCTTCGCCTGACGCTCGAAATCGGGACGCATGAGCCCGGCTATATCGACGCCTATTACGGCCCGCCCGAACTGCAAAAAGCGGCCGAGGCGGCACCGCGCGACAAGGCTGCGCTGCTCGCCGCGACGCGCGAGCTGATGGCGCAGCTCGATCTGGCGGCGCGGCGCCTGCCCGATCCCCTCGAACGCCGCCGCGCGACCTTCCTGCGCGCGCAGCTCCGCGCCGCCGAGACGCGATTGCAGATGATGCAGGGCACCCGCTTCGCCTTCGCCGACGAGGCCGAGCGCTTGTTCGGCGTGCGCCCGCGGCTGAAACCACTCGCAAGTTACGACCCCGAACTGGCGAAGATCGAGGCGCTTGTCCCGGGCGAAGGCGCGCTTGCGGATCGCGTCGAGGCCTATCTCGACGCCTTCACCATTCCCAAGGAGCGGCTGCAAAAGACCTTCGACGCCGCGATCGCGCGCTGCCGCGGACGCAGCATGGCGCATATTCCGATGCCCGATGGCGAAAGCTTCCGGCTCGAATTCGTCACCGGCAAAAGCTGGAGCGGCTATAATTATTATCAGGGCGGCTATCACAGCCTGATCCAGGTCAACACCGACCTGCCGATCCGCCTGTCGCGCGCGCTCGACCTCGGATGCCACGAGGGCTATCCGGGGCACCATCTGCTCAACATGAAGCTGGAAGAGGGGCTCGTTAAAGAGCGCGGCTGGGCCGAATTCAGCGTCTATCCGCTCTACAGCCCGCAGAGCCTGATCGCGGAAGGCAGCGCCAATTACGGCATCGACCTCGCCTTTCCCGAGAGCAGCAAGGCCGATACCGAACGCGACGTGCTGATGCCGATCGCCGAGATCGCAGTGCCATCCGACGACCGTTATTGGCAGCTATTGGCAGCAATCAAGCGCGCGTCGGGGGCACGGCTGACGATCGCGCAGCAATATCTCGACGGCGTGATCGACCGTCCGACCGCAGTCGCGCTGACGCAGAAATATATGCTCGTCTCGCCGCAGCGCGCCGAACAGTCGGTGAGCTTCACCGACGAGTATCGCAGCTATGTGATCAACTATGGTCTCGGCGAGACGATGGTGCGCGCCTATGTCGAGCGCGGCAAACCGACCCGCGACGAGATGTGGCGGCGGATGGCGAAGATCGTCAGCGAGCCGACCTTGCCTTCGGACCTGCTCGCGCGCTGAGCCGTCAGATCTCGACGATGATCTTGCCGAAATGCGCGTTCGCCATTTGGTGACGAAACGCGTCGGCAAGATTTTCGAGCGGGAAATGCTGGTCGAGGATCGGACGAATGCCGTTCGCCTCAACCCCCGCGATCATCGCGAGCTGCTGCGCGCGGCTGCCGACGGTTAGCCCCTGCACGCGCAGATTCTTGCTCATCAGCAGCGCGGTCTTCACCGGCCCGACGATCCCCGCGAGCACACCGATCAACGCGACATGGCCGCCGACGCGCGTCGCGACCATCGATTGGTCGAGCGTGCCCGCACCGCCGATCTCGACCACCGTATCGACGCCGCGTCCGCCGGTGAGTTCAAGCGCCCTTGCACCCCACGCCGGCACGTCCTTGTAATTGATCAACTCATCGGCGCCGAGCGCCTTCAGCCGTTCGAGCTTCGCGTCGGACGAGCTTGTTGCGATCACGCGCGCGCCCGCCGCCTTGGCAAATTGGAGCGCGAACACCGACACCCCGCCGCTGCCCTGCACCAACACGGTCGACCCCGGCTGGGTGACGCCATCGACGAACAATGCACGCCATGCGGTCAGCCCGGCACAGGTCAGCGTCGCCGCCTCGGCGGATGACCAGCCCGCGGGGGCACGAGTGAACCAGTGCTGCGGCGTCACCACCACTTCGCGCGCATAGCCGTCGATGCTGTCGCCGGGTACCTGCGTGAAGGCATGCGGCGGCGGCGCGCCATCGCCCCAAAAGGGAAAGAAGAGCGACACGACAGCGTCGCCGACTTTATAGTCGGTCACGCCCTCGCCGACCGCCTCGACCGTCCCTGCCCCATCGGACATCGGGATACGTCCGTCGATCGCGGGGATCATCCCCGCGACGACCGCGAAGTCATGGAAGTTGAGCGACGAGGCGGCCAGCCGCACGCGAATCTCGCCCGGCCCCGGATCACCGGGGTCGGCAAGATCGGTCAGCGTCAGATTGTCGAGGGAAGCGGGCGCGCGAAGCTGAACCGCCCGCATCACTCGGCCGCCATCGCCATTTCGACACGCTGCGGTCCGCGGATCACGCCGCCGGGGGTCGGCCCCTGCATTTCGCCATCCTTGAACGTCACGACGCCCGACTTCACCGTCGCGACATAGCCGTCGGCCTTTTGCAGCAGGCGCTTGCCGCCCGCGGGCAGGTCGAAAGCAAGCCAGGGTTTGCCAAGCTTGATCGCGTCCATGTCGATGACGTTGAGGTCGGCGAGATAGCCCGGCGCGAGCACGCCGCGGTCTTCGAGGCCATAGAGCAAAGCCGTGTCGCGGCACTGGCGCTTAACCGCATGTTCGAGCGCGATGCGCTTACCGGCGCGATCTCGCACCCAATGCTGGAGCATGAAGGTCGGCGAGGCGGCGTCGCAGATTGTCCCGCAATGCGCGCCGCCGTCGGACAGGCTGTTCACCGTGTCGTCCGACGCCTGCAGATCCTCGAGGAAATTGAGATTGCCGTCGCGGTAGTTCAAAATCGGGAAATAGATGAAGCCCTTGCCGTCGTCCTTCATCAGCAGGTCATAGGCATATTCGGATGGCGAGACGCCCGCGGCGACCGCGCGCGCCATGATGCTTTCGTCCATCTTGGGCTCATAGTTGAAGTCGGGGTCCATTTCGAAATGGACCGGCCAGCCCTCGGCAACGACCTTCAGGAAGTCGAGGATATCGCTTTCGGGCCAGACATTCTCTTCCGAAATCATCCGCGCTTTGAACGCCGGGTCCTTGAGCTTTGCGAGCTGCTGATCCCACGGCAGGTCGATAATCTCGTTCCATGCGGGCTTGAAGCGGAAGGGGTGGACGGTGCCCTGCCACGCCATGATGATGCCGTTGCCGCGCAAGGCGATCTGCGCGACGATGTTCGCGCCGGTCGCATTCTGGCGGCGCATTTCCGAAATCTGTTCTTCGAGCGGCAATTCCTTGGCGATCGATTGCAGCGCGGCAAAGGTCACCGGCAGCCCGGTCTCGCGGCTGAGGTCGCCCATCCACTGGAACTCGTTCCACTCGCGCTTCATGTCGCTCGCCATTTCGAACACGCCATAGCCGACGCGGCCCATCGCGCGGCCGATCGCGATCAACTCCTCAGCGGTCGCGGTGGTGCCGGGGACGAGTTCGCCGTCGATCGACTTGTGAAGCACGGTGCGACTGGTCGAGAAGCCGAGCGCGCCCGCGCGCACGCCTTCCTCCACGATCCGCGACATTTCGGCGATGTCCGCGTCGGTCGGGATCGCACCGGGCTTCTCGCGGTCGCCGAGCACATAGGCGCGGACAGCGCCGTGCGGGACGTGGCACGCGACGTCGACGGTGCGCGGCAGCTTTTCGAGCGCATCCATATATTCGGGGAAGGTTTCCCAGTCCCACGACATGCCTTCGGCGAGTGCGGTGCCGGGGATATCCTCGACGCCTTCCATCAGCGAAATCAGCCATTCGTGGCGGTCGGGCTTGGCAGGCGCGAAGCCGACACCGCAATTGCCCATGACGACGGTGGTGACGCCGTGCCAGCTCGACGGCGCCATTTCGGCGTCCCACGTCGCCTGCCCGTCATAATGGGTGTGGACGTCGACGAATCCGGGGGTGACGATCTTGCCGGCGGCGTCGATTTCCTCGCGCCCGGCACCGAGGTTTTCGCCGACCGCGACGATGCGGTCGCCATCGACCGCGACGTCCGCGACAAAGGGCGCTCCGCCCGAACCATCGACGACGGTGCCGCCGCGAATCACCAGATCATGCATGTCCGCTCTCCCAAGCTTTTTGGCCAGATTTTTTAGTTTCACGAAGAAACCTATCATTAAATTTGCGATATGCAAATAAGCGCGCGGCGTCTGCGACAAGGCGCTATGGTGGCGGGACAAAATCAATGGGAGTCGATGCCATGATCCGCCCGCTTACCCTCGCCCTCCTGCTTGCCGTTTCTGCGACGCCCCTCGCCGCCAAGGAGGCCGCCGCCCCAAGCTATAAGACTGCGCTCGCCGATCCCGCACGCCCCGCCGCCGACCGCGAACGTGATGCGGCGCGCAAACCCGCCGAACTGCTCGCCTTCGCGCAGGTCAAACCAGGTCAGAAGGTCGGCGACTATGTCATGGGCGGCGGTTACGTCACCCGTCTGCTTGCCGCCGCGGTCGGCGCGACGGGGAAGGTCTACGCCTTCCAGCCCGCCGAATTCATCGCGTTCAAGAAACAATATGGCGACGATCAGGCCGCGGTCGATGCCGCCTATGTCAATGTCGACGCGGTCGCCGGACCGTTCGCGGCGCCAGCTTTCCCCGAGCCGCTCGACATGATCATCACGGTGCAGAATTTCCACGACCTCTATTTGAAGCCCTTCCCCGCGGGGACGGGCGACAAGGCGAGCGCGGCGCTGTTCGCGGCGCTGAAGCCCGGGGGCACTTTGGTGGTCGTCGATCACAGCGCGGCAAAAGGCAGCGGCACCACGTTGTCGGACAGCCTTCATCGGATCGACAAGGATGCCGTGGTCGCTACGCTGACCAAGGCGGGTTTCAAGCTCGAGGCCGAAAGCAAACTCTACAGCCGCCCTGCCGATCCGCGGAACGCCAATGTCTTCGACAAGGAAATCCGCGGCAAGACCGACCAGTTCACCCTGCGCTTCCGCAAACCGGGATAAGAGAATGACCAGCAACGACGAAGATTATGTCTATGACGAAACGAGCGGCGAGTGGATGTCCGCCGGCGATATCGCCGCGCGCGATACCGCCGCCGCCGCGGGTCCCGAGGTGCGCGACGCGGTCGGCAATCTGCTTGCCGACGGGGACTCGGTCGTGCTGGTCAAAGACCTTAACGTCAAAGGCGCGGGGCAGACGCTGAAGGTCGGCACCGTGATCAAGTCGATCCGCCTCACTGGCGACGATCAGGAAATCGACTGCCGGTTTGAAGGGATCAAAGGGCTGGTCCTGCGCGCCGAATTCGTGCGTAAGCGCTAAGCGAGTACGAATCCTTGCATTATATCTATCTCAGCATCGCGATTGTCGCCGAAGTCATCGCGACATCGTTCCTGAAACAATCCGACGGTTTCCGGAACCTCGGCCCTTCGGCGATCATGGCGGCAGGCTATGTCGTCGCCTTCTATTTCCTGTCGCTGGCGCTCCGCGATATCCCGACCGGCGTCGCTTATGCGATCTGGTCGGGCGTAGGCATCGTACTCATTGCGACCGTCGCTTGGGTCTTCCAGGGCCAACGCCTTGATACGCCTGCGATGATCGGCATGGCGCTCATCGTAACGGGCGTGGCGATCATGAACATCTGGTCGAAGACCGCCGCCCACTGAAGGGCAGCGGTCTCGATCGTCAGGAAAACAGGCCTTTCCGCGGTCCAAGATATCCGAACAGATACGCCGCGACCTTGCGCATCTGGATTTCCTCGGCGCCCTCGGTGATGCGATAGCGGCGGTGGTGGCGATAGATATGCTCGAACGGCTTGTGACGTGAGTAGCCGATGCCGCCATGCACCTGCATCGCGCGGTCGGCGGCTTCGCAGACGAGACGGTTCGCCCAGTAATTGCACATGCTGACCTTGTCGGAGAGCGTACGTTCGACCTCCTTGTGCGGGGTATTGTCCATGTCCCATGCGGTCTTGCGGATCAGCAGCCGCAGCATCTCGGCCTGTGTCGCGAGTTCGACGAGCGGAAACTGGATCGCCTGATTCTTCGCCAGCGCCTCGCCGAACGGCTTGCGCTCGCGCGCATATTTGACGCTCTCTTCGATGCAAAAGACCGCTGCGCCCAGCGAGCTTGCCGCTTGCCGGATGCGGTTCTGGTGGACGAAGCTCTGCGCGATCGAGAGCCCGCCGCCCTCGGGGCCGAGCCGCGCATCGTCGGGCACCCACACGTCGGTGAAGGTCATGCGCGGATGGTCGGTCGGCATGTTGAAGGTCCACATATATTCATCGACCGTCATCCCCGGCGTGCCCGTCGGCACGAGCAGGCAGGTGATACCCTTCGCATCGCCGTCGTCACCGCTGGTGCGGCAGAAGGTCGCACAGTGGGTCGCGACATGCATGCCGGTGATCCACATCTTGCGACCATTGATGAGCCAGCCCTCCACGCCGTCGCGGGTCTCGCGCACCGCGCGCGTTTCCATATGCGTTGCGTCGCTGCCGTGATCGGGCTCGGTCAGGCCGAAGGCGGTGCGCCGCTTGCCCTCGAACCCGCCGAGGATGAACTCCTGCTTCTGTTCGTCGCTCGTCCCGAACTGCTCGAACATCTCGACGAAGGGGAAGTTGCCGACGATGCTATGCTCGTTCTGCAGGTCGTTATGGAGGCCGAGGCCCTTCGCCGCGAAATGCTCGCGGATCACCGCCATCCACAGGTTCGATCCGTCCTTGCCGCCATATTTCTTCGGCGCCGAGAAACGCCAATGCCCGGCAGCATCGGCCTTGCGCGTCGCCTGCTTCAGCAGCTCTTCCCAATCGTGGCGCGGCAGCCCCTGATTGTCCCAGTCGGTGCGACTATGCTCGCGGCGATGGTCGAAGAAGCGGATATTGTCGTCCGCCAGTTCGAGCGGCCTGATCTCGGCCTCGATAAAGGCGTCGAGCTCGTCCAGATACGCCTGCAAGTCGGCGGGTACCGCGAAATCCATATATCTCTCCCTTTTATCTTTATCGGCGCCAGTCGGCGCGCGCCGCGGCGAGCGCGGCATATTTGGGGCTGTCGACCGCGCATTTGTCGAGCGCACCGCGGCGAAGCGTTGCGAGCAGGCCGGGTTCGGCGAGTGTCGTCGTGCCGGCGAGCAGCGCGGCGGCAAGCTCCGCATCCTCGGCGCGCACGCCTGCATCGATATCGCGCAACACGATGCCAAGCGCGTTCATCGCAACCACCGCTTCGAACTTGGCATGGCCTTCAGCGCCGGGCTTGATCGTCCTTTCGATCCAGTCGCGCACTGCCTGTACGATCTCGCGGTTGGTCGGCTCGCCGACGGGTTCGACCGAGGCCAACGTCGCGGGCGGCAGCGGCCGCACACGCTCGCCTTCGGGCGCTTCGGTTTCGAGCAGCAACAACAGGTCGAGTTCCTGTTCGGCCGTGCGCCGGCCGATGACGACGCGCTCGACGGTCGGATCGGCGCCGTTCCGCCACATCTGCCCCATCTGCAAACAGCCCAGCGCCCACCAGAGCGTGCGATAGACGAGCCAGAAGCGGAACCGGCCGCGATCAACCTTCGCGCCGCCCGCTGCCTCATAGGCCGCAAAATAACCGTCGAGGCTTCCAACCCCGAAGGCGGGCTTGTCCAGTCGGCCGAAGCGCCACACCGTCATGCAACCGAACGCCAGATCCTCATGCGCATCGCCGCGATGCGCAAGTTCCCAGTCGAGCACGGCCGCCAGCCCGTCGCTGTCGACCATCACATTGCCCATGCGGTAGTCGCCATGGACGAGCACGGGGGTCGCCGGCGCGGGCAGATGATCCTCGCACCATTTGATCGCGAGCGCGATCACCGGCCGGTCGCCGCCATAAGAGAGGAAGCGCGCTTTCAGCTCGGCAAGCGCATCGACCGTGCTCATCAACGGGATCGCATCGGGGATCGCAGCCGCCGGGATCGCATGGATGCGCGCCAGTTCGCGCCCCAGATCGGCGAGCAGCGACGGCGGTGGATCGGCGAGTATCTTCGCCGGGCTGACATCTGCGATCACGCGGCGCATCACATAGCCGGTGCCCATGCCGTCACTGTCCGTCAGCACCCCCACGACCTCGGGCGCCTTCACCCCGGCGGCGTGGGCCGCGATCACCAGCGCCGCCTCATCGGCATGACCATAAGGACGGTCCGCCATATATTCCGCCGACGGTGCCCGGCGGAGGACATAGGCGCGGCCGGCCCAATCGAACGCCCAGCTTTCCATATTCGCTCCGCCCGACAGACGGGCAAGCCCGCCGAGGTCGCCGGTCCCGGCGATGCGCGTCATGAAGGCGGAAAGCGTCGTGGATAGATCGATCATTACTTAATGATGCTAAGGATTTTTGGCCGCCGCAAGCCGTAATCGCATCGAGCACCGCGCAATCGCAGGAAATGGCAAATTGCCGCGCAACCCCGGCGGTCGCAAACCTTAGCGTTGCACCGCCCTTCGGTCGCCCGTCATGCCATTGGCCGAAAATGACCAACGGGATCCAGCCCCGCCAGTCAGCGCGTTAGACGCCCCGCTCGTCGTGGCGCGACACTGCCAAGCGGAAAGTTTGCGATCACCATAATGAACAAGCCGGCTCTCGGACTGGCGCTTCGGGCAGAGAAAACTCAGTCCAGATCCAATAATCATCGAGCAAATCGGATATATTAACCGGGCTCGACTTCTTCTCTTTCGAACGCTTTTGCACTAATTATCGTTAACCAAAGCGATTCGCTCTCAGCTCTCCTGGGTCGCAACCATATGAGGAGGGGCAGATGCGAAAGCGGATAGGTCTTGCGATAATATTGGCGCTCAGCTTGGGGGGCTGTGCGACGATAGGGGTCGGTCAGGATGGACGAGATTTTCAGCTCGCCCAAGCCGAGCCCCTCTTCGGGAAAAACCTCGATCGATGCATGGACGATCCGGGCACCCTGCTGGGCATCGTGCGCAATGATGCGTCGATCGTCCCGGCCAATTGCATCGACTTGGCCCGCCAATTGTCGCCTCTTGTGCGATCCGGGGCGGAAACGGGCCAATTCGATACCAACGAACTGAACAAATTCGATCGCCGCGTCCGTAACGAAATTATCGACGCTTTGATCGCGGTATCGAACCGCAAATGCAGCGATTATTCGGCTTATCTGAAGACCCATGACGGCCAAGCGAACGCGTCATTGAGCATATTGTCGATATTGACCGGCGGGCTCGGCGGATTTGTCGGCGGAGCCGACGCCGCGAAAGCGCTGTCGGGAAGCTCGGCAATTCTGAGCGGAAGTCGCGCTGCGCTCAATGACACCTGGTTTTCCAATCAGACCATTCATGTTCTCGTGTCCGGATTTGAAAAGGTTCGGGAACGCGAATCGCGGGAAATCGATAACAGGAAAGCCTGCCCGATCGACACTTATTCGACGATGGCAGGGGTTGGAGATGCACTGCGCTATCACGGCGCCTGTTCGCTGCTAACCGGGCTGTCCGAGGCAGCCGAAGCCATCGATCGTGCCGATCAACCGGGCCTCGAAACGATGCGCAGACAATTGGCCGATCTCCATTCGATCAGTGCACAGGCAAGCAGCTTGATCAATGCGAGCTTTCCCAACGATCCAACCCGCGGCATTCAGCTTTCAGACGCCGTCGGCACGGCAAAAACGCTCATGCTCGATGCCAATTATGCGGTGAAGACACTCGAGTCACGCTTGGACGCCCTGCGCGCCATCACGCCCACCCCCGAAACGCTCGATGCGCATAATATGCAGATAGAGAAGGTCGAGGCCGATTTGCTCGCCGCCCAAACGAGATATGACGGGCGCAAGACCGAATATGACACGGCGCAGAGCACACTGAACGATTTCCTGACCTCTGAATTGCAAGCCCGGACGGACGCCGAACGGAAACGAACGGAACCCGGCTCGCTCCAGGGTTCTCAGTCGCGAATATTGATCTGTCCCTTCACCGGGAAGAGCTCACTTCCGACGGCGGCGCAGATCGCGGGAACATGATCGGCGACTGAGGCGCATCAAAGCGTGCCGTAAGAGGCATAATCCTCGACATGCGCATTCGAGCGGCGAAAGCTGGTGAAGCTCATGCTCGCCGACAGGTCGAGTGCTTCGACCTGGTGCCACCAGCCGACGGGCAGGAAGATCGCCTCGCCGGGGCCGATGATCGTTTCGAGGATCGGCGGTGTGTCGGCGTCGCCGGGTCCCGCGGGCAGCGCCTCATTCGCCCAGTCGGAAAAACAGTGGTGGCTGTTCTTCATGCGATCGAACGCCCATGGCGGCGCCATCCGCACGCGCTTGCGCCCCAACACCTGCACCAGCAGATTATTGGTGAGGTCGTGATGCCAGGGGGTGAGCGTGCCCTTGGGCCCGAGCCAGAAAAAGCCGTCGCGCTCGCGCGCGTCGAGCAGCGCGATCGGCGCCATATCGTCCCAGAGTGGCGCCAGCGCCGCGGCGTTGGTGCCGCTGTTATAGGCGGTGAGATAGATGTCGTTGCTTGCCTCGTCCTTGCGGAGCCAGTCGATCAGCTCGGCGAAACGGACGAGACGGCGATGATCGTCCTTGGCGAGTTCGTAATCGGGGCTGCGCTCGCGCTCGACCTGCGCCTCGACGACCGCATCGCCCGCGACGCTGGCAAAATGGTCGAGCGACCAGCGCGTGAGCGCGGGCCAGTGATCGATGATCCCGGTCAGCTTTGCCGGCCGGTTCGCCTCATAATGATGGCGATAGAAATGGTCGGGATCGATATCCACCAGCGTGTCGAGCGCGAAGCCGCCCTCGGCCTCGCGCGCCAGCCGCTCGTGGTTGGCGAGCAGCCAGCGCTGCTTCGCCATGCGCGCCGCCTGTTTGCGCAGCATCGCGGCCATCGGGTCCTTGGCAAGCCGGTCGACTTCGTACTTCGCCGCCGCCGCCGATATGCCCGCGGCAACCAGCCGGTGGTGCAGCGCGCCATCGTCCTCGCCGGCCGCGAGGCCCTCGGCCAGCAAAATGCGTTTATCGGATTGCGACATTCAAAAGCTCCTCGGGCCGCTCAACGGCATCGAGATGACAAAAGAATGACAGGTTAGTCGCCCGCCGGCCCTTTATAATCCGTTCCATAGACCGCGGCGCGAAAATCGCGGTGGAGCGTGCCGTCATAGGGAATGGTCTGGACGAAGAAGACCGCGGTCAGCTTGTTCGCCGGATCGACCCAGAACAAGGTCGAGGCCATGCCGTCCCAGAAGAATTCGCCGACCGCCCCGCGATTTTCTTCGGGCGTTTGCGGCGGCGACTTGCGCACCGCGAAATCGAACCCGAAACCCACCGCGCCCTTGCCGGGGAGCCACGCGCGTTCCTTGATCGCGGTATCGAGCTGGTCGGTCGCCATCAGCTTCACGGTCGAGGGTTTGAGGATACGCGCGCCGTCAAGTTCGCCCTTGTTCACCAGCATCCGCGCGAAACGCTGATAGTCGTCGAGCGTCGAGGCGAGGCCGAAGCCGCCCGGGGTCAGCGCATTATCGCGAAAATTGAGGGTCTGCGCCGCGGCTGTGTCCTGCTGGACGAGTTTGCCGTCCTTCTTCACATTCATCGCCGCGAAGCGCGGCAGCTTCGCATCGGGTTGCCGCCACGCGGCGTCGGTCATTTTGAGCGGTTCGAAGATGTGGGCGCGGACGTAGGCGGCGAAGGGCTGGCCCGACAACTTCTCGACCAGCGCCGCCTGCACGTCGACCGCGATGCTATATTCCCACTGCGTGCCCGGCTGATAAAGCAACGGCGCTGTCGCGAGGCGGCGGCTGGCCTCGGCGAGCGGAACGGTCAGCGCCAGAGGATCGGCGGCGACATAGGCGTCGTGCGCGGGCGTCGGCCCTGCACCATAAACAAAGCCCGCGGTGTGACGCAGGATGTCGCGCACCGTAACAGGGCGCTCGGCGGGCACATAGCGCGGCTGGCCCGCGGCATCCTTGCCGGCATAGACGCGCATGTTCGCATATTCGGGCAGATATTTGGCGAGCGGATCGTCGAGGTGGAACTTGCCCGCTTCCCAAAGTTGCATCAGCGCGACCCCGGTAACGGGCTTGGTCATCGAATAGATTTGCGCGATCGTGTCGCGGCGCATCGGGCGCTCCGCTTCGCGGTCGGCCATGCCCGCAGTCCCGAAATAGACCTCGCGCCCGTCCTGCCAGATCAGCGCCGAGGTGCCCGCCGCGCGGCCGTCGGTAATCATCGCTTTCAGCGCGGCGTCGATGCGCGCTTTGTCGATGTTGAGCTTTTCGGAAGGCGCTGCTTGCGCCTGCGCGGGCAGAGCGGAGAGCGGGAGCGCCGCCCCCGCCGCGAGGATAGCCAAGGCGATTGCTGCTGCGCGCATGTTTCTCTCCCTGTCCGGCCGATGATCACCGGTTCAGCGGCATCTCATCGGGTCCGGCGCTGTGCGTCAACTGCGGAGCGCGTGAATAGGTCTGCGATTATTCAGTCGGAGCGGGCTCGGCCACGGTCAGGCTGCCGTTCTGGATCAGCCATTGCGGGTGCCCCGCCTGCACCGATCCGATGATACGATCGATCGCGGCGGCGACCTGTTCGCCTTCGGCTTCGCGGTCGCGCTGGACGACCACACGGCGCGCCTGTCCGTCGATCAGCACACGCTCGCGCGGCAGCAATTCGCCGACGGTCAGCCCGACAAGGATCGCGCGGCTGTCGTCGTCGCGCTGTTCGAGCGTCGCGATGCGCTGGTTCAGGCGCTCCTCGAATTGTACCGCAGCGTTGGTCTGTTGCCGAAGCTGGACAATATTGACGCGTCCGGGGCGGTCAAGCTCGCGACGCACCTTCCCCGCGAGCTCATCGTTGAGCCGCGCGGCATATTGGTCGACGAGCACGACGCCGTCGACCGCGACCTCGTCATTCTCGATGCGTACGTTCAGGCTGTCGACGCGGTCGCCCTCGCCGAGCAGGCGGTTCAGTTCGGATTGCACGATGCTGCGTGCACGCACCTCGCGTGCAATACCGTTGAGCGACAGCGCGAGCGGGATCGAGAGAATGCCGAGCGCGACGACGATCCCGGCCACCTGCATCGCGGTATGCTGCCGCGTCAGCGACGGGCCGAAATGATTGAGCCGCGCAACGATCGTCGCGGCAAAAGCAATCGCGAGCGTATTGGTGAGGAACAGCAAAGCGGCGCCGAGCGCGAAATCCATGCGGCCGGTGACCAGCCCGAAGGCGACGGTCGAGAGCGGCGGCACCAACGCGGTCGCGATCGCGACCCCGACCATCACGCCCGACAGCTTCCGCATGATCGCATAGACGCCGGCGATCCCGCCGACCACCGCAACGCCGAGGTCGAGCAAGGTCGGCTGCGTTCGCGCACGCAGTTCGGGCGTCACATCCTTGATCGGCGACAGCCAGATGATCAGCATCGCAACGAGGATCGCGACCGCCATCCCGGCAGCGAGCGTCACCAGCGAACGCTTGATCAAATTGCTTTCGATCGTCGCGAGACCGAAGCCGAGCCCCATGATCGGGCCCATCAGCGGCGATACGAGCATCGCGCCGATCACGACCGCGGTCGAGCTTTGCAGCAGGCCGAGCGTCGCGATCATCGCCGCGAGAATGATGAGCAGCAGGAATTTCTTGTCGAGCCGCGCGTCGCGCGCGACGCTCGCCAGAATCAACGAGCGGTCGAGGGCGTCGTCGCCCTCGACCGCTTCGTCATTTTCGTTCCGGGCCGCGCGGCGACCGCCGGCATTGAACGGCGCGTCGCCCAAACCGGGCACCCCGGGATGGTCGCCGGCCATAAAGCCGTCAGATCTTGCCGGTCAGCTCAGGCACCGCCGAGAACAGATCGGCGACGAGGCCGAAGTCGGCGACCTGGAAGATCGGAGCGTCTTCGTCCTTGTTGATCGCGACGATCGTCTTCGAATCCTTCATGCCGGCGAGATGCTGGATCGCGCCCGAAATGCCGATTGCGAAATAGACCTGCGGCGCGACGATCTTGCCGGTCTGGCCGACCTGATAATCGTTGGGGACATAGCCCGCATCGACTGCAGCGCGCGAAGCACCGAGCGCGGCGCCGAGCTTGTCGGCGAGCGGGACGATGACTTCTTCATATTTCTCGCTCGAACCCAGCGCACGGCCGCCCGACACGATGATCTTCGCCGAGGTGAGCTCGGGACGCTCCGACTTGGCGATTTCGGCACCGACGAAGCTCGAGATGCCGGCATCGCTGCCCGCGCCCACGGCTTCGACGGTACCCGAACCGCCCGAGGTCGCGGCCTTGTCGAACGCGGTGCCGCGA
>Ga0209257_1000395_pt1 | contig 86373 bp, 66 predicted proteins | sample AraplaCvi_mCL_r2_FD_184277 | JGI IMG/M metagenome (GOLD analysis project Ga0209257, IMG submission 184277) | Arabidopsis root microbial communities from North Carolina, USA - plate scrape MF_Cvi_mCL_r2 (SPAdes) (version 2) | ecosystem: Host-associated > Plants > Roots > Endosphere | place: USA...
AGGGCAAGCTGGAGGATTACGGCCTCAACCTGGAGTGGCAGTTCGCCAGCAACTTCTCGCTGAAGCTCGACGGCCATATCTCGACCTCGTCGAGCACGCCGGACAATCCCAATGGCGTCAGCTCCACCCTGGTGGGCATGGGCGCCAACGTCGTAGCCTCGCACTCGGTCGATTATTCGAACGGCATCCCGCAGCAGGACATCACCTATGGCGCGGCGGGCCCCCTCGACGTGAACGATGTCGGCTCGCAGGTCGGCCGCACCAATCGCTCGACCCAGCGCCAGAAGGTCAAGGAACTGCGTGCGGACTTCGGCTGGGATCTGGGCGGCGACAGCCGCTTCGACTTCGGCGGCAACTATCGCACCACCGACATGCGCCAGACCTTCCAGGCCACCCAGCAGACGCTGGGCGACTGGGGCATCAACAATCCGGGCGACGTGAATGCGCGCGCGCCGGGCGCGCTCCAGGCCTTCTGCCTCGAGTGCAAGTTCCACAAGTTCAACCCGGGCGGCGATCCGGAATCGCAGATCGCCTTCCGCGGCGTGGCCTCGGACCTCTATTCGATCCTCTCCCCCTATTATGCGGGCCAGGGCAAGGCGGTTGGCATCACCAGCAGCCAGGACAACCGGGTCAAGGAAGAGATCTGGGCGGCCTATGGCCAGCTGACCTGGAAGGGTGAGCTGGGCGGCGCGCCGGCACGCCTGGTCGCGGGTGTCCGCTACGAGCACACCAAGTCGACGACCACGTCGCTCGAAGCCATCCCGGCGGGCATCGCCTGGGTGTCGGACAACGACTTCACCGTGTCGATCTCGAACAACACCCAGTTCGTCACCGATGGCGGCAGCTACAGCAACCTGCTGCCGCAGGTCGACTTCCAGGTCGAGTTCGCCAAGAACCTGATCGGCCGCCTGTCGTACAGCAAGACGATCGCCCGTCCGAACTACAACAACCTCTATACCGCGACCACGGTGGGCGGCCCGCCGCGTCCGACCAACAATGGCGGCATCCCCGGCGCGTCGGTCGGCAATGCCCGCCTGCGTCCGCTGGAATCGGATAACTTCGACGCCTCGCTGGAATGGTATTTCAAGCCGGACAGCTATGTGTCGGTCGCGTTCTTCGACAAGCGCGTGCGCAACTTCATCGGCAACGGCCAGTTCACCTCCGACCTGTTCGGCCTGCGTGATCCGAGCTCGGGTGCGGCGGGCAGCCGTTCGGGCTCGGCCAAGGCTGCGCTGGGCGGTCTCGGCGCCGATGTCAGCGACGTGAACCTGTTCGTCATGTCGGCACTGATCCAGGCGACCGGATCGGTGGCGGCGGCGACCGCGCAATTCTCTGCCAACTACAATGCGACGACGCGCTCGCTCGACGACAATTTCGTCAAGACGATCAACAACACCTATGACCTGAACGGCAATGCGAGCGATCCGCTCTACCAGTTCCAGGTGACGCAACCGATCAACAACAAGGACGCCGAAATCTACGGCGTCGAGCTCGCCGGCCAGTACTTCCTGGGCTCGACGGGCTTCGGTATCGCCGCGGCTTACACGCTGGTGCGCGGTGACGTGGGCTTCAACCTGGGCGCCAGCCCGGCGGAAGACCAGTTCGCCCTGCTCGGTTTGTCGGACACGGTCAGCGGCACGCTGATCTATGAGAAGCACGGGCTCTCGGCCCGCGTGGCTTATAACTGGCGAGACAAGTTCCTCTCGGGGATCAATCGCCAGGGCTCGCGCAACCCCGAGTTCACCGCGCCGTTCGGCCAGCTCGACGCTACGATCAGCTACGAGTTCACCCCGAACATCGCCGTGACGCTCGAGGGCATCAACCTCACCGAGACTTCGGTGCGGACCTATGCCCGCAACGAGAAGCAGCTCTGGTTCGCGCAGGAGCTCGACCGGCGCTTCCTGCTGGGTGCCCGCTTCAAGTTCTGATCGTAGCGGTAGCGAGGTGGAGCCCTTCTCCCTCTCCCCGCCAGCGGGGAGAGGGCCGAGGAGAGGGGCATAACGGGGGGACATCGCACTGCCCCTCTCCCGGCTTAGGCTCCGCCTCGCCACCCTCTCCCCACAGGCGGAGAGAGGGAAAAGGAAAAGGGGGAACTGGGGCTGCCGCCATGTGCGGCGGCCCCTTTCTCCTGATGATTGAGGCTCGGCACGCTTTGCGCCATGCTGGCCTTCCACAGCTGGATTTCCAATACGATGACCCGACCGGTCGCCCTCGACAATGTCGCCCATGCCGAACTGCGCGTCGCACTCCGCCACGGCGCCGCGCACGGTGACGCGGTCAACCAGGCGCTGCTTTTCCCCACCGAATTCGCCGATGCGCAGCGCGACTTCCCGATCCTGTTCAATCGCGATCCCGTCGAAGGCCTCCAGGCAGTCGCCCTGCTCGGGCTCGACCGCGACGAGAATCTGTTCCTCGAAGGCGATCGCTGGGCGAGCCGCCATATCCCGCTGATCCTCCAGCGCGGCCCCTTCCTGATCGGGCTGGCCGAGGACGGTGCTGGGGCGACGATCCAGATCGATCTCGACGATCCCCGGGTCGATGCCGCGGACGGCGAGCCGCTGTTTCTGCCGCATGGCGGGCAGAGCCGCTATCTCGACCATGTCGGCCGCATCCTCGCTGCGATCCATGTCGGCATGGGCGAGGCACCGGCGATGTACGCCGCGTTCGATGCGCTCGGGCTGATCCAGCCGGTCGCGCTCGAACTGATGCTCGACGAGGAGCGCCGCTATATGATCGCCGATCATGAGGTGCTCGCCGCCGAGCGGCTCGACGCGCTCGACGCCGCGCAGCTGGATGCGCTGCACCGCGCCGGCTATCTGGCCCCCGCCTTCCTGATCGCCGCCTCGCTCGGCAACATGTCGCGGCTGATCGAGCGCAAGACTCTGGCGGCGGCGTGAACGTCGTCGCGGCCAGCGCCCCGCGGGTCCGCGAGCTGCACGGCCTCTCGCTAGGCGCCATTCCCTATGCCGAGCTGCTCGAAGGCCAGGCGCCCGTCATCTTGCGCGGCGTTGCGCGCGACTGGCCGCTGCTCTCCGCCGCGCGCGAGGGCGACACTGCCGCCATCACCTATCTGGAGCGCTTCGATTCCGGCCAGCCAGTGGTCGGCTTCACTGGCCCGCCACAAATCCACGGTCGCTTCCACTATACTCCCGACCTGACCGGCTTCAATTTCGAGGGCGCGCGGGTCGGCATGACCGACTTCCTCGAGCGGCTGCGCGCCGGGCTCGACGATGCCGATCCCGAGAGCCTCTATATCGGCTCAACCGATCTCGACCGCTATCTGCCCGGCTTCCGCGCCGAGAACGACCTGCCACTCGGCGACCCGATGTTCGCGCACGGCGTGCTCGCCAGCATCTGGATCGGCAACCGCACCACCGCGCACGCACATCACGACATGTCGCACAACATGGCGATCTGCGCGGCCGGGCGCCGGCGCTTCACCCTGTTCCCGCCCGATCAGGTCGCCAATCTCTATCCCGGCCCGCTAGAGCCGACGCCTGGTGGCCAGGTGATCTCGATGGTCGACTTTGCCGATCCGGACTTCGCCGCCCATCCCCGCTTCCGCGAGGCGATGTCCGCGGCGCAGGTGGCGGAGCTGGAGCCCGGCGACCTGCTCTTCTACCCCGCACTCTGGTGGCATCATGTCGAGGCGCTGGCGCGCTTCAATGTGCTGGTCAATTACTGGTGGAACGAGGCACCGGCCTTTCTCGACACGCCGCAGACAACCCTTCTCCACGCGATGCTGAGCCTGCGCGACCGTTCGCCGGCGGAGAAGGCGGCATGGAAGGCGATGTTCGATTATTATGTCTTCGGTCCCGCGGACCAGGCCGCGGCGCACCTGCCGACGCATGCCCAGGGGCCGCTCGCGCCGATCGACGCGACGTCTGCAAGGCGCCTGCGCGCGCAGATCATCAACAAGCTCAATCGCTGAGGGGATCGGGGATGGACCAGGCACCGGTCAGGCGCGTCGTGATCGCGGGCGGTGGCACCGCCGGCTGGATAGCCGCGGCGGCGCTCGCCAAGCTGCTCGGGCCCCTGCTCGAGATCACCCTGGTCGAGAGTGACGAGATCGGCACGATCGGCGTCGGCGAGAGCACCATCCCCACCGCTCGCACCTTCCACCAGCTGCTCGGCATCGACGAGAAGGCATTCCTGCGCGAGACGCTCTCCACCTTCAAGCTCGGCATCCTGTTCGAGGATTGGGCGAAGCAGGGCGACCGCTACATCCACAGCTTCGGCCAGATCGGCAAATCGACCTGGATGGGCGATTTCCACCATTTCTGGCTTGAGGCACGCGAGGAAGGCTGGGGCGGCGAGCTCGGCGATTATTGCTTCGAGCTGCAGGCAGCCAAGGCCGAACGCTTCGCGATCCCCGAACAGGGGCACATCAACTACGCCTATCATCTCGATGCCGGCCGCTACGCGCGGTTCCTGCGCGCCTTCGCGGAGCCCGAAGGGGTCAACCGTATCGAGGGCAAGATCGAAAGCGTCGAACAGCATCCGGAAACCGGCTTCGTCACCGCGCTGAAACTCGCCTCGGGCGAGCGGCTGGAGGGCGACCTGTTCATCGACTGCACCGGCTTTCGCGGCCTGCTGATCGAACAGACCCTGCATGCCGGATATGAGGATTGGGGCCATTGGCTCCCCACCGACAGCGCGCTCGCGGTGCAGACGGAATCGGTGGGTCCTGCGGTGCCCTATACCCGTGCAACGGCGCATGAGGCCGGCTGGCAATGGCGCATCCCGCTCCAGCACCGGGTGGGCAACGGGCTGGTCTATGCCAAGGATTTCCTCGACGACGACAAGGCCCGCGCGCTGCTCGACGGCCGGATCGAAGGCAAGACGCTGATCGAGCCGCGGCTGATCCGCTTCAAGGCTGGCCGCCGCAAGAAAGTGTGGGACAAGAACGTCGTGGCCCTCGGCCTGGCCAGCGGCTTCGTCGAGCCGCTGGAATCGACCAGCATCCACCTGATCATGATCGCGATCACCCGGCTGGTGCAGCTCTTCCCGTTCGGCGGGATCGGCGACGGCGTGGCGGCGCGGTTCAACGCGCTCAGCCATGTCGAGATCGAACGGATCCGCGACTTCATCATCCTCCATTATCACCTGAACCAGCGGAACGACGGCGACTTCTGGGATCATTGCCGGACGATGGAAATCCCCGACACACTCGCCGAGCGGATCGAGGCGTTCCGCGACGGCGCGATCGCCTGGCAGGCGTCGGACGACCTGTTCCGGGTCGACAGCTGGGTGCAGGTGATGCTCGGCCAGCGGCTGGAGCCGAAGAGCCACCACCATATGGGCCGGATGATCGTCGAGGGGGAACTGCAGAGCGCGCTCGGCGAGCTGAAGGCGGGCATTGCGCGCACCGTGTCGCAGATGCCGGGACACCAGCAGTTCCTGGACCGCTATCTCGCCGCCTGAACGAGCGGGATAGCGGCCCCGAGCACGCGCTCAGGCGTTGCGCAGGCTGTCCGGCACCACGCCGCCATTCTCGGCGAGCTTGGCCATCACTGCCTTGTGCAGCGCGATGTTCTGCTCCGCGCTGCCATGCTCGCCGGCATGGACGCCCAGCTCCTCGGCGAGCTCCTTGCGCGCATCCAGGCTCGAATCCAGATCGAGCAGCTTGAGCAGGTCGACGATCGAGGTCTGGTAGTTGCCGCCACCGCCCTTCATCTCCGCCATCTCGGAAAGCACCGCGCCGACATCGACCTGCGCGGCAGGTTCAGGCACTGGCGCCGGTGCCGGTGCGGGCGCAGCCGCCGCCTCGGCGGGGGCGGGCTCGGGTGCAGGGGTCGGTGCGGGCGCGGCCGATTTGTGCCCGAAGATCTTCCCCATGATGTTGCCGAAGATGCTCATCTCTTCCTCCCGTCCATGCGCCGACACGGCGCCCCTGCAGAACGCGCGCGCCATCAAAGGGTTCGGGCGGAACGGGCGATAAAGGTGGGCGTTCCCCTGACAGCCCCTCCTCGCGGGGCCATGCCAGGGAGGCACGGATGCAGATAGTTCGTTGGATGACGGTGGGCGCCGCCGCGCTCGCGCTCGCAGGCTGCGGCTCGAAGACCGAGACCAGCAGCACGGAAACCACCGCGACCACCACCATGACCAATTCCGATGGCGGAATGATGATGGCCAACGGGACGGACATGGCGCCCGCACCGGCAGTCTCGGCGGGCCAGACCTTCGCCAACGCCGCTGCCTCCAGTGATGCCTTCGAGATCGCCAGCTCGCAGCTCGCCGCAGGGCAGGCCCAATCGGCGGCGGTGAAGAAATTCGCCGCTTCGATGATCAAGGCGCACACCGAATCGACCGCCAAACTCAAGACCGCCGCCGACGCGATCACCCCCGATCCAACGCTGTCGGCCGAGCAGCAGCAAGCGTTCGATTCGCTGAAGCCGCTCAAGGGCGCCGATTTCGACAAGGCCTATGTCGCGGCGCAGGTCGATGCGCACGAGAAGACGCTCGCCGCGCTGAAGGTCAATTCCGCCGACACCAATGTGCCGGCATCGCTGCGCGACTTCGCGACCAAGCTGAGCCCCACCGTCGCCGCGCATCTCAACATGGCCAAGGGCCTGAAACCCTGAGCAGACGTGGGTGGCCGCGCTTCGGCGGGGTCACGCCACTCAGGCGTCGGCAGGGTCCCGCGGCACGGGCGGCCGTCCACGCGCTTTCAGAGGTTCACCGCGCGCGGCGCGGCCCAGCTGGCTAAGCTGCCGGCGCAACGAAGGCGCGTCCAAATGCGAGGCGACGTTCGAATAGCCTTCCGCATTCAACTGCCGTTCGATCTGATCGATCCGCTCATAGGCGCCCGACCGGGCAAGTTCGAGCGCACGCTCGATCAGGCTCTTTCCATTCATCCGGGCTATTTGAACCCGCACATCCGCTTCGGCACCAACATAGGTGAACCCGCCGATACCGGAATCCGGCTATCTCAGACCAGGCGTGCGGCCCGCGATGACTGCATCAGGCTACGCAGTTGCTTGCGGAAGGTGGGCGCCGCGAAATGCTGCGCGGCGTTCGAATAGCCTTCAAACGACACCTCGCGCTCAATCTCCTCGACACGCCGATACGCGCCGCTGTTCGCCAGCTCGAGCCCGCGCTCGATGATCGATTTGGACATGCGCTCTCCTTTTCATTGCTGCATCCGCCCAGGGAAAACCCGGGCCGGCACATCCGGGTTCCTGAGAAATCGCCCGGACTTACATAGGTTAGGGTTCCACCGGAGGGGTACTGCCAGTGCCGCAAACATAGGGTATGCGCCGGAAGGCAAGCGCCCTCCGCCATCTGCAAAATACCACTAAGCCCTTACATATTTTGGGGTTAGTCCGGTTGAGTTGGCTATTCCGCACCGCGTAATCCGACATCGCACCTGTTCGGCGCAAGCCTTGCAATTGCCTGGGGAGGGAGGCCTGTTTGGATAGCTTGCGCGGCGGCGATTGCTGGAATTCTACGATCTGTCTGAAGAAGAAGTCGCCATATTCGAGCGGCTGCGCGATTTCTCCGGGCTTCCGCGCCGCGAGTGGATACGCAATCCGAGCTGGTTCGGCCCCGACCGGATCTAGCGGAAGAAAAAAGGGGCCAGCCGAGGGGGAGGCTGGCCCCGTTCCCGGGAGAGGGATGACTGGCCCGGAGGCTTAGAAGGCCAGTCGCGCACCCAGGACGAACTGACGCCCGCTATGCGTGAGCACATTGAGCCGGTTGGTCGCATCGACGAACTGGTCGTTCAGTTCGTCGGTAAGATTGATCATCTCGAGACTGATCTTGAACTTGTCGGTGACGTTGTAGGAGACCTGCGCGTCGATGTTGGTCGTCGCGTTGGTGCCGTTGTACGAATTGCCCTCGGTACCCGGCACGGCGGTGAGGTAGTTGGAGCGATAGGCGATCGAGCCGCGGATCGAGAACTTCTTCGTCTCGTAATAGAGCGTACCGTTGGCGGCATGCTTGGACAGGCCGAGCAGCGGCGCCTTCACCGTGGTCGAGCCGTTCGCCGCGGTCAGATATTCGATGTCCGAGCTGACATAGGTGTAGTTGGCCAGCACGCCGAAATTGCCGAGGAAGCCGGGCAGGAAGCTGAAAGGCTGCTGGATGTTGACTTCGAAGCCGCGCAGCAGGCCGCCCTTCGAATTGACCGGCTGGCTGACGATGAACGCATCCGTGGGAAGCGCGGTGGTGCCGTTGAGCAGCGACGCCGGCAGGCCGAGGCTGCTGAACGGAACCGTGGTGCTCAGCGTCTGGACGAAGGTGCCGATGTCCTTCTGGAAGGCCGAGACCGCGTAGATCGCGCCGCGCGTCGGATACCATTCGATCGAGGCGTCGAGATTGGTCGACTTGGTCGGCTTCAGGTCCGGGTTGCCCGAACTGAAGGTGCGGTTGCCGCCCGACACGTTGAGGTTGCCGCCCGGGGTGAGCGAGCCGATGCCGGCACGGGCGATCGTCTTCGCCGCGGCGAAGCGGACCATCAGGTTGTCGGTCACGTCGAACACGAGGTTGGCCGAGGGCAGCCAGTTCTCATAGCTGCGATCGGCGCTGACCAGGTTGATCGCGGTGCCCTGGCTCGCATAGCCGGTGGAGAACTGGTCGGTCTTCACATAGCGCAGGCCGACATCGCCGCGGATGGGCACGCCGGCATTGGCGAGGTTGAACTCGGCCATGCCCCAGGCGCCTAGATCCTCCTCACGCACCGTGACGAACGACCCGCGCGCCGTGGCGTTCTCCACCCCGCCGATCGCATAGGTCGGGTTGGCGGCAGTGCTGAGATAGGCCTGGAAGGCCTGGAGGTTCGGTACCACCCAGGAAGTCGGCGTGCCCGAGGGGATATCGAGCCCGCGGCCGAAGCCGGAGAAGACGGTGGTCAGCGGTGCCAGCTGGGCCGGGGTGAGCGTGGTCACCACCGTCTCGCCCTGCAGGCGGCGCTGCTCGGTCGAGGCATATTCGAACCGCCGCCAATCGACGCCTGCCTTGAGCTTCAGCTCGGGCGAGGTCGTCCATTCGAGGAAGCCCTTGGCGTTGGTGAAGCTGTTGTCCACCGTCTGCGGGCGGATTCGGACTTCGGAGGTGCCATTGGTGAAAGCGAAGGTTGCGGCGTTGCTTATGTCGACTCCCGGACGGATTGTCGGGAAGCGCGTGGAGAAGTCGTAATAGAAGCCGTTGGTGTTCGCCGCATCGATCGTCACCGTGGTCTGGATCGGATTGCGGAATTCCGAGCGCGAATAGCCGACCACCGCGCCGAACTTCAGCGACTCGCCGATCTTCTGGTCGAGCGTGCCGGTGAGCTGGTAGAAATCGGTGGTCAGCTTGTCGTACCGCGCCTGGGTGCGCAGATCGACGTTATCGAACGTGCCGCTGATGATGTTGTTGTTCGCATCGACCGTGCCCGAACGGATGATCGTCTGCGGCTTGCCGGTGCCCGAACGGCTGAAGCTGATCGCCTGGAACTGCGCTTCCTGGCGGGTACCGTCGAGCCGCGAATAGAGGCCATCAATCGAGATCAGCGTCTTCTCGGTCGGCTGGAACTGCACGCCGAGCGCCGCGCCAAGGCGCTTCTGCCGGATGTCGTAGCTGACCAGGCCCGGGATGCGCGGATGATAGAGCGCAGTGGCCGGGTTGGTGTCGTTGATCTGGGCGATCGTCTTGCCCGCGATCGTCGAGGTCGGCGCGAAGCCGCCATTGAACCCGCCATAGGTCCAGCGCGTGATGTTGGCGCCTTCCTCGACCAGGTGACGCTCCTCATAGGCGACCGAGAGCAGCACGCCGAAGCGGCCGTCCGCGGTGCTGGTGGTGAGCAGGCCGGACACGCGCGGCGTCGCCTTGCGGGCCAGGTCGTTATAGCTCGCCGCCGCCTGGATCACCGCGGTCGGCTTGCGATAGTCGAACGGGCGCGCGGTCTGCAGGTCGACCGTCCCACCGAGGGAGCCCTCCTCGACGTCGGCGGTCGCGGTCTTGCGCACTGCGAGGCTGTTGAACAGGTCGGAGGAGAAGATGTTGAAGTCGAAGCCGCGGCCGCGGTTCACGCCGCCCGAATTGTCGGTGCCGCCGGTGGTGCCGATCGCTTCCATGCCGTTGATGCGGACGCGGCTATATTCCGGGCCGAGACCGCGGATCGAGATGTTGCGGCCCTCGCCATTGACGCGGCTGATCGCCACGCCGGGAATACGCTGCAGCGATTCCGCCAGGTTGAGATCGGGGAACTCGGCGACGTCCTCGGCCTTGATCGCGTCGATCGTCGCGGTCTCGTTGCGCTTGAGGTTGAGCGCGCTGTTGAGGCTGGCGCGGAAGCCCTTGACGACGATCTCGTTGCCGGCGCCCTCGTCCTGAGCGGGAGCGGCCGCTTCGGGTGCCGGATCGGCGGGCGCATCCTGCGCCTGGGCTTGCGCGGCTGCCAGCGCCGCGGCCGCGCCGGACAATGCGAGGACGGATTTCAGGATTCGGGTGCGGGACATCGCCTTCAGTCTCCCCATATGGTGCCGCTTCTTTGCCGAGCGGATTTGATTGCAGGCTGGTTAGCCGCGAAGCCGCGCAACAGGCCAACCTCAATCGAACATGGATCGATGCGCATCTTGCACTGATCGGAAGATACCTAGCGCTAAACCCACATGATCTAGCCAAGCCGTGACTGGATCATTCCCCTTTTTGGCTTGGACCCCGCCCCTGCCGGCCGGTAGGCGTAAAAGGGCCATCCACGCGCCGGCTACAGGCGCGCCGTGCGTAAGGAGAGTGACTTGACCGAGGGCAGCCGGCCTACGCGCGTGCGCCATGCGATCATCGCATTGATCTTCCTGATCACCAGCGTGAACTATGCCGATCGCGCGACCTTCTCGATCGCCGGCAACGCCGCCGCCGGTGAACTGGGGCTCACCCCGGTGCAGACCGGCTACATCCTCTCCGCCTTCGCCTGGGCCTATGCGCTGTCGCAGATCCCTGGCGGGTTGCTGCTCGACAGGTTCGGCACCAAGCGCGTCTATGCCGGCGCGATCGCGCTCTGGTCGATCTTCACCTTCAGCCAGGGCTTTGCCGGGCTGATCCCGATCCTCTCCGCCACCGCCATGCTGTTCGCGCTGCGCTTCCTGGTCGGGCTGGCCGAAGCGCCGTCCTTTCCGGGCAATGCCCGGCTGGTCGCCGCCTGGTTCCCCGCCGCCGAGCGCGGCACCGCCTCGGCGATCTTCAACTCGGCACAATATTTCTCGATCGTCGCCTTCGTGCCGCTGATGGGCTGGCTGGCGCACAGCTTTGGCTGGCGATCGGTGTTCTGGGCGATGGGCGGGCTCGGCCTGCTGGCCACCCTGGCCTTCCTCCGCTTCATCCATAGCCCCGCGAAGCACCCCGCAATCAACCGGGCCGAGCTCGACCAGATCGAGGCCGGTGGCGGCCTGATCCACATGGAGGACCAGGCCGGCCAGGCGGCGGCGTTCGACTGGGCCAATGTCCGCAAGCTGATCGCCAACCGGATGATGCTGGGCATCTATCTCGGCCAATACTGCATCAACGTGCTGACCTATTTCTTCGTCACCTGGTTCCCGATCTACCTGGTCAAGGAGCGCGGGCTGAACATCATGGAGGCGGGCTTCGCCGCTGCCGCCCCTGCCCTGTTCGGCTTCATCGGCGGGCTCGCCGGCGGCTTCATCTCCGATCGGATCCTGAAGCGCACCGGCTCGCTCGACTGGGCCCGCAAGGCGCCGCTGACCGTGGGCATGCTGCTCGCCACCGCGATCATCGCCTGCGTGTGGGTCGATCAGGAATGGCTGGTCGTCACGCTGATGTCGGTCGCCTTCTTCGGCAAGGGCGTTGCCTCGCTCGGCTGGGCGGTGATGGCAGACGTCGCGCCGAAGAAGCTCGCGGGCCTTTCGGGCGGGGTGTTCAACATGTTCGGCAACATCGCCGGGATCGTGACCCCGATCGTGGTCGGCTATATCGTCGCGGGCACCGGATCGTTCGACCTGGCGCTGGTCTTCGTCGGCGCGCACTGCCTGCTGACGATCTTCGCCTTCCTGGTCATCGCCGGCCCGATCCGCCGGGTGGAGATTTCCGAATGACCACCACGGATCGCCGCCGCTTCCTGCTCCAGGGCGCCGCTAGTGCGGTCGCCCTGCCCGCCGCGGCCCGTGCCGCCCCTGCCCGGCTCATCGCCACCAGCAAGATGGCCGCGCCGGACTGGGCGGTAATGCAGCGCAGGCTACTCGCCCGCAACGCCACCGCCTGCGAGGCCTTCTACGCCAAATATGTCGATTCGCGCGGCTGGCTGAAGGTGTTCGAGCGCTGGGGCGCCAATGACGGGCCCGACGACGCGGCAGAGGCAACCAATGACTGGCTGGTGCTCCACGCGCTGGGCGGATCGGACAGGATCCTGACGCTGGCCCAGCGCTTCTGGGAGGGGCATCTCAGGCAATATGCCGCCGCCCGCACGGTCGAGGTGCCGATCGCACGGCAGGGCATGTATTACCGCGAATTCCCGGTCCAGATGGACTGGCAGCACAACTCCGAGGGCCTCACCAGCTTCAACGTGATGGGCCTGTCGATACCGCGCGACCGCAAGCTGCTCCAGCGTACGATGCGCTATGCCGATTTCTATACCGGCCGCGACCCGACCGTGCAGAACTACGATCCCGAACGGCGGATCATCCGCAGCATGATGAACGGCAGCCGCGGCCCGATGCTGCGCACCGCCACCCCGCTCGACTGGGCCGGCGACCCGTTCGAGGCGGGCGAGCGCTTCCACATGGAGCATGGCGAGACGACGTATCAGCAGACGCTCGACCATTATGCCGAATATGGCGAAGTGATCGGCGACAACCCGCTCAACCTGCAGGCGACCACGTTGGGGCTCAACGCCTATGCGCTGGGCGGCGGCGAGCGCTATCGCCGCTGGGCGCTCGACTATCTCGATGCCTGGGTGGATCGCGCCAAGGCCAACAACGACATTTTGCCTAGTCATATCGGATTGGACGGCAAGCTGGGTGCGGACTGGTGGCGCGGCACCTATGGCTGGGGCTTCTCGCCGATCGTCCCGCAGACCGGCAAGCGCGAAGACCGCAACCGCGTGCCGCGCTCGATCACCGCCTTCTTCAACGGCACGGTGCTGACCGGCGACCTCTCCTATGTCGAGCTGTGGCGCCGCCAGAACGCCCGGATCAACGAGGCGGGCCGGCAGAAGGACGGCAGGTTCGAGGCGCCGACCATGTACGGCGCGCGGGGCTGGTATGGCTGGAAGCCCGGCCCCTATCGCAGCAACGGCTTCGAGATCTGGTATTTCACTCAGGACCCGAAGGACCGCGAAGCGGCGGGCGAGCATCCCTGGGTCTCCTTCCTCGAGGGCGCCAATCCCGGCTATCCCCTGAAGGCGATGCAGGCCGACCTCGACCGGATCGCCGCGCGCGAAAAGGCGCAGGCAGAGGACCCGACCACGCCCGACACCCGCCTCGCCGACTGGCCGCTCGACATCACCCCGGCGAGCATCACCAGCCTGATCCAGCTGATGACCGGCGGGCTGCACATCGGACGACCGCCCTGGTCGCCGACCTCACCCAACCAGGGCGGCGTGCCGCTCCATTGCCGGCTGCGCTATTTCGACGCGGACAGGCGTCGCGCCGGTGTGCCCGAGGATGTCGCAGCCCTTGTCCATGCACTGGGCGACACATCGACGGAGCTGACACTCGTCAACCTGGGCAAGGCGCCGCGCACCGTGATCGTGCAGGGCGGCGCCTGGGCCGAGCACCGGATCGAGAGCGTGGTACTGGACGGCGTCGAGGCACGGATCGGCCGGCCCGACTTCACGCTGCGGCTGGAGCCGGGTTGCGGAGCGCGGCTGAAGCTGGCGATGAAGCGGTTCGCGAACCGGCCGACGCTGGCGTTTCCCTGGGGGCGGTGAAGAAAGTTATCGGACAGCCAGCATGACGATATGGTGGAGATACCGCTACAGCGTTTCCCGAAGCGCGCCGGTCGCTCTCCTGCTGTTGGGAAGTTCTATCACAATTGCAGAACCAACGCGCACGCAGTAATCTTTCACCATGGCTCCGAGGAACGGCAATTCACGTCGCATTGCGCCATGGGCTGTCAGCATATTGGCAATCATCGGGTTTACCGCCTGGCTCACATCTCAAGTCCATTTCAGAGTGCTCCAGCCGCGAACAGTTCAACAGCGCCTGTTTGGCATGCAAATCGCGCCCTGGTCGGCATTACGGGACGCTTCGAACGGTTGCTGCGCCATGGACTCGAGCGGTATCCTTGCGTGGACATATACGATACCTGCCGATCAGGCTGCGATCCTGGCGAAACGTTGCCGACTTCCCGATGGATCGCCTCGGCCTTTCACCGATCCAAGCCAACCCTATTTTGATCAGCATTCGAAGCAGTGTGTCGTTGCTCGATATGATGACGACGCGGCAGCCGAGAGCGGATCCGCGGAATTATCCGGAAATTCGATAATAATCAGACTCTTCTACAACGATCCTGACCTGATTGGTCAGAACTTCGTCGTGAAAACGGAAAAGTAGACCCGATCCTCAATATCGACTCCACCCAGTCGTATATTTTGCACCTCTCTTGCACCCTGCCTGCCGAACTGCAGCCAAACTCCCCACACAGGCAGAAACAGCAATATATATTGACTCAATGGATGACTATATAGCCTCCCAATGACATAAGAGGGAGAGTATTATGCAAATAAAACTTCTACTGATCGCTTGTATGGCATTAGGCACGCCACAGGTTGCATTTGCAGATGATGCAGGAGCAAATGCAGATGCTTATGCGAGTGGAGTTTGTCGCTTCTATGATCATCCCAGCCTTGGGTACGGATCATATGTGGAGTGCTACAACTCGGAATTCGCGAAATATCTTGAATGGTACCCGCAGGATAACGGTGGTAGCGATCCCTCGCCCGGCTACACCCCTCCCCCCGTACCGGTAATTCCTTGCAATGGCCGCATTGACTGCCCGGGTTACTGAAATAACGGGTGCGCGCTTTTTTTTGAGTGGCCCGCGCTAACGGCACGAGCAAATCTCAACGGGCGCTCGCCTGACCTTCAAGCCGGAACATAGGTCAGCCGGATCACATCCGGGCCGATCCGCTCGTCCTCCACCAGCCGCAGCCTTGGCCGGGGACCGGCGAAATAGGGCTTGCCGCTGCCGAGCACGACCGGGTGCAGATAGATGCGATACTCGTCGATCAAGTCCAGCTCGGTCAGGCTCTGCGCCAGGATCGTGCCTGAGACTTCGATCACGCCGTCCCGCTCCGCCTTGAGCGCGCGGACCGCCGCCTCGACATCCTCGCCGATCAGCGTGGCATTGGGCCCGACCGATTCCAGCGAACGCGACACCACCCATTTCGGCATGGCCCGCCAGGCTTGGGCATAGTCATGCCGGGCCGCATCCCATTCGGGATGCTCGTCGTCCCAGTAACGCATGATCTCGTACATGCGGCGTCCATAGATGCTGCCGGTCAGGCCCCGCACATCTTCGATGAAGTGGCGGAAGACGATCTCGTCGGGCGCGAACCCCATGTGATCGACATAGCCGTCGAGCGACTGGTTCAGGGCGTAAACAAGCCTGGCCATGGACGATCTCCTTGGGGTGGATCCGTGATACTGGCTCTTCCGGTTCCCCGGCGAAGGCCGCGGCCCAGTCTCGACGAATGTGGTTAGGCCAGTCAAACCTCTCGAACGCCATAGCAACTGGACCCGGCCTTCGCCGGGGGCCTGCCAAGTTACCCACCCGGCTTGATATAAGGCGCGACCGACCAGAGGAGGCGCTCCTCGCGGCGCGGATCGTCGACCACGCGCGTATCCACATCGAAGACCATCGTCGCCCGCTTCTCCAGCTCGAAGCGCGGCCAGGCGGGGATGCTCGCGCAATCGGGGTCGCCGGTACGGGCAAAGGCGATGAAGCTGTCCGCCATCAAGCCCGCCAGCCGCCGCGCCTCGGGACTGTCGCCGGTGCGGGCTCCCCTGGCCCCGGTGTTGTCGAACACCAGCGGGATATCGAGCGTGTGAAAGGCGCCGAGCACCCCGTCCGCCTCGGGCGACGGGAAATCGAGCTGGTACATCCAGGTCGGCGCCGCGATCTTCGCGCGTTCCTCCGCCTGGATCAGATGGCCGGGCCAGGAGCGGCCCGCAGTGCTCGCCGCGAGCAGGATCTGGCCGGGCGTCTTCTCCGGATAGATTTCGCGGTAGCGCCGCACCACCCAGTCGGGCGCCACGTCCTTGGTGATCTGCGCCGCGACGCGTTCGGTGAGGTTGTCCCAGCTCGTATCGCCGCGCTTCAGGATATCGCCCAGCCAGAAGCCGGTCTCGTCATGCGTGTTGCCGATGATCAGCGGGATATGCGCCGCCTCGCGCGGGGCGTCTGGGACGAAGGGATGGCGCGGCAGCACGCCGTGATCGAGCGTGGAGGTGAAGTTGATCTCGCCCTTGCCCTCGAGCGGATCGATCATCCCCATCGCCTCGACCAGCTTACCGACCGGCAGCGCCGCGAGCGCGGCAACATCGGCGGCACCCGCCTTTGCCATCCAGGCCTTTGCCCGCGCGCTGGCGTGCATCGGGCCGGCGGCGGTGACATGCTGGCCGCTCATCGTCGCGGCGCGGTGGAACAGCAGGCGTGCCTCAGGCATCGCCATCAAGGTCACCACCTTGGCGCCACCGCCCGACTGGCCGAAGAGCATCACCCGTGACGGGTCTCCGCCAAAGCCCGCGATATTGTCGCGCACCCATTGCAGCGCGAGGACGATGTCGAGATTGCCGACATTGCCCGATTCCGCCGGCCCGCCGAGCTGGGCGAGATAGGCATAGCCGAGTGCGGCCAGCCGGTGGTTGAGCGTGACGACCACCACATCGCCCCGGCGGACGAGATGGCTGCCGTCATAGAGCGGGTCCGATCCAGAGCCATGCGCATGCGCGCCGCCATGGAGATAGACCATCACCGGGCGCTTCCCCGCATCGAGCGCGGGCGTCCATATATTGAGGAACAGGCAGTCCTCGCCGGTCGGCTCCTCCGCCTTGGTCTGCGGCGCGGCCAGGCCATAGCGCGTGGCGTCGGCCACGCCCGTCCAGGCCATCGGTGGCAGCGCGCGCTGGAAGCGGCGGGTGCTGGTGTCGGCGCCGTAGCGTACGCCCTTGAACACCAGCACGCCTTGCGCGTTCAGTCCGCGCACCCGGCCATAACGGGTGGTGGCGACCGGATCGCCCCTGGCCTTGCCCAGCGCGGCGGCGGCGGGCAGCAGCAGCGCCCCGCCCAGCACCACGCCGCGCCGGTCTATCACGCGCCCGCCGTCTGCGCGCAGAGCCGGCGCATCGGCTCGAGCGCCGGATTGGCGTTGTCGCGGCGCCAGGCCATGTGGAGCTCGACCGGATCCTCCGGATCGGTACGCAGCGCGCGGAACTGGACGTCCATCAGGTGCAGCCCCGAAGCCGATTGCGGCACCAGGGCCGCCGCCAGCCCGGCATGGACCAGCCCGAGCATCGAATGGATCTGGGTGACATGCTGCACATAGAGCGGCGAGACGCCGGCATCGTCGAACAGCCGCACCAGCATGTTGTGGAAATAGCCCGCGCCCTGCCGCGCATACATGATCAGCGGCTCGTCATCGAAGTCGGACAGCTCGAAGCTCGGCCGCGACTGGCGCGGATCACCGGGCGGCAGCGCCACGACCAGCGGCTCGTGCAGCACGCACAGGGTCTCGAACTCGTGGCGGTCGACCGGTGGGCGGACGAAGCCGATATCGATCAGCCCGGTGAGCAACGCATCGACCTGGTCGCCGCTGACCATCTCGTGCAGGTCGAGATCGATATTGGGCAGGCTTGCCCGGGCATTGGCGACGATGTGCGGCACCAGCCCATAGCCGGAGACGGCCGTGAAGCCGATCGCCACCTTGCCGGCATCGCCCTGCGCCACGCGCCGGGCGGAGAGCGAGGCGCTTTCGGCAAGGCGGACGATCCGCCGCGCCTCGATCAGGAAGACATGGCCGGCGGGGGTAAGGCTCACCTGCCGGCTGGTACGCTCGAGCAGGGTGACGCCGAGGATGCGCTCGAGCAGCTGGATCTGCCGGCTGAGCGGCGACTGGGTCATGTTCAGGCGCTGCGCGGCGCGACCGAAATGGAGTTCCTCGGCCGCGGCGACGAAACAGCGGAGCTGGCTTAGCTCGAACATGATCCTAGCCTAGCACCTCCGTGCCTGCTGTCACGCCGCCTGGGCGGAGGACTTTGCAGAGACGCCCTCGACCAGCGCGCGCAGCTCGTCCTGCTCGGCGGCGGTGAGGTCGGTGAGCGGAGTGCGCACCGGCCCCGCATCGCGCCCGACCACCCGCATGCCAGCCTTGACGATCGACACCGCATAGCCGCGTCCGCGGTTGCGCAGCGCGATATAGGGCAGCACGAACGCCTTGAGCTGGGCCATCACTTCGGCCTGATCGCCGGCGCGGACCGCGCGATAGAAGCCGAGCGCCCATTCCGGCATGAAGTTGAAGATCGCCGAGGAATAGGTGGTCACGCCCATGGTGAGGTACGGCGTCGCGAAGGTCTCCGCCGTCGGAAGCCCGCCGATATAGGTGAGCCGGTCGCCCATCCGCGCGAAGATGCGGGTCATCAGCTCGATGTCGCCGACACCGTCCTTGAAGCCGACCAGGTTCGGGTTGCGCTCGCACAGCCGGGCCAGCGTCTCGTCGTTCACCACCGCATTGTCACGATTGTAGACAATCACGCCCAGGCCAGTGGAACGGCACACCGCCTCGATATGCGCGGCCAGGCCCTCCTGGCTCGAGCCGACCAGATAGGGCGGCAGCAGCAGCAGGCCGTCGGCGCCCACCCTCTCCGCGCCCCGGGCGATATCGGTGGCGATCGCAGTGCCATAGCCGCAGCCCGAGATGACCGGCAGCTTGCCCGCTGCCTCCGCCACGGCGGCCTGGACGACGGTGACCACCTCGGCCGGGGTGAGCGAGAAGAACTCGCCGGTGCCGCCCGCGGCGAACAGGCCGGTCAGCTCGTGCGAGAGCATCCATGCACAGTGCGCACGATAGGCGTCCTCGACGAAACCGCCATCCGCATCGAAATGGGTGACCGGGAAGGACAGGAGGCCACCGCCAAGGCTGCGCGCCATTTCAACCGGGTTCCAGCTCGTCACGATCTTCTCCTAGTCACCGCCCTCGGTTTCGAAGGGGTCGGGTTCGATCGCTAGCTATTGGGTTGGCGCCAAGCCGTCCAAACCAAAGCCGCGATGGATCGATGCACGGCTTAGCTTGATCGAAGGAGAGCGCCGGTGCCTGCACACGCCCCGCTGCGACGCGACTTCCGTCGTTACGCGGCAAGCGCCCGCGAAAATGGGGCCGGAAGCGTTCGCCGCTCCCGACCCCATCATGCGCGAATATCCGCTCGGGCCCGTTCAGGCCGCGTCGCTGGGCTCAGAGGCCGTCGACGCTCTTGCTGACCAGGATGTTCACCGCGACACGGCGGTTCTGCGCCTTGCCCTCGGCCGTATCGTTGCTCGCCAGCGGATCGGCCTTGGCCATGCCGGTCGGGGTCAGCATGCGGTAGGGCTTCCAGCCGCAGACCTGCTGCAGATAGTTGATCACCTTGGCCGCGCGCTTCTCGCTGAGCTCCTGGTTGAGATCATCGCTGCCGGTCGAATCGGTGTAGCCGACCACCAGCATCAGCGCGTTCTCGGTCTGCTGGGCCTCGTTCGCCGCAGTGCAGAGCTGCGACTTGTCGGTCGGCGAGATGTCCGCACGGCCCACATCGAAGTGCACGTTGGTCGTGCTCTTGACGTTGTACTTGTCGATATCGGCCATTCGGCCGCGCAGGGCCTCGGTCGCCGCGGTCTGCTCATCGAAGCGCTGCGAGGTACCGCTCTGGATCATAGTCGCGGTGCGCAGGTCATTCTTCCGCAGGTTGATCTGGCTCGCATACAGCTCGCCGCCCGCCTGGGCATCGCGCGCCTGCAGCGTCTTGACGGTGACCGGCAGGCCGTTGAGCAGCGAGTCCGCCGCGAGCTTCTGGCCACCGCCGAGGAAACCACCGCCGGACTTGATCCGCGTGGTATCGGTGATGGCGATGATCGTGGTGCCGTCGGCAGTGGCGACCTTGAACCGGTCACCGTGGCGCGCGGTGATGACACCCTTGATTTCGGGCCCTTCCGTCAGATCGGACGGGGCGGGACCATTGACGACGATATTCGAATCAGGTGCGCTCTGCTGCTGCTGCGCATAGGCGCTGCCGGAAGCCGAGACGGCCAGCATGGCGACCAGGAAGCTGACCCCTGGCTTTTTGAGAACGACACGCATTGAGCAACCTCCATAAAATTGCCCCCGCCGGCTGTCCCTTGGGTGTTCGGGTCAAGCTGTCCGCTACATGAACAGCCCTGGATACAGGGGCTTGGGAGCGGGTGGCGCGAGCGCGGCGTGCGACGAACCGAGCGTTTGGTAGCCGGAGAACGGGCGGAAAATTCGCGCACCCATCGGAAGAATCGACCGGGCAACCGCATCCGACTTGCCACAAATCGGTGGCTGCGAGCGCCCGAGATGACCGCTCCGCCCGCGGCAATCACTCGGCAATCCGCCTTCCCTCACTGCGCGCGTTTGAACTCCGCCAGATCGATGCCGAGCCGAGCGATCTTGTCATACAGCGTCTTGCGCGGCACCCCCAGTTCGCCGAGCGCCCGCGATACCCGTCCGCCATGGCGCCTGAGCGCGTCGCGGATCAAATTCTCCTCGAACCTGGCGAGCCGGGTCGGCAGGTCCTGGCCGGCAACCCCCTGCATCTCGCGGGACGCCCGGCCCGATGCGACCTCGAAGGCGAAGTTGCGGAGCTCACGGACATTGCCCGGCCAGGGATAGCCGGCGAGATGCGCGTGCACGCCCGCATCGAGCGCGACCTCGCCGACGCCGAGCTGCTGCTTCGCCTCCTCGATGAACGCGGCGAACAGCAGGAACACGTCGCCCCCGCATTCTCGCAGCGCCGGCACCCGCAGCCGCATCGTCGCCAGCCGGTAATAGAGGTCGGCACGGAACCGGCCCTCGGCCACCGCCCTGCCCACATCCTCCTTGGCCGTGGCGATGACGCGCAGGTCGACCGCCTCGGGACGCTCCGCCCCGATCGGCTGGACCTCGCGCTCCTCGAGCACGCGCAGCAGCCGCGCCTGCATCGCCAGCGGCATCGAATCGATCTCGTCGAGCAGCAGCGTGCCCCCGCTCGACGAGGCGATGCGCCCCACGCGCGAGAGCCTTGTGTGCGGCACGCTGTCGGCGGCATGGCCGAACAGCTCGATCTCGGCGATCCCCTCGGGCAGCGCCGCGCAGTTGACCGCGACGAAGGGCTTGCCCCGGCGCCGGCTGCTCCGGTGGAGCATCCGCGCGACCAGTTCCTTGCCCGTGCCGGTCTCGCCTTCGAGCAGGATGTCGACATCGGTCTCGCCGAGCTGGCCGATCATCGCCCGCAGCCGGACGATCGCCGCGCTCTCGCCGATCAGCGGACTGTCCTCCTGCGCCACGGCGGCGGCGGCCGCGCGCAGGCGGCGATTCTCCATCACCAGCGCACGCCGGTCGAGCGCGCGGCGGACCGCCATGAGCAGCCGCTCCGCCGCGAAGGGCTTGGGAATGAAGTCGAACGCGCCGTCGTGCAGTGCGGAGACCGCCATCGGCACATCGCCGTGCCCGGTGACGAGCAACACGGGGATGTCGGCATCGATCGCGCGGATCCGGCCGAGCAGTTCGAGCCCGTCCATCCCCGGCATGCGGATGTCGGATACGACCACGCCGGGGAAGTCCGGGCTCAACCGCGCCAATGCCGGCGCGGCCCGCTCGAACGGCAACACGTTCAGCCCGGCAAGCTCGAGCGTCTGTACCGTGGCGAGGCGGAGCTGCTCGTCATCCTCGACGAACATCACGGTGGCGTTGTCGGGCGCGAGCATCATGCGGCCCTCAGCGAGAGGCGGAAGGCCGCGCCGCCGCCGGGTGCCGGCGCATGGGCGATGTCCCCACCGAACTCGCGGGCGATGTCGCGGGCGATCGCGAGCCCCAGCCCCAGTCCGCCTTCCTTCGCCGAGGTGAACGGCGTGAACAGCGTATCGGCGATCTCCGCCGGAACGCCGGGTCCGTTGTCGATCACCGAGAGGCGCACCGTATCGCCCTCACGCGCGCCCTCGACGACGATCCGCCCGTCCTTCGCGCCCTGCACCGCGTCGAGCGCGTTCTGGAGCAGGTTGATCAGGATCTGCTCGAGCCGAATCCGGTCGCCCCGCACCGCCACCTGGCGCAGCCCCTTGGGCACCCTGAGCGTCACCACGCCGCGCGCCCGCTCGCCGAGCAGCAGCAAGGCGCCGTCGAGCACCGAACCCAGTTCCACGCGGCCCTCTCCCGGCGTCTTGCGCCGGGCAAAGGCGCGCAGCTCCGAAGTGATCGTCCCGATCCGTTCGGTCAGCGAGACGATCTGCTTCAGGTTCGCGCTCGCCTTGTCGGGGGCGGCGCGGTCGAGGAAGGTCGCGGCGTTCTCGGCGAAGGTACGGATCGCCGCCACCGGCTGGTTGATCTCGTGCGCCACGCCCGCGGTGATCTGGCCGAGCGAGCCGAGCCGGCTGGCCTGAGCCAGTTCCTCGCGCGCGGCACGATAGCGGCGATCGGCCTCGATCCGCTCCTCGGATTCGACGATCAGCGCGGCATTGGCCTCGCGCAGTTCCGCCGTGCGCCGCTCGACCTCGGCTTCGAGCCGCGCCTGGTGGTGGCGCTGCAGGCGGCGCTTCTCGGCCGAACGCAGCGCCAGGCCGAGCAGCATGCCGGCGGCGAGCAGGATGGCCAGCGCGATCAGCAATGCCTGGGTACGCGCGGCCGCGAGCGGCGGCTCCAGCGGCGCTAGATGGACCAGATGCGCGCCTGCCAGTTGGGCCGGTTCGGCCGCCGCGCGATAGCGGTTCGCCTTGCCCCCGGCCTCGACCCGGGCATCGGCGCCGACGATCGACAGCGGTGCGCGCTGGGGCGGCCTGGCGCCGAACTGGAGCGTGCGCCGCGCATCGGCCAGGGTCGCGGCGTCCAGAATCCGGGTTGCCTTGAACCGCCAGCCCGGCACCGAGGTGACCAGGATCACGCCATGCGCATCGGTGACCACGGTGATCCCCGGCGCCCGCGCCCAGGCAGCCTCGACATCGTCGAACTCGACCTTGACCACCACCACGCCGAGGGCCTGGCCGTCGCGATCGACGCGCCGCGCCAGATAGAGGCCCGGCCGTCCGCTGATCGTGCCGAGCGCGAACAGCTCCGAGCCGCCGCGCTCCATCGCGTCGCGGAAATAGGGCCGGAAGCCGTAGAGCTGGCCGACAAAGCTGGTCGGCTGGCGCCAGTTGCTCGCCGCCACGGTCTTCCCGCCCCGATCGATGACGTAGATCGCGGCGGCATCGGTGCGTGCGGCGAGCAGCTCGAGCGTGGCGTTAAGCCGGCGCTCGGCGACGGGATCGCCGCCGCGCAGCGCCGGCGCGATCTCGGGGTTCTCGCTCAGCACCAGCGGCAGCAGGCGGAACTTCTGCAGCTCGCTGTTGAGCAGGCCGACATGGGCGCGGGCGGTCTGCTGGGCCACGGCATCAGCCGAGGCGCGCGCCTGGCCGGTCGCCCAGCGGCTGCCCGTCCAGGCGAGCAGCGCAATCGTGGCGATCATCGTGCACGCGAGCAGCAGGCGCCGGCGGTTGAGAAGGGCGGAGATTCTCATTTGTGCGGCTTTTCGCACATATCGGGGAAATCCGCGCGGAAATTCACACGCTTTTTCGGCGCCGCGCTGAAGCCAATCCCGGATGAATTTAAATAACTCAAATACTTATCCCGCAAAATCCGAAGCTCTGGAGAGCTCCAGCGAGAGGGATATGGTGCACGACCAAGGCCCTAGCACAAGAGGCCGCGCGCCAGTCAGGCGCGGCAGAGGAGAGTATGATCATCCAGTCGATTCCCGACGGGCAGCCCATCGCTGCGCGCAAGCCCTTTTACCGGCACCTCTATTTCCAGGTGCTGGTGGCGATCGCGCTCGGCGTGACGATCGGCCATTTCTGGCCGGCGACGGGCGAGGCGTTCAAGCCGCTCGGCGAAGGCTTCATCAAGCTGGTGAAGATGGTGATCGCCCCGGTGATCTTCCTCACCGTGGTCAGCGGCATCGCCGGGATGCGCGAGCTCGGCTCGGTCGGCCGCGTCGCCGCCAAGGCCTTCGGCTATTTCCTGTTCTTCTCCACCCTCGCGCTGATCCTCGGCCTGATCGTCGCCAATGTCGTCCAGCCGGGCGCGGGCATGAACATCGATCCGCGCACGCTCGATGCCGGCGCGGTCGCCGGCTATGCGCACCAGGCGCACGAGACGACCGTCACCGGCTTCCTGATGGGGATCATCCCCACGACCCTCGCCTCGGCGCTGACCGAAGGCTCGATCCTCCAGACCCTGTTCGTCGCAGTGCTGTTCGGCGTCTCGATGGTACTGGTCGGCAAGCCCGCCGAGCCGGTGCTCGACATCATCGAGCGGCTCGCGCTGATCGTCTTCCGCATCGTCGGCATCCTGATGCGCGTGGCGCCGATCGGCGCGTTCGGCGCAATGGCCTTCACCATCGGCAAGTATGGCGCGTCGAGCCTGATCAACCTGGGCACGCTGGTCGCCACCTTCTACGCCACCTCGCTGTTCTTCGTGCTGGTGATCCTCGGCGTGGTCGCGCGGCTGCACGGCTTCTCGATCCTGCGCCTGCTCGCCTATCTCAAGGCAGAGCTGCTGCTGGTGCTCGGCACCTCCTCTTCGGAAGCCGCGCTGCCCAGCCTGATGGCCAAGCTGGAAGGCGCAGGCTGCGAGAAGGGCGTGGTCGGGCTGGTCGTGCCGACCGGCTATTCGTTCAACCTGGACGGCACCAACATCTACATGACTCTGGCGGCGCTGTTCATCGCCCAGGCATGCGGCGTCCATCTGAGCTGGGGCGAGCAGCTCCTGCTCGTCCTGGTCTCGATGCTCAGCTCGAAGGGCGCGGCGGGCGTGACCGGCGCCGGCTTCATCACGCTGGCGGCGACGCTGTCGATCGTGCCGAGCGTGCCGGTGGCCGGCATGACGCTGATCCTCGGCGTCGATCGCTTCATGAGCGAGTGCCGCAGCCTCACCAATTTCGTCGGAAACGCAGTGGCGGCGATCGTCGTCGCACGCTGGGAAAACAAGCTCGATCGCGAAGCACTCGATGCGGCGCTCTCGGGTCGCACCTATTCAAAACCAGAAGACCTAGAACAAATGGAACAGGGAGAGAGGGCATGAACAAGAGCTACAGGCAGATCGCCTTGGCCGCAGGCAGCGCGCTGAGCGTGCTGATGATCGCACAGGCACATGCGCAGGAGGCACCCGCGCCGGCGGCCGATGCGCCGGCCGCGCAGGAAGCCAATGAGAAGACGGACGAGATCGTCGTGGTCGGCACCCAGATCCGCGGCGCCAGCACCACCGCCGCCCTGCCCGTCTCGGTGATCGACGCCAACCAGATCGACGCGACCGGCGCGCTTTCGGGCGACGAGCTGTTCCGCTCGATCCCGCAGGCCGGCGACGTCGCCTTCAACGAAGCGAACAACCCGCAGACCAGCAATGCGGCACGCGGCGACGTCAACTCGATCAACCTGCGCAACCTGGGCGTGGGCAACACGCTGGTGCTGCTCAACGGCCGCCGCCTGGTCAACCACCCGACCAGCCAGGCCGGCGACGGCAATGTGCCGGTGCTCGGCTACAACGCCAATTCGCTGCCGGTGGCCGGCATCCAGCGGCTCGAGATCCTGCGCGACGGCGCCGCCGCCATCTATGGCTCGGACGCGGTGGCCGGCGTGGTCAACACGGTGACCAAGAACAATATCAACGGCGGCTCGCTCGACTTCCGCTATGGCGGTGCCGAGGGCACGCATCGCCGCGAATTCCAGGTGACCGGCACCGTCGGCAGCAACTTCGCCGGCGGCCGCGGCAACATCTCGCTGTACATGGATTACACCCATCGCACCGCGCAGCTGGCCGAGGACCAGCCCTATACGGCGACGGACAATCTCATGTCCTATTTCGCCAACGACCCCAATTTCGCCGGCAACCTGACCGCCGACGGCCGCGCCACCCAGTCGCCCTGGGCGAACCTTGCCGTCGTCGGTGGGCCCGGCACGATCCGCCGCAGCCCGGGCAACCAGGCGCTCACCTCCTCGGCCGGCGCCTTCCACACCCAGTCCAGCGCCAATCCGGGCTGCCTTGTCGCGATCAACGCCGATACCTGCCTGGGCAGCGGCACCCGCGCCACCGCCACGACGCTGCGCAACGAGCGGTTCGACACGCGTCCCGGCACCACGGTGACGCCGAGCATCGACCGTTACAACAGCTTCGCCAGCGCCCATTACGACATCTCGGACAGCCTGACCGTCTATGGCGAGGCCGGCTTCTATTATGCCGAGACCACCCGCATCCAGCCGCCGACGATCAACCTCAATGCGATCGTGGTCCCGGCCTCCAACTATTGGAATCCGTTCGGCCGCGCGGTCTTCGCCAATGGCCAGGCGAACCCGAACCGCATCCCGGGCCTGACCAACGTGCCCGCCGCCGGCCTGGCGGTGCGCCTGTCGACCTATCGCTTCGTCGATGCGGGCATGCAGACGGTGAACGTCACCAACTGGCAGTCGCGCTTCCTGGGCGGATTGAAGGGTCAGATCGGCAGCTTCGATTTCGACAGCGCGTTCCTCTATTCGGCGGCGCAGGCGACCGACGTCTCCAACGCCATCAATATGACCAAGCTGCAGCAGAACCTCGCGCTGTCGACGCCGGACGCGTACAATCCGTTCAGCGGCGGCTGCTCGGCGACGCCCAGCCTCGGCGACTGCTCGCCGGCCTCGGCCACCACGATCGACTCCTTCCAGTTCGACCTGAAGCGCCGCTCCAAGACCACCCTCGCCCTTGCCGACTTCAAGATGTCGAACGCCCGCCTGCTCGCCCTGCCCGGCGGCAATCTCGGCGTCGCCTTCGGCATCGAGGGTCGCCGCGAGACGCAGCGCGACGATCGCGATCCCAACCTCAATGGCGATATCGGCTTTGTCGACATGGTGACCGGCGAGACCAACCTCTCCAACGTCGCCGCCGTCAGCCCGACGCCGAGCAGCAAGGGTGCCCGCACCGTATTCTCGGCCTTTGCCGAGCTCGCCGTGCCGGTGGTCTCGCCCGAGATGCGCGTGCCGCTGATCCATCGCCTCGATGTCCAGCTGGCCGGCCGCTACGAGCATTACAGCGACTTCGGCTCGGTGGCGAAGCCCAAGGTCGCCGCGGCCTGGGACCTGGTCGACGGTTTCCGGCTTCGCGGTTCCTGGTCGCAGGGCTTCCGCGCGCCGAACCTCGAGCAGACCAACACCGTCGCCTATTCGCGCCTCGGCTCGAACAACGACTATTATCGCTGCGCGGTCGATCTGGTGAAGGGCACGATTCCGAACCAGGGCAGCTGCAGCCGGAGCAGCAGCTACTCGATCTTCGTCAGCGGCAACCCGAACCTGAAGCCCGAGACCAGCACCAACTGGTCGATCGGCACGGTGATCCAGCCCAAGTTCATTCCGGAAAGCGCCGGACGCCTGACGCTCACCGCAGATTTCTGGTCGATCCAGCAGACCGGCATCGTCGGCCAGTTCGGTCCGCAGAACGCGCTGGTGCTCGATTACCTCCTGCGCATGCAGGGCTCGAGCAACCCGAACGTGGTCCGCGCCGCGGCCAATGCCGACGACGTGACCTTCTTCAACGGCAGCGGCCTTGCCCCGGCGGGCGCGGTGACGCGGATCAACGACCAGTTCGTCAACCTGCTGCCGCAGACGGTGCAGGGCATCGACCTGGCGCTGCTCTACAATGTCCGCACCGGCCTGGGTAAGTTCGACTTCGCCCTGAACGGCGCGCGGCTGACCAAGTTCTCGCGCGACACCCCGCCGGCGGTGCAGGAGCTGTTCGACGCGCGCGCGGCCGGCGACATCGACGTCGCCACCCCGCTCACCGATGCGAGCAACCTGATCCAGCAGCGCGGCAAGCCCAAGTGGCGCGTCACCGGATCGCTCACCTGGTCGCTCGACGGCTGGCAGATCGGCGCGTTCAGCAACTATATCAGCTCGGTCTACGACACGAACTTCCTCGATGCGAACGGCAACCCGTACAAGCTCGACGGGCAGACCACCTACAATCTCTACGTCCAGTACCGGTTCAAGGGCGGCATCCTCGACGATACCCGCGTCCGCCTCGGCGCACGCAACATCTTCGACAAGCAGCCGCCGATCACCGCGGACGGCTATCTGGGCTCGCTCTACAGCCCCTATGGCCGCTATCTCTACATGACGATCGGCAAGAGGTTCTGATCCCGATGCGCCTGCTCCTCTCCCTCGTGGCCGCGATCTTCGTCGCGGCCACACCCGCCCTCGCCCAGGACCAGCTGGGCAAGCCCGAAGTCTATGCCGTGTGGCCGGGCAACCCGCCCGGCTTCGGCAAGCCTTCGGGCCCCGAAAAGGTCGGCAACGAGGGCGGGCAGACGGGGTCGTACTCGAACATCTCCGAGCCGCGCTACGAAGTGTACCGCCCCAAGCATCCCAACGGCACGGCAGCGCTGCTGCTCGGCGGCGGCGGCTATTTCCGCATCCAGATCGGCAGTGCCAAGGACGTGGCGGAGAAGCTCGCCGCCGCCGGCATCACGCCGGTGATCCTCTACTACCGCCTGCCCGGCGACGGCTGGAACGCCGATGCGCCGTTCCAGGACGCGCAGCGCACGCTCCGCCTGCTCAAGGCCGGCGCCAAGCGCTGGAACCTCGACGCCAGCCGTATCGGGGTGGTTGGCATGTCCGCCGGCGGACACCTGGCCGGCATGATGGCCACCCAGAGCGGGCATGATTTCTATCCCGCGATCGACGATGCGGACAAGCTCAGCGCCGCTCCCGCCTTTGCCGGGATGATCTACCCGGTCGTCTCGATGCGCCCGCCGATCGACACGACCCAGACGCGCAAGAAGCTCTCGGTCCTGCCCGATTATCGCGACTTCTATTCGGTGGAAGCGCAGGTGGGTCCGGAGACGCCGCCGGTGTTCCTCGCCCATGCCGCCGACGATCCGATCGCCAATGTCGAGCACACGCTGCGCATGTTCGCCGCGATGCGCGCCGCCGGCCGCCCCGTGGAGATGCATGTGTTCGAGAAAGGCGGGCATAGCTGGGGGGCAGGCAAGCCGGGCAGCCTCGTGGCGCAATGGCCGGCGCTGTTCCTGAACTGGCTGAGGGCGCACGCGCTTATCCCGGCCGGCGCGCCCGCGGGACAATAAAGCCGAGCCCATGGGGTGCCGATGGCTGGAGGGGCAGACCGTATCGCTCCGCCAGCACGATATGCCGCGCGAGGCGCGGCCTGCCCCTGCGGCCTATCCTTCCGGCGCGCCGCCCGACACGATCAGCCCGTCGGCGAGCCATTGGCCGAGCATCTCCCCGGCCCGCGCAATTCCCGCCTGTTCGCCCAGCGCCTCGACCAGTGCCTCGCATAGCCCGGCGAACGGCATGCCGGCGCGCGCCGAAAGCAGCGCGTGGTGCTCGATCTGGTCGATCGCGCGGAAACTGGGTGTCTCCCCCTCTCGCCATGCCAGGATCGCCCCGGTCTCCGGCAGACAGGCGACCGCGGGCGGCTCCCTGTCTTCGGCCAGCGCCGACCAGATGGCAGGCGCATTGGTGGTCAGATCGGCAAGGTCGAGCGAGGGCGTGAAGCCCAGCACGGCTCGATCCCAGTCGACCGCGCCGAGATCCGCGGCGGAAAGCGCAATGGCATCGGGCGCGACAAAGGCTTCGCCCAGCGCCAGGTCGATCCAGGCGAGCTCGGCGACCTCCGGATCGGCGGGATACAGCAGGGCCAGCGTCGCGGGGAAATCGCGCGGATAGGCATCGAGCGTCCAGCTGCTCGGCTGCACGCGGGCGACATGCGCGATCACGGCCTGGTGGAACGCATCCCCGCCGATCCAGTCCCGCGTGCGGGCAAAGCTCTCCTCGAGGCAGGCGGTGAGCTGGGCGCGGAAATTGTTCTGATGGATGCGCAGGCCAGGGGCGACATCGTCGCCGCCCAGTCGATCGGCGGCGGCGTCCTCCTCGCGCACCAGCCAAGCGCGCATGTCGCGCTGCATATCGAGCAGGCTCATGCCGCCGCCCGCATGCCGTCGGCCGCGATGCGCCGGGCCGTGCCGAGCTCGGCCAGCAGCTCGTGCAGCGGTGGGATCGCGTCGTCGCGCTCGATCATCGTCGCGACCGGGCCGAGCCGGGGCAGCACATGGGCATAGAGCTTCCAGACCGGGTCGGGCACCGGCTGGTCATGGGTATCGATCAGCAACTCGCTGCCCTGGCTGTGTCCGGCGAGATGGATCTGGTGCACCCGCGCATGCGGGATCCCGTCGAGATAGGCGAGCGGATCGAAGCCGTGATTGCTCGCGCTGACGAACACATTGTTGACGTCGAGCAGCAGGCCGCAGCCGGTGCGGGCGCAAAGCGCGTCGAGGAACGCCCATTCGCTCATGTCGGCGGGTGCGAAATCGATATAGGTCGAGGGGTTCTCGATCAGCATCTCGCGCCCCAGGGCATCCTGCGCCCGCGCGATATTGTCCGCCACCACGTCGAGCGCTTCGTTCGTATAGGGCAGCGGCAGCAGGTCGTGCGAATTGAAGCCGTCGATCCGCGACCAGCTGAGATGGTCGGAGACGAACAGCGGCTCCACTTCGTCGACCAGCGCGCGCAGCCGGGCGAGATAGGCGCCGTCCAGCCCGTCGGCCGAGCCGAGCGACATCGAGACGCCGTGCAACGCCACCGGATAGCAGTTGCGCACTTCATGCAGGATGCGACGCGGCCGCCCGCCCTCGACCATGAAGTTCTCGGAGATGACCTCGACGAAATCGACTGCGACCCGAGCCTCCAGGAACTCGGCATAATGCGGCTTGCGCAGGCCCAGGCCGAAGCCGGCAAAGGGAGCGATCATCGGCGCTGTCCTGAATGAGGGTGACCGGGCCGGCGCCTGGGGAGCACCGGCCCGGCCGGAGAGATCACTTCGGCGCGGTCAGGCTGCCGCCGGCGGCCTTGCATGCCTTGGCGGTGATTTCCTTGAAGCCCTGCCCCTTGCAGTCGTTCTGGCCCTTGCAATCGTTCTTCGCGGTCTTGCAGTCCGAGGTGCCCTTGCAGGTGTTGATGCCATAGCAATGGACGACCTTGGCGGCGCCGGCGCCCGACTTGGCGATCGCGGCGGTCGGGGCGGCGGCGGTGATGGCGATGACGGCGGCGGACGCGGCGAGGCTGACGCCGGTGCGGACGAGGGTCATGGGGATACTCCAGAATAGGGTTCAGCCGGATTGGCTCTCCCTATTCGGGCCCGCGGGGTCCCCGGTTACAGCCGTCAGCGAATTTACCAGCGCAGCAGCCGCGGTCCGAGCAGCGCACCGAGCGAGGCGGCGAGCAGGATGCCCAGCGAATACCAGGTCAGCACGAAGATAGCCGACACCTCCGGGCAGTGCATGCAATAGACCGTCGCGGCAAAGGCGCCCGCCGCGAGCCCGGCGGCGGCGCCCGCAGCGCGCAGCCGCGTCGGCGCCATCCGGCGGAACGACCAGAGCAATCCGACGAAGATCGGCATCGCCAGCGCCAGCACCAGCCAGGGGCAGACCATCCAGCTATGCCCCAGCCACATCGCCAGCCATTCGCCGGGCGGCGTGCGTGCAAGCTCGGCAACGCCGACGATGGCGAGCAGGCTAACCGGCACCACCAGCAGCCAGGCCCAGCGCAGCCGGGCGCTGTCCGGCCGGGCGAGCTGCACCACCATCACCACCGCCGCGACCGCCAGCGAGAAGGTATAGCTCCATTTGACCCAGAAGGCAGTGCCGCGCATGGCGAGGCCGAGATCCGGCCGGATGCCGAGGACGAGCGCCACCAGCGCCAACGAGACAAGGCCTCCCAGGGCCATGCCGATACCGAGCCGCCAGCCGACCGCGCGCCGCGACACCGGGGGCACGTCTTGCGAAAGCCGGGAGATGAGGTCGTCGGTGTTCATCGCCCTCCTCCCTGGATGCGCGCCATCAGCGCCTTGAGACCGCGATGCACCGAGACCTTCACATCGGATTCGCCGATGCCGCCGGCCTCCGCCGCTTCGGCGACGCTCAGCCCGTCGAGCCGGGTCGCGCGGATCATGCTGGCCTGTTTGGGCGGGAGTATCGCCAGCAGGTCCTCGACATCGAGGCGCGCGGTGGCGGCCGGCTCGAAATCCTCGGCGAGCAGCACATCCTCCAGACCCTCGATGGGACGAAGGCGGCGGACGCGGCGGAAATGATCCACCATCTTGTAGCGGGCGATCGCGAACAGCCACGCGGTGAAAGCGCGCTCGCGATCGTAAGTGGCGCGACGGCTATGCACCGCAATCAGCGTTTCCTGCACAAGATCCTCGATATCGTCGTCACCGCCATTGGCACGGCGGCGGTAGAAGCCACGCAGCACGGGCACGAGCATGCGCAGCAATGCCGCATGCGCCGCTGCGTCGCCGCCCAGCCCATCGAGCATCAATCCGCGCAACACGTCCTCGTCCGCTCGCATTCCTCCTCCTTGTGGGGGAGTTCGGCGTAGCCGGGTGAAAGGTTACACGGCACCGCCAGATATTTTCGCGCCCGCTTTGTAACGCACCGCGCACGCCCAGCGAACTGGCAAGGTGATCGGCTTCTCCCGCCTCCTCGTCGATCACCGCGCGGCCCGGCTTCCCCCGGGCACGGGCCGCGCGCCGGAGGCGTGGTTCATGAAGGACAGACATCATGCGTTCGACCAACGCCACCCTCGCAGCCACGCTCGCCATCGCCGTCGCTGGCGCCGCGCTCGCCCCCGCCGCCTCGGCCCAGACCAAGCCCGCCATGGAGAAATGCTACGGCGTCTCGCTGGCCGGCAAGAATGACTGCAAGGCGGGCGCCGGCACCAGCTGCGCCGGCACCTCCAAAGTGAACTACCAGGGCAATGCCTGGAAGCTCGTCAAGGCAGGCACCTGCACCACGATTCGGACGCCCAAGGGCAATGGCTCGCTGACCCCCAAGGCCTGATGTCACGCGGCCGGGGCGCCTCGCCGCGCGTCCGGCCGCCCTTCCCGGAGACTCTGCATGACCTCGCCGACCGTGCTCTACGCGCGCCTCATCCGCCGCGTCTCTTCGCTGGTGCCGGATGCCCTGCTGCTACTCGTCGCCCGACTCGGCATCGCCGGCGTGTTCTTCATGTCGGGCCGCACCAAGGTGGACGGCGTCCTGCACATCACCGACGGCACCTACGAGCTGTTCCGCACCGAATATGCCCTGCCCCTGGTCCCGCCGGAGATCGCGGCGGTGGCGGCGACCTGGTCGGAACATGTTTTCTCGATCCTGCTCGTGCTGGGGCTGGCGACCCGCTTCTCGGCACTGGCGCTGTTCACGATGACGCTGGTGATCGAGATATTCGTCTATCCCGATGCCTGGCCGACGCATCTCAGCTGGGCGGCGATCCTGTTGCCACTGATGGCGCGCGGTGGCGGGGCATGGTCGCTCGATGCATTGCTGAGAAAGCGTTTGGTTCAAGGCTAGCGCAGCGTGACACCGTGTCGGCCGGTACATGATTTTTATAGTTTCTTGGTGCTTTTCATGGCCTTCGGCGCAGGTGCAAGAAATGATCGTCTGGCTGCGCCCTTGATTCAGCATCTCGCCGCGATCGCCAGCTACCCTCGAAGCAGATGATCCGGGAGGCCTCATGAAAGCGATAGTCGTCACAGACCGGGCCGCCGGAACGGCTGGAATGAAGCTGGTCGACCGGCCGGAGCCCCAAGCGTCGATCAACGATGTCGTCGTCCAGGTCCACGCATCGGGATTCGTCAACACCGAACTCGACTGGCCGTCTACCTGGGCCGACCGCAGCGATCGCGATCGTACATCACCCATTCCCGGCCACGAGCTTGCCGGCGTGATCACGGCTCTCGGCTATGGCACCACCGGGCTGTCGATCGGGCAGCGCGTTTTTGGCCTAACCGACTGGTACCGCGACGGCACCCTGGCCGAGTATGTCGCCATCGAAGCGCGAAACCTTGCGCCACTGCCCGGTGACGTCGATTTCACCACGGGTGCCAGTCTTCCGATCTCCGGGCTGACCGCGTGGCAGGGACTGGTCGTCCACGGCCAGCTCCAGCCGGGCCAGAGGATCATCGCGCATGGCGCGGCTGGCGCGGTGGGTTCGATCGTCACGCAGCTCGCCCGGGATCTCGGCGCCTATGTCATCGGCACGGGACGCGCGGCCGACCGGCAGGCGGCCCTCGAGTACGGTGCCAATGAATTCATCGATCTCGACAACGAGTCTCTCGAAGGCGCTGGAGCGGTCGATCTGGTATTCGATCTAATTGGCGGCGACATCGGGAAACGGTCCGCCAGGCTCGTTCGCGCCGGCGGACGACTGGTGTCGATCGTTGGCCCGGCCGAAGTGAAACCTGTCGATGGCATGGCGATCGACTTCGTGGTGGAATCCGACCGGGCGCAGCTAGCCGAGATCGTCCGGCTGGTTCGAGACGGCCGGCTGCGGGCCCCGATAGGCACCATCGCGCCGCTCGAAGATGCCCTTGCCGCCCTCAACCCGATCGAACGGCGGCCGGGCAAGACGATCATTCGCGTTCGGCCCTGACGGCGGCGAGACCACCTTTCTGTTTGCTGACAAGCGCGGGAGGTTGTGCGCGGCCTCCCGATCGCCCTATCCTGGCTCAGATGGCGATTCTGCCGGTCGATCCGCCGCCGTCGACGAACAGCGTCTGCCCGGTGATGTACCCGGCGTCTTCCGACAGCAGGAAAGCGATCGCGGCAGCGAGCTCCTCCGGCTTGCCGAGGCGCCGCATCGGGATCATCGACAGGAAGCGCTGCTCCGCCTCGCCGCCGGCCGGCGTGTTCTGGCGGAACATCTCCGTTTCGACCGGGCCGGGCGCCACCGCATTGACGGTGATACCGGCTTCGGCCAGCTCCAGCGCCCAGGTGCGCGTCAGGCTGTCGATCGCCGCCTTGGCAGCCGCATAGGCGCTACGCCGCGCAATGCCCACGACGACAATGCTCGATAGATTGACGATGCGGCCCCAGCCCTTCGCTCGCATGGTGGGCAGGAGTGCCTGCACCGCCTGGATCGTGGGATCGATGTTGCCGCGCATGATGTCGTCCACGTCCGCGAGATCGATCTCGCCGAGCGGCGCCATCCTGATCATGCCGAGATTGTTGACGACACCGTCGAAGGAATAGCGCCGAGCCAGATCGGCAAAGCCGTCTGCCGAGGCCTGGCGGTCGCTGAGATCGATCGACACCAGCGTGCCGGGAAAGCTCGGGTCCTCGCCGCGCGCGACGCCGACGACATGATGTCCGGCATCGGCGAGCCGGTTCGAGAGCGCACGACCGATGCCCTTGCTGGCGCCGGTGACGAGAAATGTTCGCTTTGTCATGCTATCTGCCTGTCTTGGGATGAGAACGGCCAGGCGGAGCTGGTCCGGGATGTCTTGAGGAATAGGTGCGGTGTCAGGGGGAGCGGTGGCGGCCGCTTTCGGCCGCCACGAGCGCGATACGGCTTCGGTCTCGTGCCGTACCGCCGCCGACGCTTCAGGCGGTTTCGCTTTCAGCGCTTTCGGCCGAATAGGCGGGGAAGTCCGTGTACCCCACCTCGCCGTCGCGGGTGTAGTAGACGGACCGGTCCGCCACGGCCAAAGGCCAGCCGTTGCGCAGGCGCTCGACCAGGTCCGGGTTGGCGATATACGGCCTGCCAAAGGCGATCAGGTCCACCAGCCCGGTGTCGAGCGCGGCTTGGGCGCGCGCGACGTCATCGAAGCCGCCGCACCAGATGAAGGCACCGGGGAACGAAGCCCGTGCCTTGGCGAGCATCCCATGGTCGAGATGGCGCGCCTCGAAGGTGGCCGATTCCATGTTGCCGTCGGGCAGCAGCTCGTAGAGCAGGTGGACATAGGCCACGCCGCGGCGACCCAGCTGCTCGACAACGTAGAGGAAGGTTTCCTCGACAAGCGGGTCGGCAGGCATCGAGCCATATTTGCCGAACGGCGAGAGCCGGACGCCCACGCGTCCCGGCCCGAATTCGGCAACTACCGCATCGACGATCTCCATCAGGAAGCGCGTGCGGTCCTCCATGTTCCCGCCGCCGTAGCGATCGGTGCGCGTATTGAGCACCGAGTTCATGAACTGCTCGATCAGATAGCCGTTGGCGGCGTGAATCTCGACGCCGTCGAACCCGGCCTCGCGGGCGTTGGCGGCGGCTCTGGCGAAGGTTCCGACCATGGCCGTCACTTCCTCGGTGCCGAGCGGCCTGGGCGCCTCCGCCGCCATGAAGCGCAGCCGTCCGTCCGGACCATGCGCGAACACGTCCGAGCCGATCGCCTGTTCCGCGGTCGCACCCACTGGCGCCTGGCCGTCCGGCAGCAGCGAGGAATGGGCGAGCCGCCCGACATGCCACAGCTGCATGAAGATCGTGCCGCCCCGGCGATGCACCTCTTCGGTCACCGGAAGCCACGCCCGCTTCTGGGCCTCCGAGTGAATTCCGGGAATCCGGGCATAGCCGTGGCTGGACTGGTCCACGTCGTTGACTTCGGAGATGATCAGGCCGGCGCCCGCACGCTGGCCGTAATATTTGACGGTCAGTTCGTTCGCGATGTCGCCATCGGTCGGAAGCACGCCCTCCGAGGTGCGGGTGCGCGTCATCGGCGGCATGACGATGCGATTCTCGAGGGAGACGGGGCCTAGATCGAAGGTGTCGAACAGAGAGGGCACGCAAGGACTCCTTTGGATAATTCAAGCTGCAAAGGATGTAATTGGTGCCGTTCTGGGGATTAGGGCTTCGACATTGGACTCACTGTTGCGTGTTACGCTACAATGGGCAGATGGACACCCGCTTCGATGGCATCGCGGAATTCGTTGCAGTGGCGCGGCTGGGCAGCTTCACGGCGGTGGCCGCGGAAATGGGCATGGCCAAGTCCGCGATCGGGCGTGCGGTGTCGCGGCTGGAGGCACGGCTGGGCGCCAAGCTGCTCCACCGGACGACTCGCCGCCTCACCCTGACAGCAGCCGGAGAGGCCTGGCTCGAGCATTGCGTCGCCGCGCTCGACGAGCTCGAGCGTGGCGAGAACGCCCTCATGCTCGCGCGGGACACGCCCGGCGGCGAGGTCAGGATCGATCTGCCGACGGCGTTCGGGCGGCTGTACATCATGCCGGTGCTGCTCGAAGTGGCGAGACGCTATCCCGCACTGAACCTCAATGTCAGCTTCACCGACCGCCGGGTCGACCTGATCGGCGAGAATATCGACCTTGCCGTGCGCATCGGCAATCTCGAGGACAGCACCGACCTGCTCGCGCGTCGGATCGGCGTCCAGCACATGGTGATCGTCGGCGCGCCAGACTATCTCGCACGGCGCGGCGTTCCGCAGTCCTGCACCGATCTTGCGGGACATGACTGCATCGTCGGACGGCGGCAGGGCAACCGCATCGCCTGGCTGATGAAGCAACCGGACGGTTCGACCGCGCGGCAGGCCGTGCCGGTCAAGCATGAGCTGCAGGACTTCGCGACCGTGCTGATGGCCGTGAAGGCGGGGCATGGCCTGACCCAGCTGCCATCCTGGATGGTCGAGGACGATGTGCGGAGCGGGAGCCTCCAGATCGTTCTGGATGGGCGGTCAGGCGGGGAGCTGCCGATCAACATCCTCTGGCCACATACCAGGACGCTGCCGGCCAAGCTGCGCGTGACGATCGACGGCCTGGTTCAATGGGGGCTCAGTTCGTCGATCGCCGCCTAGCGGCACTCCTCGCGGACGGGCTTCAGCCCGGCGACCGTTCCGCGACCCGATGGGCTGCCTCGAAGAGCCGGTCACAGGATTTCGCCAGGTTCCTGGCCGGGGTGGTGGCGACGCCGAGCAGCAGGCCGGATTCGGCTTCCGCCGTCGATGCGTACCAGGCCGACAGGGGCGAGGGAGAGATGCCGAAAGCGGAAACCTCGCGTGCCACGGCGATGTCCGACGTTTCCCTTGGCAGCTTTAGGAGCACGGCCAGGCCCGGCGTCGCGATCTGGTCGCTATGCACATGCGTCTGGAGTTGCGTGAGCAGCGCCTCGCGTTTCGCGACATATGCGCGCTTCGTACGGCGAAGGTGGCGAATATAATGGCCTTCCGCCATGAATTCGGCCGTCGCGAGTTGCACCGCCGGCCCCGGTGCCGGTGCCAGGCAGGCCGCGACCTCCGTGAAATGAGAGACGAGGCCGGGCGGCACGACCGCGAACCCCAGCCGCAATGTCGGGCTGATCGTCTTGCTGAAGGATCCGATGTGAATGACACGCCCGTCGCGGTCGAGCGACGCGAGCGCGGGCGCAGCTCTGCCCGTCAGTTGCAGCTCGCTCAGATAATCGTCCTCGATCACCCAGGCCTGGTTCGCGGCTGCCCATTCGAGCAGGCGAAGGCGCCGCTCGAGCGACAAGGTCGAACCGAGCGGCGCATGCTGGCCCGGCGTCACCAGCGCAAGCTTCGCGGCCGGATGATGGCGCAGCGCATGGTCCAGGTCGATGCCGTGATCGTCGACCGGAATCGGAGCGAGGGACAAGCCGGCGAGCTCGAGCCCCTTGCGGGTCCAGGGGAAGCTGGGTTCCTCGATCCAGGCAGCCTGCCCCGCCAGCTTCAGAACGGAAAGCGCGAGGCCCAGCCCCGCGCCAAAGCCGGCGGTGACGATGACCTGCGACGGGAGGCAGGTGATGCCGCGCGCAACGGCCAGATAGCCGGCGATCTCCCGGCGCAGTTCGAGCTCGCCGCGGGGATCGGGATATAGCGGCGGAGCGGTTGCTTCGGCCCGGATTGCGTGCGCACGTATCCGCGCGAACAGAGTGGCCGGGAAGATATCGCTGGCCGGGATGCCCATCTGGAAGATCCCGGGCCCCTGCGTCATTTCCTGGTAGGTCCGCAGGAACGAACCTTCGTCCGGCGCCGGCTCGGATCGCACGACGGCGCGAGGACGCTGCGCGACACGGGTGCCCGTGGCCGGCGCCGCTTCGATCAACTGGGCGGCAGAGAGCTTCTCATAGGCGGTCCGGACGGTGCCGCGCGCGACTCCGAGCTGCGCCGCCAGATCTTGCCATGAGGGCAGCCGCGCACCGGGTTCCAGCACGCCGTCCTCGATAGCGGTGGCCACCCCCCTTCGGATTTGCTCCGCCAGGGAAATCTTCGCGGCGCGATCCAGGTCGAGGCTCAGCGGCTTGCCCATATCGCAGCAGTACATGATTTCTGCGCGTTCTTGGTACTTTTTTCTGGCCCGATCACGCGCATCTATCCGCGTAGGAGATGCCCGGCATCGCCGCCAACTAAAGGATCGAACGATGGCCAATCGGCTGGATTACAATCAGATCGCCCCGAACGGCGCCAAGGCGTTCGGCGCGGTCTATGGCTATGTCCTCCAGAGCGGCCTGCCCGCCGAGTTGGTCGAGCTCGTCTACCTGCGGGTCTCGCAGGTCAACAACTGCGCCTATTGCCTCGACATGCACACCCGCGACCTCCTCAAGAAGAGCGTGCCGATCGAGAAGCTCGCGCTGGTGCAGGCTTGGGAGGAAGGCGGCGCCCTGTTCAGTGAAACCGAGCGCGCCGCGCTCGCATGGGCGGAAAGCGTGACCAATGTCGCGCAGACCGGCGTGCCTGATAGCGCCTATCAGGCCGCGCGCGCCGTGTTCGACGAGAAGCAGCTCGTCGACCTGACGATCGCGATCAGCCTGATGAACAGCTATAACCGCATGGCGATCAGCTTCCGGAACACGCCCCAGGCCGTCCTCACGAACGATGGAGCGGAAGGATGATCGGTAGCGTAATCTCGGGGATCAGGATCCCGGACAGCAAGCTGGCGCGCGAGGCGACCGAATTCGTTCGCGACCGGGAAACCGAGTTCCTCTTCCACCACTCCGTTCGCGTCTATCTATGGGGCGCGCTACTGGGGGAGCGAACAGGACTGAACGTCGACCCGGAGCTCTTCTATACCGCATCGCTCTTTCACGACCTCGGCCTGACCCAGGGCTTTGGCAAGAGCCAGCTTCGCTTCGAGGTGGACGGCGCCAATGCCGCGCGCGATTTCCTGCGCGGGCACAATATAGAGGAAGCCGATGTCGAACGCGTGTGGCTCGCGATCGCGCTGCACACGACGCCCGGTATCCCCGAGCATCTGCATCCCATCGGCACGCTCACCGCTGCCGGCGTGATGATGGACATCGTCGGCTATGGCTATGACGGCTATACCGAAGCGCAGCGCAGCGCCGTCGAGGCCGCCTATCCGCACGCGCCCGGGTTCACCGAGCAGTTCCTGGATACCCTGTATGATGGCCTCGCGCATCGGCACGACAGCACACAGGCCACCGGGCTCGCCGATGTCGTCGCCGACAAGGCCCCGCATTTTCACCGCCGCAACTTCTGCAGCCTGATGCGGAGCGCGCCCTGGGCCGACAAGGCTTGATCGACAACGGCTCTCCATTCCCGAACCTCGAGTAGCAACATGCAAGGCATCGATTCCCACCCAGTGGCAGCCATCTCAGGGATACGGATCCCCGACAGCAAGCTCGCGCGCGACGTGACCGCGTTCGTTCGAGACACCGAGAGCGATCTCCTCTTCAACCATTCGGCACGCGTCTATTTCTGGGGTGCGCTGGTCGGAGACCGGAAGGGTCTGCGCTTCGATGCCGAGCTGTTCTACACCGCCGCGATGTTCCATGATATCGGTCTCACCGAGCATTATGGGCACAGCCATCTGCGCTTCGAAGTCGATGGCGCGAATGCGGCACGCGATTTCCTGCGGCAGCGTAGGATTTCCGATAGCGATGTGGACACGGTCTGGAACGCCATCGCGCTCCACACCACGCCCGGCATACCGGAATTCATGCGCCCCGAAATCGCGCTGGTCCAGGCCGGTGCCGGCATGGATGTCGCGGGTCGGGGTTTCGACGCGTTTACCCCCGCGCAACGCGATGCCGTAACCGCGGCGTTTCCGCGGGAAGCCGATTTCGAGCACGGAATCATCGATGCCTTCTACCAGGGCATGAAGCACCGCCCGGACAGCACCTTCGGCACCTTCAACGACGATATACTGGCGTTCAAGGATCCGGAGTTCCGCCGGATCGACATGTGCAGCGCGATCCTTGCTTCGGACTGGGCCGGCTGAATCTCTCCTCCGATCAGCCGCCCGCCGGGGACGGTCCGCGCCCCTCGGCGACCGTCCCCGGACCATATGTATTGCCTTACGAAGGCCACCGCGGGGGTTCGCGAAATCTCCATATCGCCGTGCTAAAGCGCGGCCTTGGCAGCGCTGTCGAAATCGACGGATCCAGATATGATTGGGAGCTCCCCGGCGAGCCCCTGCCATCCGATGCCGATGGCTGGAGGGGCATGACCGGCGCCGCTACACCCCAGGGGAACTGCTGTCCGTCGAGCCAATCACGCAGATCATGCCGCAAGCAATGCGGCGATCTGCGCCTCGGCTATCGCACGTGCCTCTTCCGCGTCCAGCACCCCCGGGGAAAGGCAGAGTTCGAGCCACAGGCCATCGACCAATGCGGCGATCGCGATCGTCGCCCGGCGCCGCGCAGTCGGCCGAAGCCCGCACGCGGCCAGCAAGGCCTCCAGCTCGTCGCGATAGCGGGCATATTGCGCGTCATGGAGCTCGGCGATCTCGCCTCGCGCGATCACTAGGCCCCAGAATGCCGTCCAGGTGGCCAGCAGTCCGCGATCGGCGATTTCGGGGGCAAAGCTCGCCGTCACATAGGCGATGAGCCGCGCCCGCGGATCATTCCCGGCACGCCGCACCGCCATTTCGAGTGCCGCCGACACCTGTTCCCCGACATGGGCATAGGTCGCTGCGATCAGCGCATCGACGCCGCCGAAATGATGCGTGACCAGCCCCGGCGATATGCCTGCCTCCAGGGCGATCGCGCGCACCGATGCACCGCTGGCCCCCTCGCGCGCCAGCACGCGTGCAGTCGCCTCCATCAACGACAGGCGCCGCGCATCGGGATCGGCACGAGAGAAGCCGGGCTTGCTCATCGCGCCAGCCTATTATACGATCGTGCAACAAGCAACGCCTGGAGCCGGCCATGGCAACCACCGCCCCTTCGCCCGAACCCGGCAGCGACCCCGATGCCGACTGGTCGCTGCCGGGCTGGATCTATACCGATCCCGAGTTCCTTGAGCTCGAGACCGCCCATATCCTGCGCCCGTCCTGGCAGATCCTCTGCCACGAGAGCGACCTGGCCCAGCCTGGTGACTGGCGCACCCTCTCCTATCTGGGCGAGAATGTCGTCGCGGTACGGGGACGCGACGGGGCACTGCGGGCCTTCCACAATGTCTGCCGCCACCGCGCGATGCGGATCGTCGAGGGCGACAGCGGCTGCACCCGCAAGCTGGTCTGCCCCTATCATGCCTGGGCCTATGAACTCGACGGGCGCCTGTCGGGCGTGCCGATGCGCCACGACTATCCGGCGCTCGACATGGAAACGAGCGGGCTCGTGCCGGTCGACCTGTCGATCTGGCGGGGCTTCGTCTTCGTCCGGCTCGAGGACGATGGCGGGCCCTCGGTCGCCGAGATGATGGCGCCCTATGAGGCGGAGATCGCCCCCTATCACTTCGAGGAGATGCGGCGGATCGGCAACGTCCGGACGCGCGACCGGGCGGTCAACTGGAAGAATGTCGGGGACAATTATTCGGACAATCTCCACATCCCCGTCGCCCATGACGGGCTGACCCGGCTGTTCGGCAAATCCTATGCGATCGAGGCGTCGGGCTGGGTCGACAAGATGTCCGGCCAGCTCGTGGACCGCGTCTCGGCCAATCCCTGGGAGGCATTCTACCAGCGCCACCTGCCCCGCGTCGATCACCTGCCCGAGGCCAACCAGCGGCTGTGGCTCTACTACAAGCTGTGGCCGAACATGGCGTTCGACATCTATGCCGACCAGATCGACTTCATGCAGTGGCTGCCGGTCTCGCCGACCACCTGCGTGCTGCGCGAGATGACGTTCGCGCTCCCTGACGACCGACGCGAGATGAAGCTCGTGCGCTACGCCAACTGGCGGATCAACCGCGTGGTCAATGCCGAGGACACCTGGCTGATCGAGCGCGTCCAGCAGGGCATGGCGTCGCGCAGCTATACCGCCGGGCCGATCGGCGCGAGCGAAGTGTGCCTGCGCAGCTTCGCCGCCAAGGTCCGCGCGATCATCCCCGAGGCCCGGCTGCACCGCGCGCCGGCACCGGGCTGGTCGCGCCGTCCGCGCACTATCTGAGGTTCTGGGGAGGAAGCATGAAGCGATACGACGCGATCGTCATCGGCGGCGGGCACAACGGACTGGTCTGCGCCTTCTATCTCGCCCGGGCGGGGCTCAAGGTCCGCGTGATCGAGCGGCGGCACGTGGTCGGCGGCGCGGCGGTGACCGAGGAATTCCATCCCGGCTTCCGCAACTCGACCGCGAGCTACACGGTCAGCCTGCTGCGGCCCAAGGTGATCGCCGACATGAAGCTGCACGAGCGCGGCTTCCGGATCATCGAGCGGACGATCAGCAACTTCTTCCCGTTCGAGGACACCTATCTCAAGCTCGGCGGCGGCACCGCACGGACCCAGGCCGAGTTCGCCCGCTTCTCGCAGAAGGACGCGGACGCCTATCCAGCCTATGACGCCGCGCTCGAGAAGGTGGCGCAGGTGCTGCGCGACCTTGCGCTCAAGACGCCCCCTAATGCCGGCGGCGGGCTGCGCGCGCTGCTGAGCGGCGCGGCCCAGGGCTGGCCGCTGTCGAAGATGGGGATCGAGGCGCAGCGCGACCTGCTCGACGTGTTCACCAAGTCCGCGCGCGACTTCCTCGACGGCTGGTACGAGGACGATCACGTCAAGACTGCCTTCGCCTTCGACGCGGTCGTCGGCAATTATGCCGGCGTGTCGACCCCCGGCTCGGCCTATGTCCTGCTCCACCATGTCTTCGGCGAAGTGAACGGCAAGCTCGGTGCCTGGGGCCATTCGGTGGGCGGCATGGGCGCGATCACCCAGGCGATGGCGCGCGCCTGCGAGGATGCCGGCGTGGAGATCAGCCTGGAGGCGCCCGTGGCGCGGGTGCTGGTCGACGGCGGCAAGGCGGCCGGCGTGCGGCTGGAGAGCGGCGAGGAGATCGCCGCGGGGATCGTCGCCGCCAATGTCGGGCCGGCGATGCTCTATCGCCAGATGCTCGACACCGGCGATCTGCCCGCCGACTTCAACAAGCGGATGCGGAGCTTCAAGACCGGCTCGGGCACCTTCCGGATGAACGTCGCGCTCAGCGAGCTGCCGGACTTCAGCGTGCTGCGCGGCAAGGAAAAGGCCGAGCACCACACCGCCGGGATCATCATCGCCCCGGGCATGGACTATATGGACCAGGCGTTCGACGACGCGAAGGCGCAGGGCTGGTCGAAGAAGCCGATCGTCGAGATGAAGTTGCCGACCACGGTCGACGACAGCCTGGCCCCCGAGGGCATGCACATCGCCAGCCTGTTCTGCCAGCAATTCGCGCCGCAGCTGCCGGATGGGCGCAGCTGGGACGATGCGCGCGAGCAAGTCGCCGACCTGATCATCGATACCGTCAACGACCATGCCCCCAATTTCAAGGCGAGCGTGATCGCGCGGCAGATCCATTCGCCGCTCGATCTCGAGCGCAAGTTCGGGCTGATCGGCGGCGACATCTTCCACGGCACGATGGGGCTCGACCAGCTCTGGGCGGCGCGGCCGGTGCTCGGGCACGGCGACTATCGCGCGCCGATTGCAGGGCTCTACATGTGCGGATCCGGCACCCATCCCGGCGGCGGCGTGACAGGGGCGCCCGGGCACAATGCCGCGCACGAGATCCTCCGCGACCGCTCGCTGGTGCGGCGGCTATTGCCGATCTGACCGGCTGCGCCGCACCCACAGGAATACCGGGATGCCCAGCACGAGCAGCCCGAGCCCCCATGCATTGGCGTGCAGGCCGAGCCCGTAGATCATCCACAGCACGAAGCCGGCGGAGGCGATCGCGGCCAGCTGCGCGGGGCGGTCGCCGGCGAGCAGCCTGAGCCCGGCCAGCGCGCTGACGAAATAGGCGAGCATGCCCGCGGCGAGGCTGATCGTCGCGATCTCGGCGAACAGCGCGCCGGTGGACCCGGTATAGTTGAGCGCCATCACGATCGTCACCAGCACGCCGGAGACGAGATGCGCGCGGGCCGGGGTGCCGTGGCGGCTCTCCTTGGCGAACCAGGCGGGGAACACCCCGCCGCGCGCCATCGCCCAGGGCATCTCGCCCTGCAGCAGGACGAAGCCGTTGAGCGTACCCAGCGCGCTGATCGCCGCGAAGATGGCGACGATCTGCAGGGCGCCGCTTCCCCATGCCCGGCCGAGGAATTCGGCGAGCGGCGCGGGCGAGGCCGCGGTCACCTCCGCAGGCATCATCAGGCCGATCGATCCCGCGACCATGACATAGACCAGCCCGGTCAGCGCCGTGCCGAGCAGCGTCGCGAGCGGGACGATCCGTGCCGCGTTCCTGACCTTGTCGGCGGGCACGGTCGCGGATTCGACGCCGAGGAATCCCCAGAAGGTGAGCGCCACGGCACCGGCAATGGCATTGGCGCTGATCGGGACCGCCGGATTGGCGGCAATGGCGGTGCCGCCTTCGCTGGCCAGCAGCCAGAAGGCCAGCAGGATCACCGCGACGAGCGGCGCCAGCTTCAGCACCGCGGTCACCAGCTGGATTCGTCCGGCCAGCGCGACGCCGCGGATGTTCACGGCGACCGCGGCCCAGAACAGCAGCAGCGCGGTTAGGAATGCCGGCGCGCCGCTACCCAGCTGGGGGAACGGCACGCTGAGCGCGCTCACCACCGCGATCGCGAGCGCGCCATTGCCCGCCCAGACCAGGATCCAGTAGCTCCATGCCACCGCGAACCCTACCGCCGGGCCGAACGCCGCATCGGCAAAGGCATAGGGTCCGCCAGCGCAGGGAATGCGCGCAGCGAGCCGGGCGAACACGAAGGCCAGCGCCATCGCGCCCAGGATCGTCACGCCCCAGCCGATCAGTGCGTTGGCGCCGAGCGGGGCAAGCGTCGCGGGCAGCAGATAGATGCCCGACCCGATCATGTTGCCGACCACCAGCGCCAGAGTCGGCCAGAAGCCGAGGGCACGTCGCGGCGGAGAGAGCGTGTCGCTCACGCGGCCGTGACTACGACGACCGCGTGCCCGGCGACTGGCATGGCCGAAGCCGCCGGCGGGATCAGCAGTTGCCGCCGCCTTCCGGGCACCGGTCCGTATCCTGCGTGGTGAACCCGAAGAAGAGTGCGAACAGCAATGCCAGGTCTTCCATGACCGATCCCCTGCGCGGTGAGCGAGGCCGGCAACATACACGCTGTTCGACGCAACGCCATCGCATTCGCGGCCGTAGGGCGAGTCACCCCGATGCCCCGGCGAACCTCTCTTCCCGCTTGATCGCGCCGCGCGTGCGTGGTCACATCGCATGATGCTGGCGACCCGCTTTCCTCCCGATCTGCTGGATGCCGCGCTCGCGCTGCACGACAATCGCCTTCCGGAAGCCGAGCGCGGGCTCAAGGCCTATCTCAAGCGCGATCCCTTCGATGCCCGCGCGATCCGCATGCTCGCCGAACTCGCGGGCCGGATCGGCCGGCTGAAGGACGCCGAGAACCTGTTGCGCCGCGCGGTCGAGATCGCGCCGGCCTTCACCGCGGCACGCGCCAATCTGGCGCTGGTGCTCTACCGCCAGAACCGCGCGGGCGAAGCGCTCAACGAGCTCGACCTGCTGATCGCCGCCGAGCCCGATCATCCCGGCCACGCCAATCTCAAGGCCGCCACGCTGGGCCGGCTCGGCGCGTTCGAAGAGGCGATCCTGCTCTACGAACGCGTGCTCGAGGGGGCGCCCGACCAGCCCAAATTGTGGATGAGCTACGGCCATATGCTCAAGACAGTGGGCCGGCAGGCGGACGGCGTTGCCGCCTATCGCCGCGCGATCGCCCTGCGCCCCGAACTGGGGGAAGCGTGGTGGAGCCTCGCCAACCTCAAGACCGTGCGATTCGACGATGCCGACATCGCGGCGATGGAAGCCGCGCTGGCCGACGGCGCCATCGGTGACGAGGATCGCTTCCACCTCGATTTCGCGCTGGGCAAGGCATTTGAAGACCGGCGAGAGGCCGACCGCGCCTTCGCGCACTATACCGCCGGCAACCAGCTGCGCCGCACCCAGCTCGTCTATGATGCCGACGAGACCGAGCGTTTCGTCGACGACTGCATCGCGCTCGCCGATAGTGGCTTCTTCGCCGATCGCGCCGGCTGGGGTTGCGATGCGCGCGATCCGATCTTCATCCTCGGCATGCCGCGGGCCGGCTCGACCCTGGTCGAGCAGATCCTCGCCAGCCACAGCGCGATCGAAGGGACCAGCGAACTGCCCGACCTGCCCGCGCTCGCGCGGCGCATCCCCAATTATCCGCATGGCCTGGCCGAATTGACGCGGGAGCAGGCGCGCGATCTCGGCGAGGAATATCTCCGCAGGACCGCGGTCCAGCGCCGGACCGACCGGCCCTTCTTCATCGACAAGCTGCCCAACAACTGGGCGCATGTCCTGCTGATCCGGCTGATCCTGCCCAATGCCACGATCATCGATGCGCGCCGCGAACCGCGCGCCTGCTGCTTCTCCAACTTCAAGCAGCATTTCGCGCGCGGTCAGGCGTTCAGCTACGCGCTCGGCGACATGGGGCGCTATTATCGCGACTATGTGCGGATGATGGCCCATCTCGATCGCGTCCAACCGGGCAGCGCATACCGCGTGGTCCATGAAGCGCTGGTGGCGGATACCGAGGCCGAAGTGGGCCGCTTGCTCGAAGCCTGTGGTGTCGGGTTCGAGCCTGCCTGCCTCGCCTTTCACGAAACCGAGCGGGCCGTGCGCACGGCGAGCTCCGAGCAGGTGCGCCAGCCGATCTTCACCGGCGGGGACAGCGCATGGCGCCCCTTCGCGCCGTATCTGGCGCCCCTCGTCGCTGCGCTCGGCGAGGTCGTCGATCCCTATCCGCAGGTGCCCGACAACCTGTAACGTTGCAGAAACATCACGGTCCGTGAAGATTATACCATTGTATCCGACGCGGTGATTGACGGTTGCTGCGTCGCAGCACAGTCTCCCATTACATTGAGATTACACTGGGGGCTGCGATGATTCTATCCGTGCGCCGTGCCGTGATTTCCGGGCTGCTCGCTTCGACTGCCCTATCGCTCCCAACCATGGCGCAAGCGCAGGACGCACCAAAGACATCCGCCGAGCTTCCACCCGACCAGGACGAAATCGTCGTCACTGCCCAGAAGCGCGACGAGAGCATCCAGTCGGTTCCGATCAGCATGTTGGCGATCGGTACACGCAAGCTCGACCAGCTCAACATCTCGAACTTCAACGAATATACCCAGCTGCTGCCCTCGGTGGCCTTCCAGACTTCGCAGCCGGGTGTCACCACTGTCTATATGCGCGGCGTAGCCTCTGGCGGCGACGGCAACCATTCGGGCTCGCTGCCTTCGGTCGGCAGCTATCTCGACGAACAGCCGGTGACGACGATCGGCGGCACGCTCGACATCCATATCTATGACATCGCCCGTATCGAGAGCCTCGCCGGGCCGCAGGGCACGCTCTACGGCGCTTCGAGCCAGGCGGGCACAATCCGCATCATCACCAACAAGCCTGATACCTCGGCCTTCGAGGGGCGGGTGGATATCGAGGGCAATACGGTCGCGCATGGCGGCCAGGGCGGCAAGATCGAGGGCATGATCAACGCGCCGCTGTCGGGCTCGGCGGCGCTCCGCGTCGTCGGCTTCTACCAGCGCGACGCCGGCTATATCGACAATGTCCCCGGAACGCGCAGCTTCCTGCCCACGCCCGGCGGCATCACCGTCAACAACAACGCGTTCGTTAAGGACAACTATAACGACACCGATACCTGGGGCGGCCGCGCCGCACTCAAGGTCGATCTCGACGATGTCTGGACGGTCACGCCGACCGTGCTCTATCAGGAGATGCGCGGGCACGGCACCTATGGCTTCGATCCGCGGGTCGGCGACCTCGAAGTCCAGCATTTCTATCCCGAGAACCGCCGCGACCGTTTCATCCAGGGTGCGCTGACGATCGAGGGCAAGATCGGCAACTGGGACCTGACCTATGCCGGTGCCTATCTCGACCGGAAGGCCTATTCGGCGACCGACTATACCGATTATTCCGAGGCCTATGACAATCTCTATGCCTCGGTCGGCGGGCTCGCGGGCTATTTCTATTATCAGGACAATGCCGGCAACACGATCGATCCGCGCCAATGGGTGATCGGCACCGATCACTTCAAGAAGACCAGCCAGGAACTGCGCGTCGCCTCGCCCTCGTCCGATCGCTTCCGGATCGTCGCGGGCATGTTCTACCAGCGCCAGTCGAACCTGATCCACCAGGACTACAAGATCCCCGGCCTCGGCACGTCGGTGTCGGTCAATGGCTCGCCGGGGACGCTCTGGCTGACCCAGCAACACCGCGTCGACAAGGATTACGCGATGTTCGGCGAGGCGAGCTTCGACATCTCGCCCAAGCTGACCTTCACCGCCGGTGCGCGTGTCTATATCTATGACAACTCGCTGATCGGCTTCTTCGGCTTCGGCCGGAACCCGGGCGTCGACCCCGCCGACGGGCGCCCCTACACCGCATCGCCGTTCAATGCCGCCGGGAGCTCCCGCACCGGCGTCGCGAGCTGCTTCATGGCCGATGGCAGGACGCTGCGCGACGCCTATCTCGACGGCAGCCCCACCAACACCCTGCTGCCGGCGGCGGTGGCGGGCGGGCCGTGCACCAATCTCGCGACCTATGCGAGCGGCAAGCTGATCCCCAAGAAGACGATCGATCAGGGCGTGACCTATCGCTTCAACCTGACCTGGAAGCCGACCGACGACCTGCTGTTCTACGCTGTCGCCTCCAGCGGCTTCCGGCCGGGCGGGATCAATCGGCGCGGAGACGTCGCGCCCTATTCCACCGACACGCTCTACAATTACGAGCTCGGCTGGAAGACGACGCTGGCCGATGGCAAGCTGCGCTTCAACGGCGCGCTTTATCAGCAGAACTGGAAATCCTTCCAGTTCTCGTTCCTCGGGCCGAACAGCTTCACGATCATCCAGAACGGGCCCGATGCGCGCATCCGGGGCGCCGAAATGGATGCCAACCTCACGCTGGGCGGGCTCAATCTCACCGTCGCCGGATCGTACACCGATGCCAAGACGCGCGAGGACCTGTGCGCGACGCAGATCTGCATCGGGGACGGCAGCGACGTCCTCGCCCCCAGCGGCACGCGCCTGCCGATCACCCCGCGCTTCAAGATCAGCAGCACCGCGCGCTACTCGGTCCCGCTGGGCGCCGGGCGCGGCTATGTGCAGGGACTGGTCGCGCACCAGAGCTCCGCGTCATCGGACATCCGCGTGGCCAAGGCGGCGGCCCTTGGCCGGATCGAAAGCTACACAACCGGCAATCTGGCATTCGGTTTCGAACTCGCCCGCTACAATTTCGAATTGTTCGCCCAGAACCTCTGGGACGAGCGCGGCCAGATCTCCCGTTTCCAGCAATGCGGCGCCTGCGATCAGCGCCCCTATATCGTCCCGATCACGCCGCGAACCATCGGCATAAGGGCAGGCGCGCGGTTCTAGAAGGCACGGGACGGGCCGGGTTCGCGAGGATCAGGAAGGCCTCCAGGCTCAGGTTGGCAAGTCGATCGCAGCGACCTTGCCACCTATTGGCGCGAACAGCTGACAGATCGCCTACGGCGAAGGCAACATCCTGTAACAAGGGATAAAATCATTACTGTATGATCAATCGGATGCGACCAGCTTGCAAGCTCGACTGACAACGATGACATGCGCGTTTCCAGCCGAACGATACCCAAGATTCCTCGCCGTAATATAACAACCAATTTATTTTCTTTATTGCCAGGACAAAACCAGCATGGCACCTTCTTATAACCAAATCCGGGAAGGCTAATCGGGACTCGATAACGGCGAACAGCCGAACCACCTCCGCCAGGAGTGTGGCGCCCCGACGCACCATCCCAGGATTGATGGTCAACGATTGGGGGATCTTGATGATGTTGAAGGGCATTTTGGCCACGAGTTGCTGCGTGGCCGCACTGTCGGCCGTTCCGGCCGCAGCACAGACCAGCGATAACCGGCAGGAACAGGCTGCATCGATCGGCGATCCTGTCGCGTCCGCCAAGCTGGCGGAGGAATCGCCGCAGGACAGCGCCGATGGCAACCTCGTCGTAACGGGCACGCGCATCGTGCGCCTGAACAACCGTTCGGCCGCACCGATCGTCACCACCACCGCGGCGGAGATCGCCGCACAAGGCGCGACGACAATCGAGGAGGTGGTCAACCGCCTTCCCCAGGTGCAGGTCAATTCAGAACAGAATTTCAGTGACTCCGAAGGCCGCCAGCGCATCAAGCTGCGCAGCCTGGGTTACGAGCGCACGCTGATGCTCATCGACGGGCTGCGCATCGGCCTGCCCAACACGGTCGATGTCGGCATCATCCCGAACGCGCTGGTCGATCGGATCGACGTGCTGACCGGCGGCGCTTCCTCGGTCTACGGCTCCGACGCGGTCGCCGGCGTCGTCAATTTCATCCTGAAGAAGAACTTCAGCGGCATCCGCATCGACGGCAATTACAGCTTCTTCAACCACAACAACCGCTCCAGTGCGGTGACCGACGCCGCACAGCGGGCCGGCTTCAATTCCGCCAGCGGCATGTCCAACGATGGTGGTCGTGCGGATATCAGCCTGGCTGCAGGCACCAATCTGTTCAACGATCGCGTCAACATCTCGGGGTTCGTCGACTACCGCCAGTCGAGCCTGGTTCGCCTGCGCGACCGCGCGAACGCGGTCTGCGAAGTAGTGACGACGAGCAACACGTCGCCGCTCTCCTGCTCCCGCGCGAGCTACACCCCGGCCGGCACGATCATCCCGCTCTCCGGCGCCAGTTCCGGGACGGTGCTGGTCAACAACCCGAACGGCAATGGCACCTTCATTCCGATCAACAGCGGACCGTCGGGCGCCTCGGCCAATCCCTATGACGATTGGTCGTTCCAGCGGCCGTTCAACCGCGTCAACGCGGGCGGCTTCCTGACCGCGCAGATCAACGACCATATCGAGCTGTACAGCAACGTGCTGTGGTATCGGGACAAGTCGTACAACACGCAGCTGAACCGCACCTATTCGTACAGCGTCTATGGCAGCACGCCCTATCAGGTGAACTGCGACAACCCGTTCCTCTCGGCTTCGCAGGCGCAGACGCTGTGCGGTGCGAACGCGGGCGTGGCGGGTCAATACGCACCGCTCGACGTGCGCTATCGCTTCGATTCGATGCCGCTGGTCCGTCAGGAGTTCGTCAACACGGGCTATCGCGTGGTCGCCGGCCTGCGGGGCCGCGTGCTGGACGACGTCTGGTCCTATGACGTGGCGGGCATGCTCTCGCGCGCGCAGCTCGACACCATCGACGTGCCGTTCGCCAAGTTCGACAACGTCAACCGCTCGCTCGACGTGGTGAACGTCAACGGCCGCCCGACCTGCCGCTCGGTGGTCAACGGCACCGACCCGAACTGCGTGCCGTTCAACGCCTTCTCGCCGTTCAACAGGGATCCGGCGCTCAACAACTATCTCTATGGCGGCGCCACCGGCGGCATCAGCACGCGCATTCCACGCCTGCTGCAGTTCGTCGGCACCGTCAGCGGCGATCTTGGCAAGTACGGCATCGCCTCGCCCCTCGCCGAACAGGGCATCGCGATCGCGCTGGGCGGCGAATATCGCGAGGAGATGGAACGCACCATCGTCAACGAGATCTACCAGGAGAACAACGGGGGCACGAACCAGCGCGTTACCCAGAGCATCCTGGAGGCCAATGCCGAAATCCAAGTGCCGCTGGTCGAGAACCAGTCCTGGACCAAGTTGCTCCAGTTCAACGGCGGCTACCGCCTGTCCAAGTACAACCGCCTGGACAACAAGTTCGGCACCTGGAAGATCGAAGGCATCTGGTCGCCGGTCGAGGACATCAGCTTCCGTGCGTCGTACAACAAGGCACAGGCGGCCCCTGGCGTCGGTACGGCTGCAGGCGCGGCCAACATCTTCTGGAACCAGGGCTTCTACGCGGACCCCTGCGCCCCCCGGGTCGATCCGGCCAACCCCGGCGGACCGCGCATCGCCCCGGCAGCAACGCCGCAGCAATGCGCCAACACGGGCCTTGCGGCGAACCTCTATGGCAGCACCACGCTGATCTGCCCGGACGATCGCTGCACCGTCCGTGAAGGCGGCTTCAACCTCAAGCCCGAAACTGCCTACACCAAGACGTTCGGCGTGGTGTTCCGTCCGCGCTTCGTGCCGGGGCTGACCGTCTCGGTCGACCGCTGGCTGATCGACCTGGAGGACCAGCTCGACTTCCTCCAGCCGCAGAACCTGATCAACGACTGCCTCAGCACCGGCAACGACTATTTCTGCCGCGCCATCGTCCGCAATGCGAACGGCACGCTGTACAGCTCGCCGGCGACGCGTCCGGCGACGGGCTGGGTCGCCCGCGGTTCGGCGAACGGCTATCGCTCACAGTCGCACGGCTGGGACTTCCAGGGGCAGTATGACGTCGGCATGGGTTCGGCCGGACGCCTCGAGATGAGCTTCAACGGCACGCTCATGACGCGGGTCGCGTCGCAGGCATCGCCTACCGCCACCTCGCGCGATTGCGTCGGCTATTGGGGCAATTCGTGCGGTGAGAGCATGCCCAAATGGGCGCACCAGATGCGCACCACCTGGATCCTGCCGGAGCGCATCGCCAGCGTTTCGGTGAACTGGCGCCACCGCGCAGCGATGCCGCTCGACGTCTATGCGCCGGCCGACACCGGCATCCCGACGGCGGATCCGAGCCAGCGGCGCGACCAGTTCCCGGGCATCAAGGCCTATGACTGGTTCGACCTGGCGCTCACCTTCGACATCAACAAGCAGATGACGTTCCGGCTTGCCGCGAACAACATCTTCGATCGCGACCCGCCGATCGTGCCGGACAGCCGTTCGCGCATCGGTCTGCTGCGCGGCAACACGATCATGGGCTATGACTTGCTTGGCCGGCAGATCGTCGCCGGCGTGTCGTTGCGCCTGTAACGGCATGGCATCCCCGGGGACCTCGGTCTCCGGGGATGCTTCCATGTTGGCACATGGCACGGGCGCCCCGGCTCCAGTGCAGGTGCAGGATACGGCCTTAGGGAGCGTATCCCCTTCCACAGAGATTGGGCAGCCAAGCCTCTTCGGCGGCGATCGAGGCGCGAAGCCACCACCAGCTCTTACCGATGGCTATATCTCTTTGCGCATTCCAAGGATCGACTTGGACGACCGCCAAAATCGACCGTGACGTCTTTGCTGTCATCGACAAACGTACCCGTCGCCGCCTCACCTCGAAGCGGCGGATCCGCCCAATTTCGTCGGAAAGATATTTGGAAGAAGGATCTTAACCCAGCCACTTACACGACGCCGATGAACGTCAATGGACTGGGAAAATGGTGCCAGAAGAGAACGCAAAACATTTAAATATAGATTTGATTAAACTTGCCAATATGCTCAAGGTGATTTCTAAACTACCCCATACTTGGCCAATCTAATCTGTAATTATCGACACTTGATGGAGATTTGATTACATTTATTTTCAAATTATGTCAAGATGTATTAAGGGGTGCCGCGCGATCTTCAATTGAGATCGAAGCGCATAAACGGCACTGCCATCTGAAAGCGCTGCGTGCGCCGGATCGCGCACCGGCGGGACCGCATGTGCGCATCACCCTGTCGACGTCGATCACCGGTACCGGCCAAGTGCAATGGAAAGCCGACAAGCCACAAACGGCGCGCCGCGACAGCCAGAAACGGGCGGTTGTTCAGCGGCGTCACTCGATCTAGCGTGGCGATCGTCGCGGCTGCCGCAAAATTGTTCAGGACGGGAAGAGAATGGATGAAGGTCTGATCGCCAAGCTGGTCGAGGCCGTTGGTGACTACTATAATGCAGATCCGCCGAAGCCCCCGCTTCTGCTCTCGCGTTTCGGTCAATTACATAAGGACCTTCGTCAGGAGTTGATCGATGCCGCCGGCTCGCTCGGCTCTGCTATCAGGGCGGCCGGTCCTGAGCGGCTTCTGATCCTGCGCACGGGTGGAAAGAGCGGCGGCGAAGTGGTCGTCACCCCCGAAAAGCGCGAACAGGTCGAAGCCGTGTTCGCAGAGCGCGCGAGTCATTCGGTTGGCGCGGAGCAGTCGCTACACGCGCTTCCCTTCTCGATGCAGGTCGCGTTCTGCACCCGGACCGAGTCGGGCCAGCTGGTCGCGTTGCAACTCAACCCGCCCCACCGCTATCAGAAGTTGAGCGCGGACGCTCAACTTCCGCCCGGCCTAAAAGCGGTCGAAGATAGGTTCCGGCATCCCGAGATCAATGTGCGCAGCGCCACGCCAGCGCAGAAGGAAACTCTGTGGGGTGCGATCTCGGCCTGGGCGACGAGTCATGGGATCGATCTTGGCAGCTTCATCGAGCGCACAAGCCGTGAGAGCGCGCTCTCACGGCTGCTTGCGGCGCAGCCTCGGGCAATCCTGTCGCAATTGGTGATCCCTGGCGATATCCTGGAACTGTTACTGCGGCACGAGTGATGGCGAAGAAGGTTGCTCCGGTAGTGGCCCCGCCGGGCCCCAGACCCTTGCTCGTCGTTGCCGGGCTACCGCGTTCGACGGCGAACACGATCAAGGGCACAATTGAGAACAGGCGCGAAGTGAACGTCGTTGCTGCCGCATTCGGCGATGCGGGCCCAGCCGCCTACACCGATGCCGCCATACGGACGCTGCTGGAGCGGGCATGTTCATTCGCGCTTGTTGATCGTCAAGGGCGGCCGGTGGAACCCATCCCCAGTCCCAACCGACTTTTACTGGCTTATGTGAAGCAGCCGGGGTTCGAGCGCCTGATCGACGCATTCGGCGTTTCCGCGATCCCGCTGCCCATGCATGTTGAGGGTTGGAAATATCCAGGCGGTAGAGAGTGGCGAGAGAGCATCGAGGACGTGACGCGGGAAGTGCTGGCTGCATTCGACACCTCGGGCGCCCCGCCCCGGCAGGCGCTACGAAGTCGCCTCGAGGCGCGATCATCGGCAGAGAGGCTTCTGCTGCCGTCGCGCAATTTCAACATCGCGCAGGGCGTGCTGTACGATGCGATGCGTGAGCGCCTCACTGGCGCGGCCAGCTGGGACGACTTCGGCCAACACATTGAGGTCCGTCGGTTCCCGTTCGACACACTGCCGACATACTACGCGAAGACGGGCGGAGAGAATGCGCGCTTCGCGGTGGACGCGCGTGGACTCGTCTTTGCGAATGCGCTCGTCGGTAGGCACGGTCCCACGCGCGCGATGCCGGAGGACCCCAAGCCAAGCGCGGCCGCGCTGCGCGCTCTCCTTGAGTCGATGTTCAGGCTGGGATCCCCGCTGCTGGATGGCTTCCAGCATGATGTCCAATGGCCAGAGGATGCGCCGCTAAAGAATGAGCTGTTCCAATGCCCTGTCGAGGGCGACGTGGAAGTGTCGGCCACCCATGCAAACGTGTACCCGAACGACGCTGTCCGGCCGGGGTGACGAAGAACAAGTAAAGGGCGGACCCAAAAAGTCCGCCCTTTACAGATTGCGGGCTATCTTCATTTCCAGACGTTGGTTGGCTGAGCCAAACACCTTCGGTCAAAGCATCGCTGCTAAACGTCAGGGGCCGTTAATGGCCACGGCACTCTGATCCTCTTCAGGACCAGGCGAGCGAGCCGCCAGGCTATTTGAACCAAGCGAGTGACTCGCGGAGTAGGATAGACCTCCTTATCCGTTTCTCGCCGCTCTTATATGGAATCCACTCCAAGGAGTGCAAGCGGCGTATTCAACGACCATATAGTACGGCGGACTACCGCCGCGTTAATGGCCGAACTCAGTGACGCAGGCGTACCTGCCACCGCCAATCGGGTTGCCGCCAAAGCATTCCATACTCAGCCTGCGCCGTTCGTAGCCCAGATGAGCCGCGAGCAAGAGTCGGGAGAGCCTTGGGGCAGCAACGCCCTTCACATTAAGGAGCATCAGAAGTAATATCGTGTTAACTCGCTTCACCGCCTAATATAACCCAACTAATACTTTTATGATTAAAAAGGCAGCGGCGGCAAATTTAGGCTACGCAAAAATTCGTTATGCTGGGCAGTAACTGCCTTAGTCCGCTTGTTAATTTCGATCAATGAGGCATTCACTTCGTTCAAGTCTATTACCTTCTCGGCATCCGTAGTGCTGACGTAGCGCGAGATATTAAGGTTGTAACCATTCTTTTCGTCGGCAATTTCGGACATCGGTACGCGACGAGAATAGCGCGGCTCTTCCCTTCGGTGCTGGTACGTCGAGATGATCTTACCGATGTGATCCGGCTTGCCGTCCGTCCCATCGCCCAAGAAGTTTTGTCGCTTACCCCGGACGAAATGCTCAGCTGCGTTGATGAACAGTACGTCATCCGGCTTCTTGCATTTCTTGAGGACGAGTATGCACACTGAAATGCCCGTTGAGTAGAAGAGATTCGCGGGCAGACCAATCACGGTATCGATATGGCCGTCCCTCAAGAGCTTCTCGCGGATTTTCGCCTCTGCGCCACCACGGAACAACACGCCGTGAGGCAAGATAATCGCCATCACGCCCTCGTCCTTTAAGAAGTGGAAGCCGTGAAGAAGAAACGCGAAATCCGCAGCGGATTTGGGTGCAAGACCGTAATTCTTGAACCGCGCATCGTCAGCCATCGACTCCGAAGGAGTCCAACGATAGCTGAACGGAGGATTGGCGACCACAGCGTCGAAGCGTGGCATCTTGGCGGGGTTTGTCTCACGCAGGAAAGGCCATTCGTTGATTAGCGTATCCCCGTGGAAAATCTCGAATTCGCTGTCCTTAACCCCGTGGAGCAGCATGTTCATGCGTGCGAGGTTGTAGGTCGTGATGTTCTTTTCCTGGCCGTAGATCTTGCCGATGCCGTGGGGCCCCATCTTGTTACGAACATTGAGCAACAAGGAGCCAGAACCGCTCGCGAAATCAAGCAGGCTGTCGATATGGGCGCGCGGACCGGCCGCCGGCTCTTGTCCATCGAGCCGCACAATTTCCGACAGGATATCGGATACGAATTGCGGCGTATAGAATTCTCCCGCTTTCTTGCCTGATCCCGCGGCGAATTGGCCGATCAAATACTCATAGGCATCACCAAGCGCATCACTGTTCGTCGAGAAGGCCTTCAGCCCTTTGGCTATCTCCGAAATGATCTTGCACAGCGCGGCATTTCGATCAGGGTAGGATTTTCCAAGCTTTTCAGAGGACAAATTGATCTCAGAGAACAGCCCCTTGAAGGTGCTCTGAAAGGACTCCTCCTCGATATATTTCATACCCGCTTGAAGCGTAGTGAGCAGGTCTCCGTCCTGCACTCTAGCCAGCTCTGCGATGCTGGTCCAAAGATGCTCCGGACGGATAACATAATGAACCTTTCGGCGCATTTGCCGTTCAAATTCGTCGGCGTCGCCCGAGTTCTCCGCATACCAGGCGGCAAGTGGAGCTCGCTTATCCTCCTCATCAAGAACCGGGTAATCCGACCCCAGTTCCTTCGCCGCCGCCTCCTCGTAGTTCTCTGATAGGTAGCGCAGAAACAGGAATGCAAGCATGTAGTCGCGAAAATCATCGGCGTTCATAGCGCCGCGCAGCTGGTCGGCTATATTCCAGAGGGTCTGACCCAATTTTTTTTGTTCTTGCTCAGTCATTATGCGCTTGCCTGCTCGGCGTCCTCAAAGAGTTCAGGATTAAATGTGTATTGTTCCCGTAGGCCGCTGAGAATACGGCGGAAATATTCCTTGTTCTCCGGCACCATTTCCATCGGCTCAAAGAGTGAATAATTTCCGTGATTCATGACATTGAGCAGGCGACCGTGCAGTATGCCGTCAGGGTCGTCATCCTCCTGCTTAATCAGCGCAGAGAAGCCCTTGAATCCATGAAAGCTCGATGTCTTTTCGAGCACGGAGCGCAACATATTGAAGTGATAAGTGTAAAGCTCGCCGCTATCGGCCGCCTTCTGCAACTCGCCGAGGATAGCGACGTGGTGGAAAAAGGGCGTATCGCCGGTTTCCCGCATGAGATAGCCGCCGTGGGTCGCTTTGGCTAAGAAGCGCTTGCTGGCTTTCTTCAGTTCGTTGCAGAGCACGTTGAAGAACAGGGTGTGATGGGTCGAGATCACCGCTTTAACCCGATCCTGTTCCTTTAACATCCTAGCTACGTGGCAGGCGACTTGGACCGCGTTGTGCTCGTCGAGTGACGAGATCGGGTCGTCAATGTAAACGTATCGGACCCAAGCGTAGGGCTCGGTTTCCTCAGCCGCCAGGATCGCTAGTTCGGCAACTGCGAGAAAGAAGCACCAGATGAAGATGTTTTCCTCGCCGCGGGAGACCTTGATATTGTCGAGTGTTACCGTGACTTCTTGGCCCGCCTCGTTTTTGACCCGTATGTCGCGCGAGAAGGTAACCACCCACTGAGCGGTGTCGATGCGAAAATCGAAATCCGCATAGCGCTGCAGCAACGGGCGGATGCGATTGTCCATCTCGAGCTCTTCGAGTCCGTCGAAGAAGCGGGAGTCTCGATTCAGCCGCAACTTGCGATCGGTATCGCTATCTAGATCGTTGTCCCACGAGAATAAGTCTTCGGTGAAGGCGTTGAAATAGAGGGTATCGCGGGCATCGCCTATCTTGCCCTGATTCTTGAACTCCACCGACAGCCGCGTCTTGCCAGTGCCGTTATAGGCGTAGAGCAGGATACATTTCTTGTTGCCCCGGGTAGGATCGAGCGTCGCGCGCAGGTGCGTGGCGAGCGCGGGGAGATCGGGGTGGGAGGCGGCGGGGCTCATGCGCTTGCGTCATTTTGCGAAGGGAAGAGTTGTTGGATCAGAGCCTGCTTATGAGACTGCAATTTCGCTACTCGTTCCAGCTGAATATTCAGCATCTCATGCGCAGAGAGTAAGAACTCTACGATTTTTTGTTGCTCAGGAGGGCGTGGGAAAGCCAACTCAAATTTTTCAAGCTCGTCTGTATCGATCTTTCCCGTGCCGTGACCCGCAATATCCACCGCATCCAGTAAGCGCCGCTTACTTGCCAGTAAAGCAAAGGCCAAAAAAATTCCATTCACGCCAGCCTTCGGCCGAAGTGCCTTCACGTCTTGGTTATACGCCATCTCCCGACGCAATATGCAGATTGGAATGTCCTTTAATAAAGTCATTCCGCGTGTCAGAACGAGAAGTGACCCCTCTGGAGCAAGTCTGGTGCCGTTATTTGCGGCGATGGTGGATATGTGATCTTCAGTGTCGTCAAGAAAAAGCTGCTTCATATCCTTGGCCGATACCCATGGAATTGAACCATTCCAGAATTCAGGGTTTGCCTTCGAAGGTGTAGACCCAGATTGAATAAGGACAACTTCTTCCAGCTTACTCGTTTCCCACTCTACACTCCCCTGAAACTCGGGGAGGCGCAGGCGAGGGACGGCTTCACCTTCGGCCGGGAATAGATGCCGCATCAGTCCTTCTTTGTGATCTCTGGTCGCAGCTAGTTTGTCTGTTTCTGCAGCGATAAGCTCGTCAAGCGAGGACAGGAAATCAGCAATCTTTTGCTGCTCCGCCTCACTGGGAGGCAGCAAAGGATTCCAAGTTTTGAGGACGCTCAGGTAAAGTCTTGTCCTGGTCCCGCCTTTCTTCTGCGATAGAGCGAAACGCTTGAAGTCCCAACTGTTGTTTAGAAGATTCAGCAAAAAATGCGGATGCATATCTGACGTTGCAAAAACGGGATATTCCTTACTGACGGCGATCGATCCTCCAGTTTGATTCTGATTGAATTTGAATATGCCATCATCGCTCATGTGACGGTAAGTAATATAACCGTCCGGAACTACGCTATACTCGCCAGAGTTCTGCAGATTAGATCCATCGAAATACTCTCCCTGGGGCGTAAGGCCTGATCGGGACGAGCTGTAGACAGGGATATCGGAGGTGGCTGACACGCGACCCGTGTGCTCCAGCAAATGAGGCGCCAAAGGTCTACGCGCCCAAGCCCCGGTGTTCCGAAATTCCGGAAACCGCAGCTTCGGCACAAGCTCGTGCTTTTGGTTCGCTTCACTTGTCACGCCGCCCGTACCCTCACTGCTCATATGCACTCAGTCCCGAAATCTCGCGCCCCTCGGCAAGCCTGTGCAGCAGTGGCGAGAGCTGCTCCATCACCGCGAGCCCTTTATGCGTCCGAGCTTTCCAGCCGAGGCCGAGCGGCGCCATTAGATCGTTCAATTTCTCGCCGTCGAAAATGTGCCGGCGAAGGATCTCATCGACAAAGCGCTGCAGCGCATCCGTCTCCAGTCCGTGGGCGGCGGCTATTGCGGTAAGTTCGGTCGCCTTCTTTCCAGCCTTGAACCGTTCGTAGCCGGCCTTGATTTCCCGTTCGTCGAGCGCCTTGTCCGCCTGCAAGCTGCGGATGTAGTTGGCGATATCCTCGCGCTCGTCGATGAACTTGGCATCGGCCTGGATCAGGCCGATCAGTTGTTCGCGGCTCATCGTCCGCTTGCCGGCCGGCGCCTGCGTGTACTTGGCGATCAGGCCCATGATATAGTCATAGTCGACCACCGCGGAGGCGAAGAGGATAAATTCGAAATCGAGCGCCTGTAGCTCGGATTCCGCTTCTCCGCCGTGCCTCTGTTGCTCGGCGCGAAGTCGCTGCGCGGTCTCCAGATATGCGCTACGAAAACCCTGCAGCACTTCGGGCGGAACGGTCTTGGCGATCTCCGCTTTCTGCTCCCCCTCCAGATCGGTGTATTGATCGAGCTGGGTCTTAAGCCTTTGTACGTTCTTGAACAGTTCGATGAACTGCCCGCGCGCAGCATCGCCTTTCAGGTTAGGCACCTCGTCTGGCCTAGCAGCCAGTCCCTGTGAGGCCATAAAATCATCTAGCCGCTTGACCGCGCCTTGGAGGCTTTGGATCACCTTGGGCGCAGGGTCGACCAGCCAAATGGTGGCGGGCCTTTCAAGGCTCTCGCCCGAAAATAGCGCAATCGCGTCCTCGACGTTACTCTGCTGCTGCCGGAAATCGAGGATGTTGCCATATGGCTTGGCATCATTGAGTACACGGTTGGTGCGCGAAAATGCCTGAATTAACCCGTGGTGTTTCAAATTCTTATCGACGTATAGCGTGTTAAGGAACTTCGAATCGAAGCCGGTCAGCAGCATATCAACGACGATGACGATATCGATCTTCTGTGAATGGCGCAGATCTGCGTTGGACCATTGCTGATCCTTAATACGCTTCTGCACATCCTGATAATAAAGATCGAATTCGCCGATCCGATGGTTTGTGCCATATCGAGCATTATAATCATCGATGATCGCCTTCAGCGCCCTTTTCTTGGCGTCAGGGTCGATCTGGTTGTCTAGCAATTCCTGGGGCAAATCCTCCTGCAATTGACGAACGTCCTGACTCCCTTCCGCGGGCGGAGAAAAAACGCAGGCGATGTTCAACGGCTGGAATTCAGAATCAGCGGCTAGGCGCGCTGTCTGTATCTCTTTGAACCTTTCAAAATACTCGATGGCCTCGTTAATCGAACTGGTGGCGAGGATCGCGTTGAACCGACGGTCGGCGGTGGCGGCATCATGCTTGTTGAGGATGGTCTCGATGACCTTTTCCTTCTTTAGCCCTTCGCCTGGTTTAGGCAGTCGTTCGCCTTCCGCCTTGTAATAGTCGATGTGGAAGCGGAGGACATTGCGGTCCTCGATCGCGTGTGTGATCGTGTATTCGTGCAGACTGCGGTCAAACAAGGTCTCGGTGGTCCGCAGACTTGCCTGCTCCCCCTCGAACTGTTCATAACGCGCGTTCTTCTCGAAGATCGGCGTGCCGGTGAATCCGAACAATTGCGCGTTTGGAAAGAATTCTTTGATCGCCCTATGGTTTTCTCCAAACTGCGAGCGGTGACATTCATCGAAAATGAAGGCGATACGCTTGTTCGCCAGCGGTGCAAGCCTCTCCTTGTAGTTTCGCTTGTTGGCGCCATCGAGCGCGATGCCCAATTTCTGTATGGTGGTGACGATCACCTTGTCGGCATAATCGTCAGACAACAGACGCCGGACTAGCGTTTCGGTGTTTGTGTTCTCCTCGACGCAGCCTTGTTGGAAGCGGTTGAATTCCTCGCGCGTCTGGCGATCGAGGTCCTTGCGATCGACAACAAACAGGCATTTCTCGATGTCGGGGTTGTCCTTGAGAAGCGTCGATGCCTTGAACGACGTCAGCGTCTTTCCGGACCCGGTCGTGTGCCAGACATAGCCGTTGCCAATGTTCTGCTGGATGCAGTCGACAATCGCCTTCACCGCATAGATTTGATAGGGTCGCATAATCAGCAGCTTCTGTTCGCTGGCGACGCTGACCATGTAGCGGCTGATCATCTGCCCTAGAGTACACTTTGCCAGAAATTTTTCTGCAAAGCGATCGAGGTGAACGATCTTTTTATTGTCTTCGCTGGCAAACTGATAAATCGGCAAAAATCTTTCATCGGCGTTGAAGCTAAAATGCTTCACATTATTATTGGCAAAATACCATGTATCATTCCAGTTGCTGACGATGAATATTTGGACGAAGCACAGTAGTGTTCTGCTGTAAGCGTTGCCTCGCGCATTCTTGTATTCAACGATCTGCTGCATCGCCCGGCGTGGGCTGACAGCGTGCGCTTTCAGCTCGATCTGGACGACCGGGACGCCGTTAATAAGTAGAATGACGTCGTAGCGATGGTGGCTATTATCGGTATTGATCCGCAGCTGGTGGATCACTTCGAAGCTATTTTTGCACCAATCGCGGATGTTGACGAGCGTGTAGTTGAGCGGAGTGCCGTCGTCGCGCTCTAGCGTATCGCGATCACGCAAGGCTTTCGCTGCGGCGAAGACGTCCGATGTGATTATCTTCTCCAGCAGGCGCTGGAATTCGGTGTCCGACAATGAGACTCGATTAAGCTCCTCGAACTTCAAGCGGAAGTTGTGCTCGAGTGCGAACCGGTCCTGAATGTCAGGCCGATACTCATATTTCAGCTCTTGGAGTTTTGAAACTAGATCGCGCTCGATCCGAGCCTCAGCACGCACCATGGCTCACCACCTGTGCAAGCCAGAAGCGAGGGTTCTCCAGATTACCAATATGAGTGTGCCCCTTCACGATTCTCGTTCCTGCGCTGAAAAAAAGGTAACTGGCCCGCCAGCTCGAACCCATTCATCGACCTCAGAGATTTGAAATTTCCACAGCCTTCCAACCCGATGAGCAGGCAGATTTCGTTGCTCTCGCCAGCGGTATACCGTGTCCTTCACGACGCCAAGGTGGTGCGCGACCTGCTCAGCGGTTACCCACGGCTCTGGATTCACACTCCACCCTATCTGCTGTAATCGGTTTAAATAGGCCATCGTTGTCTAGAGTCGATAACAAGCGCCGTCCATGCCCACTTGATGCGAGGTACGTCCTTCCTGCTCGTTCTCGCTGAGGTTGCTAGCTCGCCCGACGGAGAACGGCAGGGTAAGGTCATCAATGCGCCAGCCGATGATCACTTCAGGAGCCCATCGCAGTCGCTACTTCTTTTCCGATTGCGCATTGCGACGTTCTTGAGCGCCGGCTTGATCCCAGCGTTCCGGATCAGCCGTCATCATCATCCGCTGACCGGCCTGCCACATGTCAGTTCCTAGCATCCGAGCAGCGATCCGCTCGGGCACAGCCCAACTGACGGGCAGCGATCGCGCGATAGCGCCGGGCACGATCGCAAAGGTCACCATGCCAGCGACGGCAAAGGCGACGCGATTGTGCAGCAATTCGCGGTTCTGCTCTGCAGCCGATCGCGCGCCCGCAAGCGCCGCGCTGAGATTACCGGCGGCCCCGTTCATGTTGGCGGCCGCACGCCGCAACATCTCATGGTCTCGCTCCCGACTTGCGATCGCGGCGGCCGCTATTTCCCGCGCCATGGCTTCGGGAGTGAGCTTCAGCGCCGGCCGCTCCGATAGCCGCTCCATCGAGGCGCAAACATCCTCCAGCCGCTTGGCGATCGCCTCAAGGCTGGGCGCATAATCAGGCTGCGATGTTCGCTCGTCGGTCAGCCTTTCGACGGCGCGACGCAGTAGGCTGATCTCCGCACGCAGCTCGCCAAACGCATGGGCTGCGAGACTGGTATCGACTTCGCGGGTGCTTTCCTGATCCATTCGCGCAGGTCTATCGCTCAAGCCCGCGGCTACGCGAGAGGCCGAGCCATTCCTGCACGTTGTGGGATATCGAATTACCTCCGCTGGCCCGGATCCCCAGTTCCGGCAGGCGCTTTCTGACCAGCGACTCGGCCTGGGCATCGCGTTCGAGGCTCTTGCCCCAGGCACTCATCTGCTGGCCGATCGCCCGGGCGCCCGCTTCATCACCGGCGTGCCGGAACGTGCGATGCGCCTTGGCCAGCTTCTGCCAGTCCTCGACGAACCGATCTGCGCGCTTCTCCGGACTGGCGCGCAACTCCGCCTCCAGCGTCATCGCGCGAAGCGCAGCGTTGGTGCGCCCCTGCGAGGCTTCGCTGATCAGGCCGGGATCGCGCGCAAAGGCGGCGCGCAGATCCCGCGACGCTTCCGGCCGCGCAGTGTCCAAGGCCTCGCGCGCCTTGTCATAGGCGATCCGTTGGTGCGGCAATTCGGCATAGCCATCGTTGCGCATCCGCAGAACGTCGGCGGCCGCCCGGGCGAAGCGCTGCACCGCGGTTTCCAGACTGATCGGTTGGACAGCACGGACCGGCTGGGGTGCCGCAATCCGCACGCCATCGAACATGCCGCGCGGCGGCGGTGGCGACATGGGCCGCAGGTCCAGGCCGGCGAACGGATCACGCACCGGTGCGGGCTTCGACTTCGCCACCACCGGCTCCGGCAACCGGATCTGCCGACGATCGGCGAAGTCGCGCGTGTAATCCGAGGCCATGTCCTTGGCACGGTCGCGCGACAATGCGCGGACCAGCTTCAAGGGCTCGGCAAAATCGTCACGACCATAATGCAGGTCCACGGTGTCGCGATGCCGCGACAACGCGACATAGGCGGCATGCCGATCGAGGCCCGGCGTTGCGAGCACATGGGCATGATCGACCGTCACGCCCTGCGCCTTGTGTATCGTGGCGGCGTAGCCGTGATCGACATGCGCATAGTCCTTGAGGTCGAACGCGACCAGGCGACCATCGTCGAGCGTCACTGCCATGCGCGCGGCGGTCACGCTCTGGACGATGCCAAGCGAGCCGTTCTTCACGCCCATGCTGCGCTCGTTCTTGAGGAACATGATCCGGTCGCCCGCAGCGAAGGTCCGCAGCCCGCGCTCGGCGCGCAGCGCGACATCCTCGCCAAGCTGCCCGGCGATACGCAGCCGTTCGCGCGCTGCCTGGTTGAGTGCCTGCACTTCGTCATTGGTGTGGGTGAGGATGATGCGGGTCGCAGTTGGCATCGCCTGACGATCACGATCCCAGCGATCGATCAGATCGGCGCGCGCCTGCTCGCGCGTGTCGGCGGCATGGACGTGATCATGTTCAGTATAGGCCTGCAGCGCCTTGCCGGTACGACCGGTGGCAAGCTGCCGGGTGGCGTCACGCTGCCAGTCCTCGCGCTGGCGGCGAATGTCGGTGATCTCGACGCTGCCATGCCGCTCGGCAATCGAGCGAAAGGCAGCGCCCGCCTCGATCGCCTGGAGCTGTTCGGGATCGCCGACCAGCACGACCTTGGCGCCGCGCTTCTCGGCTTCGGCAATCACGCGCTCCATCTGCCGCGAACCGATCATGCCGGCTTCGTCGATCACCAGCACATAATCGCGGGTGAGCAACTCACGACCCTGCCCCCATTGATGCTCGATGCTGGCGATGGTGCGCGACGCGATGCCCGAACCGCTTTCCAGATTCTCCGCGGCGATGCCGGATAGCGCCAAGCCCTGCACCTGATAGCCGGCACGCTCCCACGCTTCTCGCGCAACGCCGAGCATCGCGGATTTACCGGTGCCGGCATAGCCGACAACGACACTGATACCCTTGGCGTCGGTGACATGCTCGAATGCGGATTGCTGTTCGGCGGACAGTACCAGACCGCGCTTCGCGGCGGCGGCGAGCGCATGGTCGCGATACTGCTCGGCGACATTGTGCCGCCGGCTTGCCTCTAGCCGAACCGTAGCGCGCTCCAGCCGCTGCTCGGTCTGGATCATTTCCCGGCTGGTGAAGCGGTCCTCGTCGCGACCGTCCTTGCCGAGTACGACCAGATCGGGTGAGCCGCGCACGGCTGCCATCACATGATCGAACTGCTCCTTCCCCTCGCTATGCCGATGGGCAAACATGGCGAGGTCGCGCGTGGTGAAGGTCGCTTGGTTGTGCGTGATAGCATCGAGCGCGATACGCGGATCGGCGATGATCTTGGCGCCGTTCGAGCGCGTAATCTCGCGATGCTCGTCGACCCGCTCAAGCTCAAGCCCTTGCGCCGCCATGCGCGACGCAGCCGGGCCGATCTTGTTCTGCGGCTCCAGGTCGATCCCTTGCGCCTCGAGCGACCGATGATCGACACGCGCGTCGATATCGAGTTCGGCAAGCCGCGTGTTGACGTGCTCGGCCCAGCGCTCGCGCCATTTTTCCAGAAGGTCGGTGCGGTTCCAGTTGCGGTTCTTCTTGCCGAACCCGTCCTCATCGACATCGCGCAGAGCGAGCATGACATGGGCATGCGGCCTAGCCTCGCCATCGGCACCGACATCCCAATGGACATTGAGATCGGCGACCATGCCTGACTCGACAAACTCGTGCCGGACGAAGTCGCGCGCGAGCGCAATCCCCCTTTCTGGGGATAGCTCGCGCGGAATCGCGAACTCGATCTCCCGCGCAAGCTGTGCGTCCTTGCGCAGCTCGGTGGCTTCGACCTCATTCCACAGGGTTTCGCGGTCGCCGAGGCGCTCGGGTGCGCCGTCCGGCAGCATCACTTCGGAATGGACGACGCCGGCCTTGTTCGAAAAATCGTGATGGCGATCGAGCCGCTGGTCATAGAGCCGCGAGGCGGAGCGATAGGCGGCAGCTGCCAACGCCGAGGATCCGTTGGCGCGGGAGATGACCTTTGCGGAGAAATGGTAGATCGCCATGGCGACCATACCAACTACACCTAACAAGCGACGTCGGCACGACGTATAAGCGCGCCCTCGAAAGAATTCATCTTTCTCGGGATTGCGTAATCCCATGAAGTTTCAGGGCGTTGTCGCTGATCGATAACAGCGATAACTGGTCGATCCTCATCACGCAAATGAGGATCGAGCGATGCGCAAACCCCGTGATTATGATGCTGAGCTGAAGGCACTGAACGACAAGGCTAGGCAACTGCGCGAGCAGAAACTGCGCCAGCTCGGAGAGTTTGTCGTCGCGATCGGAGCTGATGCGCTGCCAGCCGAGCAACTGGCCGGCGCCCTGCTGAGCGCGATCGACACCAAGGATGCGGCTATCAAGGAGGGCTGGCGCAAACGCGGAGCTGCCTTCTTTCAGGCAGGGTCGCGCGGCGCTCGATGCGCTGCGAAGTACGCCCCTCGCGCTGCGCCGGGCGCGGGCAGCTCTCCACCGGTTGCAAGCGAAGATCTCGCGTGATGACAAGCGAGCTTGGGTCGTGAAGCGCCGCGAACGCACGCGCCAATTGATCGAGCTTGGCGGACTGGTCGCAAAGGCGGGCCTGGTCGAACTGACCGACGATAATCGAGCGGTGATCTTTGGATTGCTGATAAGCGCTGCGGCAACTTTGCGTAGCGACGAGCGTGACCAGGCAATCCTGCTTTGGCGACGTCGAGGTAAGCGGGCTTTCGAGCTAACAGTCGATGATTAATCAGTGCTTGGTTGCTTCCATGACCAATGTCCGACAGGAGCATGGCCGGCTGTCGAGATATCGACTTGCGATGTCGCCCGATGCCGATCGAGAAAGGGCCGCGAATGTCGGACGAAAACTCCCTGAATGCAGTTGAACTCGCAACCGAGCTGACCATTGCCTGGCTCGGCAATCAGAACAACCGCGTGAACGCCGAAGAAGTGCCGGCATTTCTGCGCACGATGCACTCGACGATTACCGAGCTGGCCGCCAGCACTGCTCCGGCAAAGACGTCAGTCGAGGAAGCGGCCATCGAACCTGAGTTCACGCCCGCAGTGTCCGTGCGCAAGTCGCTCGGGTCGAAGGATCACATCATTTCGATGATTGATGGCAAGCCTTACAAGACGCTGCGCCGCCATCTCTCGACCCATGGCCTCACGCCGGATGAGTATCGCGAGCGCTATAATCTCAAGCCGGATTATCCGATGGTCGCCCCGAACTATTCGGAAGCACGCCGCGAGATGGCGCACAAGATTGGCCTGGGTGCGAAAGGCCGAGCGGCACGTGGTGGCATCTCTGCTACGACGCCACCGGCGAAGCCGAAGCGCGCGCCGCGTGCCGCAAAGCCTACCTGAGATATGCGAGCGCCGCGCGGACAACCGCGCGGCGCGAGCCGCCTATGTTTGGTCGGCCTCGGCTTTCAATTCGGCCAAGCGCTCCTCGCAAAGCACATCGACTATGTCGCGGAGCCGGGCGATGGAGACGGCGAGCGCCTCCAAATCATCAGCGGTGATCACGTAGCTCGCGGAATAGCGCGCCTCCACATACGCACGCTTCAGCCGCTCGAAACGCGCACGATCTTGCTTCGTCTCGCGAGGCCAGGCCTCAATCAGGCGAGGCTCCTTGTCCTCGGTCAGCGAGCGCAGGAATTTGATGTTGTGTGAGCGCGGGAAGTAGAGCGTCCGCACCAGCAGAAAGCTGATGTAGTAGCGCTCGGTGGCTTGATGAAGCTCGAACGCCGCCTCATTGTTCCACCCCTTTTCGGTGTGGCTGATTCCGGTAGCGAGATATCGACCTGCGCTTTCAAACCAATGGTCGAAATACTCCTGTGCCATTCGGTAAGCGTCGGATGCGCTAAGCGGCATCGGCGTGGCGAGGGAATGACAGGGAAGCTCGTAGATCGCGACGCCATCGCGGGCGATGTCGGTCCAGAAATACTCGCCCCGCTTAAGCGCGGTGTTCACCTCATTCAGCGAATGCACGATGATATTGACCGGACGGGCAATGCCGGGATCGCGGGCGATCCGGTCCTCGGCGATGTACCAGTAATCGGCGATGTCGGTCAGGTCCTCATGGCTGACCACGATCAGCAGATCGAAATCGGACTGGTAGCCATTCTCCGGCTCATCGACCCAATCGTCACGCGCGTAGCTGCCGAACAGGATGATCTTATAGACCTTGCCGCCGCGCCGGTTCGGTTGGCTCGCCCGCGCGGTCCCCTTGTCGAACTCCTCGAGCAGGATGTCGCGCACGCGCGTCAGCTCGTGCTGCTGTTTCTCCGGCAGATGGTCCAGCTCGGTCTTCATGGGAAGCACTCCTAACCGGGGTTGCGGGAAGCGCAAACTCGCCGGGCGTTAGCCCGGCGAGCGAGAGGTTCAGCGGCGTGGCCACCAGCGCCTTGTTAGTCGGCTCATCCGGCGGTCGATGCTGGCGAGCGCCTTGGCCAAATGCCGCTCGACCTCGCGAACCGGAAGCCCGGTGCGCTCGGCGATCTCGGCATAGCTCATGTCGTCGAGCCGGGCGGCGAGGAAGATCTCGCGGCGCAGCCGGGGCAGCTTGCGAACCGCCCGTTCGATCCGCCGCAAAGTCATGGGATCGGGATCATCGGTCATGATGTCCTCCGATGTTGGGGGAAGTCCGGCGGCGCGAGGGCCGCCGGACACCGGATCAGGCGGCTTCCCGCAGCGGCTGCGGCTCGGGGGTGATGGCGAAGCCCGCCATCTTCTCGGCCCGGGCGACGGTCGGCACGCCACCGCGCGCAGTGTAGGCGGCAGGCGGGAATGCCATCCATTTCGGCACCCAGCCTTCGACCTTGGTCCGCCCGTTCTCGCCGGTCAGGCAGTCGCGCACGATCCCGCGCTTCACCTTGCCGGTGGCACCTTCGTTGGCGCTCGCGGCGGCAGCGCCCGCGACATCGGCCAGCACGCAACCGATCACCTCGCGGTCGCGGATCAGGTCGAGCAGCGCATCGTCGGCCTGCCAGACCTTGGCCATGTCGGTGCCGAGCAGCGGTCCCAGCACTTCGATCAGCGCGCTCCCGGCTTCCAGCGTCTCGCCCATGACGATCGCCACCACGTCGAGCAGCGCAGGATCGGGAAGCTGCAGCAACCGGACGAACAGTCCGGCAATGCCGTGCTCACCGTCATAGCCGCGCGTGACGATAGGCGTCTCCGGATCGAAGCCGAGCAGCACCAGCACCGCCCGCCGCTTCTCGTCGAACCGCGCTTCGGACGAACAACCTTCGACGCTCTCGGCGATGGCATCGCTCGACGCCCGCTGGTCCTCGATCCGGACATTCCAGAGCGGAGACCCGACAATGGCATGCGCCACCATCAGCCGCAGTGCGACCGAAGGCTGGCCGATCAGGTCGGTACGCACAGCGGCATGCCGGTGCAGATCGACATAGTTCTGGATCGGCGCGCTGACTTCGGGCCGTACCGGCTTCTCGTCCTGGCTGGCCTCGCCGCGTTCGCGCCGCCGTGCCTCCTTGGTCGAAATATAGCCCTCATGGACTGTCACCTCGCCGCGCGCGCTGACCGCGAGGAACACCTTGCCGCCCTTGCGCTTTGGGCAGCGCTCATGCTCCCAGCTATGGAAAGTCTCGCCGGTCGGGAGGATCACCACCTCGGGCCAACCCGCCTCGCGATAGCCTTCTGCCTTGGCCTCGATGGCAGGTGTCTGCGCAGACCAGAAGCTGACGGTGTCGGCGAAGAAGCGCTCCTCGCCGAACAGGTCGGACACCACCTCGCCCGGATAGTCGGCCAGATCGAACAGCGCCGCGCCCACCGGCACCGATGTGCCGCCAAATAGCCATGCCTTGAGCTGATGCCCGGTCGGGCAATGCGTGTCAGGGTCGTCGAACAGACCCAGCCAGTCGCGTTGCCGCACCTTGGACGCGAGGGTCAGGTGGCGCACCGTCGCCGCGTCGATATCACCCTTGCGGTAAAGCGCCCGGATGCGCGGCAGCAGATTGCCCAGCGCCAAGGTCCGCTTCACCTGCAGCTCGGTAAGCCCGAAGGTGAGCGCGATATCTTCCGGCGACCGCCCCTCGCGGACCAGCCGCGTGAAGCTCTCCCATAGCGTCACCTCGTCGGGGTCCAGCCGGGCGACATTCTCGATCAGCGAGGCTTCCAGCGCCGCCGCATCGTCCCCCGTCGCCATGATCGCACAGGGCAGCGGCTCGGCTTCGCCGCTCTCCTCGGCCACGGTCAGCGCCGCATGGTAGCGCCGCTTGCCCGCCACGATCTCGAAGCGCTCCGCTTCCCCGGTCGGCCGCACGATCAGCGGCACCAGCACGCCCCGCGCCCGGATCGACGGCAGGATGTGCGACAGGTCGGCCTTGCCCTTGGCCCGCATGTTCACAGCAGAGATGCAGAGCTTGGCGGTATCGATATGCTTGAGTTCCATCTGTCCTACTCCTCTTCAAATCACCGCACCGGCCCCGGAAAAGGGGGGTGGGCGGCAAGGAGCAGACCGGCAGTCCCGCTTGAGCGGCGGGCAGCACCCGCAGGGGCGCAACGAAGTGTAGGACCCGGCGCAGCCGGGTTGCGGCACGCCGCGACGGGACTAGAGGGAGCGACGCCCACCCCCCTTGGCCGCGGCCGGCAGGCAAACGCCGCCGCGCTCGCGCGGCGTCCGCAGATCTCAGCGCGCAGCGCTCCGGCGCCGAAGGCGCCCATCAAAGCAGCACTCTCGAATCCGGTCGGCCGTCGCGGCGGCGTGCGCGCGCGACTGTGCGCCAGCCGCCGCCGTGCCTTCCGGCCGGATCGAGCGCGCCACGCGGAAACCGGAAACACTGCGAGCCCTGGCGCCGCCGCAGGCGCGCGCCAGTGTACGCTCACTTGGTCCCCGCGTTCCGCTTCCTCCGGCCTTGGCCGTTGACTTGCGGCAGGAATCGCAACCCGAACGGGCCGAGACGGCGCAGCACGACTCGGGGCCGCGATGCGCGGCCTAGAGCGCGGCCACGCGCAGCGTGGGACGCCCTGACACCCGCCCGCAGAAGCCAGAAAAATAAATTTCTACGCTGCTCTACGCGTAGCTACGCGGGACGACGCAGACCGCTTGGTCACCCCTTGCACAGTCAAGAATCCGTGCCCAGCCTTTCCTGCGGGGCACCACTCAGACGCATTAGATGCAAGGTGAAACCAATGCAGACCGACACTCCAGACCGCATCCTCCGGATCAAGGCCGTCCTCCAGCGCACCGGCCTCAGCCGCTCAACCATGTACCGCAAGATGCAGAACGGTACCTTCCCCAAGAACGTCCAGATCAGCACCCGCTGCGCCGGCTGGCGTGAATCCGCAATCAATGCCTGGCTACGCAATCCGATGTTCTATTCCGTCGAAGCGGGTCAATAAGCCGAGCGGAATGGGTCCGCACGTGTCCCAGATCGATTTTGCGTTTTTGCCGGTGTCGGTCTGTCCATCGAACCAGGTGAGGTTCATGGGCTGATGGGCGAGAATGGCGCAGGCAACAGCACCTTGGGCCGCTTCTTGGCGGGAATCTCGCTCCGAATGCTGGTGTTGTCTCGCTGGGTGGCCGGCCCATCCAATTCGCGGAAGCGCGGCCCGTTGCTCGAACGATGTTTGGCGACGGCTCCGGTGGACGCCCTTGGCGATCGGCCTTTGAAATGTTCCTTTTTTGTTCTATCTTTGGCACATGGATCGATTCGCGCCTGACAGCGCGGCGCTATGCGCCGCCATTCTCGATGCGCCCGTCTGGGCGTTGATTGGCCTTGCAGTGCGCGACCCGCGGCTGCGCCAGCGCGCGGCTCAGGAGATCGCGAAGACGGTGCTCGATCGGATCGATAGTCCCTTGTCCGTGGAGCATCCGGACCAGCTTCACCTCGCCCTGTGACAGTCACGCAAGTCGCTGCCTGGACCGGCTGGCCGCTCTTCGGGTTGGCGATGATCATGCTCGCGAACCGCACCGACATGGTGCGTATTCGGCGGGTTCGAACGCAAAGGGCCCTGGCACCGATCGTGGCGGCGCTGGATCGCCCTATCAAGCTGATCGGCGTTGCCCTTGTCTGTGCGGTAGTCGCGGCGTGCGTGGATCTGGTCTTCGACCAGGGGCACCTGCTCTGGCGCTTCTTCACGCCAAGGCATGGTGAGGGTCCGGAGTGGAAGGACCTGTTCCAGGCGCTGCTCCTCATCCTGGGCCTGCCCGTCGGTTTGATGCTCTGGCACTGGCGCGATCTTAGCGTGCGCCAGCAAGTTGAGAATGCGCGCAAGGACACGACCCTCAAGGAGTTCAGCGAGCTCCAGCTTCGCGCGGCCGGCGCGATCGACGAGAAGCTGCCCTTCGGTGCACGCGTCGCTCTCCAGGTCGCGGCACTCCACCAGCTGAGGCCATATTTGCGGGGTGAATACGGGCCGAGTTTCCGGCTGGCGGCTTTCGAGCTCGTGCTGTCGGTTCTGGACGGCAGGGTTCGCGATCCTTCTGCCGATGTCGAGCAGCTCGCACAGGAAGAAGAGGCGCTCGGGCTTGCCCAGTTCTCGGTCGTACCGCGGCGAGTCCACCAGGCCGTCCGCGACATCGTCTACGAGGAATGGAGCCACGTCTTCACCCACGGCTCGGTCCTGACCCGTCGTTCCCTGCAGGGTATCAGGTTTCCGGACTTCGCAGAGCTCGAGCGGATCGACTTCGTCGAATGCGACCTTTCCAGTGCGTCCTTCGCGGAAGTCGACCTGAACAGCTGCTATTTCACCAACTGCACGCTCGACGGTGTCGAGTTCCGCGCAGCGGCCCTGGACAGCTGCACCTTCGACAAATGCGGGATGATCGAGGCAAACTTCTTCGATGCGCGGCTGACCTATTCGAGAATGACGAATTGCGACCTCGGCGACAGCGACTGGCGTCACGCGGTCCTGCGCGACACCCAGTTGGACCGCGACGATCTCAGGGGCGCCAACATGACCGAGGTGCTGTTCCAGGATTCCGTGGTTTACCGCTGCGAGCTGGAAAGGACGGACCTCCGGGAAGCGCAAGTCGCCGCCTCAGCGTTTGGCGCGGTCGATTGGAGTCTTCCCCTGCTCGACGGTTTCGCCTTCGATGACGCGACAGCCCTGGACGGGCAGCCCTTGCCCGACGAACCGCCCTATCCCTCGATCGGTGAGCAACTGCGGGGTCGCTGGGCCACGATGCCCGATAAAGACTGCGACGACATGCGGGGCCAGCTATACGCGAGGTCCGCATCTCGGTCGGCGCCCGATATGTCCCGCCTGAACGAGCCGATATCGCGCAGCGTGATTCCGTTTTGATCGGATGCAGGGCGTTTCCATCGCCATGGCCGGACGGTCTGCTCGCGGATCCAATCGGAGCCCTCTGTTTGGTTGGTCTACGCATGAGGCGACGCTAGGCTTCGTCCCTACGCAGATTGATCGGAGAGTTGGATGATCGTCGATCACGCCTTGCTGCAGCGGATTTGGGCGACGTTGAATGCCCCTTTTCGGCTGGGCACGCCGCATATCGGTCGCAAGCTGCTGCGGCAGATTGCTGATGATGGCTGGATGAGCAGTGATCTGCTGGAAGACCTGGCCTATGCCTTCGATCCTCGCATCCAGGGCTTTGATGGGTTCGACCTCGAAGCCTTGTCCAAGGCGCTCGGCTATCATTGGCAAGGCTTTTATCGGCGCCCACGCCTGCGCACGAAGAATGTCTGGGGGCCGCACGGGCTGCGCGGCGCGGAGGTTGCGGCCTTCCTGCTTCAGCTGGAAAGCCTCGGCTTTGCGTTCGACGCGACTGAATTGATCGATGCGCTGCGCCCTGGGCTGACACGGCAGAAGCACCTGACCGCCTCGGAGCTCGCTGTGTTCTGGGCGGCCAGGACGCGAGGCAAGTCCAGTATCGTGCTCGAGGTCGATGGCCGGACCCTGGGTTTTGGCGGGATAAAGAGAGGCAAGCTCGCCAACGGCTATCGTTACGAAGTCTGGTTGGCCGAGGATGGCTCGATAAGCACGCTCGGCGTCAAGTCGCCGAGGTATCGCGAGCCTCGCGAGATCGTGGAGACGGTTTGCCCGCAATGTGGCGATACCTGGCTTCGCGGAGACCCGGATTCCAGCGCCATGCACCGCGACGAGCACAAGCTGCGCATGCTCGCCCTCGATCCCCAGCCGAACGCGCTGCTTCTCGAAGCGCGCCTGCTCGAGGACCAGCCGGATCTCGTCGATGCGGTGTCGCCGGTCTGGAAGCATGTGGAGATGTATCGGCGTGCCTGGGCGTTCAAGCGTGAGATGGGGTTCGATCGGCCGCAATGGGAGCGACCGGAGGATCCCAAGGCCTCGGACGCTCAGGGTGTCCTGTTGAGCGATGACGTCGGGCGCATCCTGGGCGCGGTCGGGTTTCGCTGGCGCCAGGTTGAGGATCGCTCGGAACCTGGCATATGGTGCCTCGACTGGGTCTGGATTTGCCCGGCAGCGCGTCAGAGCGGCATCTTGTCGGCTCGGTGGCCGATGCTTCGAGAACGCTTTGGCGATTTTTATGTCGAGGGGCCGGTGTCGGACGCGATGCAGGCCTTTCTGCGCCGCCGCGGCGAAGCCTTCCTGATGGAATGGCCATCGCGCAGATAATCTCACACTCGCTGCTGTCTTACGGGATGCCGATCGCACCTTCAAACAGCATGGCGCAAAGCTGATCGTATTCGCGCCATGCAGCCCCGTCCGCTGCATCGGCGTGTGGCGGCTCATCGAGCTCGGTGAGGAGGTCGGCCAGTTTAACCCTTACGTCGAGCCTCTGCTCTTGGTTGCCGGCCGCTTCGATGAACCGGACCTTCTGGCCTTTAAAGGAGGCAAGTACCCCCGTCAGGCCGGTGTCGTCGGTGAGGAAAGCCATACGCATATATCCGTGACGCCCATTGCGAGCGCCTTGTTCGATCTGCAATTTCAAAGGTAGAAATCGCGAAATGACCATGACGTCGGCAAGCGCATTCTCGGCGCGAAAGTCACGCGGGTCCTCCTTGAACTTCAGGACCTTGCGCGCCGCGGTATTGCCGTAGAGGCAGGCGAGCGTGAGCAAAACGGTCGGATGCTGCCTCGCGATTGAAAGCGCATCCGCCTGCGCTAAAATCTTGCGCGCCTCATCCAGGCGATCCACGCGCGACACTGGATTGGCAAGGCCGCGGCCATTAGCCAGTCTTAGGAAGTCGAGGTACGCACCCCTCCCTAGTTCAGGCGGTTGGTACCTCAGCTCTCGCGCATAACCAATAAGGAAGCCATCTTCCTCCTGGACTTTCGCTTGGACGAAGAAGCTGCGCATCGCGGTAACGTCGCGGAGAATCTGTGCTTCCATCTCGCTATCGGACAGGCTGGCCCGTGGGTCGCTCACCTTCTCAATTAGCGCCAGCAAATAGGAGAAGGAATTCTGTGGCCTGTCGAGATGGCGTAGTTGCTCCACCAGAGCGGCTTTGCGCGCGTCGGCGGCTAAGGCCGGTTCGGAAAGCTTTGTCGCGTTCACCACGCAGATATCCAGCATATACAGCGTAGGGATGTCGTCGGACCAAGCTTGCATCGCGGCGGCCTGCTCGGGCGACAAAGATAGCGTCAGCGTGATCTCGTTGCCGCTGACGAATTCAGTTTCGTGCTCGTTTGAAGTCACATTCTCATCCTCGTTGCCCTAGAACGTATTCTCGAGCTTCGGGCCCAAAGCCAGCGCGAAATCTTATATCCATTCCTGACAGTAACCGTCGCTTGCCCCACGCCTGCGAACGGCGGGATAGTCCCAATTGCCTCGTCGCGGTTGCGCGCGTCGAACAATGGCTAACCACCGAATCTCAGATGTTCAGCCTCCACCGAGAATGATAGTTTATTATTTCACCGCCTACGCTTTTCTGTGGTTAGGCGGTTGGCAGTTGTTGCCTCCCCACCGTCCGTTTTCAGGCGCCCAGATCTATCACCCCGACAGCTGAACCTTGAATGGTCTAACAACGGACAGCATCTACTAAGGTGCCCCGTCAATTGTAGAAACTGACTTCCAATTTTCTAGCCAAGATACCGGCCGGGGGCTTTATTTCTTCAAGAGGTGGATGCTTGCTAAAGGGGATCCTGCCATCCGCTTTCCTAACCTTTGCGAGCCAGTCTTCCGATGGTGCTACGCGCGCTATCGCGACAAGGCACCGGGGCTGCTCCCGCGTGTTCTCCGGACGGGCCGTCACGCAACTCGTCGAGATAGTCACTCCACCATTGGTGCATAGCGACTCTCTCATTCCAATAGGCGCCGCGATTATAGGTGCCACGCACCGCATCCTTGTCCGCGTGGGCCAGTGAACGCTCGATCGCATCCGGGCTCCATCTGCCGCTCTCATTCAACAATGTCGAAGCGGTCGTTCGCAGGCCGTGCGCGGTTACTTCCCCAGCCGCATAGCCCATGCGCCGAAACGCCTGATTGACGGTATTCTCGCTGAGCGGCCGACGCGAGGTATGGAATGCCGGAAAGATGAAGCCTTCCGGACCAGTCAGTTCGAATAGCTCCTCAAGCAAGGCCTTCACCTGTCGCGACAGCGGAATGTTGTGCGGTCGCCGCATCTTCATCCTGGCGGCGGGTATCCGCCACACGGCATTCTCGAAGTCGATCTCGGGCCATACCGCTTGCCTGATTTCACCCGGCCTGGCCATCAGATGTGGCGATATCTGCGCTGCGAGCCTAGTGATCCGGTGGCCAGGATAGGCCTCGATCGCCCGCAGCAATTCCCCGAACGCCGTCGGATCGAGAATCGCCGCATGGTGCGTGGTCTTGGGAGTGATCAATGCCCCGCGCAGGACTGGGGTCGGATCGTGCTCGGCCCTGCCGGTCGCCACGCCATAGCGAAATATGCGACCGGCAAAGGATCTGCAGCGCCGCGCGGTCTCGAGCTTACCCTTCGCCTCAAGGCGTTTGAGCGCAGCAAGAACGTCAATCGGCTTCAGATCGGCGATTGGCTGTCCGCAAAGTGGCTGCAACTGCTCCAGCAACCAATCAGCTTTGGAGGTCGTCGAGGTCGCCCGGCCCTCGGCGATCATTTTCTGGATATATTCCCGGGCCACATCGCCGAAGGTATTCGCCGCTTTATAGTGGGCCATGAGCTTCGCGCGCTTGCGTTCGGCGAGCGGGTCCACGCCATCGCGCAGCTTCTGCCGCGCTTCGTCCCGCTTCAGTCTGGCTTCCGCAAGAGTGACCTCCGGATAGCGTCCCAAGGCCAGCCGCTTGTCCTTACCGAGATAGCCGTACTTGAAGCGCCAGAGCTTGGAGCCGCTCGGGTGCACCTCAATATAGAGGCCGCGCTCGTCTGCTTTCTTGTAAATGCGATCCCTCGGCTGGAGGGCACGAATTTCCATGTCTTTCAAAGCCATAACCCAAACTCCCGATTCGATCGGTTCTGTTCGGATGGCGCCCATCTTTCAGTCGAAATGGCCCACCGGGCCATCAATTTTCCCGGGCCATATTAGGCCCGGATGGTGGCCCATATGGCCCCTGGGATCGACTGAAACCTGCTAGGATCGTTTCGGACAGAACCCAGCGAAAATGGCAGATTTCTGCCGTTTTCGTCGAGGTTCTGGGATCCTGTGAGACAGGAAAATGGTGCCCAGAAGAGGACTCGAACCTCCACGCCCTTGCGAGCGCCAGCACCTGAAGCTGGTGCGTCTACCAATTCCGCCATCTGGGCACGGGGTAGGCGAGCGCCTCTACGGGGGTGCCCTTGGGCTGTCAACCGCTCCATTGGGCATTTTGTGCATCCGCATCATTTTTTATCGTCGCCGCACAGGGCCGGGCCAAGGCCAATACCGTAAAGGACGCGCCAAGCCCCACATACTGCCGGTCAGACCACGGCAATGTCAGCCACCAGGGCGATCGGCATGTCGGCACGCGCCCCACCGCACCCTCCCCGGCGTGCCGCACGCGAAATCCCCCCGGCAGCGACAAGCTTGCAGCCCCCTGAAGACTCCCTTATCCCCCAGGACATGCGGTCCAGGCGCGCCTTGCTTCCCTCCCGCGTGCGCGGCACGCATGGGGCGCTTGCGGTCCTGCTCGGCCTGATCGCCGTGTTCAGCATGTCGGTGCTGACCGGCTGGCACGAGATGCACCCCGACGTGCACTTCCCAGAGACCGTCGCCGCGCAGAGCCATGCCGATCATCCCGGCGAGGATTCGGGCAGCAATCTCGATCACCTCGCCGCCCATGCCGGGCTGCACGGCATAGGCCTCCCCGCGAGCACGGTGGTGGCCAGCGCGCCACTGATCGTTTCCGCGCAGTGGCACGTGGCCACGGATCGCTTCGCGCTCCGCCAGCCCGCAACCGCCATCCTGCGACCGCCCAGAGCCTGAGGATCGCGCCGCCCTTTCAGCGGCCCCATTCCTTCAGCCTCCAGGGGAACCAACATGACAGCCCGTTCGGGCAGGCGCACGCTTGTGCTGCCTGCCGCCATCGCCATGGCAATTGCCATGGTGCCCGCCGCTGCGTTCGCGCAGGCGGCGCCCACCTATGCGCAATTGCTCCAGAACGCGGAGAATGCGCCGCAGCTCGCCGAAGCCGCCGCAAACGTCGCGCGCGCACAAGGCCTCGCCGAGCAGGCCCGCACCCGGCCCAATCCCTCGATCAGCCTGCTGACCGAGAATGTCATCGGCACCGCGCCCTATACGGGCCTCGGCCGCGCCGAGACGACGGTGCAGTACAACCACCCGATCGAGCTGGGCGGCAAGCGCAAGGCCCGCATCGCAGCCGGCGAAGCCGGGGTGAGCGCGGCCGAAGCACGGTCGCGCGACACGCGCATCGCCTTCGCCTATGAACTGGCGCGCGCCTATGCCGCGGCCGAGATCGCCGAGCGGCGGGTCGGGCTGGCCGAGGACGAGCTGGAGGAAGCCGGCGCTGTGCTCGACGCCACCCGCCTCCTGGTCGGTGCCGGTCGCGAAGCGAACCTGCGTTCGATCCAGGCGGAATCGGCGGCGCAGGTCGCCAGGGCCGAGCGGGAAGTCGCGCGCGCCAACCGGCTCGCCGCCTATGCGCGGCTCTCCGCGATGGCCGGGGCGGACACGCCCTATGCGAGCCTGCCCGAATCGCTGCTCGACAAGGCGCGCGAGGGCTTCACCTTCGGCACGCTCGATCCGACGAGCAGCCCCGCCTATCGGGCGGCCGAGGCGGAAGTGCATGCAGCCAGCCTGCGCGCCGTCAGCGAACGCAAGCGCGCTCGGCCGGACATCACGGGCACCTTCGGCGTACGCAGGCTCGAGGCGGACCGGGCCGAGGCGCTGGTCGCCGGCGTCTCGCTGCCGCTCAACCTCTTCGATCGGAACAAGGGCAATATCGCCGCGGCCGATGCGGAGGTCCGCGCCGCCGAGGCGCGGCTGGCGCTGCTCCGTAACGACCTGCTCGGCGCCGGACGCGCCGCGAACAGCCAGATCGCCGCCGCCGATGCCCGCCTCGCGGCGGCAGGGGAGGCGCTGGAGACCGCGCAGGAAACCTATCGGCTCGCCCGGATCGCCTATGATTCGGGCAAATCCCCCCTCGTCGAACTGCTGAACGCCCGCCACGGGCTCGGCGAAGCGCGCACCATCGTCGTCGATGCGGAAGCCGCCCGCTTCGACCTCATCGCGCAGCTGGCCCGCCTGCAGGGCCGCACCGTCACCGGAGATACGATCCAATGAACCACGACAACTCGAGCGGCGAACGCGCCAGGCTGTATGCGGGTGCCGCGATCGGCCTCGCCCTCGCGGCAGCCGGTGGCTTCGCCGTCGCCAGGCTGACGGAGCCCGTCACGCCCGCACCGGCCACGAAAGCCGAAGCCGAAGCACCCGCCGACCCCGGCGGCGAGATCGCGATCGATGCGAACGGCATCAAGGCTTCCGGCATCCAGGTCGCTCCGGCGACCGCGGGCACTGCCTCCGCCATCGTCCTGGCCTCCGCCACCGTGGAGGCCAGCCCCGACGCGGAAGCCGTGCTCACGGCCCGCGCCGCGGGCACGGTCACACGCATCTTCAGGCGGATCGGCGATCCCGTTCGTCGGGGCGAGACCATCGCGCTGGTGGAAAGCCGGGACGCGTCCGCAATCGCGGCCGACCGCAGCGCCGCGGCTGCCAGGGTGACGCTCGCCCGGCGGCAGCTCGAACGCGAACGGCTGCTGTTCAAGCAGGGCGTCAGCCCCCGCGCCGACCTGGAGACCGCCGAGGCCAGTCTCGGCGTCGCGGAAGCCGATCTGCGCCGGGCAAGCGCCGCGGGCAGCACCGCGCGGGTGACCAGCGATGGCCGTTCGGTCGCGGTGGTCAGCCCGATCTCGGGCCGTATCACCGCCGCGCCGGCAAGCCTCGGCGCCTTCGTCAACGCCGAGACCGAGCTGTTCCGCCTGGCCGACCCCGCCCGGCTCCAGGTTACCGCGAGCCTGCCGCCGGCCGATGCCGTCCGGGTCCGCGCAGGCGACAAGGTGGAGCTGACCGCCAATGACGGCACCAGGGTCGACGCCACGGTGCGTTCCGCGACCGGCGTGGTCGATCCACGGACCCGCCAGGCGACGATCGTCATCGCGCCGGGCAGCGGATCGAGCCTGATCGTGCCGGGCCAGCTGGTGCAGGCACGCGTCTTCACGCGCATCGAGGGCGCGCCGTCCAGCGCGGTCACCGTGCCGCAGGACGCGGTGCAGACGATCGGCGCGCGGACCGTGGTGTTCGTCCGCACGCCCAGGGGCTTCCGCGCACGGACGGTCCAGGTCGGCACGCGCAGCGCCGGCATGGCGGAGATCGTCTCGGGCCTCGCGGCGGGCATGCCGGTCGCGACGGCCAACGCCTTCCTGCTCAAGGCCGAGCTGGAGAAGAATGCGGGAGGCGAGGAATGATCGCGCGCATCCTCTCGCTGTCCGTCCGCATGCGATGGCTGGTGGCGTTCCTGACGCTACTGGTCGTCGGGCTCGGTACCTGGCAGATCATGAAGCTGCCGATCGACGCGGTTCCCGACGTCACCAACCGGCAGGTGCAGATCAGCAGCTTCGTCCCGTCGCTGGGGCCGATCGATATCGAGAAGCAGGTCACCTATCCCATCGAGACGGGGCTGGCCGGCATTCCCGGCCTGGAGATGACCCGCTCGATCTCGCGCAACGGCTTCAGCCAGGTGACGGCGGTGTTCACCGACGCGACCGATATCTATTTCGCGCGCCAGCAGGTCACCGAACGCCTCTCGCAGCTCGCCGGCGAGCTTCCGCCGGGCGTCCAGCCCAGGCTCTCCCCGCTTGCCACCGGGCTCGGCGAGATCTTCATGTTCTCGGTCGCGTTCCGGCATCCCGATGGGAAGGGCAAGGAGCATGTCGATGGCAAGCCCGGCTGGCAATCGGACGGCAGCTATCTGACGCCGGAGGGCGAACGGCTAGATACCGAACTCGCCAGGGCAGCCTATCTGCGCACCGTGCAGGACTGGATCATCCGCCCGCAGATGCGCGCGGTGCAGGGCGTGGCCGGTGTCGATTCGAACGGCGGCTATGTGAAGCAGTATCTGATCGAGCCCGATCTCAACGCGCTTTCCAGCTACGGCATCTCGTTCACCGAACTCGCCAACGCGATGGAACGGGCCAATCTCTCGGCCGGCTCCAATTATATCCGCCGGGCGGGCGAGAGCTTCCTGATCCGGGCCGACGCGCGCCTCAAGTCGATCGAGGACATCCAGGACGCCGTGGTCGCCACCCGGGCCGGCGCGCCGGTGCGGGTCAAGGATATCGGCCGGGTCGTGATCGGCGGCGCGGTGCGTACCGGCTCGGGCAGCCGCATGGGATCGGAGGCGGTGATCTCCACCGTGCTGATGCTCGTCGGCGAGAACAGCCGCATCGTCGCCAACCGCGTCGACGAGAAGCTGAAGGCGATCAACAAGGCGCTGCCGCCCGACGTGTTCGCCGAGCCGGTCTACAATCGCTCGAAACTGGTCAACGCCACGATCGCGACGGTCGAAAAGAACCTGACCGAAGGCGCGCTGCTCGTCATCGTCGTGCTGTTCCTGCTGCTCGGCAATATCCGCGCTGCGCTGATCACCGCGGCGGTGATCCCGATCACCATGCTGATGACGGCGGCGGGCATGAACGGCCTGCGCGTGTCGGGCAATCTGATGAGCCTCGGCGCGCTCGACTTCGGCCTGATCGTCGATGGCGCGGTGATCATCGTCGAGAATGCCCTGCGCCGGCTCGCCGAACGCCAGGAGCATGAGGGGCGGCTGCTCACCCGGCCGGAGCGCATGGAGGAGACGATCCTGGCCGCTCAGGAAATGGTGAAGCCGACTGTCTACGGCCAGCTGATCATCTTCCTCGTCTTCGTGCCCTTGCTCACCTTCCAGGGCGTGGAGGGCAAGACCTTCTCGCCGATGGCGATCACGCTGATGGTGGCGCTCGCTTCCGCCTTCGTCCTGTCGATCACTTTCATCCCGGCGATGATCGCGATCTTCATCAAGGGCAAGGTCAGCGAGACCGAGGTGAAGCCGATCCGCTGGTTCAAGACCCGGTATCAGCCGGTGCTGGCCTGGGCCGTGAAGCGCCCCCTGCCCTTCATCGGCGCGGGCGTCGCCGTGACGGCGGCGGCGGCCCTCGCCTTCGGCCTGCTCGGCGAGGAGTTCATGCCGCAGCTCGACGAGAAGGACATCACGATCACCAATTTCCGCGTGCCCTCGGCGTCGATCGACCAGTCGACACAGATGCAGCTCCGCATCGAGAACGCGCTGAAGTCGCTCCCCGAAGCGGCGCTGGTCTTCTCCAAGAACGGCAATGCCGATCTCGGCACCGATCCGATGCCGCCCAATGCCTCAGACACCTATTTCATCCCCAAGCAGCAGAGCGAATGGCCCGCGGAGGTGAAGTCGAAGGCGGACATCCTTCGCCGCATCGAGGAGAAGATGAAGCCGATGATCGGCAACCGGACGGAGATCCAGCAGCCGATCCAGATGCGCTTCAACGAGCTGATCGCCGGCGTGCGCGCCGATGTGGCGGTGAAGCTCTACGGCGACGATCTGGAGCAGATGAGCGAGCAGGCCAGGCGCATCGCGGGGGTCCTGCGGACCATCCCCGGAGCCGGCGACGTCAGCGCCGAGCAGACCTCGGGCGCGCCGACCTTCGACGTCAAGGTCGATCGCCAGGCCGCGGCCCGCTACGGCCTGTCGGTTGAGGAAGTGACGAATACGGTCGCGGCCGCGCTCGGCGGTCGCGAGGCGGGACTGTTGTTCGAAGGGGACCGGCGGTTCGACGTCGTCATCCGCCTGCCGGACGCCCAGCGCGATGACCTGGAAACGCTGGGCGCGATCCCGGTGATGCTGCCGGCGACCGACGGGCAGGTCGCCCGCTCGATCCCGCTGCGCGAAGTCGCCCGGTTCAGCTTCACCCAGGGCCTGAACCAGATCAGCCGCGAGAACGGCAAGCGCATGGTCGTGGTCCAGGTGAATGTGCGTGGGCGCGACCTGGGCGGCTTCGTCCAGGAAGCGCAGGCGAAGATCGGGCAGCTCCAGCTGCCGCCCGGCATGTACACCGGCTGGGGCGGCACCTTCGAGAGCCTGCAATCGGCGCAGCTGCGCCTAGCGATCGTGGTGCCGATCTGCTTCCTCGCCATCTATGCCCTGCTCTACATGGCGCTCGGCAGCTTCGTGCCGGCGGCGATCGTGTTCAGCGCGGTGCCGATGGCGCTGGCGGGCGGCGTGTTCGCGCTGCTGCTGCGCGGCATCCCCTTCTCGATCACGGCGGCGGTCGGCTTCATCGCGCTTTCGGGCGTGGCGGTCCTCAACGGCCTCGTGATGATGAGCGCGATCCGCAAGCATCGCGAGGATGGCGCGGGCGAGGACGATGCCATCGTGCAGGGTGCGATGGAGCGCGTCCGGCCGGTGCTGATGACCGCGCTGGTGGCCTCGCTCGGTTTCGTGCCGATGGCGCTTGCCACCGGCACGGGTGCGGAAGTGCAGCGCCCGCTTGCCACCGTCGTGATCGGCGGGCTCATCACCTCGACCGCGCTCACGCTGCTGGTGCTGCCGGCGATCACTGCCTTCGCCGCACGGTGGCGGCGCAGCCGGCCGGAGCGCGAGGAGGCGCTTGCGCCGACGGGCTGACCGACCACCCCTCCAAACCCCGGGTCCCCGCCGCTCACACCGTGCGTGCGGGGACCTGGATCAGGTTGAGGAAGGACATCACGACCACGGCATCCTGATTGGTCACGGTCATCCGCATCGACACGACACCCCGGTCGGGCTTGCTGCGC
>Ga0209257_1000396_pt1 | contig 86000 bp, 81 predicted proteins | sample AraplaCvi_mCL_r2_FD_184277 | JGI IMG/M metagenome (GOLD analysis project Ga0209257, IMG submission 184277) | Arabidopsis root microbial communities from North Carolina, USA - plate scrape MF_Cvi_mCL_r2 (SPAdes) (version 2) | ecosystem: Host-associated > Plants > Roots > Endosphere | place: USA...
GTTCGGGCTTCAGGTTAGCGGCTCGGCTCGTGCGCTATACGCTGGATCTCGGGCTTCGTAGCACCAGGGCTTTACAGGCTGCACGAGCCTTGCCAAACACAGAACCCAGGGCGAAAGATACAAGGGCTTCCGCTTCTGAGCCTCGTGCCGCGTCGCCCCGGGCTGTGCACGGTGGGGTTCGGCTTCGCCTCACCGCCACCCTACAAGTCCTGCCCGTCGCCTGTAGGGTGGGGTGAGCGGCGCAGCCCGAACCCCACCGGCGGCGAAGCCGCGTGCCCGAGCGCGCGTAGGGACGCCATGCCAGCGCGGTGGAGGCCCGCCCGCACGCGGCTTGGCAGCCGGACGGAGACTCGTAGCGAAAAGAGAAAGCGGCGCACTTGCGCCGCTCTCCAAAGCCCTGGATCTCCGCCTGCGCGGGGATGACGGAGGAGGGGCTACTGCAGCGGCCCCTTCATCCCCTTCGGGATCGGCAGCGGCATCACCCCGATGCCTTCTTCCAGCAGCGCCTGCGTCTCTTCCTTCGACGCCTGGCCGCGGATGCCGCGTTCCTCGGATTCGCCGTAGTGGATCCTGCGGGCTTCCTCGGCGAAGCGCTCGCCGACGTCCTCGGTGTTGGACATGACCTGCTTCACGAGCTCCATCCACGCGGCCTGCAGCTGCGCGTTGGGGGCGGACATGACTTCCTGCCTGGGCGCGGGCGCCGGCTCGGAGGCGCCCAGGTTCAGGCGCGGTGCGCTCGGGAGCTTGCTGACCCCCTTGTCGCCGCACAGCGGGCATTCCACCAGGCCGCGGGCCAGCTGATCCTGGAAGTCGTCTTCGGACGCGAACCAGCCCTCGAAGCCGTGGGCATGGACGCACTGGAGGTTGAGGACCTTCATACGGGCGAAGGTGGGGCCTGCCAGTCGAGTTTCCAAGAGCCGGCCAGCACGTTCTGGATCCAGACGGCCGCCGCCAGGGTCTTGGCGTCCACGACCTTGCCCTCGCGGCACCAGCCCAGGAACTCCTCGGGCGTGGCCGTGAAGACCTCGAGGAACTCGCCGTGATCGAGCTGCGCGCCCCGGTGCTCCAGGCCGCGGGCGAACCAGACCTGGATGGCCTCGTCGGAATAGGCGACGGTGGGGTACATGGTGAAAGCATGGGCCCATTCGCGGGCCACGTAGCCGGTCTCCTCGAGGAGCTCGCGCCGGCCGCAGACGAGCGGTCCTTCGCCGGCGTCCAGCTTGCCGGCGGGGATCTCGATCATGACCTGCCGCGTCGGATGCCGGTACTGGCGTTCCAGCACGATGCGCCCGTCGTCGAGGAAAGGCACCACGGCGACGGCGCCCGGGTGCAGCACGTATTCGCGGATGGAGGAGCCGCCGTCGGGCAGGCGCACCGTGTCGCGCACCACGTGCAGGAAGCGGCCCTTGAGCAGTTCCTCGCGGGCGGTCGCGTGCTCGGTCAGGTGGTCGTCGGCCATGTCAGTGCCTCCGCTTGAACAGGTACCGCCACACGAAGCCCGGGAAGGCGAACGTGAGGAACAGGGCGCCGGTGACCGCGTAGAACTCCCAGCCCTGCGACGCGACCTGCCCCATGCGCTTTTCCAGCAGCAGGCCGATGCCGCCCACCACGAAGTACATCGCCACCAGCTCGCCGAGGCGCACCGCCAGGCCCTTGCCGCCCGGCAGCGCCAGCACGCCCAGCAGGCGGTCGCTGAGGAACGGCAGGTTGGCGCCGCAAAAAGCCAGCAGCAGGACCAGCCAGACGGATGCGGTCTGCGTCACGAAGCGGCCGTGCCCCGCACCATCAGGTGGTGAGCATCTTGACGATGGCCTCGGTGCAGAGCGTCATCAGGCCGCCGGGCAGGATGCCGAGCAGCAGCACCATGGCGCCGTTCACCGTGAGCACCACGCGCACGTCGGCGGGGGCTGCGACCGTCGTGGCGGTCAGCGGGTCGTCGAAGTACATGACCTTCACGACGCGGATGTAGTAGTACGCCGCGATCAGCGACATGACCACCGCGAACACCGCCAGGCTGATGTTCAGCGTGGTGCCGGAGATCACCAGCGCCTGCAGCACGGCGAGCTTGGCGTAGAAGCCCACCAGGGGCGGCACGCCGGCCAGCGAGAACAGGCACACGGACATCACGCCGGCGTACAGCGGGCTGCGCTGGTTCAGGCCGGCCAGGTCGGAGATCTCCTCGCTTTCGAAGCCCTCGCGCGCCAGCAGCAGGATCACGCCGAAGCTCGCCAGCGTGGTCATCACGTAGGTCACGATATAGAACATGGCGGAGCCGTACGCGTTGCGCATGAACTCCGGCGTGCCGACGCCGTTGACCACGCCCGACGCGAGGCCCAGGAGCACGAAGCCCATCTGGCCGATCGTCGAATAGGCCAGCATGCGCTTCAGGTTGGTCTGGGCGATGGCGGCCAGGTTGCCGATGAACAGCGAGCACACGGCCAGCACCAGCAGCATCTGCTGCCAGTCGATGGCCAGCGGCAGCAGGCCTTCCACCAGCAGGCGGATGGCGATGGCAAACGCGGCCAGCTCGGGAGCCGAGCCGATGATCACCGTCACCGCGGTCGGGGCGCCCTGGTAGACGTCCGGGATCCACATGTGGAACGGCGCGGCGCCCAGCTTGAAGGCCAGGCCGGCAACGATGAACACGAGGCCGAACACCAGCACCTGGTGCTTCACCTGGCCGGAGCCGACGATCTTGAACACCGTGCTGATGTCCAGCGAGCCGGTGGCGCCGTAGATCATGGACAGGCCATAGAGCAGGAAGCCCGAAGCCATCGCGCCCAGCACGAAGTACTTCATCGCCGCCTCGGTGGAGACGGTGTGGTCGCGGCGCAGGGCCACCATGGCGTAGCTGGAGAGCGTCAGCAGTTCCAGGCCCAGGTACAGCACCAGGAAGTTCTCGCCGGAGATCATCACGAAGATGCCCAGCAGCGCGAACAGCGCCAGCGTGAACAGCTCGCCGCCGCGCAGCATGTCGCGGTCGGCGGCGTACGGGCGGCCGTACACCATGCAGACCATCATGGCCAGGCTCGCGAAGCACTTGAGCCAGTTGCCCATGGCGTCGCTGACCACCATGCGGCCGAAGCCGTAGGCCGTGTTGCCGTCGGCGGCCAGGCTGCCCGTGGTCCAGGCCACGACGGCCAGGGTCAGCATGGTCAGCCAGTAGCTGGCGTTGCGCAGGCGGCTCTTGACGCCCAGGTCCACCAGGGCGATGACGCAGGCCATCACCAGGAGGATGACCTCCGGGGCGACGACGCGGAGACTCGTGTTGTCCATCATGTCTTTATGTTCCCTCGCGCGGCGTCACAGCTTGGACAGGGAGACCTGCTTCAGGAAGTTGGCCACCGAGGCGTTCATCACGTCGGTGAAGGGCTTCGGGTAGACGCCCATCCACAGCACGGCGATCGCCAGCACGGCCAGCATCACGAATTCGCGGGCGTTGATGTCGCTGAGCGCCTTCACGTGGTCGTTGCCCACCGGGCCCAGGTACACGCGCTTGACCATCCACAGGGTGTAGGCGGCGCCGAGGATCAGGGCGGTGGCGGCCAGCAGGCCCAGCCAGAAGTTGGCCTTCACGGCGGCCAGGATCACCATCCACTCGCCGACGAAGCCGGCGGTGGCGGGCAGGCCGCAGTTGGCCATGGCGAACAGGATCGCGAAGGCCGCGAAAGTGGGCATCGTGTTGACCACGCCGCCGTAGTCGGCGATCTGGCGCGAATGCACGCGGTCGTACAGCACGCCGATGCACAGGAACATGGCCCCGGAGACGAAGCCGTGGGCGATCATCTGCACCAGGCCGCCGGCGACGCCGACGTGGTCGAAGATGAAGAAGCCCAGGGTGACGAAGCCCATGTGCGCGACGGAGGAGTACGCCACCAGCTTCTTCATGTCCTGCTGCACCATCGCGACCAGGCCCACGTAGATCACGGCGATCAGGGACAGCGCGATGATGAACCAGGCCCATTCACGGGCGGCGTCCGGCGCGATCGGCATGGAGAAGCGCAGGAAGCCATAGGCGCCCAGCTTCAGCATGATCGCGGCCAGCACGGCGGAGCCGCCGGTGGGCGCTTCCACGTGCACGTCGGGCAGCCAGGTGTGCACCGGCCACATCGGCACCTTCACGGCGAAGGCGGCGAAGAAGCCGAAGAACAGCAGCGTCTGCGCCAGCGAGGACAGGGGCAGCTTGTACCAGGTGAGGATGTCGAAGCTGCCGCCGGACTTGGTGTACAGGAACACCAGGGCGATCAGCATCAGCAGCGAGCCGAGCAGCGTGTACAGGAAGAACTTGAAGGCCGCGTAGATCCGGTTCGGACCGCCCCAGATGCCGATGATCAGGTACATCGGGATCAGGGTCGCCTCGAAGAACGTGTAGAACAGGACGGCGTCGAGCGCGCAGAACACGCCGATCATCAGGCCCGACAGGATCAGGAACGCGCCCATGTACTGGTTGACGCGCTCGGTGATCACTTCCCAGGCGGAGATCACGACCACCACGGTGATGAAGGCCGTGAGCAGCACGAACCAGAACGAGATGCCGTCCAGGCCCAGGTGGTAGTTGACGTTGAAGCCGCGGATCCACGGCACGTTCTCCACGAACTGCATGGAGGCCGTCGTGGTGTCGAACTGGCCGTACAGCGGCAGCGTGACGAGGAAGCTGACCAGCGCGCCGATCAGCGCGAGCCAGCGCACGGTGCGCGCCTGGTCGTCGCGGCCGAGGGCCAGCAGGATGGCGCCGAAGACGATCGGCGTCCAGATGGCGAGCGTGAGGAGTCCCACTTTCATTGTTCTTCTTCCCTCACTTGCCGAGCCAGGCCTTCACCACCGGTTCGATGGCGGGCCAGGTCACGAAGTACGTCATGAGCACCACCACGCCGATCAGCATGCCGAAGGCGTAGTGGTAGATGTAGCCGGACTGCACCCAGCGGATCACGCCGGCGAACCAGCCCACGGCGCGCGCGCTGCCATTGACGAACACGCCCTCGATCACGCCCTGGTCGCCGCCCTTCCACAGGCCGGTGCCGAGGGCACGGGCCGCGCGGGCGATGATGTTCTCGTTGATCCAGTCCATGTAGTACTTGTTTTCCAGCAGCGTGTAGACCGGCTGGACCATCTTCTGGATCTTCGCGGGCAACGCCGTGTTCACCATGTACATGTACCAGGCCAGCGCCACGCCGAAGAACGCGAGCCAGAAGACGGGTGAAATGAATCCATGCAGGGCCATGGCGAGGGGACCGTGGAACTCCTTGGCCATTTCCTCCAGTGCCGGGTGCCGCTCCAGGTTCACGAAGATCGCGTCCTTGAAGAAGTCGCCGTACAGCATCGGGTAGATGGTGAGGAAGCCGATCACGACCGAGGGGATCGCCAGCAGCACCAGCGGCGCCGTCACCACCCAGGGCGACTCGTGCGGCGTGGCGTGGTCGTCGTGATGGTGGTGCGGGTCGGGTTCCTCGTCCGCGTGGTGCGCGTGTGCCGGCGCCTGGTCGTAGCGCTCCTTGCCGTGGAACACCAGGAAGTACATGCGGAAGGAATAGAAGGCCGTGACGAACACGCCCGCCATCACCGCGAAGTACGCGAAGCCGGCACCGGGCAGCTTGCTCAGGTGCACCGCCTCGATGATCGAGTCCTTGGAGTAGAAGCCGGCGAAGAACGGCGTGCCGATCAGGGCCAGCGAGCCGAGCAGGGACGTGATCCAGGTGATGGGCATGTACTTGCGCACGCCGCCCATCCAGCGGATGTCCTGGTTGTGGTGCATGCCGATGATCACGGAGCCCGCGGCCAGGAACAGCAGCGCCTTGAAGAAGGCGTGCGTCATCAGGTGGAACACGGCGACCGAATAGGCGGACGCGCCCAGGGCGACGGTCATGTAGCCCAGCTGAGACAGCGTGGAATACGCGACGACGCGCTTGATGTCGTTCTGGATGATGCCCAGGAAGCCCATGAACAGGGCCGTGATGGCGCCGATCACCAGCACGAAGGACAGCGCGGTGTCCGACAGCTCGAACAGGGGCGACATGCGCGCCACCATGAAGATGCCGGCCGTCACCATGGTCGCCGCGTGGATCAGCGCGGAGATGGGGGTCGGGCCTTCCATCGAATCGGGCAGCCACACGTGCAGCGGGAACTGCGCGCTCTTGCCCATGGCGCCGATGAACAGGCAGATGCAGATGACGGTGATCAGCTGCCAGCTCGTGCCGTAGCCGAAGTCGCGGACGAAATCGTTCGCCTTGGCGAAGGTCTCGGCGTAGCTCAGCGTGCCGGCGTAGGCGGCGATCAGGCCGATGCCCAGGATGAAGCCGAAGTCGCCGACGCGGTTGACGATGAACGCCTTCATGTTGGCGAACACCGCGGTCGGCTTGGTGTACCAGAAGCCGATCAGCAGGTACGACACCAGGCCCACCGCTTCCCAGCCGAAGAACAGCTGCAGGAAGTTGTTGCTCATCACCAGCATCAGCATCGAGAAGGTGAAGAGCGAGATGTAGCCGAAGAAGCGGTTGTAGCCCTCGTCTTCCTCCATGTACCCGATGGTGTAGATGTGCACCATCAGCGACACGAAGGTCACCACGCACATCATCATGGCGGTGAGGCCGTCGACCAGGAAGCCGACTTCCATCTTCAGGTTGCCGACGACCATCCATTCGTAGAGGGTCTGGTTGAAGCGCGCGCCGTCGACGGCGACGCTCTTGAGCGTCAGCGCCGAGATGACGAAGGCGATGAAGACGCCGAGGATCGTGACCGTGTGCGAAAGGCGCCGCCCGATCAGGTTGCCGCCGATCGAGGTGCCGAAGATGCCCGCGATCGTCGCGCCCACGAGGGGCGCGAGCGGAACGGCAAGCAGCGTCGCTGCGTTGAGGGTTGTAGCCATCGTTCTTTACTTTTTCCGGCCGGACCGCCGCCGGGCCGCCCCAAGGCGGTCCGCGCCCCCTCGGGGGGCAGCGACGAAGGCGAAGCCGGCGAGCGTGGGGGTCAACATTTCTTCAGCCCTTCAGGGCGTTCAGTTCTTCGACGTTGATGCTTTCCTTGTTGCGGAACAGCAGCACCAGGATCGCCAGGCCGATCGCGGATTCCGCCGCGGCGACCGTCAGGATGAAGAACACGAACACCTGGCCGTGCATGTCGCCCAGGTAGTGGGAGAACGCCACGAAGTTCATGTTCACCGCCAGCAGCATCAGCTCGATCGCCATCAGCAGGACGATCAGGTTGCGGCGGTTCAGGAAGATGCCGACCACCGACAGCGCGAACAGGATCGCGCCCAGGGTCAGGAAGTGTCCGAGGGTGAGGATCATGCCTTGGTCTCCACGGCGGCGCTCGGCGCGGCCTCGGGCTGGGCGGGGCGCACCGGCGGCAGCTTGACGATCTGCAGGCGGTCGCGCGCCTTCACGCGCACGGCCAGCGCCGGGTCGATCGCCTTGGTGTCCTTGCGGTGGCGCAGGGTCAGCGCGATCGCGGCGACGATGGCCACGACCAGGATCACCGCGGCGACCTGCAGCGGGTAGATGTATTCGGAGTACAGCAGCCGGCCCAGCTCCTTGGTGTTGGAGAACTGCACGCCCGCCTGGGCGGCGGCAGCCGCGGCCGGCATGACGCGCGGCTCCTCGGTCGGGCGGAAGCCGCCCATCAGCACCGCGGCCATCTCCAGCGCGATCAGCGCGCCGATCGTGGCGGCCAGCGGGAAGTGCTTCCAGAACCCGGCCCGCAGGTGCGAGACGTCGATGTCCAGCATCATCACGACGAACAGGAACAGCACCATCACGGCGCCGACGTACACCAGCACCAGCGTGATGGCGAGGAACTCCGCCCTCAGCAGCATCCACACGCCGGCGGCCTGGAAGAAGGTGAGCACCAGGAACAGCGCCGCATACACCGGGTTGCGCGCGGTGATCACGCGGAAGGCCGCGAACAGCAGCACCGCGGAAAAGAGATAGAAGAGAGCGGTTCTAACGTCCATGGGAGTTGAGCGTTGGGCGTTGGGCGTTGAGGGTGGAAGCCAAGGGATCGTCTCGCTGAACTCTCAACGCTCAACGGTAGCGCGCGTCAGCCGCGCGATTCGCCGCGATCTCGGCCTCGTAGCGGTCGCCCACGGCCAGCAGCATGTCCTTGGTGAAGTACAGGTCGCCGCGCTTTTCGCCGTGGTATTCCAGGATGTGCGTCTCGACGATCGAATCGACCGGGCAGCTCTCCTCGCAGAAGCCGCAGAAGATGCACTTGGTCAGGTCGATGTCGTAGCGCGTGGTGCGGCGGGTGCCGTCGGCGCGCTGTTCGCTCTCGATGGTGATCGCCAGCGCGGGGCACACGGCCTCGCACAGCTTGCAGGCGATGCAGCGTTCCTCGCCGTTCTCGTAGCGGCGCAGGGCGTGCAGGCCGCGGAAGCGCGGGCTGAGCGGCGTCTTCTCCTCGGGGAACTGCACCGTGATCTTGCGGGCGAAGAAATACTTGCCCGTGATCCGCAGGCCCTTGAACAGCTCCACCAGCATGAAGCTGCGGAGGAAGTCGCCCAGGGAGAAGCCGGATTTGGTCGGTGCCAGGGAAGCAGTGGCCATGGCTTACTTGAAGACGTTGAAGGGGGTCTGCATCCACGCGCCGATCACGACCAGCCACACCAGCGTCACCGGAATGAAGATCTTCCAGCCGAGGCGCATGATCTGGTCGTAGCGGTAGCGCGGGAACGTCGAGCGGATCCACAGGAACATCGTGACCATCACGAAGGTCTTGATGGCCAGCCAGATCCAGCCCGGGATCCAGTTGAGGACGGGCGCGTCGATCGGCGGCAGCCAGCCGCCCAGGAACATGATGACCGCCAGGATGGAGACGAGCCACATGTTGGCGTACTCCGCCAGGAAGAACATGGCGAAGGACATGCCCGAGTACTCGATCATGTGGCCGGCCACGATTTCCGATTCGCCTTCCACCACGTCGAAGGGGTGGCGGTTGGTCTCGGCCAGGCCGGAGATGAAGTACACGAAGAAGATCGGCAGCAGCGGCAGCCAGTTCCAGGACAGGATGTTGATGCCGCGGTCCGCGAACCAGCCGCGGTCCTGCTGCAGCACGATGTCCGTCATGTTCAGCGAGCCGGAGACCATCAGCACCACCACCAGGCAGAAGCCCATGGCGATCTCGTAGCTGACCATCTGGGCGGAGGCGCGCAGCGCGCCCAGGAAGGCGTACTTCGAGTTGGAGGCCCAGCCGGCGATGATGATGCCGTACACCTCCAGCGAGGTGATCGCCATCAGGAACAGCAGGCCGGCGTTGATGTTCGACAGCGCGACCTCGGGCCCGAAGGGGATCACCACCCAGGCGGCGAGCGCCGGCATGATGGCCATGATGGGGCCGAGCAGGAACAGGCCCTTGTTGGCGACCGTCGGGAGGATGATTTCCTTGGTCAGCAGCTTGAGCGCGTCCGCGATCGGCGTGAGCAGGCCGAGCGGGCCGACGCGGTTGGGGCCGGGACGGATCTGCGTGAAGCCGATCGCCTTGCGCTCCCACAGCGTCAGGTACGCGACCGCGCCGAACAGCGGCAGCACGACGCAGATGATCTTGATCAGGTTCCAGACGATCGGCCAGCCCGCCGCCGTCCACCAGGGCGCGCCGATCAGGCCGTTGCCGAAGCCGTAGATTGCGTCGATCATGCCGCCACCTCCTGGGCTTGCGCCGCCCGGGCGTCAGCGGTCAGTTGCAGCGAAGGCGCGCGCCGGACGATGCCATCGAGCTGGTAAATCGTGGCGGCGACCGGATGCGCGCTCGTGTCGCCCAGCCAGGCCGCCTTGGCGGTCTTGTTGGACAGCAGGTTGCCCTGCACCAGCGGCTCGCCCGCGTCGGCCTTGCCGCGCGCGTCGGCGAGCACCTCGTTCGCGGACTCATACTCGAAGCCGGGCAGGCCCAGCATGTTGCCCAGCACGCGCAGCACCTTCCAGCCGGGACGGGTCTCGGCCAACGGCTTGACCACCGCGTGGAACGACTGCACGCGGCCTTCGGCGTTGACGAAGGTGCCGGGCGTCTCGGTCCAGGGCGCGATGGGCAGCAGCACGTCGCTGATGTCCAGGTTGGCCTTGAACGGGCTCAGCGTCACGACCATGCCGCCGCCCTGCCCCAGCTTGCGCGCGGCGGCGCCGGCGGCGGAGTCGAACTCGGGTTCGGTGTTCAGCAGGAACAGCGCCTTGAGGCTGTCGGCCAGCATCTGGCCGGCGTTGAGGCCGCCCTCGCCGGGCATCGCCTTCACGAGCTGCGCGCCGACGGTGTTCGCGGCTTCGGTGAGGAAGCCGACGGTGGCGCCGGTCTGCTCGCCGATCCACTGCGCCAGGGACAGCAGCGACGAGGCGGTCGGATGGTGTGCGGCGGCGTTGCCCAGGAAGATGGCCTTGCGCTCGCCGGACAGCAGCGAAGCGGCGATCGCCTTGGCGGCCTCGGTGGCGTTGCCGTTCAGGGGGGCCTTCTCGCCCTTCTCGTTGCCGATCGCGGTGGCCACGTCGGCCAGAGCCTGCACCCACTGGCCGGCGCCGACGATGGACTTGCCCGTCATGGGCATGGCCCAGTCGTTGTCGCGATCGTGGATCACGGAGACCTGCGCGCCATGGCGCGCGGCGGCGCGCACGCGCAGCGCGAACAGCGGGTGTTCCTTGCGCAGGTTCGAACCGACGACCAGCACGCGCTGCAGGTTCGACAGCGAGGCGATCGAGGTGCCCAGCCACCGCACCGGAGGTGCGTCATATGACCCGCCTTCGGGAGTCGGGAACTCGGCGTGGCGCAGGCGGAAGTCGATGTTCTCGCTGCCCAGCGCGCGCACGAGCTTCTGCGCCAAGAACAGTTCTTCGACGGTGCTGTGCGGGCTCACCAGGGCACCGATGCTCTTCGCGCCGTGCTGCGCCTTGATGTCGTTGACGCCGCGGGCGACGTATTCCAGCGCAGTCTGCCAGTCCACGGCCTTCCACTCGCCGTCCTGCTTCAGCATCGGCGAGGTGAGGCGCTCGGAGGTGTTCAGGGCTTCATACGAGAAGCGGTCGCGGTCGGCCAGCCAGCACTCGTTGACGTCGTTGTTCTCGAACGGGAGAACGCGCAGCACCTTGTTGTTCTTGACCTGGACGATCAGGTTGGCGCCGGTGGAGTCGTGCGGGCTCACCGACTTGCGGCGCGACAGCTCCCACGGGCGGGCGCTGTAGCGGAACGGCTTGCTCGTGAGCGCGCCGACCGGGCACAGGTCGATCATGTTGCCGGAAACTTCGGAGTCCACCGTGTCGTTCAGGACCGTGGTGATCTCGCTGTGCTCGCCGCGGTGGATCATGCCCAGCTCCATCACGCCGGCGATCTCCTGGCCGAAGCGCACGCAGCGGGTGCAGTGGATGCAGCGGCTCATCTCCTCCATGGAGATCAGCGGGCCCACGTCCTTGTGCAGGACCACGCGCTTTTCTTCCTCGTAGCGCGAGCCGCCGAGGCCGTAGCCCACGGCCAGGTCCTGCAGCTGGCATTCGCCGCCCTGGTCGCAGATCGGGCAGTCCAGCGGGTGGTTGATCAGCAGGAACTCCATGACCGACTGCTGCGCCTTGAGCGCCTTGTCGCTCTTGGTGCGGACGATCATCCCGTTGGTCACGGGCGTGGCGCAGGCCGGCATGGGCTTGGGCGCCTTCTCCACGTCCACCAGGCACATGCGGCAGTTGGCCGCGATGGAAAGCTTCTTGTGGTAGCAGAAGTGGGGGATGTAGGTGCCCGCCTTGTCGGCCGCATGCATCACCATGCTGCCTTCGGGCACCTCCACCTTCTGTCCGTCGAGGGTGATTTCGATCATGTGACTAAGCGCTCCGCGCTTCTGAACTCACCCTCTCCCCCTGGGAGAGGGCCGGGGTGAGGGCAGTGTTGGCCGCGGCCTGGATCTTGGCCTCGAACTCGTGCCGGAAGTGCTTGATCATGGCGCGCACGGGCATGGCCGCCGCATCGCCCAGGGCGCAGATCGTGCGGCCCTGGATGTTGTCGGCCACCGAGTTCAGCAGGTCGAGGTCGGCCGTGCGGCCGTGGCCGTTCTGGATGCGGTCGATCACGCGCCACATCCAGCCCGTGCCTTCGCGGCAGGGCGTGCACTGGCCGCAGGATTCGTGCATGTAGAAGTAGGCCAGGCGCAGCAGGCTTTCGACCATGTCGCGCGTCTCGTCCATCACGATGACCGCGCCCGAGCCCAGCATGGAGCCGGCCTTGGCGATGGAGTCGTAGTCCATCGTGCAGTTCATCATGATGTCGGCCGGCAGCACCGGGGCGGAGGACCCGCCGGGGATCACGGCCTTGAGCTTCTTGCCGCCGCGGACGCCGCCGCACAGCTCCAGCAGCTTGCTGAAGGGCGTGCCCAGCGGAATCTCGTAGTTGCCGGGGAGCTCGACGTCGCCGGACACCGAGAAGATCTTCGTGCCGCCGTTGTTCGGCTTGCCGCAATCGAGGTAGGCCTGGCCGCCGTTGCGGATGATCCAGGGCACCGCCGCGAAGGTCTCGGTGTTGTTGATGGTGGTGGGCTTGCCGTACAGGCCGAAGCTCGCCGGGAACGGCGGCTTGAAGCGCGGCTGGCCCTTCTTGCCTTCCAGCGATTCGAGCAGCGCCGTCTCTTCGCCGCAGATGTAGGCGCCGAAGCCGTGGAACGCGTGCAGCTGGAACGAGAAGTTCGACCCCAGGATGTTGTTGCCCAGGTAGCCGGCGGCACGGGCTTCCTCCAGCGCTTCCTCGAAGCGGTCGTAGGTCTGGAAGATCTCGCCGTGAATGTAGTTGTAGCCCACGGTGATGCCCATCGCGTAGGCCGCGATGATCATGCCCTCGATGACGATATGCGGGTTGAACTGCAGGATGTCGCGGTCCTTGCAGGTGCCCGGCTCGCCTTCGTCGGAGTTGCACACCAGGTACTTCTGGCCCGGGAACTGGCGGGGCATGAAGCTCCACTTCAGGCCCGTGGGGAAGCCGGCGCCGCCGCGGCCGCGCAGCGCGCTTTCCTTGACCGTGGCGATCACCTGGTCCTGGGTCAGGCCCTCGGACAGGATTTTGCGCAGGGCCTTGTAGCCGTCGCGCGCCTCGTAGTCCTTCAGGCGCCAGTTGGTGCCATTGAGCCCCGTGTAGATCTGCGGCTGGATGTGGCGGTCGTGGAAACAGGTCTGGACGCCGGTCGCCTGGAACTGCTCCAGCACTTGTTGCGCGTTCATCCTTGCGCCCCCTTCAGGCCTTCGATCAGCTGGTCCAGCTTGTCATTGCTCATGAAGCTGCACATCGTGCGGTCGTTCACCAGCATCACCGGAGAGTCGGCACAGGCACCGAGGCATTCGCTTTGCTGCAGCGTGAAGAGGCCGTCGGACGTGGTCTCGCCCATCCTGATGCCCAGCTTCTTTTCCAGGTGCTGCAGCGCCTTCTGGCCGTCGCGCAGCTGGCAAGGCAGGTTGGTGCAGACGTTCAGCTTGAACTTGCCCACCTTGTGCTGGTTGTACATGTTGTAGAAGGTCGTGACCTCGTGCACGGCGATCTGCGCCATGCCCAGGTGGTCGGCGATGACCTGCTCGGCCTCCTGGGTGATGTGGCCCTGCTCCTGCTGCACGATGGCCAGGCAGGCCATCACGGCGGACTGCTTCTGGTCCGCGGGGTACTTGGCGACTTCGCGGTCGAAGCGCGCACGGGTAGCGTCACTGATCATCGATCGATCTCTCCGAACACGATGTCCATCGTGCCGATGATCGCCACGGCGTCGGCGATCATGTGGCCGCGGGACATCTCGTCCATCGCGGCCAGGTGCGGGAAGCCCGGCGGACGGATCTTCAGGCGGTAGGGCTTGTTGGCACCGTCGCTGACGATGTAGATGCCGAACTCGCCCTTGGGGTGTTCCACCGCGGCGTAGCTCTCGCCCTCGGGCACGCGCATGCCTTCCGAGAAGAGCTTGAAGTGGTGGATCAGCTCCTCCATGTTGGTCTTCATGCTCTCGCGGTCCGGCGGCGCGACCTTGTGGTTGTCGGTGATGACCGGGCCGGGGTTCGCGCGCAGCCACGCCACGCACTGCTGGATGATCTTGTTGGCCTCGCGCATCTCCTGCACGCGGACCAGGTAGCGGTCGTAGCAGTCGCCGGTCCGGCCGAGCGGGATGTCGAAGTCCATCCGGTCGTAGACCTCGTAGGGCTGCGTCTTGCGCAGGTCCCACGCGATGCCGGAGCCGCGCAGCATGGGGCCGGTGAAGCCCAGGTTCAGCGCGCGCTCGGGCGTGACCACGCCGATGCCCACGGTGCGCTGCTTCCAGATGCGGTTCTCGGTGAGCAGCGTCTCGTACTCGTCGACGTAGCCCGGGAAGCGCTTGGTGAAACGCTCGACGAAGTCCAGGAGGGAGCCCTGCCGCTCCTCGTTCATCCGGTCGATCTCGCGCTGGTTGCGGACCTTGCTCGCCCGGTACTGCGGCATCGAATCCGGCAGGTCGCGGTAGACGCCGCCCGGACGGAAGTACGCCGCGTGCATGCGCGCGCCGGAGACCGCTTCGTACATGTCGAAGATGTCTTCCCGCTCGCGGAAGCAGTAGATCAGCATGTTCATCGCACCGCAGTCCAGGCCGTGCGCGCCGAGCCACAGCAGGTGGTTCAGCAGGCGCGTGAGCTCGGAGAACATGACGCGGATGTACTGCGCGCGCTCGGGCACCTCGATGCCCAGGAGCTTCTCGACTGCGAGGCAGTAGGCGTGCTCGTTGCACATCATCGAGACGTAGTCCAGCCGGTCCATGTAGGGCAGCGACTGGATGTAGGTGCGCGTCTCGGCGAGCTTCTCGGTCGCGCGGTGCAGCAGGCCGATGTGCGGGTCGGCGCGCTGGATCACCTCGCCATCGAGCTCCAGCACCAGGCGCAGCACGCCGTGCGCTGCCGGGTGCTGCGGGCCGAAGTTCAGCGTGTAGTTCTTGATTTCAGCCATTCAGGCCACCGTAGTTTTCTTCCCGGATGATGCGGGGAGTGATCTCGCGCGGCTCGATCGACACCGGCTGGTACACCACGCGCTTGCGCTCGGCGTCGTAGATCATTTCCACGTGGCCGGAGACGGGGAAGTCCTTGCGGAAGGGGTGGCCGATGAAGCCGTAGTCCGTCAGGATGCGGCGCAGGTCCATGTGGCCGGTGAACACGATGCCGTACAGGTCGAAGGCTTCGCGCTCGAACCAGTTCGCGGAAGTCCACAGGTCCACCAGCGAGGCGACCTCGGGCAGTTCGTCGTCGGCCGCGAACACGCGCAGGCGCACGCGCTGGTTCAGGCTCACGGACAGCAGGTGCGACGTCACGGCGTAGCGCGGGCCGTCCCAGTCGCCCATCTTGTAGTCGGAGTAGTCGACGCCGCACAGGTCGAGCAGCTGCTCGAACTTGCAGCTGGGATGGTCGCGCAGGATGCGGGCGGCTTCGAGGTAGTTGGCCGCGGCAACGACCACCGTCACTTCGCCGACCTTGAGGTCGACGCGCTTCGCCTTGTCGCCAAGCGCGGCGGCGACGGCGTCACGCACGGCTTCGGGAGCGGGGGCGACCGCCGCCATGTTGGACTCGTTCATTGTGCTTCTCGTGCCTTTTCCAGTGCCGCCGCGGAACCGGCTTTGCCGGGCCGCTGGGGGCGCCCCCTTGAGGGGGAGGCGCCGGAGGCGCTTCGGGGGTGGGCCATTTCTAGGCCCTCGCGATGGTCTGGGTGCGGCGGATCTTCTGCTGCAGCTGGATGATCCCGTACAGCAAGGCCTCGGCCGTCGGCGGGCAGCCGGGCACGTAGACGTCCACGGGCACGATGCGGTCGCAGCCGCGCACCACCGAGTAGCTGTAGTGGTAGTAGCCGCCGCCGTTGGCGCAGGTGCCCATGGAGAGCACCCAGCGCGGCTCGGCCATCTGGTCGTACACCTTGCGCAGCGCCGGGGCCATCTTGTTGCACAGCGTGCCGGCCACGATCATCAGGTCGGACTGGCGCGGGCTCGGGCGGAACAGCATGCCGAAGCGGTCGATGTCGTAGCGCGCGGCGCCCGCGTGCATCATCTCCACGGCGCAGCACGCGAGGCCGAACGTCATGGGCCACAGCGAGCCGGTCTTGGCCCAGTTGATGACCGTGTCGACGGTCGTGGTCACGACACCTTTTTCAAGAATGCCTTGGTTTGCCATCTCGGATCTTTCGTTGACTCGGGGTCGCGCGCGGGATCACTCCCAGTCGAGCGCGCCCTTCTTCCATTCGTAGACGAAGCCGACGACCAGGATGGCCAGGAAGACCATCATGGACCAGAAGCCGACCGGGCCGATCTCCTTGAGCGCGACGGCCCAGGGGAAGAGGAAGGCGATTTCCAGGTCGAACAGGATGAAGAGGATCGCGACGAGGTAGTAGCGCACGTCGAACTTCATCCGCGCGTCCTCGAAGGCCTCGAAGCCGCACTCGTAGGGGGAATTCTTGGCCGCATCGGGCTTGCGCACGCCGATGACGCTGGAGACGACCCAGCCGATGGCCTGGGGAGCGACGCCGACGCCTATGCCGACGAGGATGAACAGGAGGACAGGGAGGTACTGGTCGAGGTTCATCGTGGCAGCAGCTGGTCGGGTGCGGTGCCCGCCGGTGCGGTGCCCGGCAGGCTTTTATTTGGTGCCGACGGCGAGACTCGAACTCGCACAGCTTTCGCCACTACCCCCTCAAGATAGCGTGTCTACCAATTTCACCACGTCGGCAATCGGGAACGCGTCCGGAACAGGCTGTGAGGGTCTGCGTCATCATTCGACGCGCGCCCATCCGGACAACCACTAAGTGTACTCCGAAACAGTCGCCCTACTGCCGTGCAGAGCGCCTGTTTCCCTGACGCGAGCTTACTTCGTGGGGATCTGCGCGGGACCGGATGCCGGCGCGGCCGGAGCGGTCGTCGCCGGGCCCTGCGCAGCGGGCACCGTGGAGGCGCCAGCGGGGATCTGGTTGGCCGGGTTCGCGCCGCTGGCGGCCGAAGCCGGTGCGGCCGCGGGGCCGGCCTGCTCCAGGACGGCATTGGAACCGGCGGCCGGCCTGCCCGCCACGCTGTGGCTGAAATAGGCCAGGGCCAGCGTGCACACGAAGAACACGGCGGCCAGGACGGCGGTGGTGCGCGACAGGAAGTTCGCGCTGCCGGTGGCGCCGAACAGGCTGCCGGATGCGCCGCTGCCGAAGGCCGCGCCCATGTCCGCGCCCTTGCCATGCTGCAGCAGGATGAGGCCGATCATGCCCAGGGCCGCCGCAATCTGGACGACCAGGACGAGGGTCAGCAGAACGTTCATTCTTCAATCACTCCGTTTTTTGTGTCTTGGGCCGCGCCTTCAGCAGGCGGCGGCGATGATCTGCAGGAAATCGGGGGCCTTCAGCGACGCGCCGCCGATGAGGCCGCCGTCGATGTCCGGCTGCGCCAGCAGGCTGGCGGCATTGGCGGCATTCATGCTCCCGCCATAAAGAAGGTGGACGCGCTCCGCGTGCTCCGTGGCAGCGGCAAGCTGCTTGCGCAGCAGCGCATGCACCTGCTGCGCCTGTTCGGGCGTCGCGGTCTTGCCGGTGCCGATGGCCCACACGGGCTCGTAGGCGACGACGATCTCGCTGATGCAATGGCCGTTGACGTGCACGACCGCCGCGAGCTGGCGCTTCACCACTTCCTCGGTGTGCCCCGCCTCGCGCTCGGCCAGCGTCTCGCCCACGCAGACGATGGGCGTGATGCCGTGGGCCAGCGCGGTCCTGGCCTTCTCGGCCACCAGCACATCGGTCTCGCCATGGTACTGGCGCCGCTCCGAATGGCCGACGATCGCGTAGCGCACGCCGAATTCGCGCAGCATGGCCGCCGACACCTCGCCGGTGTAGGCGCCGCTCGCGTGGCGCGAGACGTCCTGCGCGCCGAGGTCCAGCTTCGAGCCGTGGCGCAGCATCTGCACCTGCGCGAGGTAAGGCGCCGGCACGCAGACGGCGACGTCGCAGGCCGCGCCCTGCATCCCCGCGACCAGCGCGCGCACGAGCGCGTCGTTGGCCTCCAGGGTGCCGTTCATCTTCCAGTTGCCGGCGACCAGCTTTTTCTTCTGCGTCATGCGCTTACCAGGTCAGCACGATCTTGCCGACGTGCTGGTTGGACTCCATCAGGGCGTGCGCCTGCGCCGCATCGGCCGCAGCGAAGGTCTTGTAGATGACGGGCCGGATCTTCTTCGCCTCGACCAGCGGCCACACGTTCTTCTTCAGCGCCGCGGCGATCGCCGCCTTGAAGGCGACGGGGCGCGGGCGCAGCGTGGAACCGGTGACGGTGATGCGGCGACGCAGGACCAGGCCCGAGTTGAACTCGCTCCTGGTCCCGCCCTGCACCGCGATGATCACGATGCGGCCGTCCTCGTTGACGCACTTGACCTCGCGGTCGACGTAGCTGCCGGCGACCATGTCGAGGATCACGTCCACGCCCTTGCCGTCGGTGAGCTTCTTCGCTTCCTCCGCGAAGTCCTGCGTCTTGTAGTTGATCGCCGCGTCGGCGCCGAGGTCCACGCAGGCCTTGCACTTGTCGTCGCTGCCGGCCGTGGCCAGCACCCGGGACGCGCCCATGGCCTTGGCCATCTGGATCGCCGTGACGCCGATGCCGCTGGTGCCGCCCTGGACCATGAAGGTCTCGCCGGGCTGCAGGCGGCCGCGGTCGAACACGTTGCTCCAGACGGTGAAGAAGGTCTCGGGCAGCGACGCCGCCTCGACGTCGCTCAGGCCCCGGGGCACCGGCAGGCACTGGCCCACGGGCGCCACGCACAGTTCGGCGTAGCCCCCGCCGGCCACCAGCGCGCAGACGCGGTCCCCCTGCTTGAAACCGGCAGCCGCCATCGCCGCGGCGTCGCCGCCCGCGATGGTGCCCGCCACTTCCAGGCCGGGGATGTCGGACGCGCCCGGCGGCACCGGGTAGTTGCCGGTGCGCTGGAGCACGTCCGGGCGGTTGACGCCGCTCGCGGTGACGCGGACCAGCACCTCGCCCGCACCCGGCACCGGGTCCGGGCGCTCACCGGCGCGCAGCACTTCCGGCGCGCCGTATTGCGTGATCTCGATGGCCTTCATGGTCGTTCAGCGTTCAGCCTTGAGCGTTGAGCGGGACTTCCACGCTGAACGCTGAACGCCCAACGTGGAACCAGCCTTACTGCTGCGGCTCGTTGTTGCCGCCGTTGTTGTTGTCCTGCACCACCGGAGCCTGCTCCCGCGGCTCGCGCGGCTCGCGGAACTCGCGCGGGGCGCGGTCGCCACGATCACCACGGTCGCCGCGATCGCCACGGTCACCGCGGTATTCGCCGCGCGGCGGACGGTCGCCACGGGGTTCGCGCGGCTCGCGCTCGGGCATGCCTTCCGGACGCTCCAGCAGCGCCTTCATGGACAGCTTCACGCGGCCCTTGTCGTCGGTCTCCAGCACCTTGACCTTGACGATCTGGCCTTCCGACAGGTAGTCGGTGACCTTCTCGACGCGCTCGTGCGCGATCTGGCTGATGTGCAGCAGGCCGTCCTTGCCGGGCAGCAGGTTCACCAGGGCGCCGAAGTCCAGGATCTTGGTGATCGGGCCTTCGTACACCTTGCCGATCTCCACTTCGGCGGTGATCTGCTCGATGCGCTTCTTCGCCTCTTCGGCCTTGGTGGCGTCGGTGGAGGCGATGGTGATGGTGCCGTCCTCGGCGATGTCGATCGTCGTGCCGGTCTCCTCGGTCAGCGCGCGGATGGTGGCGCCGCCCTTGCCGATCACGTCGCGGATCTTCTCCGGGTTGATCTTCATCGTGTACAGGCGCGGGGCGAAGTCGGACACCTCGGTCTTGGCCTGGCCCAGGGCTTCCTGCATCTTCCCCAGGATGTGCATGCGCGCTTCCTTGGCCTGCGCCAGGGCGACCTGCATGATTTCCTTCGTGATGCCCTGGATCTTGATGTCCATCTGCAGGGCGGTCACGCCGTTGACGGTGCCCGCGACCTTGAAGTCCATGTCGCCCAGGTGGTCCTCGTCGCCCAGGATGTCGGTCAGCACCGCGAAGCGGTTGCCTTCCTTGATCAGGCCCATGGCGATGCCGGCCACGTGGGCCTTCATCGGCACGCCGGCGTCCATCAGCGCCAGGCAGCCGCCGCAGACGGAGGCCATGGAGGAGGAGCCGTTGGACTCGGTGATCTCGGAGACCACGCGCATCACGTAGGGGAACTCCTCCTTCGAGGGCAGCAGCGGGATCAGCGCCCGCTTCGCAAGCCTTCCGTGGCCCACTTCGCGGCGCTTGGTGGAGCCCATGCGGCCCACTTCACCGGTGGCGAAGGGAGGCATGTTGTAGTGGAACAGGAAGCGGTCGTGGTACTCGCCGGCCAGCGCGTCGATGCGCTGGGCGTCCTGCTCGGTGCCCAGCGTGGAGATCACGAGGGCCTGGGTCTCGCCGCGCGTGAACAGCGCGGAGCCGTGGGTGCGGGGCAGCACGCCGGTGCGGATCTCGATGGGACGCACGGTGCGGGTGTCGCGGCCGTCGATGCGCGGCTCGCCGGCCAGGATCTGGCTGCGGACGATGCGGGCTTCGATCTCGAACAGCAGGTTGTCGACCTTGATCGGGTCGAACTCGGCGCCCTGCTCCTTCAGCGCGGCGTGCACGGAGGCCGTGGCTTCGCGCAGGGCCTGGGTGCGGGCCTGCTTGGAACGGATCTGGTAGGCGGCGCGGATCTTCTCTTCGGCGGCGGCAGTGACCTTGCCGATGAAGTCCTCGTCCTTGGCGGGCGCCTGCCAGTCCCACACGGGCTTGCCGGCTTCGCGCACCAGTTCGTGGATCGCGTTGATCGCGACGTTGCCCTGCTCGTGGCCGAACACCACGGCGCCCAGCATCACTTCCTCGGACAGCTGGGAGGCTTCGGATTCCACCATCAGCACGGCGGACTCGGTGCCGGCGACCACGAGGTCCAGGTCGGACATCTTGCGGGCGGTCGGGCCGGGGTTCAGCACGTACTCGCCGTTGACGTAGCCCACGCGCGCGGCGCCGATCGGGCCGTTGAACGGGATGCCGGAGATGGACAGCGCGGCGGACACGCCGATCAGGGCGGCGATGTCGGCGTCGACTTCCGGGTTCAGCGAGATGGTGTGGATGACCACGTGCACCTCGTTGTAGAAGCCCTCGGGGAACAGCGGGCGGATCGGGCGGTCGATCAGGCGGGAGGTCAGCGTCTCGAGTTCCGAGGGCTTGGCTTCACGCTTGAAGAAAGAACCGGGGATCTTGCCGGCGGCGTACGTCTTCTCGATGTAGTCGACGGTCAGGGGGAAGAAGTCCTGGCCGGGCTTGGCGGTCTTGGAGCCGACGACGGTGGCGAGCACCACGGTGTCGTCGATGTTGACCAGCACGGCGCCGCCGGCCTGGCGGGCGATCTCGCCCGTTTCCAGCGTGACGGTGTGGTTGCCCCACTGGAACGACTTGGTGACCTTGTTGAAGATGCTCATGGCATGTCCTCTTTTCTTCGGGTTGCCGGAGCTTCCTTCGCGGACACGATGCCATTCCTGGGGGGTTCGGGAGGCCAAGCCCCCCAGGAATGACACAGCGCGTATCCGTTCCGTGTGCTCCGAAGTGAAAAACGCCTGAGCCAGTCTCGAAAACCGTCTCAGGCGTTCATGCGGGCGGGGCTGCTTACTTGCGCAGGCCCAGCTTGCTGATCAGGGCCGTGTAGCGCTCCGCGTCCTTGTCCTTCAGGTACGCGAGCAGGCTCTTGCGGCGGTTCACCATGCGCAGCAGGCCGCGACGGCCGTGGTGGTCCTTGGCGTGCGTCTTGAAGTGCGGGGTGAGCTCGTTGATGCGGGCGGTCAGGAGGGCGACTTGCACTTCCGGGCTGCCGGTGTCGTTGGTGCCGCGCGCGTTGGCGGCCACGATCTCTGCCTTGTTGAGGGCGGTCATGGGGTTGTCCTTGAAGATTGTTGACTTGCGTAGGGCTGCGGGACTGCGGCCCTACGTGCGCTCTGCGGAATGCAGAACCCAAGGATTATAGCTGACGGCCCCTCGTCATTCCCGCGAAGGCGGGAATCCGGGGCATCCGGGAGCTGGTCCGCCGCCGCGGCAGCGGGTTTTCAACGCCCTGGGTCCCCGCCTGCGCGGGGACGACGGCTAGCGCCGTGCCAGCCAGGTCGCCAGCCGGTCCACGCCCTGCCCCAGCCGGGCCACGTCCTTGCTGGCGAAGCACCAGCGCAGCCAGCCCTGGGCTTCGGGCGCGAAGGCGTTGCCGGGCGCCAGGCCGATGCCCGCCTCGGCCACCAGCCGCTTGGCCAGGACCAGGGAATCGTCGAAGCCGTCCAGCTTGAAGAAGGCGTACATCCCGCCCTTGGCCGGCGTCAGTTCCACGCCCGGCAGGCGCTGCAGCATGGGCACCAGGGTGTCCCGGCAGGTCTTCAGGTGCGCGACGATGCGGGGCGTCACCTCGTCGGTCCGGCGCATGGCCTCGACGGCCGCCCGCTGGGTGAACACGCTGGCGCAGGAGGTGTTGAACTCGATCAGCTTGCCCATGTGATGGGTGAGGGCCGGCGGCATGACCAGCCAGCCCAGGCGCCAGCCGGTCATCAGGAAGCTCTTGGAGAAGCTGTGCGCCACGATCAGCCGGTCGTCCGGCCGGGCGACGTCCAGGAAGCTGGGCGCGCAGGCGTTGGGCGTCGGCTCGTAGTACAGGCGCTCGTACACCTCGTCGGCCAGGACCCAGGTGCCGGTCTTGCGGCAGTGCGCCAGGATGGCCTGCTGTTCGTCGCGCGACAGCGTCCAGCCGGTCGGGTTGTTGGGAGCGTTGACGATCAGCAGCCGCGTCGCCGGGGTGATGGCGTCCAGCAGCTTCGCGAGATCCAGCGTCCAGGCGCCCTGCTTCGGCGTCAGCGACACGCGCTTCAGCTTCGCGCCCATGATCAGCGCCTGCGCCGTGAGGTTGGGCCACACGGGCGTCACGGCGACGACGTCGTCGCCCGCGTCGACCACGGCCTGGCAGGCCAGCATCAGGGCATTGACGCCGCCCGAGGTGACCGCGATGCGGTCGACGCCGACGGGGCCGTGCAGCTTCGACGCGTAGCCGGAGATCGTCTCGCGCAGCTCCGGCAGCCCCAGGTTGTGCGCATAGAAGGTCTCGCCCTTCTGCAGGGAGGCGATGGCCGCGTCGCGGATGAAGTCGGGCGTGACCTCGTCGCTCTCGCCGAACCAGAACGGCAGCACGTCGCTGCGGCCCATGCCGGCATTGGCGACTTCACGGATCTTGGATTCTTCGAGGTCGAGGACGGTCTGGCGCATCGGTGGATTTTGCTGGAAAACCAGAAACCCAACTTCCGTTCGGCTGTCCGATTTCAGGGGCGAATCATTTTGCAGGAGTGGGGCATTTCCGCCTTCGCCGGCGCGACCTGGCGGATCACGCGGAAGCCGTAGCCGGAGCCCTCCACGTCGAAGGGCACGCCCGGCGTCCCCTGGCGGTCCATCACGCCCACCGCGAGCGGCTGCTGGAACTGGTGGTCGGCCGCGCGCATGCGGCCCGTCCAGCCGGCGAAGGTGACCGACACGTTCTCCAGCGCCTGCGCCAGCGGCACGGCATCGGCCGTCCCGGCCTTGGCGAGCGCCTGCGCCAGCGCCTCGATCATCAGCTGCATGCGCATGTGCACGTAATCGTCGGCGGGGTTGGGATAGCGCTGGCGGAAGGAGCGGTAGAAGTCGGCGCTCTGCGGCGCCGGCACGTTGGGCAGCCAGTCGGCCACCGCCACCACCTTGCCCACGCCGGCCTCGCCCATCGCCGCCGGCGCGCCCAGGGCATTGCCGTAGAAGGTGTAGAAGCGGCCGCCGTAGCCCACCTCGCGCGCCGCCTTCACCAGCAGCGTCAGGTCGTTGCTGAAGTTGCCGGTCAGGACGGCATCGGCGCCGCTCGCATGGATCTTGGTGGCGTAGGGCGCGAAGTCCTTGATGCGCAGGAGGGGCATCAGCTCGTCCCCCACGATCTTCACGTCGGGACGCTGCGCGGCGAGCTGCCGGCGCGCCTCGCGCTGCACCGCCTGGCCGAAGCTGTAGTCGGGATTCAGGAGGTAGACCGACTTGATCGCGGCGTCCTCCTTCAGCACGGACATCAGCGCCGCCATGCGCATGTCGGCGTGGGCGTCGAAGCGGAAATGCCAGAAGCTGCACTTCTCGTTGGTGAGGGCGGGATCGACCGCGGCGTAGTTCAGGAACACGACGCGCCGGGCGGGATCGCGCTCGTTGTGCCGGTCGATCGCCTCGATCAGCGCCGCGGCCACGGCGGAGGAATTGCCCTGCAGGATCACCCGGGCGCCGTTGTCGATGGCCGAGCGCAGCGCCGACAGCGCGTCCTCCACGTTGCCCTTGCTGTCGTAGCGATCCAGCTGCAGCAGCCGCTGGCCGTCGCGGGTGGCCACGCCGCCGCGCTGGTTCACGCGCTCCACCGCCCACACCAGGTTGCGGTAGACGGCCTCGCCGCCATTGGCGTTGCCGCCGGAGAAGCCCTCGACCATCGCCAGCTTGATGGCGGGGGCGGCAGGCTGCGCCAGCGCGAAGGCGGGCACACATGCCGTCGCGAGGAACGATTTCAAGACGGCACGACGCGATTTATTCATGGCAGCAGATCACTTGAAAAGGGCGGCCCGGTGCGCAGATGGGGACCAGGCGGCGATCGAATGGAAACGAGAGCCGCGCAGTGTAGGGGGCCGGCGGATACGTAGTTTGCCGATCCCCGCCCCTTATCCAGACAAGGAGTTGACCATGTTCTTCGCACCCGCCCTTCGCACCCGTGCCTATGTCCCCGCGCGTTCCTTCGATCGCTCCTTCGAGCGCTTCCTGAACGATTCCTTCTTCGGCGCCACCGGCGGCCTGAAGGTGGAACAGAACGAGGAAGCCTGGACGCTGTCCCTCGACATGCCCGGCGTGACCCGCGAGCAGCTGGCGATCGACGTCGACGGCACCGTCGTCCGCGTGCAGACCGCCAAGGAAGCCACGCGCCAGTACAGCGCCGCCTACGAGCTGCCGGCCGAGATCGACGCCGAAGCCACCAGCGCCAAGCTGGAAAACGGCGTCCTGACGCTCACGCTGGGCAAGAAGAAGCCCGTCGTGACGGCCCGCCAGATCGCGGTGCAGTAAGCAAAGTCCTCGTCATTCCCGCAGCCCCTCCGTCATTCCCGCGGAGGCGGGAATCCAGGGCTTCCAAGAAAGCGGCCTGCGGGCCGCTTTTTTCACGCCTGGAAAGCCCTGGGTCCCCACGTACGCTGCGCTCCTCACGCGGGGACGACCGTCCGCTTCCTCTCCGCCTGCGTGCGGCCGCCGTAGCCCCAGTCCGTCGCGGGCGTTTCCTGCACGACGACGTAGCTCGCCTCCGCCAGCGGCCCGAGCTGCTGCCACTGCTCCTCGTATGCCGCCTGCACGAAGGCCTGCTTTTCTTCCGGGCTGTTGGTCCCTTCGGTGACGCGGATTTCCAGCAGCGCGGTCGCGACGCCCGGGTTGCGGCCGCCCACGAACCAGCGTCCCGGCCAGAGCTCCTCGACGACGACGGCCGTCACCTCGCGGCGCTTGCCCAGGACGTCGGCCGTGAGGTCGGTGAGGCGGCGCGCCAGCACCTGCAGGCGTTCGGCGGGTTGCGGCGGGGAGATCTTCAGTTGCAGCACCGGCATGGTTCAGGCCTCCGGCAGCAGGTCGTCGCTGCGGTGGTGCTTCAGGTGCGCGAACGCCGCGCGCACCGCGCGCGCCATCCCTGCGAACAGGGCGTCGAGCGCCTCGCTGCGCAAGGCCCGGGCGCGGAGTTCGGCGGCTTCCATCCTGCGGGCGAAGTCCTCGGTGTGGCGGTAGTCCATGGCGCTCTCCTGTTGGCGATGGCTGCACTGTAGAAAAGCGCGCTTCCCCCGGAAACGCACCGCGCCGCAAATCGCTTTTGCACCGCCTGCAAGGCCCCCGGCCAGCCGCTACCATCCGGCCGCATGCGCACGCTCCAGTTCGACGAGATGGTCCTCTACGCCCGCGTGGCCGAACTCGGCTCCCTCTCGGCGGTGGCGCGCGAGCGGGACGTGCCCGTGAGCCAGGTCTCGCGCACGCTCGCCCGCCTGGAGAAGGCCTGCGGCGCCCGGCTGATGCACCGGTCCACCCACGGGCTCTCGCTCACCGACGAAGGCCGCACCTTCCTGGCCTACAGCCGGCGCGCCCTGGACACGATGGAGGAACTGGAAGGCGCGTTCGCCGAACATTCCGGCGAGCCCAGCGGCGTCGTGCGCGTCGCGGTCAGCACGGTGGTGGCGCAGTACCGGATCGTCCCGAGCCTCGAGGGACTGGCCGCGCGCCATCCCCGCCTGCAGGTGGAGCTGGAGGTGGGCGACCGCCTGGTCGACCTGGTGCGCGAAAGCATCGACATCTCGATCCGCACGGCCGGCAACCTGCCGGAGACCGTGGTCGCACGGCAGATCGGGACGCTGGGGCGGGCCCTCTACGCTTCTCCCGCGTACGAGCGCGCGCATGGCCTGCCGACGCGGCCCGAGGAGCTGGCGCAGCACGCCCTGATCACGAACAGCGCGGTGACGATGCTCAACGACTGGCCCTTCACCGTGGCAGGCGAGCCCTGGTCCTATCCGGCGCGGGGCCGCTGGCGCACCAACGACACCAACATGGCCGCGACGATGGTCCTGCAAGGCCTGGGCATCGGTCGGCTGGCCACGCTGGTGGGCGACACGCTGGTCGCGCAGGGGCTGCTGGTGCGCGTGCTGCCGGAATGCGTGGACCTGCGGCCGGCGCCGGTGTACGCGGTCACCGCCGGTGCGCGGCACCGGCTGCCGAAGATCAAGGCGTGTGTGGAGTATTGGGCGGAGTGGTTCGGGCGGGGGCGGTGAGCGGTGGGGTTCGCTGCGCTCACCGCCACCCTACGAGAGATTCGTTGGGTGGCGGTGAGCGAAGCGAACCCCACCAACCTACGTCGGCATCCGCGCCACCAGCCCGATCACGGCCGAATGGCCCTTGTGCCCCGTTCCTTCCGCCAGCTCCGTCTCGTACTCCCTGAGGTCCAGGATCTCCAGCGGCGCGAAATCCTCGCGCAGCAACGCCTCGGTGTACATGTGCGAAGCGATGGGCGGCCCGCCGGTGCGGAACTCCAGCTGCCTGGGCGTGTATCCCTGCAGCATCAGGATGCCGCCCGGCTTGAGGCAGCGCACCATGCCTTCGAAGATGCGCGCGCGCAGGCCGGGGTCGGCGAACTGGATGAAGATGGCCACCACGCCGTCGTACAGGCCCTGCGGCCACTGCAGCGCCGCGACGTCCGCCACCGCGAAGTTCACCTTCACGCCGGTGATGCGGGCGAAGTCCCGCGCCTTGCGCACGGCCACTTCCGAGATGTCGAACGCGTCCACGATGAGCCCCTGCTGGGCGAGCCAGACGCTGTTGCGCCCCTCGCCGTCGGCCACGCACAGCACGCGCTGCCCCGCCTCCCACAGCGATCCGTGCTCGTGCAGCCAGGCGTTGGGCTCGGTGCCGAACAGGTAGCCGGGCTGGGAGAAGCGCCGGTTCCAGGTGCCGACCGGGTCGTCGAAGGCGGGCGCTGGGGTCTCGGGGTCGCTCATGCCTTCATCTTAGGCATCGACCACTCGCGCCCTTCCTGCGGGAAACCCTTCGTGCTCAGTCGGTCGTCAGGCTGTCCAAAGGCCAGCGCGGCTTGACGTCGAAGGCATAGATTTCGCTCGCCTGCTGCACCCCGGCCTGCAGCCGCAAGGTGGCCGCCATGGCGATCATGGCCCCGTTGTCGGTGCACAGCGCCAGCTCCGGGTAGTGCACCCGTACGCCCCGCTGCGCGCATGCCGCGTCCAGCTGCGCCCGCAGGCGCTGGTTCGCGCCCACGCCGCCGGCCACGACGATGCGCTTCAGGCCGCTGCGATCGAGCGCGGCCAGCGATTTCCTGACGAGCACCTCGACAATCGCCGCCTCCGTGGACGCGGCGAGGTCGGCCTTGCGCGCCTCCAGTTCCGGTCCGAGCCTGTGCGCCTGGGTCAGCACGGCCGTCTTCAGGCCGGCGAAGGAAAAGTCCAGGTCGCCGCTGTGCAGCAGCGGGCGCGGCAGCTTGAAGGCCGCCGGATTCCCCTTCTGCGCCAGCCGCGAGAGCGCCGGCCCGCCCGGATAACCCAGTCCCAGCAGCTTGGCGGACTTGTCGAAAGCCTCGCCGGCCGCGTCGTCGATGGTTTCGCCCAGCAGGGTGTACCGGCCGACGCCGTCCACCTGCATCAGCTGGGTGTGGCCGCCGGAGACCAGGAGCGCGATGAAGGGGAATTCGGGCGGGTCGGCGCTCAGGAAGGGCGACAGCAGGTGGCCCTCCAGGTGGTGCACGCCCAGCACCGGCCGGCCCAGCGCCGCACCGAGCGCGCAGGCCACGCCGGCGCCCACGAGCAGTGCGCCGGCCAGGCCCGGGCCGCGGGTGTACGCGACCACGTCGACGTCGGCAAGCGCGCAGCCCGACGCCGCCAGCACTTCTTCGGTAAGCGGCAGCACGCGGCGGATATGGTCCCGGCTCGCCAGCTCCGGCACCACGCCGCCGTAGGCCTGGTGCATCTCCACCTGGCTGTGCAGCGCATGCGCGCGCAGCTGGGGAACCCGCGTCCCGTGCGCCTCGACCAGCGCCACGCCGGTCTCGTCGCAGGACGACTCGATGCCCAGAACGATCATGCGTGGCAGTGTACCGGTCGATCCTTTTCCCGCGCTGCGGCACGCTTGTTGCTGCAGGACCGGGGTGAAGTCCGGTTCCACCTTCCTGCTTGCCGCCCGCCAGTGCGAGATCGCCGAACTGGAGGAACTCGCGCAGACCGGCGAGCTGGTGGGCGCCATCGGCCGCTTCGTGCATGCCCTGCAGCGCGAACGCGGCCTCTCCAACGTGTTCCTCGGCTCGCAGGGCCGGCGCTTCGCGGAACAGCGCTTGCAGCAGGTGGCTACCTGCGCCCGGGCGGAACAGGAGGTCCGCGGGCTGTTCGAGCGGCTCGACACCGATTCCAGCCAGGCTCGCAACGGCGCGCGCCTGTTCAGCCGGGTCGCTGTGGTGCTGCACGGCCTGGACGGCCTGCCGGCGCTGCGCGAACGCATCGCCGCCCAGGCGGTTCCGGCGCGCGACGCCACGGCCGCCTTCACCAAGCTGGTGGGTGGCCTGCTGGCCGTGGTCTTCGAGGCGGCCGACAGCGCCTCGGATCCGGAGGTGTCGCGCGCGCTGGTGGCCCTCTTCAACTTCCTCCAGGGCAAGGAGTTCGCCGGCCAGGAGCGGGCGCTGGGCGCCACCCTGTTCGCCACCGGGGCGATCGACGTCGCCGGCCAGCAGCAATGGCGGCACCTCGTCGACGCGCAGCAAGGCTGCTTCCAGGTGTTTGCCGACTTTTCCGATCCCGAGGTCTTGCGCGCCGACCAGGCTGCCCGCGACCCGGCGGTGATCGCCGAAGTGGAACGCCTGCGGCGCATTGCCAGCACCGGCCGGCCCGGGCCGCTCGATACCGACCTGAGCACCGCATGGTACGAATGGTCCACACGCCGCATCGACGCGATGCATGGTGTCGAGGAGGTCCTGTCGGCGCACCTGCGCCGGCTGTGCGGAGCGCGTGTCGCCCAGGCCCGCACCGAGCTGCGCGACCAGCGCGCGCTGCTGGCGGCGCTGGCCGCCGAGGCGGCCTACCCCGGCGCCGGCGGCGCGGCGCCCATGGGCCCGCAGCTGGAACGCTCGGTGCTCGCGCTGGTGCAGGAGCAGTCGCGGCGCCTGCAGGCCATGGGCGACGAACTCGACGCCGTGCGCGCCTCGCTCAACGAGCGCAAGGTCGTCGAGCGGGCCAAGGGCCTGCTCATGGCGCACCGCCAGATGAGCGAGGACGAGGCGTACAAGGCCCTGCGCCAGATGGCCATGAACCAGAACCGGCGCCTCGTCGACGTCGCCGAGGCGGTGCTGTCGCTCGCCGACGTGCTGCCCGGAGGGCGCTGACGCACTGCCGCGGTGCACCAAGGCTGGCACGGTCCCTGCATCAGCCCTTGCGAACGGGCGCCAACGGCGGCGCGCAGACAACCCGACATCCGGACAACGGCGTCCATCCCTGAGTGCCCCAGGCACGCAGCGCGATGGCCGCCGTTTTCTTTTTTTCTTCTCGCAACCAGGAGCACACGATGCAAAGCAACACCACCAAGGTCTCCCGCCGGACCCTCCTGCAGGGCGCCGCCGCGCTGGGCGGCGCCTCGCTCGCCGGCGGCTTGCCGGGCATCGCCATCGCGCAGGGCACCAGCCTGGAGACGACCAGGGCCAAGCTCGGATTCATCGCGCTCACCGACGCCGCGCCGCTGTTCGTCGCCGACGAGAAGGGCTTCTTCAAGAAGCACGGCATGACGGAAGTGGAGGTCGCCAAGCAGTCTTCCTGGGGCGCCACGCGCGACAACCTGGTGCTGGGCTCGAAGAGCAACGGCATCGACGGCGCGCACATCCTCACGCCCATGCCCTACCTGATCTCCACCGGCGCGGTCACGCCCAACAACGTGCCGGTGCCGATGATGATCCTCGCGCGCCTCAACCTGGGTGGCCAGGGCATCTCGGTGTCCAACGAATACAAGGACCTGAAGATCGGCATCGACACCAAGGCCTTCAGGAAGGCGCTGCTGGACAAGCGCCTGAAGACCGGCAAGCCGGTGAACGCCGCGATGACCTTCCCCGGCGGCACGCACGACCTGTGGATCCGCTACTGGATGGCCGCCGGCGGCGTGGACCCCACGCGCGACATCAACACCATCGTGGTTCCGCCCGCGCAGATGGTGGCCAACATGAAGGTGGGCAGCATGGACACGTTCTGCGTGTGCGAGCCCTGGAACCTGCAGCTCATTCACCAGAAGATCGGCTACACGGCGCTCACCACCAGCGAGATGTGGATGAACCACCCGGAGAAGGCGTTCGCGATGCGCGCCGACTACGTGCAGGCCAACCCGAACAGCACGAAGGCGCTGTTGAAGGCGGTGATGGAAGCCCAGATGTGGTGCGAGGACCCGAAGAACCGCGCCGAGGTCGCCGAGATCTGCGCCCGGCGCCGCTGGATCAGCGCCCCCGTGGAAGACATCGTCGACCGCATCAAGGGCGACTTCGACTACGGCACCGGCCGGGTCGAGGCGAACAGCAAGTACCAGATGCGCTACTGGAAGGACTTCGCCTCCTATCCCTTCCAGAGCCACGACCTGTGGTTCCTCACCGAGAACCAGCGCTGGGGCTACCTGCCCCCCAGCCTGGACACCAAGGCGCTGATCGCGAAGGTGAACCGCGAGGACCTGTGGCGCGCCGCCGCGAAGGAACTGGGCGTCGCCGCCAAGGACATCCCCGCGTCCAGCTCGCGCGGCGTGGAGAAGTTCTTCGACGGCAAGGTCTTCGACCCGGCCAACCCGAAGAAGTACCTCGACTCGCTCGAGATCAAGTACCTCAAGACCGCCGCCTGAAGGACGCCCCATGACCGAGATCGTCGAACCCATTCCCGTGGCGCGGCCTGCCGCGCCCGGCATCGTGCAGGCGTGGGCGCAATCCGCGGTGCGCGGCTTCCTTGCCTACGTGCTGCCGCCGCTGGTGATCATCGGCTTCCTGGTGCTGGTGTGGCAGGTGCTGGGCTCGCGGCCCGGCGCCGCCCTGCCCGCGCCGTCCAGGGTGGTGCAGGACACCTGGGAGCTGATCGCCCATCCCTGGTACGACCGCGGCGGCAACGACGTCGGCATCGCCTGGCAACTGCTCGCGAGCCTGAAGCGCGTGGCCTACGGCTACTCGCTCGCGGTGCTCGTGGGCGTGAGCCTGGGTGTGCTGGTGGGCCAGTCCACCTGGGCGCTGCGCGGCCTGGACCCGCTGTTCCAGGTGCTGCGCACGGTGCCGCCGCTGGCGTGGCTGCCGATCTCGCTGGCGGGCTTCCGCGACGGCAGCCCCTCCGCGATCTTCGTTATCTTCATCACGTCGATCTGGCCGATCATCATCAACACCTCGATCGGCATCCGCAACATCCCCGAGGACTACCGCAACGTCGCGAAGGTGATCCGCCTGAACGGCTTCGAGTACTTCGGCAAGATCATGCTGCCGGCCGCGGCGCCCTTCATCTTCTCGGGCCTGCGCATCGGCGTGGGCCTGTCCTGGCTGGCGATCATCGCCGCGGAGATGCTGATCGGCGGGGTGGGCATCGGCTTCTTCATCTGGGATGCGTGGAACTCCTCGCGCATCAGCGACATCATCCTGGCGCTCGTGTACGTGGGCCTCGTCGGCTTCGCGCTGGACCGCATCGTCGCCTTCATCGGCCGCAAGGTCACCCGCGGCACGTCGGCTGCCTGAGGAACGCACCATGAGCAACGCCTACCTCTCGCTCTCCCGGGTCGACATGACCTTCCCGGGGCCTGCCGGCGGCAACCCTGTCCTGCGCAACATCAGCCTGGATGTCCGGCGCGGCGAATACATCTCGCTGATCGGCCATTCCGGCTGCGGCAAGTCCACGGTGCTGAACATCGTGGCCGGCCTGCTTGCCTGCACGTCCGGCGGCGTGATCGTCGACGGCCGCGAGGTGAACGCGCCCGGCCCGGACCGCGCCGTGGTGTTCCAGAACCACTCGCTCCTGCCCTGGCTCACGGTCTACCAGAACGTGGAAATCGCGGTCGACAAGATCTTCCGCGGCACGCGCACCGCCGCCGAACGCAGGGACTGGATCCTGCACAACCTGGCGATGGTCAACATGTCGCACGCGCTCGACCGCCTGCCCTCGCAGATCTCCGGCGGCATGAAGCAGCGCGTGGGCATCGCGAGGGCCCTTGCCATGGAGCCCAAGGTGCTGCTGCTGGACGAGCCCTTCGGGGCGCTCGACGCCCTGACGCGCGCCCACCTGCAGGACGAGGTGATCCGCATCCAGTCCGAGCTGGGCAACACCGTGATGATGATCACCCACGACGTCGACGAGGCGGTGCTGATGTCCGACCGCGTGGTGATGATGACCAACGGCCCGTCGGCCACCGTGGGCCAGATCATGGACGTGCCCCTGGCGCGCCCGCGCAACCGCATCGCGCTGGCCGAGGACAAGGCCTACAACCACTGCCGCCAGGAGATCCTCTCCTTCCTCTACGAGAAGCAGCGCAAGGTGGAGCCGATCTCCGCGCGCACGTCCGCCTCCTTCGGCAGGAAGGAAAAGGTGGCCGCATGACCCCGCAACAGGTCGGCCTCGTGCAGGCCAGCTTCCGGAAGGTCGTGCCGATCGCGCCGCAGGCGGCGGAGATCTTCTACGCCCGCCTGTTCGCGCTGGCGCCGGAAGTTCGCCCCCTGTTCAAGGGGGACATGCAGGAGCAGGGCCGCAAGCTGATGGCGGTGCTCGCCACCGTGGTGAACGGCCTGGACCGGCTGGACACGATCGTGCCCGCGGCGCAGGCGCTCGCGAAGCGCCATGTCGCCTACGGTGCCCGGCCCGCGCACTACCCCGTGGTCGGCGCGGCGCTGCTGGACACGCTGGCCCAGGGCCTGGGGCCGGAGTTCACGCCGGAGGTCCGGGAAGCCTGGGCCACGGCGTACGGCACGCTCTCGGGCGTGATGATCGAGGCGCAGCAGGCTCCCTGAGCGCCGCGCGCGGAGCAACGACGTTGGGAGCCACGATGTCCGCCGTCCTCACCGAGCACGCCGTCCCTGCGGCCCCCGGACCGCGCGTCCGCCGCGCGCAGGCCGGCGGCTTCACCTTCGGCAAGTACCGCGAGATCATCATCGCGGTCGCCTTCTTCCTGCTGTTCGACCTGGGCGTCCTGGTCCTGAACTTCTACACCTCGTTCAAGATCGACCAGGACACGGTCGCCATCAACCTGGCCGGCCGCCAGCGCTACGTCTCGCAGCGCATCGCCCGCACCTTGCTGGAGCTGGATGCGGCGCGCGCCGCCGGCCGGTCCTTCCAGGCGGCGACGCTGGCCGAGCTGCGCGCGGGCGCGCGCATCTTCGACCTCTCGCAATCCGCCTTCAAGAAGGGCGACACCGTCCCGGGCGGCGACGGCAAGCCGGTGTTCCTGGACGCCGTGACCTCCGAACGCGGGCGCGAGCTCGAGGCGAAGGTGGACGCGCTCTGGGGACCGTACTGGAGCAGGCTGCAGCCGCTCATGGCCGACGGCTTCGGCGCGGACGACCTGTCCGCCGCCCTCGCCTACAGCCAGGAGAACAACATCCCGCTGCTCACGGTCGCCAACGACTTCGTCACCGAGACGCAGGCGATCGGTGCCTCGCGGGCCAGCACGCTGCGCAGGGTGCAGACCGGCGGCATCGTGCTGGCGCTCCTCAACTTCGCCTTCATCCTGTTCAAGTTCCTGCGCCGCCTGCAGACCTCGGACGCCGCGATCGAGGCCGCCAACGAGGAGAACCGCGAGATCCTGCAGTCGGTGCGCGAGGGCCTGTTCCTGCTCACGCCCGACTTCAAGCTGGGCTCGCAGCTGTCGCGCTCCGCGCACGGGCTGTTCGGCCGCAACCTGTCGCCCGGCCAGGACTTCTTCGCGCTGCTGGAGCCGCTGCTGACGGACAAGGCGCTCGACGACGCGCGCGACTACGTGCAGCTGCTGTTCGCGCCGCACGTGAAGGAGGCGCTGGTCCAGGGGATCAATCCGCTGTCCGAGGTGGACGCCCTGGTGAAGAACCGGCTGGGACAGGAGCAGATCCGCCACCTGTCCTTCCATTTCAACCGCGTGGTGGAGCGCGGCGCGGTGCGCCACCTGCTGGTGACGGTGCAGGACGTGTCGGCGCGCGTCGAGCTGCAGCAGAAGCTGGCCGCGGAACGGCAGCGCTCGGAGAAGGAGTTCGAGATGCTGCTCCGGGCCGTGGACACGGACCCGGCGTTGCTGCGCCAGTTCGTCGCGCGCGCCGAGACGCACCTGCTGGAGGTCAACGACATGCTGCGCAGCACGTCCGCCGCGCAGGGCGAGGCGGCCATCCTCAAGCGCATCGACGAGGCGCGCCGGCGCATCCACGCCCTCAAGGGCGATGCCGCGACGCTGGGGCTGGAAACGCTCGCCGGCCAGGCGCATGCCTTCGAGGACATGCTGGATCGCATCCGCCGGGGCGGCGGCGCCGGCGACGTCGGCCAGGCGCTGCTCGCGCTGCCGCTGCCCCTGGAGGAACTGCTCGCCAAGGTGGCGGCGCTGAAGAACCTCGCCGGACTGCAGCGCGCGGGAGGACCGCAGATCACCTCCGCGACCTCCATCAACACCCTGCTCGCCGACCTCGCCGAGGAAGTCGCGCGCGACGGCGGCAAGAAGGTGATGCCGGTGGTGGCCATGGGCGCGCTGCTGGACCTGCCGCAGCCGCAGGCCGACCTGGTGCGGGAGACCGCGGTACAGCTGCTGCGCAATGCGGTCACGCATGGCGTCGAAGCGCCCGTGACCCGCAGCGACAGCGGCAAGGCCGAAGCCGGCCGCGTCACCGTGCAGCTGGCCCGCCAGGACGCGGAGTGGGTGCTCAGCGTGCGCGACGACGGCGCCGGCCTGTCCGCGCCGCGCGTGAAGCGCAAGCTGCTGGAACTGGGCTGGTACACGCCCGCGCAGCTGGAAAGCTTCGACGACCGCCAGGTCCTCGCCCACATCTTCAAGCCCGGCTTCTCGACGGCGCCCGGCGTCTCGCTGCACGCCGGCCGCGGCGTCGGCCTGGACGTCGTGCAGGCCAACGTGCAGAAGCTGGGCGGCCGCCTGAGCCTGGGCTCCACGCCCGGGGAGTACACCGAATTCAGGATCCGCTTCGCCGCCTGAGGAGACCCGCCATGAGATTGATGATCGTCGACGACTCCAACATGATCCGCCAGCGCATCTCGCGCGTGGTGCAGGGCGGCGGGCTGCCCGGCATCTCGCTGGTGGGCCTGGCGCGCAATGGCGCCGAGGCGCTGCGCGTGGCGCGCGCCACCCAGCCCGACGTGGTGACCATGGACCTGACGATGCCGGAGATGGACGGCATCGAATGCATCCAGGAGCTGCTGCGCATGCTGCCGCGCACGAGCATCCTCGTGGTGAGCGCGCTCTCGGACAAGTCCACCGCGATCCAGGCGCTGCGCCTGGGCGCGCGCGGCTTCGTCGCCAAGCCCTTCAGCGACGACGAGCTGAAGATCGCCCTGCTGGACGTCGCGGAAGGGAAGTAAGCCCATGGAATCGCTCAACGCCGACGAGCTCAAGCTGTTCGTCGAATCCGTGCGGGACTACTTCCGGGTGGTCGCCCGGCAGGAGCCGCAGATCACCTCGGCCTTCCTCGCCACGGGGGAACTGGAAGGGCACGACTACAACGGCATCGTCACGTTTTCCGGGTCGTTCACCGGCCACGTGATCGTCTCCATGCCGGGGCAGCTGCTGAAGGAACTGCTGGTCCTGCAGGGCGAGACCGACCTGTCCCAGGGCAACCTGCTGGACGCCGTCGGCGAAATCGCCAACACCCTGGGCGGCAACGCCCGCAAGACGCTGGGCCCGGCGCTGCAGATCTCGGTGCCGGTGCGGCTGCATGGCGCCGGCGGGATCCAGGCGCGGGTGCGCAAGCACCCTTATGCGATCACGCTGCGGTGGAACCACCAGCCGGCGGTGGTGTGCATCGATATGGAGAAGCGGTGAGGGCGGTGGGGTTCGCTGCGCTCACCACCACCCTACAAGACCGGCCGGAACTGAATTCGTAGGGTGGCGGTGAGCGCAGCGAACCCCACCAATCCCCCTCACCCCACCAGCACCTGGATGCTGTTCTGATACGCCTCGGTCAGCCGATCGAACAGCTCCAGCAATTCCTCGCTCGCCGCCGCCACCTTCAACCGCCCCGGCGCCTGCGCGGCCCCGGGCACGGCGGCGCGCAGCTCGCGCCACAGCCGCTCGCCCTGCCCCAGCATGATGCGGATCTGCGGGGTCGACAGCGGCGCCTCGGCGAGCGCCTGCAAGCCCTGCTCGAATTCCGCCGCGGTGGCGTCCAGGTCCGGGCCGCCTCCCAGCAGGGCCAGCTTGGCCATGCGCTGCGAGAGCATGCGCTGGCGCCCGGCGACGTTGATCACGTGCACCTGCGCGGCCTGCCCGGAAGACTCCAGCGCGGAGACCAGCGCATCGGCTTGCGCCAGCACCGCCTGTGCCTTCGCATCGAGCCGGGCGAGCTCGGACACCTTGGGTGCGGCATCGAGCCCCTGGCGCAGCTCCTTCCAGCCGGAGCGCGCCGCCGCCAGCAGGTCGCCATACGTCGGCTCCGACAGGCTGCCCTCCAGGGCGGCAAGGTTGTCCTCCACGCGCTGCACCGATTCCTTCATCAGCACCGCGGCCGCCGGCCCGTCGGTGCGGCTGCACGCCAGCGCGTAGAGCTTCACCAGCCGCTGCGACAGCATGCGCTGCTGCCCGGCGCGGTTGATGGCTTCGGCCACGCGTGCCGCATCGATCACCTGGCGCGACACCTGGCCCACCTTGCGGTTTCCTTGCATCGAGGCGCTGCGCAGCAGCTGGAAGGCCTCCTCCTCGGTCACGCTCTGCGCCCGCATGAGGATGCCCTTGGCCTTGTCGACCCATTTGCGCTCCTCCAGCTTGTCGCCCAGGTCGGCGACGCGGCCGCGCAGTTCGCGCTCGCGCTGCTCGCGCAGGCGCGCCACCTGCACCAGCGGCCGCAGCCGCTGCGGTGCATAGCCCTGCACCACCCAGGCGTGCACGCCCGCCTCCAGTGCACGCTGCATGCACTCCACGTCGGCATCCTGCGTGAAGAACAGCACCGGCACGGACTGCTGGGCCAGCAGCGTGGCCACGGACTGCAGCAGTTCCGCATCGGGGCGCGGCGCCCAGCAAACGAGCACGTCGGGATTGGCCTGGAGCGTGGCGCGCACCAGGTGGGCGCAATCGCCCTCGCCGCGCACCTCGAAACCGGCCGCGGCGAAGTCCGCGGCGAGGGCCGGTGCACCGGGATCAGGCGTGGCGAGGATCAGGACGGAGGTCATGGAAGCGGCGCAAGCATAGTGCAAGAGCGGTGCCGCGACGCTGGCACGGTCCGTGCAAGGAGGTCTGCGACGGGTGTGATGGAGCACCCGGGCCGTGCACCGTACTGCCGGCCGTGCGCACGACGCCGTGTGCTGACCTGTACTCATTTGCCCATTGGCGCGCCCTGGCGCGCCGGAGTCCAGTCACACGATGAGCGCGTTCCGACCCTTCCTGAAGTCCGGCCATTCGCCGACGCTGTTCGCGGCCTTCTTCTATTTCGCCTTCTCCTGCGCCGTGTGGGTGCTGAACGGCGCCATGGCGCCCTTCATCCGCGAGTCCTTCCAGCTCACGGCCGCCCAGCAGGGCCTGATGCTGTCCATTCCCATCGTCGCGGGCGCCCTGATGCGCTTCCCCCTTGGCGTGCTGGCCCAGTACATCGGCCGCAAGAACGCCACGCTGGTGGAGATGGGCCTGATTGCCGTGGCGATGGTGTACGGCCTGTTCTTCGTCCACAGCTTCGGCAACCTGCTGGCCATGGGCGTGCTGCTCGGGATCGCGGGCGCGAGCTTCGGCGTCGCCCTGTCGCTCGGCTCCGGCTCCTTCCCCGCCCGCCACAAGGGCCTGGCCATGGGCATCGTCGGCGCCGGCAACGTGGGCACCGCGGTGTCGGTGCTGGTCGCCCCGCCGCTCGCCCAGTGGCTCGGCTGGCAGGCGGTGTACGGCGTGTCCGCTGTCGCGATCCTCATGCCGATGGTCGTCATGATCGTGTTCGCCCGCGAACCCGCCGACACCAACCGGCACGCCAGCCTGCGCGAGCACGTCGCCTGCCTGTTCGAGGGCGACGGCTGGGTGTTCAGCGTGATCTACGCGATCACCTTCGGCGGCTTCATCGGCCTCACCAGCTTCCTGCCCTCCTATTACTTCGAGCAGTTCGGCGTGAGCAAGGTGCAGGCGGGCCAGCTCACCATGCTCGCGGCCTTCATGGGCGCGGCGCTGCGGGTGTGCGGCGGCTGGCTGTCGGACCGCTGGGGCGGCATCAACACGCTGACGCTGGTGCTGGGCGTCGTCACCGCGAGCCTGGTGATGGTCGGGTGGAGCGGCGGCTCGCTGGTGCTCACCACGCTGCTGATGATGTTGTGCTTCGCCGCGCTCGGCGCGGGCAACGGCGCCCTGTTCCAGCTGGTGCCCCTGCGCTGGCCGGCCTCCACGGCGGTGGCCGGTTCCATGATCGGCGAGATCGGCGCCCTGGGCGGCGGGCTCGTGCCCAGCTCGATGGGCTATTCGAAGCAGTACCTGGGCAGCTACAGCTGGGGCTTCCTGCTGTTCGCCGCCCTCGCCCTGCTCGTGCTGGTCCTGCTGCGCGTCATGCAATCCGGCTGGACCCGCACCTGGGTCGGCCAGGGCGGCCGCGCCCACGCCTCGACTTCCTCGGGTGCCACCGGCTGGCCCTCCGGCCGCGCGCACCCGCAACCCCAATCCCATGCTTCCCAGGAGTAATGCCATGAAGAAGATGAAGCTCGTGATGGTCGGCAACGGCATGGCCGGCGTGCGCACGCTGGAGGAACTGCTGAAGATCCAGCCGGAGCTGTACGAGATCGCCGTGTTCGGCGCCGAGCCGCACCCGAACTACAACCGCATCCTGCTGTCGCCGGTGCTCGCCGGCGAGCAGACGCTGGACGAGATCGTGCTGAACTCCTGGGAGTGGTACGAGCAGAACGGCATCCGCCTGCACGCCGGCAAGAAGGTGGTGGAGGTCGACCGCGTGAAGCGCGTCGTGCGTGCCGAGGACGGCACGGAGGAAGAGTACGACCGCCTGCTGCTGTGCACCGGCTCCAACCCCTTCATGCTGCCGGTGCCGGGCAAGGACCTGCAGGGCGTGATCGCCTACCGCGACATTGCCGACACCAACGCGATGATCGAGGCGGCCGAGAAATACAGGAAGGCGGTCGTCATCGGCGGCGGCCTCCTGGGCCTGGAAGCGGCCAACGGCCTCATGAAGCGCGGCATGGACGTCACCGTGGTGCACGTCATGCCCTGGCTGATGGAGCGCCAGCTCGACGACGTGGCGGGCAAGCTGCTGCAGAAGTCGCTGGAGGAACGCGGGCTGAAGTTCCTGATCGGCGCGCAGACGCAGGAACTGGTCGGCGGGCCCGACGGCCGCGTGCAGTCCGTCAAGTTCAAGGACGGCAGCGCGGTCGACGCCGACCTCGTGGTCATGGCCGTCGGCATCCGCCCCAACACGGAGCTCGCGGAGAAATCCCGCATCCACTGCAACCGCGGCATCGTCGTCAACGACACGCTGCAGACGGTGACCGACGCCCGCATCTACGCCGTCGGCGAATGCGCGGCGCACCGCGGCATCGCGTACGGCCTGGTCGCGCCGCTGTTCGAGCAGGCCAAGGTCGCCGCCAACCACCTGGCGCAGTTCGGCATCGGCCGCTACACCGGTTCGCTCACGTCCACCAAGCTGAAGGTCACCGGCATCGACCTGTTCTCCGCCGGCGAGTTCATGGGCAGCGACGGCGCCGAGGAGATCGTGATGAGCGATCCCTTCGGCGGCGTCTACAAGAAGCTGGTCATCAAGGACGACAAGCTGGTCGGCGCCTGCCTCTACGGCGACACGGTGGACGGCAGCTACTACTTCAAGCTGCTGCGCGAGGGCCGCAAGATCGGCGACATCCGCGACAAGCTGATGTTCGGCGAGTCCAACCTGGGCGACGCCGGCCACCAGGGCCAGAACAAGGCCGCCGCGATGGCGGACGGCGACGAGGTCTGCGGCTGCAACGGCGTCAACAAGGGCGCGATCTGCAAGGCCATCAAGGAGAAAGGCCTGTTCACGCTGGACGAGGTGCGCAAGCACACCAAGGCCAGCGCGTCCTGCGGCTCCTGCACCGGCCTGGTGGAACAGATCATCATGTTCACGGCCGGCGGCGACTACTCCGCCGCGCCCAAGAAGAAGGCCATGTGCGGCTGCACCGACCACAGCCACCAGGAGGTGCGCGACGCCATCCGCGCCAACAAGCTGGTCACGATCGCCGACACCATGAAGTTCATGGAATGGCGCACGCCCAACGGCTGCTCCTCCTGCCGGCCGGCCCTGAACTACTACCTGATCTCCACCTGGCCCAAGGAGGCGAAGGACGATCCGCAGTCGCGCTACATCAACGAGCGCAGCCACGCGAACATCCAGAAGGACGGCACCTATTCGGTGATCCCCCGCATGTGGGGCGGCGAGACCACGGCCTCGGAACTGCGCCGCATCGCCGACGTGGTGGACAAGTACAAGATCCCCACCGTCAAGGTCACCGGCGGCCAGCGCATCGACCTGCTGGGCGTGAAGAAGGAGGACCTGCGCAACGTCTGGCAGGACCTCGGCATGCCCTCGGGCCACGCCTACGCCAAGGCGCTGCGCACGGTGAAGACCTGCGTGGGCAGCGAGTGGTGCCGCTTCGGCACCCAGGACTCCACCCAGATGGGCAAGGACCTGGAGCGGGCGCTGTGGCGCATGTACGCGCCGCACAAGGTGAAGCTGGCCGTCTCCGGCTGCCCGCGCAACTGCGCCGAGTCCGGCATCAAGGACGTCGGCGTGATCGGCGTCGATTCCGGCTGGGAAATCTACATCGGCGGCAACGGCGGCATCAAGACCGAAGCCGGCGAGTTCTTCTGCAAGGTGAAGACCTCCGACGAGGTGCTGGAGTACGCGGGCGCCTTCCTGCAACTCTATCGCGAGGAGGGCTGGTACCTGGAGCGGACCGTGCACTACATGCACCGCGTCGGCCTCGACCACATCAAGAAGAAGGTGCTCGAGGACGCCGCCGGCCGCAAGGCGCTGTGGGAGCGCCTGCAGTTCGCCCTGGACGGCGAGCCCGATCCCTGGTTCGAGCACGACAAGGCGGCGGTCGACACCCGGCAATTCGAAAAGCTGAACGCGGAAGGACAGGCAGCATGAAGGCGAACGACTGGCAGGTGATCTGCCGCGTGGAGGACATCCCCGTCCTGGGCGCGCGGCGCGTGGCGCGCGAGCGCGGCATGGACGTCGCCGTGTTCCGCAACGACAGCGACCAGGTGTTCGCCCTCCTCGATCGCTGCCCGCACAAGGGCGGCCCGCTGTCGCAGGGCATCGTGTTCGGCACCAGCGTGGCCTGCCCGCTGCACAACTGGACGATCGGCCTGGACGACGGTTGCGCGAAGGCGCCGGACGAAGGTTGCACGCAGCGCTTCTCGTGCCGGGTGGAAGGCGGGGAGGTCTTGCTCGACCCGGTGGAACTGGCGACGCTGGCGATCGACGTCACGCCGCCGAAAGCCGGTCCCTGTCGATGACGGAGACGCGATCCACCTGCCCTTATTGCGGGGTGGGATGCGGCGTGATCATCCGGACCGAGGGCGAGCGCATCGTCGGCGTGCGCGGCGACCCGGACCACCCGGCCAACTTCGGGAAACTGTGCACCAAAGGCTCGACGCTCCACCTCACGGCGTCCGAGGCCGTGACGCGGCAGGCGCGGCTGCTGCACCCGATGCAGCGCGAGCGCCGCGGCGAGACGCCGGTGCGGGTCAGTTGGGACGCGGCGCTGGACCTGGCGGCCGACCGCTTTGCCGCCACGGTGCGCGAGCACGGTCCCGATGCCGCGGGCTTCTACATCTCCGGCCAGCTGCTCACGGAGGACTACTACGTCTTCAACAAGCTGGCCAAGGGCCTCATCGGCACGAACAACGTCGACACCAACTCGCGCCTTTGCATGAGCAGCGCGGTGGCCGGCTACAAGCTCACGCTGGGCGCGGACGCGCCGCCGAACTGCTACGACGACGTGAACCACGCGGACTGCGTCTTCATTGCCGGCAGCAACACCGCCTTCGCGCATCCGGTGCTGTTCCGCCGCCTCGAGGAAGCCAAGGCCGCGCGGCCGCACATGAAGGTGATCTTCTGCGACCCGCGGCGCACCGACACGGCGGAGCTCGCGGACCTGCACCTGGCGCTGCAGCCCGGCACCGACGTGATGCTGTTCCACGGCCTGCTGCACATCATGCTGTGGGAAGGCTGGACCCGGCCGGAGTACATCGCGGCGCACACCACCGGCTTCGATGCGTTGAAGGCCCTGGTGCGCGAATGCACGCCGGAGGTGGTGGCGCAAGCCTGCGGTCTCGCCAAGGAGGACCTCCTCACCGCCGCCCGCTGGTTCGCCACCTCGCCGGCGACGCTGAGCCTCTACTGCCAGGGCCTCAACCAGTCGGCCAACGGCACCGCCAAGAACGCGGCGCTGGTGAACCTGCACCTGGCGACCGGCCAGATCGGCCGGCCGGGCGCGGGCCCGTTCTCGCTGACCGGCCAGCCCAACGCCATGGGCGGACGCGAGGTCGGCGGGCTGGCGAACCTGTTGTCCGCCCATCGCGACCTCGCCAATCCGCAGCACCGTGCCGAAGTGGCGGCGCTGTGGGGCGTGCCGTCGGTGCCGGAGAAGCCGGGCAAGACGGCGGTGGAGATGTTCCAGGCGGCCGCCGACGGCGAGATCCGGGCGCTGTGGATCGCCTGCACGAACCCGGCGCAGTCGATGCCGGACCAGGCCACGGTGCGGCGCGCGCTGCAGCGGGCGGAGTTCGTCGTCGTGCAGGAGGCTTTTGCGACGACGGCCACCTGCGACTACGCGGACCTGCTGCTGCCGGCAACCACCTGGGGCGAGAAGGAAGGCACCGTCACCAACAGCGAACGCCGCATCAGCCGCGTGCGGGCGGCGGTGGGCAAGCCGGGCGGTGCGCGCCACGACTGGGAGATCGCCGTGGCGTTCGCGCGCCGGCTGGAAGGCCGGCTGGGCCGCGACGGCACCCTGTTTCCCTATGCGTCTCCCGAGGCCATCTGGCAGGAGCACCGCGCCTCCACGCGCGGCCGCGACCTGGACATCACGGGCCTCAGCTACGCCCTGCTCGATGAGGCGCCGCGCCAATGGCCCTTCCCCGAAGGCGCCGCCGCCGGACGCGCGCGGCTCTACGAGGACGGCACCTTCCCCACCGCCGACGGCAAGGCACGCTTTGCCGCCGTGACCTACCAGCCCGTCGCGGAGCCGCGCGAGTCGCGTTATCCCTTCTCGCTCACGACGGGGCGGCTGCGCGACCAGTGGCACGGCATGAGCCGCACCGGCACCCTGGGCCGCCTGTTCGGCCACGTGCCGGAACCGGCCATCCAGCTCCATCCGCAGGACCTGGACCGGCGGCAACTGCGCGAGGGCGACCTCGTACACGTCACCTCCAGGCGCGGTTCCATCGTGCTGCCCGTGCAGGCGAGCACCGAGGTGGGCCTCAGCCAGGCCTTCATCGCCATGCACTGGGGCCCGGAGTTCCTGGGCGGCGTCTCCAGCACCGGCGAGCCGCTCGCGGGGGTCAACGCGATCACGACCTCGGCGTACTGCCCGACGTCGAAGCAGCCGGAACTGAAGCATGCCGCCGTGAAGGTGCTGAAGGCGGAACTGCCCTGGACGCTGCTCGCCGCCGCCTGGCTGCCCGCGGGCGAGGCCCTGCTGGTGCGGGAGCAGCTCCGCGCCACGATGGCCCTGTTCCCCTTCACCACCTGCGTGCCGTTCGCCAGCAATGCGCCGCTGGAGCAAGCGGCGTCGCAGGAACGCACTGGCGTCTTGTTCCGCGCTGCTGCCTACGAGCCGCCGGCGGAGGACGTGCTGCAGCGCCTGGAACAGCTGTTCGGCCTCACGGGCGCCGACACCCTGCGCTACGTCGACCGCCGCAAGGGCCAGCGGCGCGGCGTTCGCGTCTGGCGCCACGGCGCGGACATGCGGATCGATGGCGTGCTGCTGGCAGGCGACACGAGCGCGGAGGCCTGGCTGAAGACGCTGCTGGTGCAGGAACTGCCCGCGCAGGGCTATGGCCGGCTGCTGCTGGCGCCGGGGGCGAAGGCGCCGGTCGCCCTGCAGGCAAAAGGCAAGCAGGTGTGCAGTTGCTTCGGCGTGGAAGCCGCGGCGATCGAAGGACAGCTGGCGCAATCCGGCGGCTCGGCGGACGAGAGGCTCGCGGCGCTGCAGGCGAAGCTGCGGTGCGGGACGAACTGCGGGTCGTGCGTGCCGGAGTTGAAGAGGATGGTGCGGGCGGTCGTGCCGATGGCGCAGGCGGCGTGACGGTGGGGTTCGCTTCGCTCACCGCCACCCTACAACAGCCGGACCGCCGCCATCGCGTAGGGTGGCGGTGAGCCACAGGCGAACCCCACCGCCCCAGCCCGCCGCCGTAGGGTGGCGGTGAGCCGCAGGCGAACCCCACCCCCCAACCCGCCGCCGTAGGGTGGCGGTGAGCCGCAGGCGAACCCCACCGCCCAACCCGCCGCCGTAGGGTGGCGGTGAGCCACAGGCGAACCCCACCGTTCCCCGCGAATCACCTTATAGCCATTAGTCATCAACCGTCAGCGACAATCCCGTCCGTGGGAATCAGCCATTACCTCAAGGAAGTCGGCCGCGGCAAGCAAGGCGCGCGGCCGCTCGCGCGCGAGCAGGCGGCGGACCTGTTCGGGCAGATCCTGGACGGCCAGGTGAGCGACCTCGAAATCGGCGCCTTCTGCATCGCCATGCGCGTCAAGGGCGAGACCCCCGACGAGATGTGCGGCTTCCTCGATGCCACCGCGCAGAGGCTGCATCGCGTGGCCTCGGCCAGCGGCAAGCCCGTCGTGGTCCTGCCCAGCTACAACGGCGCGCGCCGCCTGCCCGTGCTCACGCCGTTGCTCGCGGGCCTCGTCGCGCGGCGTGGCCTGCCGGTGCTGATCCACGGCACGTCCACCGAATCGAGCCGCGTCTTCGTGCGCGACGTGCTGCATGCGCTGGACGTGCAGCCTGCGGACTCCGCACCCGTGTTGCGCGACGGCCAGGTGGCCTTCGTGCCCACCGAAGTGCTGAGCCCGGGCTTGAAGCGCCTGCTCGACGCGCGCCGCCTGATCGGCTTGCGCAACAGCGCGCACAGCCTCGTCAAGCTGATGAATCCCTGCAGCGGTCCGGCGGTGATCGTCAGCAGCTACACGCACCCGGAATACGCCGTCTCGATGGCGGAAGTGTTCCACCGCATGAAGTCCACGGCGCTGCTGCTGCGCGGCACCGAGGGCGAAGTGGTGGCCGATGCGCGCCGCCTGCCGCAAATGGATGGCTTCGTGCGCGGCGAGCGCGTGACGCTGCAGGAAGGCCGCAAGGGAACTCTCACGGATCTGCCGGACCTGCCCAAGGAGGTGGATCCGGAAACCACCGCGGCCTACATCCGCGACGTGCGCGCGGGCCATAAGCCAATCCCCGAATCCATGGCGCTGCAGGTGGAACACATCTTGCACCTTTCGACCGCATGAACACAGGCAAAGTCACCCTCGTCGGCGCGGGCCCTGGCGACCCGGAACTGCTGACCCTGAAGGCGCTCAAGGCCATCCAGGCCGCAACCGTGCTGCTGGTCGACGACCTCGTCAGCGCCGAGGTGGTGGCCCATGCGCCCGGCCACGCGCGCGTGGTCTACGTCGGCAAGCGTGGCGGCTGCAAGAGCACGCCGCAGGCCTTCATCGAGAAGCTGATGGTGATGGCCGCGCGCGAGGGCGAGAACGTCGTGCGCCTGAAGGGTGGCGACCCGTTCATCTTCGGCCGTGGCGGCGAGGAGGTGGAACACCTGCGCGCCGCCGGCGTCCACGTCGAGGTCATCAACGGCATCACGTCGGGCCTCGCCGCGGTGACCTCGCTCGGCGTGCCGCTTACCCATCGCGAGCACGCGCAAGGCGTCGTGTTCATCACCGGCCATGCCCAGAAGGGTGCGGACGCACCGGACTGGAAAATGCTGGCCGCGGCGGCGCACCAGGCGCGGCTCACCCTCGTCATCTACATGGGCGTCAGCAGCGCGGACCGCATCCAGCACGACCTGCTCGCGGGCCTGCCGGAGGACACGCCGGTCGCGATCGTGCAGCGCGCCTCGCTCCCGGACCAGCGCCATGCGGTGACCACGCTGCAGTCGCTGGCCGCGACCATCGAGCGCGAAGGGCTGGCAAGTCCCTCGGTGATCGTGGTCGGCGACGTCGTGAAGGGCGTGGCCGCGGCCGCCGAGGTGGTGCCGCGCACACGCGCGGCCTGAGCGCGCGCCAACTCCTTCACGCCTGCCTCCGCCGGGCGATGGCCCGCCCGCCCCGCGTCGCTACACTGCGCCGCAAACGGGAGGCACGCATGCTGGAGAAACTGAACGAACTGTCGGAAAGCCATGGCTCGCTCGCACGGGGCCAGGGCCTGGTCACCGGGGTCATCGCCCTGTCGCTGGCCATCCTGTGCTTCCTGGGCGTGCTGGCCTTCCACTTCCCCGAATACCTGACGACGCCCGAACTGCGCCGCAGCTACGACGTGGAGGTGATGCGCAAGATCCTGCTCGCGGCCATGGTCACCGCGGGCGGCCTGAGCCTCGCCAACATCGTCCTGAACCGCTCGCGCTGGCTGTCCTCGTTCGCGTTCCTGCTCGTCGCGCTCGCGGCGCTGCTGGGCGGCCACAAGGTGCCGGTCAACGACTTCCCGGACCACACGCCCTACATCGGGCTGGACTGGTTCATCCTGGACCTGCTCGGCTCCTCGCTGATCTTCATCTTCATCGAGAAGCTGTTCGCCCTGCGGCGCGAGCAGCCGATCTTCCGCGCCGAGTGGCAGACCGACCTGCAGCACTTCATCGTCAACCACATGGTGGTGGGCTTCATCCTGCTGGCCACCAACCTGCTGGTGCACAAGCTGTTCGGCTGGGCCGCCAGCGACGGCATCCGCGGCTGGGTGCAGGGCCTGCCGTTCTGGGCCGGCCTGTTCCTGATCATCCTGGTGGCCGACCTGGTGCAGTACTGGACCCACCGCGCCTACCACGAGGTGCCGCTCCTGTGGCGCCTGCATGCCGTCCACCACAGCGTCAAGAGCATGGACTGGCTGGCCGGCTCGCGCCAGCACATCCTGGAGCTGCTGATCACGCGCACGCTGGTGCTGGCCCCGATCTTCGTGCTCGGGTTCGCCAAGGAAGTGATCGACGCCTACATCGTGATCGTCGGCTTCCAGGCCGTGTTCAACCACGCGAACGTGAGCGTGCGGCTCGGCCCGCTGCGCTACGTGATCGTGACGCCCAACTTCCACCACTGGCACCACAGCCAGGACCAGGAGGCGCTGGACCGCAACTACGCGGCCCATTTTGCCTTCCTGGACTACCTGTTCGGCACCGCGGTCAAGAGCGACCGCGCCTGGCCCAGCGACTACGGCGTGCTGGGCGACTACGTGCCGAACGGGTTCTTCCGGCAGCTGAAGTTCCCGTTCACCTGGAAGGGCTGACGCCCCCGGCCGTCAACCCAGGTAAGGCCGCTCCCCGATGAACAGCGCCTTGCGCGCATAGGCACGCCAGGCCGCCGGCGCGCGCTCCCCGAGCGCCACCACGCCCAGCTCGTAGGCGTGCGCGCGCATGGCGACCGGCAGGCCGGCCAGGGCCTTCTCCGCGCCGGCCAGGTCGTCGCCCTTGCGCACGCCTTCGATGAAGGCGAGCAGCCGGGGACGTTGCTCCGGCGGCAGGCCGTCCAGCAGTGCAAGCATCGGCCGGGGGTCCACGCCCTGGCGGATGGCGAGGCCGATCGCGCTCCACACCACGTCCTGGTCGAGGCCGGCGGTCGGCGGCAAGGCCAGGGCCTTGCGCACCAGTTCAGGGGAGGCGCCATCGGAGGCAGCGGCGATGCGCAGGGCGCGCGGGTCCTGCTGGCCGTTGCGCTGCAGCTGGCCGTACGCGTCCGCGATGCGGCCGTGCGCGATCAGCGCATAGGCGGACGGCGGCACGGCAGGGTCGCCGAGCTTCGCCTGCTCGAAGCCGGCCAACTGCTGGAGACTGTCGGAACGCGCCACGAGTTCGCGCAGGTCGGCGTCCATGCCCGCTTCCAGGCGACGCAGGCGCGCGAGTTCCAGCGCGCAGTAGTCCACCATGGGCGCGGCCCGCCAGCACGCCTGGTAGGCGCGCATCGCGGCCGCCATGTCGCCCTGCTCCGCATACGTGGCCGCGGCGGCGAATCCGAACCAGCCGTTGTCCGGGAACCGGGTGAGGCCCTCCTTGAACGCGGCATTGCGGGCGGCGTCGTCCGGTGCGCAGCGCGCGGCGAGGTACTGCAGGTCGCCGTTGCGCGGATTCGCCTCGGCCAGGCGGCGCTGTGCCTCGCACACGCCCGCGCGGTTGTCGCCGGCGTGGTCCTGCTGCGCGCGCAGCGAGACGACTTCCATCGGATCGTCCTGCAGGCGCGCGCGCAGCACGCCGTCGAATCCCGGCGCGGATGCGGCGATCGAGAGCCAGTCCATGACGGACGCCGAGTCGCCCGCGTCCCAGCGGGCATGGGACGCAGCCACCGCGGTGCGTACTGCGTCGTTCCGCGCGAAGGCCAGCGTGTTGCGCACCGTGCGCTGGGCCGGCGCTTCCAGCACCGTGCGGATGCCGCCGCCGCCCTTGGTCTGGATGCTGCGTGGCGGGGCTTCCAGGACATGGTCCGCGGAGCTGAGGAGCCAGCGCGGTGCGCCCAGCGGCCGGTCCGCCTGGGCCGAGGCCTGCCCGTACGTCGCGGTCCATTCCACCAGCGGGCTGGCGCCGGCGACGTTGTAGACGTAGTGCCCGCCCACGATGTCGGGCGTCTCCGAGAAGCGCTCGACCACCTGGCCCTTCTGCGTCCGGGTGGTGACCGCCAGCGGCTGCTCCGCCGGCACGTCGACCCATGTAGTGGCTCCGGGCGACAAGGTGGTCTTGTGCTGCCCCCACTCGACCACGACCGTGCGCGCCAGGCCGTTGTGCAGCGCCACGTGCGCGACGCCCAGGCTGCCGCTCAGGCCCATGAGGCTGAAGACGATGCCGCCCGCGACCGCGAGGCGCACGCTGCCCGGCCCCCAGCCGTCGGCGGTGAGGAAGCGCGACCACCAATCGAGCTTCTGCTGCAGCGGACGCTCGGCGCCGGCCAGGAACACGGGGTAGTCGCCGGGCACTTCCGGCGCAGCAGGCGCTTCCTCCAGCGTCGCGCGTTGCGGGCCGGCCTGCACCAGGCGTGCTTCGGTCAGCAGCAACTGGTCGACCGCGCAGCGGCGCAGGCGTGCGAGCGCTTCGACGATCGGCCGCATCCAGCCTTCGACCACGTCCAGCCACTGGCCCAGGTTGCTCTCGGCGGGCGGGCTCAGGTTGAATTCGCCGAGCGCGGCGGGCCAGTCGGTGAAGCCCGCCAGCGCCATCGTTGCCGCATCCGGCTTCAGCCTGTTGCGGTCCCCGTGCACCGCCTCCAGCAACCGGTACAGGGTGTCGGCCGCCGCTTGCACGCGCTTGCGCTCGGCGTTGCTCACGCGGCGCTTGGCCGTCACCATCGTGACCACGTTGCCCAGGGCGCGATGCGCGTCGGCGATGTTGGCCTGCAGGTGCTCGGTGTAGTGAACGAGCTGCAGCAGCCCGCGCAGGTACGCGGCCCAGCCGGCCGGCTGCGCCTGCGCCATGGCCAGCGCCAGCGAGCGACAGGCGCGGTCGTGCTCGGCCAGCTTCTGCTCGAGGCCGCCCAGGGCCTGGCCGACCTTGTCCACGGCGGCGGGCAACTGGCGGGGCTGGATCACCTTGCCGCGGAACCGGATCTGGCCGTCGGCGGCCCGGGCCTGGCCGGCCAGCAACGCCTCGAGCTGCGCCTTCTCGGTCTGCAGCCGGTCCATCTCCTTCAGCAGCGCGGCAAGTTCCGGCGGGTAGCACTCGGCCGGCGTCACGGCACGCGGCCCATACAGCTCGTCGACGTTGCGCGCGCTGCGCGTGACCGGCCGCGCAAGGTAGCGGCCCCGGTAGGCACTGCGGAACGACTCGCGCCCGAATTCCGCGCGCAGCGCCTCGTCGGTCTGCTCGCGCGTCGCCGTGGGCAGGGGCGGGTCCACCTTCGCCACCATCCGGGCGCAGATCTGCAGCCGCAGCGCGCCGGCATCGCGGAACAGCTCCCAGGCGGGCGCGCTCTCCGGCGGCACCGGCAAGTACGTGCGCTTGGCGTTCTCCTCGCGTTCGTGATTGGGCGGATGGCTGGACCACATGCGCGGGGGCTGCACCATCTCCTGCTGGAAGACGCGGTGCGCGGCGGGGTCGCCCGCCGGCGCGGGCGGCGCGCCGAAGCCGGGGTCGCCGAGGATCTCGCGCAGGCGGACGATCACCTGCGACTGCACGTCGAACAGGTCGGCGGTGCAGCGGCCCTTGCGCAACTCGCCTTCGGCGAAGGCGAGCGCGCGGTCCCACGCCTGGTCGGCGGCCTGGCAACGGTACAGCGCCTGGATCAGCGCATCGCTGCCCGTGAGGCTGACCGAGATGCGGTCGGCCTGGAACTCCATCTCGCGCGACAGCGCACGCTCGGCCGCCAGCACGATGCGGAAGAAGGTATCGACGATGGAGCGGATGGACCACACCACCAGCGAGAGGCACCAGCCGATCCAGGCGATGCGGATGTCGAAGTTGGACAACCCGCGCAGGAAGCCGTCCAGCGCGTCGCGGCGGGCGACCAGGTGCGCGGCGATCTGCTGCGCGACGTAGACCCAGCGGCCCACCGCCATCGAGCGCTGCGCGAAATGGCCGAACTCGTGCGCGAGCACCGCCTTGAACTCCGACGCGTTGAGCACGTTCACCAGCGCCAGGCCGATCTCGAGGTTCTTGCGCGAGGGCCACAGCAGGTTCAGCGGCGACAGGTCGTAGAACACGGAGGCGTTGACGCGCGCGGAGACGAACACCTTGCGCGGGCGCGGCGCGCGCGCCTCGTCGGCGAGTCGGTGGATGAACGCGAACAGTTCCGGCTGCTCCTGCGCGCTGATCTCGGTGAGCCCCTGCAGCTCGCCCCGGCGCACGAAGAACAGCGCCTTGAGCATGAATGCGCAGATGAACGCCGCCGCCACGCCGCCCAGCCCGAGCCACACGCCGTCGCGGGCCCCGTAGACGGCGGCGCGCAGCAGGCTCCAGGCCTTCCAGCCGAACCAGCCCGCCAGGAGGAAATAGAAGACCCCGAAGGCCAGCAGCGCGGCCATCGCGATCCAGGCCTGGCGCCGGTACACGGCGGATGCCTGCGTGAGCGCGGGCGCGACGACGGCCGGTCCGGCCGGATAGGACACCGACATTCCTTCCCTCCTCCTTGTTCTGGTCTCAGGCTTATAGCGGAGCGTCACCGCGAGCGCCATCGCTTCGTCGGCAGGCATCCACGCGCCTTGCACCCTGCGCACAGGGTTGAGAAAAAGGTCCGCAATTCCCGCGGCGGCTGCTCCATGACGCCATCGATCGCCGCGCGCAACCTGCACTATTTCATGGACCATCCGCACAAGCCCTCATGCACGGGCTGCCGGTCCAGGCCCTAGCATGCGAGCCGTGCGGACTCGTGCGCACATGTGTCCGCGGCGCGTCCGGCGCCGCGATCGGGAATGACGTCGTGGAAAAGAGGAGAGAGGATGTTTCATCGTGCAATGTCGATGGGTGCGGTGCTGCTCGCAGCCGCACTCACCGCAAATGCCGCGCCGGCGGCGGGGGAGCGGGCCACCGCCCCCGAAGCCGAGGCGATGGTCCACAAGGCCGTGGCCTTCTACAAGGCGAAGGGCCGCGAGAAGGCGCTGGCCGAGTTCAACGACAGGAAGGGCCTGTTCATCGACCGTGACCTGTACATCACGGCCTACCAGATGGACGGCACCAACGTCGCCCAGCCGATCAACCCGAAGATGGTCGGCAAGAACCTGATCGACATCCGGGACATCGACGGCAAACCCTACGTGCGCGAGCGGCTCGAGCTCGCGCAGTCCAAGGGCAGCTTCTGGCAGGACTACTCCTTCGTCGACCCGATCACGCGCAAGGTGCTCCCGAAGCAGATGTTCTGCGAGCGCGCCGACGAACTCGTGCTCTGCGGCGGCATCTACAAGCCTTGAGCGGGGCGGCGCCGGCCGCGCGGCCGGCGCCCGCATAATGCGCGTCCCATGCCGGACGCGCCTTCCCCTGACGTTTTCGACGCCGTCGTGATCGGCGCCGGCGCCGCCGGCCTGTTCTGCGCCGGCGCGGCCGGGCAGGCGGGCGCCAGGGTGCTGCTGGTCGACCACGCGGACAAGGTTGCGGAAAAGATCCGTATTTCCGGGGGCGGCCGCTGCAACTTCACCAACCGCGACCTCGACCCCCGCGCGCCCCAGAAGCACTTCCTGGGCGACAACCCGCACTTCTGCCGCTCGGCGCTGGCGCGCTACACCCCCGCCGACTTCATCACGCTGGTGCGCAAGCACGGCATCCCCTTCCACGAGAAGCACAAGGGGCAGCTGTTCGGGGACGTGTCCTCCGACGACTTCATCCGCATGCTGCTCGCGGAATGCAGCGCGGGCGGCGTCACGCACTGGCAGCCTTGTTCGGTGGACGGCATCGCGCACGGGCCCGGGGGGTACACGCTGCGCACGAGCCGGGGCGAGGTGCGATCGCGCGCCGTGGTCATCGCCACCGGCGGCCTGTCCATTCCCAAGATCGGCGCCACCGACTTCGGCTATCGCATCGCGCAGCAGTTCGGCCTGCGGATCGTGCCGCCGCGGCCGGCGCTGGTGCCCCTCACCTTCGACGGCGCCGCCTGGGAACCGTTTGCCCAGCTCGCCGGCCTTGCCCTGCCGGTGCGCATCGAGACCGGGACGAAGAAGGAGCGCATGGCGTTCGACGAGGACCTGCTGTTCACCCACCGCGGCCTCAGCGGCCCGGCGGTGCTGCAGATCTCCAGCTACTGGAAGGAAGGCACCCCGATCCGGATCGACCTGGCGCCCGGCCAGGACCTGGCGGGCGAGCTGCTGGCCGCCAAGGCGCGCGGTTCGCGGAAGCTGATCGCCAACGAGCTGGCCCAGTGGGTGCCGTCCCGGCTGGCCGATGCCTGGGTGCAGCAGGACCCGGCATGGCAGCGCCCGGTCAACGAAGCCAGTGACAAGGCGCTGCAGGCGCTGGCGCAGCGCCTCTCGGCCTGGGAGCTGGTGCCCACGGGCAGCGAGGGCTACCGCAAGGCGGAAGTCACGGCCGGCGGGGTGGACACCCGCGACCTGTCGTCCCAGACGCTGGAGGCGGCCTGCCAGCCGGGCCTGTACTTCATCGGGGAGGTGGTGGACGTGACCGGCTGGCTGGGCGGCTACAACTTCCAGTGGGCCTGGGCGAGCGCCCAGGCCTGCGCGCAGGCCCTGGCGGCGGCACGGACCAGCTAGGCTCCTTGTGCCCGGTTACCGCTCCCAGTTGCCGGGTTTGGCCGCACGGCTATAATCTCGGGCTTTGCTGGCAAACCCCCACCGGCCTGATCGAAACCTAGGTGGGGACCCCTCGGCGGACGTCCTCGATCTTCGTTCGCCACACTGAATCTTCAGGAAGTCATGACGACCATTCGTGTCAAGGAAAACGAGCCGTTTGACGTGGCGCTGCGCCGCTTCAAGCGCACCATCGAGAAGCTGGGCCTGCTGACGGAACTGCGCGCCCGCGAGTTCTACGAGAAGCCCACCGCCGAGCGCAAGCGCAAGAAGGCCGCCGCCGTGAAGCGCCACTTCAAGCGCGTGCGCAGCATGCAGCTGCCGAAGAAGCTCTACTGAGCCCAGGCGCCTCGCCTCAAGAAAGCCCGCCTGGGGACGCCCGCGCGGGCTTTTTTCATCCCTTTTCCAGGAAGACACCATGGCCACGCTGAAGGAACGCATCACCGAAGACATGAAGGCCGCCATGCGCGCCAAGGACGCCGAGCGCCTGGGCGCCATCCGCATGCTCACCGCCGCGATCAAGCAGAAGGAAGTGGACGAGCGGGTGGAGCTGGACGACACCGCCGTGGTCGGCGTCGTCGACAAGCTCCTGAAGCAGCGCAAGGACAGCATCGAGGCCTTCGAGAAGGCCGGGCGCCAGGACCTGGCCGACAAGGAAAAGGCGGAAGTCGCCGTGCTGCAGGTCTACCTGCCCGCGCGCCTGTCGGCCGACGAGGTCGCCGCCGAGGTGAAGGCCATCGTCGCGGAGCTGGGCGCCAAGGGCCCCGGCGACATGGGCAAGGTCATGGGGGCCGTGAAGCAGCGGCTGGCGGGCAAGGCGGACATGGGGCAGGTGTCGGCGGCCGTCAAGGCGGCGCTGGCGGGCTGACCTCCCGTCGTCCCCGCGGAGGCGGGGACCCAGGGCGCCCAAAGCAAAAGCGGCCGGATGGCCGCTTTTGTTCTTGGACGCCCTGGATTCCCGCCTGCGCGGGAAGGACGAAAGGAGGCTCAGCTCCCCGCCACCTTCATCCGGTTCACCAGGATCGAGCCGACGGTCTTGGCGCCATAGTTGTAGGTGTCTGCCCCCACCGCCTCGATGCCGCGGAGCATCTCCTTCAGGTTGCCGGCGATCGTGATCTCCTGCACCGGGAAGGCGATCTGGCCGTTTTCCACCCAGAAGCCGCTGGCGCCGCGCGAGTAGTCGCCGGTCACGTAGTTCACGCCCTGCCCCATCAGCTCGATGACGAACAGGCCCGTGCCCAGCTTGCGCAGCATCTCGGGCAGGTCGTCGCCCGGCTGCGTGCGGCGCGAGGTAAGCGACAGGTTGTGCGAACCGCCGGCGTTGCCGGTGGTCTTCATCCCCAACTTGCGCGCCGAATAGCTGCTGAGGAAGTAGCCCTCGGTGCGGCCGCCATCGACCACGCGGCGGGCCTTCGTGCGGACGCCCTCCTCGTCGAAGGCGGCGCTGCCCTTGCCGCGCGGCACGAACGGGTCTTCCAGCACGTCGATGTGGTCGGCGAAGACCGACTTCCCCAGCGAGTCGAGCAGGAAGGTGCTCTTGCGGTACAGCGCGCCGCCGCTGGTGGCCTGCACGTAGGCGCCCAGCAGGCCGGCGGCCAGGGGCGACTCGAACAGCACCGGGCACTCGCGCGTGGCGATCTTGCGCGACTTCAGGCGGGCCAGCGCGCGCTCCGCGGCGTAGCGGCCCACGGCTTCGGGCGACGCCAACTCCTGCGCCGAGCGCATGGAGCTGTACCAGGCGTCGCGCTGCATGTCGTCGCCGCGCCCGGCGATCGGCGCCACCGAGACCGAATGGCGCGAGCTGGCATAGCCGCCGCGGAAGCCGTGCGTGTGCGCGCTGAAGAAGTGGCTCTGCTGCGCCGAGACCCCGGCGCCTTCGCTGTTGGTGATGCGGCGGTCGGTGTCGAAGGCCGCGCGTTCGCAGCGCAGGGCCAGGCGGGCGGCGTCCTCGCTGGTGATGTCCCAGGCGTGGAACAGGTCCAGGTCCGGATGCTCGGAGACGGGCGCCACGTCGTCCAGGTCCGGCAGGCCGGCGACCGGGTCCTGCGCCGTGAAGCGGGCGATGTCGTAGGCGGCCTGCACGGTGCGCCGGATGGCGTCCCGCGAGAAATCGGAGGTGCTCGCGTTGCCGCGCTGGCTGCCCACGTAGACCGTGACGCCCAGCGACTTGTCGCGGTTGCGCTCCACGGTCTCCAGCTCGCCCTTGCGCACGGATACGCTCAGGCCGCAGCCTTCCGAGGCTTCGGCCCCGGCGTCGGAGGCACCCAGGGTGCGGGCATGGTCCAGGGCAAAGTCGACCAGGTCCTCGAAATCGGCGCGGGTGTAGCTGAAGCCGGATCCGTCTTGCGCGGGTGTCTTGTTCATGGCGGGCTATGATACTTGCGCAAACCAGCGCCAGACGGTCGCGCTGCGTCCTTCCCCTCCCATGTCCCGCAAACCCAAAAAAGGCTACTACGTCAAAGGTCACTTCGTGGCCGAAGGCAGCGAACTCGATCTGGAACTGCGCGCCGAGCAGACCGGCGGCGAGCCGAGCAAGACCGAGCTGAAAAAGGAAAGCACCGAACTGCAGAAGCTCGGCGAGGCCCTGCTCACCCTGCGCTCCGACCTGTTCGAGCGCCTGGCGCTGCCCGAAGGCCTGGTGTCCTCGCTCGACGAATTGAGGCGCATCACCAACTTCGAGGGCCGGCGCCGGCAGCTGCAGTACGTCGGCAAGCTGATGCGCGGGCTGGAGCCCGATGCGCTGCAGGCCGTGCGCGACGCGCTGGAGGAACAGCGCAGCGGCTCGGCGCAGCAGACGCTGGCCCTGCATGCCGCGGAGAAATGGCGCGACGACCTGATCGCGGACGACGACGCGCTGCAGGCATGGCTCGCCTCCCACCCGGAGACCGACGTGCAGCAGCTGCGCTCCCTGATCCGCCAGGCCCGCAAGGACAGCGCGCCGACGCAGGACGAGATCTCCCGCGGCCTGGTGCCGCGCAAGGGCCGCGCGTTCCGCGAGATCTTCCAGATCGTGCGCGACACCCTGGACCAGAAAGAACATGGCTGACCACGACCCCGCGACGATCGGCATCGTCTCCATCAGCGACCGCGCCTCCAGCGGCGCCTACGAGGACAAGGGCCTGCCCGCGCTGAAGGACTGGCTCGCCCGCGCGCTGAAGAATCCGCTCACGTTCCAGGAACGCCTGATCCCGGACGAGAAGGAGCGCATCAGCGCCACGCTGGTCGAACTGGTGGACGCAGGCTGCGCGCTGGTGCTGACCACGGGCGGCACGGGGCCCGCGCCGCGCGACGTCACGCCCGAGGCCACGCTCGCGATCGGCGACAAGGAAATGCCCGGCTTCGGCGAGCAGATGCGGCAGATCAGCCTGCGCTTCGTGCCGACGGCGATCCTCTCGCGCCAGGTGGCCGTGATCCGCGGCAAGAGCCTCGTGATGAACCTGCCGGGGCAGCCGAAGTCGATTCAGGAGACGCTGGAAGGGCTGAAGGAAGACGGCAAGCAGGTGGTGCCGGGGATCTTCGCGGCGGTGCCTTACTGCATCGATCTCATTGGCGGACCGTACCTCGAGACGAACGACGAGGTGTGCAAGGCGTTCCGGCCGAAGAGCGCGATCCGCAAATAGCGTCGTCCCCGCGGAGGCGGGGACCCAGGGCTTCCAAAGCAAAAGCGGCCGTCGGCCGCTTTTGTTCTTGAAAGCCCTGGATTCCCGCCTGCGCGGGAATGACGGAGGGAGTTACTTCCCCACCAACTGCGTGTACTTCTCTTTCTCGAAGTTCTCCGTCGTCTGCGCCTCCAGCGGCACGCACGGCTCGCCCTTGCGCGCTTCGGAGAGCTTCTCGATCGCCTGCCACAGCAGCGCGATCTGGTGTTCCTGCGACGAGGCATTGTCGATCAGGCCCTTCATGGCCTGGGACAGCGGGTCGTCGTTCTGCGTCACGCCGTAGGCCGAGAAGCCCATCTTCGCCGCCACGGCTTCGCGCCGCGCGGAGTCGTCGGCCTGGATGATGCGCGCCGGGATGCCCACGGCCGTCGCGCCCGCGGGCACCGGCTTCGTGACCACCGCGTTGGAGCCGACGGCGGCGTCATCGCCCACGGTGAAGCCGCCCAGGATCTTCGCGCCGGCGCCCACCACCACGTTGCGGCCCAGCGTCGGGTGGCGCTTGGCGCCCTTGGCAAGCGAGGTCCCGCCCAGGGTCACGCCCTGGTAGATCGTGCAGCCGTCGCCCACTTCCGCCGTCTCGCCGATCACGACACCCATGCCGTGGTCGATGAACACGCCGTCGCCGATGGTCGCGCCCGGGTGGATCTCGATGCCCGTCGCCCAGCGGCCGAACTGCGAAAGGAAGCGCGCGAGCCAGCGCAGGTTCTGCCGCCACAGCCAGTGGGCGCCCCGGTGCAGCACCAGCGCATGCAAGCCCGGGTAACACGTCACGACCTCCCACTTGCTGCGGGCGGCCGGGTCGCGGTCGAGGATGCACTGGATGTCGGAGCGCAGGCGGCGGAACATGGCGTTCTTTGCTTATGTGGGGCGGAGTCTAAGGCTTTGTTTTCCTCGCTGCTTCGGTCATCGCCTTGGCGACACCTCGCAGGATGTGGATTTCCTCCGGCGTCGGTTGCGCGCGGTTGAAAAGCTGGTTCAGCCGGGGCATCAGCTTCTTGGGTGCGGCCGGGTCCAGGAAGCCGATCGCCACCAGGGCCTCCTCCCAGTGCCGCAGCATGCCGGCCACCGCCGCCGCATCGGCAGCCTCGGGCACGGGCGCAGGCGGCAGGCCAAAGCCGCCCAGCGCCTGGCGCCACTCGTAGGCAATCACCTGCAGGGCCGAGGCCAGGTTCAGCGAGCCGTAGTCCGGCGCCACCGGGATGCGCAGGGCGGCGTGACAGCGGTACACATCCTCGTTGCGCATGCCATAGCGCTCGGACCCGAACAGGAAGGCCACATGGTGGCCCGTGGGGGCGATCGTCGCGAGATGTTCACGCGGGTTGTGCGTGGGCGGGCCGAAGTCGCGCGGCGTCATCACCGTGCCCAGGACGTGGGTCATGCCTTCCAGCGCCTCGTCGAGCGTCGCCACTGCGCGCGCCTTCTGCAGCACGTCCACCGCACCGCTGGCCCGCTCGATGGTCTCCGTGCGCGTGAGCACGTCGCCCCAGCGGGGCTGCACCAGCACCAGGTCGTCGAAGCCCATGACCTTCAGGGCGCGGGCGGCCGCGCCGACGTTGCCGGCGTGGCTGGGCTGGATCAGGACGAAGCGGGTACGCATTCCCCGGATTGTCCAGTACGCAATCCGACGTAGGTCCGCGACCGGTCAACCCCGGAAGAGCGTGGACTCCATCCGGCCCGGTAAAATCGGGCCCAAATGGCACGTCGCATCGCCGGCGTGCATCCCGCCCCCTCGTGGGTGCAGCTCTTGAACAACATGTCGTCCAACCAGCATCCCATGCTCAACGTGGCCGTGAAGGCCGCCCGCGCCGCCGGCGCCATCATCAACCGGGCCGCGCTCGACGTCGAGGCCGTGCGCATCTCGCAGAAGCAGACGAACGACTTCGTCACCGAGATCGACCACGCGGCCGAACACGCCATCATCGACACGCTGCTGACCGCCTACCCCGACCACGGCATCTGGGCCGAGGAATCGGGCCGCGAGCATGGGCGCGCCGGCGCCGATCACGTGTGGCTGATCGACCCCCTGGACGGCACGACCAACTTCATCCACGGCTTCCCCGTCTACTGCGTCAGCATCGCGCTGCTGGTGAAGGGACGCGTCGAGCAGGCCGTGGTCTACGACCCCACCCGCAACGACCTCTTCACCGCCACGCGCGGCCGCGGCGCCTTCGTGAACGACCGGCGCATCCGCGTGAGCAAGCGCACCCAGCTGAAGGAGTCGCTGATCTCCACCGGCTTCCCCTTCCGTCCGGGCGACAACTTCAACGTGTACCTGCGCATGATGGCGGACGTCATGAAGCGCACCGCCGGCCTGCGCCGTCCCGGCGCGGCGGCGCTGGACCTGGCCTACGTGGCCGCCGGCTTCACCGAGGGCTTCTTCGAGACGGGCCTGTCGCCCTGGGACGTCGCCGCGGGCTCGCTGCTGGTCACAGAGGCCGGCGGCCTGATCGGCAACTTCACCGGCGAGGCGGACTTCCTCGAGCAGCGCGAGTGCGTCGCGGGCAACCCGAAGATCTACGGCCAGCTCGTGAAGATCCTCGGCAAGTACAGCAAGTTCGCGAGCGCCGGCGAGAAGGCCGAACTGCGCCAGAACACCCCCACCCTGGTCGAACCGACCCTGGAGCCCGGCGCCCCGACCGAGGAATGACGGAGTTCCTGGGCCATCCCTGGGCAGTGCCGGCGCTGGCCGCACTGGCGGCGGTCATCGCTGCCATGATCGGGCGCCGCATCGCGCGCGCGGCGATCACGCGGGTGGCCCGGGGCAATCCGCTGGTGCTTTGCATGCTCCAGGGCACGGAGCGCGCCGGCGCGGCCGCCCTGCCCATGCTGGCCCTGTTGCTGGTGTGGCAGGAGGCGCCCCCCACGCTGCCCTACCTGGTGACCTTGCGGCATGTCACCACGCTCTTCCTCATAGCCTCCCTGACGTGGTTCGTCGCCGCCCTGATCGGCGGGCTGGCCCAGGGCGTGGTCCTGCGCAACCCGGTCACGATGGAGGACAACCTGCAGGCGCGGCGCATCGTGACGCAGACCAACGTCCTCGGCCGCACCGCGCAGGTGATCGTGGTGATCGCGGGCACCGCCATGGCCTTGATGACGTTCCCCGGCGCGCGCCAGGTGGGCACCAGCCTGCTGGCGTCCGCCGGCGTGCTGGGCATCGTCGGCGGCCTCGCCGCGCGGCCCGTCTTCTCGAACCTGATCGCGGGCCTGCAGATCGCACTGGCGCAGCCGATCCGGCTGGACGACGTGCTGATCGTCAACGGCGAATGGGGCCGCGTCGAGGAGATCACGGGCACCTACGTCGTGCTCAAGATCTGGGACGAGCGGCGGATGATCATCCCGCTGCAGTGGTTCATCGAGAACCCGTTCCAGAACTGGACGCGCACCGGCTCGCAGATCATCGGAACCCTGTTCCTGTACGTCGACTACCGCGCGCCGATCGAAGCCATCCGCGCGGAGGCGAAGCGGCTGACCGAAGCCGCGCCCGAATGGGACGGCCGCGTGTTCAACCTGCAGGTCACGGACCTCACCGACAAGGCCGTGCAGCTGCGCGTGATGGTCTCCTCGCGCGAATCCGGCAAGAACTGGGACCTGCGCGTGCGCCTCCGCGAGGGGCTGCTCGCGTTCCTGGCGCGGGAGCATGCGGACTGCCTGCCCGTCCTGCGCCTGCAGGAGGAAGGGTTCAGGGAGCCTGCCGGTACAGCGCCCGCACCAGGTCGGTCTGGGTGATCATCCCGACCAGCCGCCGCTCGCCGTCGACGATGGGGATGTGGTGGTGGCCGTCCTCGGCGAACACCGGCAGCAGGTCGGCCAGGGGCCGCTCCGCGCTCGCCACGCGCACGCTGCGGGTCATGACCTGGCCCACCACTTCGGGGCGCTCGCCATGGGTCAGGCCGCTCGCGCGCAAGGCTCCCCGCAGGCGGCTGCCCAGGCCCCCGCCCGGGCCGGCATCGGCCAGCCGCACGAAATCGGCCAGCGTCACGATGCCCACCAGCCGGTCGGCACGGTCGACGACCGGCAGCGCCTTGATGCGCCGCGCGCGCATCGTGTCCCAGGCATCGCGCAGCGGCGTGCCGAACTGGACGGAGACCGGCGCGTGGCTCATGACCTCCGCGCAGGACAGCGCGCCCAGCCGGCGGCGCGTCGCGGCCATCTCGGCGTGCTCCAGCAGCTCCTGCAGGTCGGCGCGGCTGATGTCCACCACCTGGTTGTAGTGCGCCAGCGCGACGTCGAGGTCGGCCTCGGTGAACCGGCGGCCGCCCACCGGCCGCAGCCCCGGCGGGGCAGCGGGTGCGCGCGGATAGGGCCGGCCGGTGAAGCTGTTGTACAGGATGCCGACCAGCACCAGCAGCACCGAGTTGAGCAGCACCGGGAACAGCGCGGCCTGGAAGCGTGTCGTGTGGGTCACCACCATCAGCAGCGCGGCGGCGCCCCCGGGCGGATGCAGGCAGCGCAGGCGCAGCATCAGGGCGATGGACAGCGCCACCGCGGCGCACGCCGCGACGGCCGGATCGGGCACCAGGTGCACGCAGGCGATGCCCACCAGCGCGGACACCGTGTTGCCTGCCAGCACGGCCCAGGGCTGCGCCAGCGGGCTGGCCGGCAGCCCGAAGACCAGCACCGCGGACGCCCCCAGGGGTGCCACGAGCCAGGCCGATGCCGGCCCGGACGCCGCCAGCGCGCGGCTGAAGACGGCGGCGAACAGCAGGCCCAGGGCGGCCCCGGCCACCGCGCGCCAGCCCTCGCGCGCGTCGATGCCGACCGGCTCGGGCCGCAGGCGGGCGAGCCAGGTTTGCAGGCGTCGGGGAGCGGGGGAAGCGAAGGCGACGGAGTCGCGGAAGCGCGGATGCACGGGACTGCTGGTTGTTCTCCGGGCCGGCGATTGTGCCCTAGGACGAAGGTCCCATTGGCACGCGTGGGGGCGCGGCGCAACAGTGGCCTTCCCCCGCCCAGGAGACACCGCAATGGCCAAGGACAAGCGAGACAAGGAACCGCGCGACGACGTCGCGGCCGCCGCGCCCGCGAAGCTGAAGACTGCCGACTACGAGGAGCAGCTCTATCGCCTGCACGTCGAACTGGTGAAGCTGCAGGAGTGGGTGCAGCACACGGGCGCCAAGGTGTGCATCGTGTTCGAGGGCCGCGACGGCGCCGGCAAGGGCGGCACCATCAAGGCGCTCACCGAGCGGGTGAGCCCGCGCGTGTTCCGCGTGGTCGCCCTCCCCGCGCCGACCGACCGCGAGAAGAGCCAGATGTACCTGCAACGCTACGTGCGCCACCTGCCGGCCGCGGGCGAAGTCGTGATCTTCGACCGCAGCTGGTACAACCGCGCCGGCGTCGAGCGCGTGATGGGCTTCTGCAGCGAGGACCAGGCGCTGGACTTCCTGAAGGCGGTGCCCCTGGTCGAACAGGCGATCGTCGATTCCGGCGTGCGGCTGATCAAGTACTGGCTCGAGGTGAGCCCCCAGGAGCAGACCCGGCGGCTGACGGACCGCATCAAGGACGGCCGCAAGGTCTGGAAGCTCTCGCCGATGGACCTGAAGTCGTACAGCCGCTGGTACGACTACTCCCGCGCCCGCGACGACATGTTCAAGATGACGGACACCGAGTTCGCGCCCTGGCTGGTGGCGCGCACCGACGACAAGCGCCGCGGCCGCCTGAACATCATCGGCGACCTGCTGTCCCGCATCCCGTACAAGCCGGTGAAGCGCGACAAGGTCATCCTGCCCAGGCGGCAGAAGGCCGGCGACTACCGCGAGCCGGACTACCCCTACCGCTACATCAACGAGACGTTCTGAGGGCCGGTTTCGCCGGCTCGCGGCCGGAGCCTGGCGCGATTGCTCCCGCGCGGCGGCCATGGCCGGGTCAACGCGATAATCCGGCTCGCATGACCGCCAATCCCGTTCCCGTCGACCTGAGCAAGCACACGCCCATGATGGCCCAGTACCTGGGCGTGAAGAAGGACTTCCCGGGAACCCTGGTGTTCTACCGCATGGGAGACTTCTACGAGCTCTTCTACGACGACGCGGAGAAGGCCTCGCGCCTGCTGGACATCACGCTGACCCGCCGGGGCATGTCGGCCGGCGAGCCCGTCGTGATGTGCGGCGTCCCGTTCCATTCCATGGAGGGTTACCTCGCGCGCCTCATCAAGTGCGGCGAATCGGTGGCGATCTGCGAGCAGGTGGGCGAAGTCGGCGCCGGCAAGGGGCCGGTGGAGCGCAAGGTCCTCCGCGTGGTCACGCCCGGCACGCTCACGGACAGCGAGTTGCTGAACGACAAGTCCGAGGCGGTGCTGCTGGCGCTGCACCAGGCCGCCAGGCACAAGGTGGGGCTGGCCTGGCTCAGTGTCACGCAGGGCGCGCTGCAATTGGCCGAATGCGACGCCGACGACCTGCAGGACTGGATCGCCCGCGTCGTGCCCAGCGAGATCCTGCACAGCACGGACGTGAGCCCCGCCTTCGCGCAACGCCTGCAGGCCTTCCGCGCCGTTCCGATCACGCAGCGCCCGGCCTTCCAGTTCGACGCCGGCCTCGGCGAGCGCAAGCTGCTGGAACAGCTGAAGGCCGCGAGCCTTTCCGCCTGGGGCGCCGAGGAATTGCCGAACGCGCATGCCGCGGCATCGGCGCTGCTCGCGTATGCCGAACACACCCAGGGGCGCGCGCTCTCGCACGTGCAGCAGCTGCAGGTGGTGCGCGATGGCGAACGCATCGAGCTGCCGCCCGCCACGCGCCGCAACCTGGAACTGGTGCAGACCCTGCGCGGCGAAGACAGCCCCACGGTCTTTTCCCTGCTGGACACCTGCATGACCGGCATGGGCAGCCGCATGCTCAAGTCCTGGTTGCTCGAGCCGCTGCGCGATCGCGGCGTGGCGCAGCAACGGCTGGACGCCATCGCCGGCCTGCGCGAAGGGCTTTGGCAGAAGCTGCGCAACGAATTGAAGGGCGTGAGCGACGTGGAGCGCATCACGGCCCGCATCGCGCTGCGCCAGGTGCGTCCGCGCGAGCTGGTGGGCCTGCGCTGGGCGCTCCTGAAATCAGAGCAGCTGGCGAAGCAGCTGCAGGGCCTTCCGGGGTTGCTGTCGAATCTCGCGGCGGACCTGCAGCCGCCCGAAGGATGCGCCGCGCGGCTCGCGGCAACCTTGCACGAAGAGCCGGCCGCCCTGGTCCGCGACGGCGGCGTGATCGCCGCCGGCCACGACGGCGAGCTCGACGAACTGCGCGCCATCCAGGACAACTGCGACGGCTTCCTGCTGGACCTGGAAACGCGCGAACGGGCCCGCAGCGGCATCGCCAACCTGCGCGTGCAGTTCAACAAGGTGCATGGCTTCTACATCGAGGTCACGCAGGGCCAGCTGGACAAGGTGCCGGACGACTACCGCCGGCGGCAGACGCTGAAGAACGCCGAACGTTTCATCACGCCGGAGCTGAAGGCCTTCGAGGACAAGGCGCTCTCGGCACAGGAGCGCGCGCTGGCGCGCGAGAGGTGGCTGTACGAGCAGCTGCTGGACGCCCTCCAGGACCACGTGCCGTCGCTCACGCGCCTGGCCCGCGCGCTGGCCGCGGTGGACGCCCTGTGCGCGCTGGCCGAGCGCTCGCTCACCCTGAACTGGTGCCGCCCGCAGTTCATGAAGGAACCGGGCATCGAGATCACGCAAGGCCGCCACCCGGTGGTGGAAGCGCGCCTGGCCGAGACCACGGGCGGTCCCTTCATCCCGAACGACACGCGCCTGGGACCCAAGCAGCGCATGCAGGTCATCACCGGCCCCAACATGGGCGGCAAGTCGACCTACATGCGGCAGGTCGCGCTGATCAGCCTGCTGGCGGCCATGGGTTCCTATGTGCCCGCGCAGGCCTGCCGCCTCGGGCCCCTGGACGCGATCCACACGCGCATCGGCGCGGCCGACGACCTGGCCAACGCGCAGTCCACCTTCATGCTGGAGATGACGGAAGCCGCGCAGATCCTGCATGGGGCCACCGCGCAGAGCCTGGTGCTGATGGACGAGATCGGTCGCGGCACCTCCACCTTCGACGGCCTCGCGCTGGCGTCGGGCATTGCCGCGCACCTGCATGACCGGACCCAGGCGTTCACGCTGTTCGCCACGCACTACTTCGAGCTGACGGAATTCCCGGCCAGGCACCACTGCGCCGTCAACGTGCACGTGGGCGCCACCGAGTCCGGCGCCGACATCGTGTTCCTGCACGAGATCCAGCCGGGCCCGGCCAGCCGCAGCTACGGCATCCAGGTCGCCAAGCTCGCCGGCATGCCCGCCGGCGTGGTGAACCACGCGCGGCACGCGCTCACGGCGCTGGAGAAGCACCAGGAGGAAAGCCGCGAGCAGGTAGACTTGTTCGCACCGCCACCGGCCGCGGAAGCGCCGGCGCCCAGCCAGGTGGAGGCCACGCTGGCCGCCCTGGACCCGGACGCGCTCACGCCGCGCGATGCGCTGGATGCCCTCTACAAGCTCAAGAAACTGCTGAAACCATGACCTACTGCGTCGGCATCAAGCTCAATGCGGGACTGGTGTTCCTGTCCGATTCGCGCACCAACGCGGGCGTGGACAACATCAGCACCTACCGCAAGATGATCGTCTACGAGCGGACGGGCGACCGCTTCATGGTGCTGCTGACGGCGGGCAACCTGAGCATCGCGCAGTCGGTGCGCGAGATCCTGCAGGTGGAGCAGCTGAAGGAGCACGACACCTCCGACCCGATCACGATCTGGAACGCCACCAGCATGTTCGACGCCTGCCGCGTGCTGGGGCAGGCGGTGCGCCACGTGTACGACCGCGATGCCAAGTCGCTGCAGCAGGCGGGCGTGGAGTTCAACGTCAACATGATCTTCGGCGGCCAGATCCGCGGCGAGAACATGCGGCTGTTCCAGGTCTATTCGGCCGGCAACTTCATCGAGGCCACGGCGGAAACGCCCTACTTCCAGATCGGCGAGTACAAGTACGGCAAGCCGGTGCTGGACCGCGTGCTGACCCCGGAGACCGACCTGGACGAGGCGGCCAAGTGCGCGCTCGTGTCCATGGACTCCACCATGAAGTCCAACCTCTCGGTCGGCACGCCGCTGGACCTGGTGGTCTACGAGGCCAACCGCTTCCAGACCGACAGGATCGTCTGCATCGACATGCAGAACCCGTACTTCCAGATGCTGCACGCGAGCTGGGGGCAGAAGCTGCGCGAAGTGTTCGACAGCCTGGACGATCCGGTCTGGGACGAATCGCACACCGAAACCCCCCTGCGCACGCAGGCGACCGGCCGCAACAAGCCGCTGAAGAAGATCACGCGACCGGAAGAGAAACTCGTTTGAACCGGCGGCGCAGAACGCGCCGTCCTTCCCGCGGAGGCGGGAATCCAGGGCTCCCGCATTGAAGCGCGCCGCGCGCGGCGAACCCCGGACGCCCTGGGTCCCCGCCTCCGCGGGGACGACAGTCCCCATGTCCCTCATCATCTTTTCGCACGCCAACAGCTTTCCCGCCGGCACCTACACGCTGCTCTTCAAGCACCTGCGCTCCCGCGGCTTCCAGGTCAAGGCCGTCCCCCAGTACGGCCACGACCCGGCCTACCCGGTCGGCAACAACTGGCCGGGCCTGGTGCAGCAGCTGCACGACTTCGCCGCGCGCGAGGTGGAGAAGGCCGGCGAGAAGGCCTTCCTGGTCGGCCACTCGCTGGGCGGCTTCCTGAGCATCATGTGCGCGTCACGCCACCCGCAGCTCGCGCGCGGCGTGCTGCTGCTCGATTCGCCGCTGATCGGCGGCTGGAAGTCCCATGCCGTGCGCGCCGCCAAGCACACGCCGCTGGTGGGCGCGATCTCGCCCGGCGCGGTGAGCCGCAAGCGCAAGAACGCCTGGCCCTCGCGCGAGGCGGCGCTGGAGCACTTCCAGCGCAAGAAGGCCTTCGCGCGCTGGGATCCGCAGGTGCTGGCCGACTACATCGCGCACGGCACGCACGACGAGGGCGGCCAGCGGGTGCTCTCGTTCGACCGCGACGTCGAGACGGCGATCTACAACACCCTGCCGGACAACCTGCAGAAGATGCTGGCGGCCCAGCCCCTGCGCTGCCCCGCGGCCTTCATCGGCGGCCTGCAGTCCGAGGAGATCGGCCAGGTCGGACTGGCCATGACGCAGAAGGTGACGCAGGGGCGCGTCTCCATGCTGGATGGAAGCCATCTGTTCCCGATGGAAAAACCGCTGGCCACCGCGGCCGCGATCGAAGCGGCCCTGCTGGCGCTCTGAAGCTCAGGCCCGCCAGTCCACCCAGCCGGTGTAGGCCGTGAGCAGCACGATCACGCCGAAGGCGATGCGGTACCACGCGAAGGGCGTGAACTTGTGGGTGGAGATGTAGCGCAGCAGCCAGCGCACGCAGACCCACGCGGCCAGGAACGAGAACACGAAGCCGACCAGGAACATGGGCACGTCGCCCGTGCCGAGCGAACCGCGTTCCTTGTAGAGGCTGTACACGCCGGCGCCGATCAGCGTGGGGATCGCCAGGAAGAACGAGAACTCGGTCGCCGCCTTGCGCGAAAGGCCCAGCAGCATGCCGCCGATGATCGTCGCGCCGCTGCGGCTGGTGCCGGGCACCAGGGCCAGGCACTGCACCAGCCCGAGCTTCAGCGCGTCGGTCCAGCGCATGTCCTCCACGGTTTCGATGCGCACGGCGGGATGGTGGCGCCCCTCGGCCCACAGGATCACGAAGCCGCCCAGGATGAAGGTCGTGGCGACCGTCCAGGCGTTGAACAGATGTTCCTTGATGACCTTGCCGAAGGCCAGGCCCAGCACCACCGCCGGGATGAAGGCCACCAGCACGTTCAGGGCGAAGCGCTGCGCCTCGCGGTCGCCGGGCAGCTTGACGATCGTGTCGCGGATCTTCTGCCAGTACACCAGGATCACGGCGAGGATGGCGCCGGTCTGGATCGCGATGTCGAACACCTTGGCCTTCTCGTCGTCGAAGCCCAGCAAGGCGCCGGTCAGGATGAGGTGGCCCGTGCTGGAGATCGGCAGGAACTCCGTCAGGCCCTCCACGATGCCCATGATGGCGGCCTTGACGAGCAGTACGGCGTCCACGCGGTCTCCCGGATGCAAAAGCGCGGATTATGCCGGCCGCGCCTGACGGCTGAGCCGGCAACGGGCGCCCTGCCTCAGCAGTGCGTGCCGTCCGACATGCCGCGTCGGAATCGACCATCCATGCTTGCGCACGGTGCCTACAGGGTGCCGGCGGGGCGGCGGCACCATCGGTCCTTATGAAAATCCTGCACCTGCTCCACGTGGTGGTCGCCGAGGCGTTCTATCGCTGGGCGATGAGAGAAATCAGCCCGATGCACCCGGACGTGCCCAAGATCATGCTGCGCCAGCAGCAGCTCGCGGAGAAGCACCGCCGCATCTGGGCCTGACGCCCTCCTGACCTCCCCCGACGCGCGGCCGGCCCCCTCCGGGCCGGCCGCCGTTCGCTCCGCCCCGCGCGCGTTTCGCGCCGCCGCCACCGCGCTTCGTCGCATCCGCATGGCCCGCCTTCCGACCGGGAGGCACAGTCCGCTCCACCCAAGGAGCCCGCCATGCAAATGTCTCCCATCATCGCGATCCACATGAGCGCCGCCATCGGCGCGATCGTCACCGGCCCGGTGGCGCTGTGGGCCCGCCAGGGTGCGAAGCTGCGCCCCCGCCTCCATCGCGCCTTCGGCTACGCGTGGGTCACGCTCATGCTGGCCACGGCGATCTCGGCCCTCTTCATCCGCGACCACAAGCTGCCCAACGTGGACGGCTACACGCTCATCCACGTGCTGGTGCCGGTCGTGCTGTTCTCGCTGTTCGGCGCGTTCTGGATGCTGGCGCGCGGCAACCTGGCCGGCCACGCGCGGATCATGCGCAGCCTGTACCTGCTCGCCTGCATCGTGACGGGCTTCTTCACGCTGCTGCCCGGTCGCTACCTGGGCGACCTGGTCTGGGGCCACGCCGGCAGCCTGACGCCGATCCTGCGCAACACGCCGAGCTACGTGTGGGGGATGCTGGGCACCGTGATCATCATGGGCAGCCTGCAGCTGCGCGCCCGCACCCAGGGCCTGCTGCGGGTGTCCATCGCCCCGGTGGTGATGACCCTGTTCTCGCTCGGCTCCGCCGTCTCGGCCTTCGGCCGCTCGCCGCTGGCCGGGGAAGCCCTCTGGCTGTGGCTGCTGGCCGCCGCCGCCATCGCGAGCCTGTTCGCCATCACCGACACCGCCGCGCGCTACGACGCCACGACGCGCGCCTTCCACCTGCCCGGCAGCTGGCTCCCGCTGGTGCTGTTCCTGGGCGTCTTCCTGGTCCGCTATGCGGTGGCCGTGCGGCTCGCCCTGCAGCCCGGCCTGGTCATGGACATGAGCTTCGTGCTGCCCGTGGCCACGCTGTACGGCACCTTCAGCGGCATCTTCCTGGGGCGCGCCACGCAGCTCTGGCGCCTGCCCCTGCGCACCAACACCCCGGCCCTCGCGGCCTGAACCCCAAGGAGAAGAGAGATGGCCATGCAACCCCCCAACGACGAGCGCATCGAGCGCCTCGCCCGCCGCCGCGCGGGCATGAAGATGGGCTGGTACATCCACGCCAGCGTCTACGTGATCGTGAACCTGATGCTCATGGCGATCGCCTTCGCCAACGGCCGCATGTGGGCCGTCTACCCGGCCCTGGGCTGGGGCGTCGGGCTGGCGATCCATGGCTTCGTGGTGTTCGTCGTGGCCGGCAGCGGCCTGCAGGACAGCCTCGTGGAACGCGAGCGCCGCAAGCTGCGCGACCAGCAGGGGCCGTGGTGATGCGCGCCCTCGCCCGCACGGCCGCCCTCCTGCTGGCGCTGGCCGCCGGCGCCGCCCAGGCCAACGTCGGCGTGCTGCAACTGCCCCCGGCCGGGGAAGACGGGCCGGTCACGGTCTTCTATCCCACCGCCGCGGCCGAACAGGCGGTGCGGCGCGGCCCCTTCACCCTGCAGGGGGCCGAGAACGCAACGCCCGTGCGCGGCAACGGCCACCTCGTGATGGTCTCGCACGGCTCCGGCGGCAACCCGTGGGTGCATTCGAACCTGGCGCGCGCCCTGGTCGACGCGGGCTTCGTGGTCGCCATGCCGCAGCACCGCGGCGACAACGCCCGGGACGCCTCCGCGCCCGGGCCGGAGAGCTGGAAGCTGCGCCCGGCGGAGGTCTCGCGCGCCATCGACGCGGTGCTGCACGATCCGCGCTTCGCGCCCCTGCTCGCGCCGGACCACGTGGGTGTCTACGGCATGTCCGCGGGCGGCCACACGGCGCTGACCTTCGCGGGCGGGCGCTGGTCGCCGTCGCAGTTCGTGCGCCACTGCGAAGCGCACATCGCGGAGGACTTCCCCGCCTGCGTCGGCCTGCTCACGCGGCTGCACGGCGACGTCTTCGACGGCCTGAAGAAGACGGCGGCCCTGGGCGTGATCCGGCACCGCTTCGACGACCCGGCGTGGTACACGCACGACGATCCGCGCGTGCAGGCCGTGGTGGCGGGCGTGCCCTTCGCGGCGGACTTCGATCCCGCCTCGCTGGCCCGTCCGCGCGTCGCCCTCGCCCTGGTGACGGCCGACGGCGACAAGTGGCTGGCACCGCGCTTCCACAGCGGGCCCATCGTGCAGGCCTGCCTGCCCCGGTGCGAGCTGCTCGCCAACATCGCCGGCGGCGGGCACGGCGCCCTGCTGTCGCCGCCGCCTCCGCCGGAGGTGCTCGGTCCCATCGCGGCCGACCTGCTGGCGGACCCGCCCGGCTTCGACCGCGCGCCGCTCGCCGCCGTGGACCAGCGCATCGTCGCCTTCTTCCGCGCCCACCTCTCCCAATAGAATCGTCCCGCAATGCCCCAGCGCCTCAGCCCGGAACAGATCGAACACCTCGCCCGCAAACGCGCGGGCGCGAAGATGGGGTGGTATCTCCACGCCTGCCTGTACGTCGTGGTGAACCTCTTCCTCTTCGCCAGCTCGCAGTACGGGTTCGGGCACCGGCACTGGAGCCTGTTCCCGGCGCTGGGCTGGGGCGTGGGCCTGGCGCTGCATGGCATCTCGGTGTTCGTGCTGGGCAAGGGGAGCTCCTTCCGTGAGCGGCTGGTGGCGCGCGAGCGCGAACGGCTGCAGCGCGAGCAGGATCGCTGGTGAGACGCCTCGAAGCGCTCGACAAGCTGCAGAACATGCTGCAGGTGATGGCGTTCTGCCTCGGCATCGCCACCGCGCAGTACATCGTGACGCCCGAGCGCCCCTACGGCCCCACCGTGGCGTACTCGCTGTCGATCGGCCTGGTCACCTGGGCGATCGTCGACCTGGGACGCACCTTCATGCCCTCCGCGGCGGAGACCGGATGGCCCTCGGGCCCCACGGCCATCGCCCTGGTCGTGGTGGGCATCGCCGGCGGCTTCTTCATCGGCAACGGCATCGGCGGCGTCGTGTGCCGCACCTTCGGCCTGTACGGCAGCGCCCCGCTGCCCGACCCGCGCGCGGAGCTGCGCAGCTCCGTCGTGATCACCGTGCTGGCGGGCATCGTCGGCTGCTACTACTTCTATAGCGTCGGGCGCTCCAGCTACCTCGAGCGCAAGATGGGCGAGGCAAAGCAGCATGCCGACGAGGCGCGGCTGAAGCTGCTGGAGACGCAGCTCGAGCCGCACATGCTGTTCAACACCCTGGCCAACCTGCGGGCGCTGATCGGCGTCGACCCCGGGCGGGCGCAGCAGATGCTCGATCACATGATCGCCTACCTGCGCGCGACACTGGACGCATCGCGCGCCACCACGCATCCGCTGCAGGCGGAATTCGACCGGTTGCGCGACTACCTCGAGCTGATGGCGATCCGCATGGGTCCGCGGCTCACCTACACGCTGGACCTGCCGCCCGATCTCGCGAACGTGCGGGTGCCGACGCTGCTGCTTCAGCCGCTGGTGGAGAACGCCATCCAGCACGGACTCGAGCCCAAGGTGCAGGGCGGCCGCATCACGGTGCGCGCGGCGCGGCAGCACGGGCAGCTCGTGGTCACGGTCGACGACACCGGCGTCGGCGACGCCCATGCGCCGTCGCAGGGCTCCGGCTTCGGCCTGTCGCAGATCCGCGAACGCCTGGCGGCTCTCCACGGTGACCGCGCCGACCTGGCCTTCCGCACCGGGCAGGACGGTGCCAACGCACGCATCACCCTCCCCATCGCATGAACCCCACTGCCCTGATCGCCGAGGACGAGCCGCTGCTGGCCCAGGCGCTGCAAGCCGAACTGGCCCGTGCCTGGCCGGAGCTGCGCATCGTGGCGAGCGTCGGCGACGGCGCAGCCGCGGTGCAGGCGGCGCTGCAGGATCGTCCCGACGTGCTGTTCTTCGACATCCGCATGCCGGGGCAAGGCGGCCTGGACGCCGCGGCGGAACTGGCCGATGCGTGGCCCGGGGACGCGCCCTTTCCCGCCCTCGTCTTCGTCACCGCCTATGACCAGTACGCGGTGCAGGCCTTCGAGGCGCAGGCGGTCGATTACGTGCTCAAGCCGGTGCAGGCCGGCCGGCTGCAGAAGACGGTGGAGAAGCTGCGCCAGGCGCTGGCGCAGCGCGCTGCGCGCGGCACGGACCTGGAAGCCACGCTGGGCCAGCTGCGCCACCTGCTGCAGGGCGCGCCCGCGGCGCCACAGCCGCAGCTGAAGGTGATCCAGGCCAGCGTGGGCAACAGCATCCGGCTGGTGCCGATCGACGAGGTCGCCTATTTCGAGGCGGCCGACAAGTACGTGCGCGTGGTGTGCGCCGACGGCGAAGTCCTGATCCGCACGCCGCTGAAGGACCTGCTGCCGCAGCTGGACGCGCAGCTGTTCTGGCAGATCCACCGCGGCACCGTGGTGCGGGCCACCGCCGTCGAAAGCGTGCATCGCGACGAGGCCGGCAAGCTGCACCTGGCCTTGCGCGGGCACAAGGAACGGCTGCCCGTGAGCCGCCTGTACGCGCACCTGTTCAAGGCCATGTAAAGCGCTGCGGCGCGCGCGAGGCTGGGGAAGTAGGGCGCTTTTCTGGCAGCGCCTGTGGGCGACGTCCTACAGGGCACAACGGTCCGGGCGCTTCTACTACAAGCCATCGAATTGCACGAAAGGCGCTTCCCCACCGACAAGACAACTCAGCGCGTTTCGTCCCGGTCACCCCGACTCCTCTGAGTCCCCTCCTCCTCCGGGGTGAGCTGGTCCGGCCCTCCGTCCCGCGACTGGCATTGTTACCCCCAGGCCTGAAACCTGGGGGTTCTTTTTTGGGCGTGCCTCGTGCTGGCATTTGCCTAGTCCTTCATCCTTTCGGACTACGGATCGGTCGAACGGGTCCCACGTCTACAGCCGGGTAGCGCTGTCATGTAAAGCGTTGCACCGCCCTTACGCTGTTACCACTCAGAGGAACGGCAGTCATGAAGGACGGTAAACCCAACTACGCAGGCGAGCCCGAAGGCCGGCGCCCGGCGTCGGCGGGACGGAAGGGCAGCGGCGGCGGAACGATGCGGCAACGCAGCTTCGTCGAGCGCGCCACGGCCACGGGGCACAGCGGGCACGGCTCCGAGAGCGTGCGGCCGCACCTGCGCGACCAGCTCAGGCTGAAGTCGCTGTTGCCCCAGCCCTATCCGACCCCGGAGCCGGAAAGCCCCAAGGACGACTCTCACCGCTGAACGGACCGATTTCGCGCGGGACGGCGCACCACCCGACGAGCACAAGGGACCCTGGAAAAAAGAAGGCCCCGGCTTGCGGGGCCGGGGCCAATCGCTTGGAGATCCTGAGTTGTGGTCGGCGACAACTCAACGCCATGTTCAGCGCCAGTGACGGTAGTGGCCACGGTGCCAGCCGCGGTAGCCCGGGCCGTAGTACACCCCCACCACGGGCGGAGCCACATACACGGGCGCCGGAGGCGCGACGTACACCGGCTGCGGCCCGTACCCGTAGGCCACCGGAGCCGGCGGAGCGACGTACGCGGGCGCCGCGTAGACCGGAGCAGGGGCATAGACCGGTGCTGGCGCGTAGACGGGGCCGCCAAGGTTGATGCCGACGGCGACGCCGACGCGTGCCTGGGCCGCAGTGGCGACGCACGCAACGGCGAGCACGCCGGTGACGGCCAGGATGCGGGGGACATTCAGTTTCATACAAAGGTTCCTGTTGTGGACTGCGCAGGGGAACTTCAACCCTGTGCATCGATTTAACGCGCGAGGTTGCTTCACACAGTCTGCTCTCCGGTCAAATGCGTTGCGGGACGTAAGCGCTTGACCGAAGCGGATCCGGAAGCGCGATTCCGTCACGCCGGGGCCGCCGCAGGTGGCCTTTCGTGGGCCATGGGAAAATCACCGCAATATGGCTTCCCCGACCGACAAAGAACCCGCCGCCAAGGCCAGCAACTTCCTGCGCCAGGTCATCGAACGCGACCTGGACCAGGGCACGTACGCCGCGCGGCACTGGAACGGCGCCCCGGGCGACGCCGCCTTCCAGAAGGCCGGCCCGCTGGACCCCGCGAAGATCCGCACCCGCTTCCCGCCCGAGCCCAACGGCTACCTGCACGTGGGCCACGCCAAGAGCATCTGCCTGAACTTCGGGCTGGCCCAGGACTACCAGGGCATCTGCCACCTGCGCTTCGACGACACCAACCCCGAGAAGGAGGAGCAGGAGTACGTCGATGGCATCAAGGACGCGGTGCACTGGCTGGGCTACACGTGGGACGCCGGCGACGCGCACCACCTGTACCAGGCCAGCGACTACTTCGACTTCATGTACAGGGCGGCCGAGTACCTGATCGAGGCCGGGCTGGCCTACGTGGACGAACAGACGCCCGAGCAGATGCGCGTGAACCGCGGCGACTTCGGCCGCCCGGGCGTGGACAGCCCCTTCCGCAGCCGCTCGATCGAGGAGAACCTGCAGCGCTTCCGTGACATGCGCGACGGCAAGCTGGAAGACGGCGCGGCCGTGCTGCGGGCGAAGATCGACATGGCCAGCCCCAACATCAACATGCGGGACCCGGCCCTGTACCGCATCAAGCACGCAGAGCATCACAACACGGGCAACAAGTGGTGCATCTACCCGATGTACACCTTCGCGCACCCGATCGAGGATGCGCTGGAGAACATCACGCACAGCCTGTGCACGCTGGAGTTCGAGGACCAGCGGCCCTTCTACGACTGGCTGATGGACCACCTGCGGGAAGGCGGACTGATCAACGCGCCGCAGCCGCGGCAGTACGAGTTCGCGCGGCTGAACCTCACCTACGTGGTCACCAGCAAGCGGAAGCTGAAGCAGCTCGTGGACCAGGGCCACTGCACAGGCTGGGACGACCCGCGCATGCCGACGATCGTGGGCCTGCGCCGCCGCGGCTACACGCCGGAAGCGATCCGGCTGTTCGCCGACCGCATCGGCGTGAGCAAGGCCGACTCGTGGATCGACTACAGCATCCTCGAAGGCGCGCTGCGCGACGACCTGGACCCGAAGGCCGCGCGCGCGATGGCGGTGCTGGAGCCGGTGAAGATGGTCATCACGAACTGGGACGAGCTGATGGGCGTGGGCCACCTCGAGCCCTGCTCCGCGCCGGTGCATCCGCATGCGCCGGAACGCGGCAAGCGCGAGTTCATGCTGGGGCGCGAAGTGTGGGTCGAGCGGACCGACTACGAAGAGACGCCGCCCAAGGGCTTCTTCCGCCTGTTCCCGGGGAACAAGGTGCGGCTGAAGTACGGGTACGTGATCGAGTGCATGGATGCTTCCAAGGATGCCTCCGGTGTCGTGACCGAGATCCAGGCCAGGCTGGTGCCGGACACCAAGAGCGGCACGCCGGGCGCGGATGCCGTGAAGGTGAAGGGAACGATCACGTGGGTCGGCGTGGCCGACGGCGTGCAGGCCGAAGTGCGCCTCTATGACCGCCTGTTCTCGGTGCCGCAACCGGGCGCGGGGGACAAGGACTTCCTCGAGGAAATGAATCCGGATTCGCTGAAGGTGGTGACGGCTTACGTCGAGCCGTCACTGGGGAAGGCGAAGGGGGACGAGAAGTTCCAGTTCGAGCGGCATGGGTACTTCGTGGCGGATCGGAAGGATCACGCTTTAGAAGGAGAGGGAAAGCCCGTGTTCAACAGAGTGACCGGACTGAAGGATAGTTGGGGAAAGTAGGTTTCAAGGAGAGTGAGGTCCCCGTATGGGTAACGCGCAAAAACCTACTCGAGCCCTTCTTGCGTATTGCGCACTGGCGGAGCGACTTGCCCGACCTCAAGCCTCGCCTGTATCGGCACTCATACCCTTCTTTGGACAAATCTGCGCGGCGAGAACCGGCGAACTATTCGATGCGCAGGTCTTTGCTACCGACGTCACCGCCAAGTATGGGCTGCGAATTCCCAAGCTCGCTGCCCTTGCTCTCACCGAAGCCCTGGAGGCCGAGGGCTACTTGGAGGCAATAACGCCAGGCTCGAGAGGAACACCTTACAGATATACCCGAAAAGCAAACGGCGCCGAAGCAGAAACAGAGGCCGTTTCAGAGTCGAAGATCGACGCTCTGCTTGCACGCTTTGTCCAATCCTGTCGCATTGACGAAGCTTTGGCGGAAGTGCCCGAGGCCGACCTCCAGGATGGCTTCTTAACCCGTCTGGTAAATGCCGATTCCATGCGGATCCTGAGCAGGCGGGAGGGTAGTTCTGAAATCAAGAGAACTGTCAGGACTCTTTCGGTTCCTTCCGTAAACGGATCTCTAGACCCTCAAGCCAGAATCGAACTCCATCTGGATTTCGCCGTTTCTGAGTTCCTCTTGGCCCTCGCCGCCAATGACACAACCGCGTTCGAAATCGCGTCAGACGTTGCCTTCGCAAGTATGGCCGCGGAAGCGATCGCCTGCTTTCAGGAGCCAAGCAGTGCACGCTCGCTCTCGGATCTAACGGTCGTCCTCGACTCACCCCTCCTTCTAGATATGCTAGGAGTGAACGAAGAATACGGGGAATACGGGAGAGAGCTGCTGTCGGTTTTGCGAACTTCCGGCGCTCAAATCGTCGCATTCGACCATAGCGTGAACGAAGCAGAGGCCGCGGTACACGCGCAACTGGAGTATCTGCGTTCAGGGGTCAACCGAGCGGGCAACGCAGTCTCCACCACTGCGAAGCCCGACCTGCTCGCAGCGCTGCACGGATCCGTCGCCCAGAGGTGCGAGAACCGACTCGGAATCAGCATCGTCCGCGACCCTGATGGGCACCTACATAAAAGGCAAGTTGCAGCAGTTGGGAACATCCAAAGCCTGATGGACGAGAGAATGCGCGGATGGGGCCACCAAGAAGCGAGGGACTACGACCAGAAGACCATCTGGTCGTTTTTGACGTTGCGGGACAGCGCTAGTGCTATCCAGCGGATCTGTGATGCACGTTGGCTTTTCGTCTCTCGAAATACCGCGCTGGTTGCAATTGCCAATGATGCCTGGAAGCAGTGGCTGAGAGATGTCACAAGGCATAGCGAGGCAAAAATTGCGGCGTGGCCGCCGCTGGCGTTGTCTGACAAACAGTTCGCCGGCTATGCGTGGCTCCGGACCGGAGGCAAGGACGGATCCATTCCGACGAAGCGCCTCCTAGCTCACTGTTCGGCCGCGGTAAGGCCGCGTGCGGACATTAAGGCAAGAGCCTACAACCTTTTCTTATCGGTACACGGAAAGGAACAGGCCGAGGACTTAATTGTCCTCATGGAGGACCGCGAGGGTTCCCGCGCATTGATGAGAGCGACGCATGGCGATCCGCTCGATGTCACCACGGAACGCCTGCCGTTCATCATCGAACAGGTGAAGCTAGCCGCAGGTGAATTCGCCGCTTTGAAGGCGCGAGCTGAAGCTGAGGAGGAGCTCACGCGCGTACAGAACGAGCATGAGGGCAAGCTTTCCGATCTAGCTACCGAGCTTAGTGCGGCCCGCGAGGCGCTAAGCGAAGAAAGGCGTCAGGCGGCATTGCGGGCCGTCCAAGCATCCGAAGACCAGAGTGCCATGGATCTTCGACTCGAAGCTCTGAAGTCCAATCTGGGCGAAATGCAACGCGCTGCCGACCAACGAACAAGAGAAATCGCTAGGCGCTCATTTCTGTCTGCGCTACGGCAGTACAGGTCTTGTAGATGGTTGATTGTTGTCGTCTTTACCCTCGTCGCATTAGTCACTACGCAACTCTCCTCTGATAGTCCTACTCTTTCAGCGATTCTTTCGACCGCGGTCTTTTTCCTCTCTTTTTGGTTTGTGCCAAACTATCTGGACGGAATTCCGAAGTTCGTAGCGCGCCGCGACCTTCGAGCTCGCCTGACAGAGCAGGGGCTGGCCGCAGACGAATTGATGACAAGCATTGATTGGGCGGACGGAACCTGGCCTTTCTGCGGAGGGGCTACGGAAGTCGTCCAAGTTCGTGAGTCCGACGAGAATCGAACGAACCCCGCATAGGCATACTAGGCACCGCAGGTTGCCGATCCTTTGAAGTCCAAAGTGGACTAGCGCTTGCTAAGGGGGTCATGGAGACTGCTGTGGTCGGAGGGCGATCGGGGGTCTCGCCCATGCGCTGTCACACGCAGTGGCGCATGCGGCGCATCCGCTGCGCGGCGGAACGCGGCTCAGCGACGAGTTGGAACCGGCCTTGAACCGGGCCTTCAAACACCCTTTGGCGCGGCACCGGTACCTAGACCAGGCGCGGCGAGAAGGGCGCCGCCTGAAGCAGCTTTCGCTGCTCGCGCGCGACACTTTATCGACCCGGCTGCGGCCGCGCAGTACAGTCACGGCAGCAACAAGAGGAGCTCACCATGCCCAAAGGCGAACAACGCAGCAACAAGATGGCCAAGAAGCCGAAGAAGGACACTTCCCCGCCGAAGGAGTCCTTCTCGGACCGGCCGACCCCGCCCGTCACGTCGGTCTTGCCGAAGGGCAAGATGAAGAAGGCGCCCTGACGGCCAGCCCATGGATGCCGGGCCAAGCCCGGCATCCATGAGGCGGCAGGTCAGCGCCGGTACAGCCGCTCGATCACGTCGCCGTAGCGCGCAACCAGGTTGTTGCGCTTGAGTTTCAGAGTCGGCGTGATCAGCCCGTTCTCCACCGTCCACGGCTCCAGCGTCAGCGCCACGCCGCGCGGCTGCGCGTAGTACGGGAGGCCCTTGGTCAGTTCGCGGATGCGCTCCAGCGCCGCGTGCACCGCTTCCGGCGCCTGCAGCGACTCGGGCTTCGCCGGGTCCAGGCCCAGGCTGCCTGCCAGGCGCTCCCAGGGGCCGCGCCCCAGCACCACGATGCTCGCGATGAAGGGCCTGTTGTCGCCGAAGCAGTAGGCCTGCTCGAACAGCGGGTCGGCCAGGATGGCCATCTCCAGGTCCACCGGGGCGATCTTCTCGCCGGTCGAAGTGACGATGATTTCCTTCACGCGGCCCAGGATGCGCACGCGGCCCTGCTCGATGGCCGCCTGGTCGCCGGTGTGCAGCCAGCCGTCGGCCAGCGCGCGGGCGGTGTCTTCCTCTCGCTTCCAGTAGCCGCGCATCACGTTGGGGCCGCGCACCAGCAGCTCCTTGTTGTCGCCGATCGCCAGTTCGACGCCGGGCAGCGGACGGCCCACCGTGGACGGATCGTTGTCCTCGGGCGTGTTCGCCGCCACGACGGGCGCGCTCTCGGTCATGCCGTAGCCCTGCACGATCGGCAGACCGAGGCCCAGGAAGGTGTGCGCGATCGGTTGCGACAGCGCCGCGCCGCCGCTCACCGCCACGCGCAGCCGGCCGCCGAACTGCGCCAGCAGCGGACGCGCCACCAACCAGGACAGCAACGGCCAGGCGATCGCATCCAGCACCGGCGAGCCGCCCAGCTCCACCGGCAGCCTCTGCGTGCGGCAGAAGCGCCGCCAGCCCACGTCCTGCGCCCACTGGAACAGGCGGTGCTTCATCGGCGATGCCTCCAGCACGGACTGCACCTTCGCATACACGCGCTCGTAGATGCGCGGCACCGAGACCAGGATCGTGGGCCGCACCGTGCGCAGGTCCTCGGGCAGCTGTCCCACCGAGCGCGCGAAGGCCACGCTGGCGCCGCAAGCGACGGCGAGGTAGTAGCCGCAGGTGCGCTCGAAGGTGTGCGACAGCGGCAGGAAGGACAGGAACACGTCGTCGCTGCGCGGATGCAGGTGCGCCATGATCGACTTGACGTTGGCGAGCACGTTGCGGTGCGTCAGCATCACGCCCTTGGGCTTGCCCGTGGTGCCGGAGGTGTAGACGAGCGCGGCCAGGTCTTCCTCCGACGGCCCGTCGGGAAGGACGATGGCCGACGCCGCGTCCCCCCGGGCCAGCCACACGTCGAGCGCGAGAACCTCCGGGCCGCCGCCTCCCGGCGCCTTGTCGCACTCGCGCAGGATCACGTGCCGCAGCGTCGCCGGCACCGCGCCCGTCGCGGCGATCGCCTGCCACTGCTCCTTCGTGTCCGCCACCAGCACCGCCGCCTCGCTGTCGGCCAGGATGTAGGCGATGCTGGCGGGATTGTCGATGGCATGCATGGGCACCGGCACGCAGCCCAGCGCAAGCGCCGCCTGGTCGACGCTCACGGCGTCGAGTGTGTTCGGCAGGATCAGCGCGACGCGCTCGCCGCGCCGCAGCCCGAGGGCGACCATGGCCCGCTCGAACCGCGCCACGCGTTCGCCGAACGCCTGCCAGGACACGCCGGCCCAGGCGTCGCGGCCCGTGTCGTGCTGCCGGTAGGCTTCGCCTTGCGGCGTCTGCGCGACACGCCATTGCAGCAGTTCGGCGAGCGTGCGGACGGAGGACAGGTCGTTCGTGGGCGTCATGGCGGGTCGGGCGCTTCCTGGGGCGGGCAACCCGCCATTGTCGCGCCGCATTGTCGCCGCCCGCCGCAATGCGGCATTGCAACGGACAGTGGAATGGGGGAAGCGACACCGGACTTGTCCGAGGACATGCCATTCGTTCTGAAATCTGGCAGCATGGCAGCTCCGCCGCATGGTCTGGAGTTGCCATGGTCCTGCTCGAATTCGCGATGAGTCCCACCGGCGAGGGCGAAAGCCTCAGCCGCCACGTCGCCCGCATCGTGGACATCATCGACCGCAGCGGCGTGACCTACCAGCTCACCGCGATGGGCACCATCCTGGAGGGCGACTGGGACGAGGTGATGGGCGTGGTCGGCGAGTGCTTCCGGGAGCTGCAGAAGGACTGCCGGCGCATCTCCATGAACCTGAAGATGGACTACCGCGCCGGCACGGAGCCGCGCCTCCACAGCAAGGTGGACGCCGTGGAAGGGCACGTGGGCCGCAAGCTGCGGACCTGAACCCTCACGCCTTGGAGACGGCGGCGTAGAGGAACAGGTCGTCCGCGCGCCGGACGTAGCCGCTCTTCGTGGAGACCTGCCCCGTCACGGGGTGCGCCCACTTGTAGTCCACCCAGCCTTCGCCCTGCTCGCGCGCCAGCCGCACCAGCTCGCGCGGGAAGGCCTTGCCGTCCATGTCGCGCACCTCGGGCCCGGTGCCCACGCGGCTCGGGTTGTTGCCGTGCGCGATGAAGGTGGCGCTGTCGTCCAGCACCATCAAGTACAGGTCGCGGTACGCGAACTGGCCGAAGTCCAGTCGGTTGACGTCGTCCAGCAGCGCCTGGCGCCCGTGCGTGCGCAGGTAGTCGCATCCGCGCTGCACCAGGTCGACAGCATCGCGCGCGGCGCCATGTTCGCGATCACCGAGCTGGAAGGAGGACACGCGTTCGAACAGGGCGGCAGCCTGCTGGCGCAGTTCGGATGCCGTGCGCGAGGTCTCCGCGACCAGCCGGGTGTTGCGCTGCGTCGTGCGATCGATCTTGGCCACGGCGCCATTGAGGGTCTCCAGCCCGCTGCTCTGCTCCTGCATGGAACCGTCGATGTGCGCGATCAGTTCGGACACCTGGCGCACCGCTTCGACGATGGAGGCCATCGCATCGCGTGCCTGCTGCACGCGCGCGTTGCCGGCTTCCACCTTCTCCACGGAGCCGACGATCAGCCCGCGGATCTCGCGCGCGGCCTCGGCGCAGCGCTGGGCCAGCGTGCGCACCTCGGCGGCCACGACGGCGAAACCGCGGCCCTGGTCGCCGGCGCGCGCGGCTTCCACGGCGGCGTTCAGCGCCAGCAGGTTGGTCTGGAACGCGATGCCGTCGATCACGCCGATGATGTCGCGGATGCTGTGCGATCCGGCCTGGATCGTGTCCATGGTCTGGACCACCTCCGCCATCAGCTGGCCGCCGTGCCCGGCCCGGTCGCTGGCCGCGCGCACCAGCGCGTGCGCATCGCGTACGGTGCCCGCGCCTTGGCGCACGTGGGCGGTCAGTTGCTCCATCGACGCGGCGGTTTCCTGCACCGAGGCGGCCTGCGCCTGCGTGCGCCCTTCGAGCGCGTCGTTCTCCTTCGCGATCTGGGACGCGTTCACGGCGACGTTGCCGGTGCCGGTGCGCACCTGCGTCACGACGCCGAACAGGCGCTCGTGCAGGTCGTGCAGCGACTGCAGCAGCGGCTGCAGGGCGCGGCCGCGGCGCGGATCGACCGCAGATGAGAGGTCGCCCGCATCGATGCGACGGGCCGCTTCATTGGCTGCGGCCAGCGGCGCGACCAGGCCGCGCAACAGCCAGGAGGCGGCGGCCAGTGCTCCGAGCACCGCTGCCGCACCCAGCACCACGGCGGCGACCGCCCGCAGGCCCTGCAGTGCGGCGGCGGCAACGATGGTGGCCGCCGCCACCAGGACCACGATCACTCCGAACAGCAGGACCACGCGCGCAGCCAGCGGGTCGCGGGCCGGCCGGGCCTGCACCAGGGGAGCGGTCAGGCCTTTCGCCGGTGCGGCGAGAGCGGAGCGGGGCATGGTGTCTCCTCGACGCGATGTGCTTGCGGCTGCCTCTGGCCGGGCAGGCTGCAGCCATTCTCGGGTCGGCAGGCCGACGCCCGCACGCCTTCATGCGCCTGGCGCGACACCAGGGATCCGGGAAGCGCGCTTTCGTCACAAATACGCGACAGCCGCGGCGGCGCGCCACCGGCACGCCCGCCCGCCGCTGCCTGGCAGGAGGAGAAAGGCGCCTGCGCCTCAGGCGGCCTTGGCCGGGGCCTTCACGCCCAGGCGGTCGAGCGCGTCCTTCAGGTGGGCCACGGAGCGGTCCACGTTGTGCCACTTGTCCAGGCCGAACAGGCCGATGCGGAAGGTCTTGAAGTCGGGGCCTTCGTCGCATTGCAGCGGCACGCCGGCGGCGGTCTGCAGGCCTTCGTTGAGGAATTTCTTCCCGGACTGGATGTCGGGATCCGTCGTGTAGCTGACGACCACGCCGGGCGCCTTGTAGCCGTCGGCGGCGACGCTGGGCAGCCCGCGGCCCTCGAACAACGCGCGCACCTTGCGTCCCAGGTCTTCCTGTTCCGCCTTCACCTTGGCGAAGCCGTAGGCCTGCGTCTCCTTCATGGTGGCGCGCAGGCGCGTGAGCGCGTCGGTCGGCATGGTGGCGTGGTACATGTGGGCGCCGCCCTCGTAGGCTTCCATGATCTGGAGCCACTTCTTCAGGTCCATCGCGAAGCTGTTGCTGGTGGTGCCGTCGATGGCCTTGCGGGCCCGCTCGCTCAGGCAGACCATGGCGCAGCACGGCGAGCTGCTCCAGCCCTTCTGCGGTGCGGAGATCAGCACGTCGACGCCGGTGGCCTTCATGTCCACCCACATCGCGCCGGAGGCGATGCAATCCAGGACGAACAGGCCGCCCACCTCGTGCACGGCATCGGCCACGGCGCGCAGGTAGTCGTCCGGCAGGATCATGCCGCTCGCGGTTTCCACATGCGGGGCGAACAGCACCGCGGGCTTCTTCTCGCGGACGGTGGCGACCACTTCGGTGACGGGCGCCGGCACCCAGGGCGCGGTCGGCCCGCCGCTGCCCTGCTTGCGCGCCTTCAGCACCGTGGACGACGCGGGGATGTTGCCCATGTCGAAGATCTGGGTCCAGCGATAGCTGAACCAGCCATTGCGCAGCACGACCACGTCCTTGCCGGCGGCGAACTGGCGCGCCACGGACTCCATGCCGAAGGTCCCGCTGCCCGGCACGAGCGCCACGGAATGGGCCTTGTACACATCCTTCAGGATCGCGGAGATGTCCTTCATCACGCCCTGGAAGCCGTGCGACATGTGGTTCAGCGCACGGTCCGTGTAGACCACGGAAAACTCGAGCAGGCCTTCGGGATCGACGTTGGGCAGCAGTCCGGGCATGGTGTTGTCTCGGTTGTTGGAAGCGGAAACAACCAGCTTAACACCCTCGCAAATGCCCCTTTCCCGGGGGGCCTACCGGCTTCTGGCCGTGGCCGCGCGCTGGCAAGATGCGGCGCATGGCCACCGCTCCCGTCCACCGCTGCCGCGTGCTGCCCTCGCCCTGGCCGGGCGCGTACGCGGTGGAGACGCTGAGCGGCCGCCACTACGGCCGCCACTCGCATGGCACCTACGGCTTCGGCGTGCTGGATGACGGGGCGCACCGCTCGTCCAGCGACCGCAAGACCTACGACGCCTACGCGGGCGACCTCCTGGCGACCAACCCCGGCGAGATGCACGACGGCCGCCCGCTGGGCGGGCCCCTGCGGCGCTGGCACACGGTGTACCTGGATCCGGAGCTGCTGTCCGAGGTGGCCGGGCTGGCAGCCGTCGGCGACGTGCGGATCACGCAGGCGGCGTTCCACGACCGGGATCTGCGGCGGGCGGTGCTGCGCCTCGTCGCGGCGCTGGAAGCCTGGCAGGAGGGCCCGGGCGACGCGCTTGCCCGCGAGGAGGCGCTGGTGCAGGCCTGCGGCCTGCTCGTCGCGCGCCATACCACCGAGCCGCCGGCGCATCCCGCGCGGGTGGAGCTGACGCGGGCTGCGCATCGGTTGCAGGAGTCGCTGGCCGCCCCGCCCTCGCTCGCGCAGCTCGCGGCCGAGGCAGGCATCAGCCGCTTCCAGCTGTTGCGCCGCTTCGCCCAGGTGTACGGCTGCACGCCGCACGCGTGGCTCACCCAGCAACGGGCGGAACGCGCCCGTGCGCTGATCCGCTGCGGCGTGTCGCTTGCGGATGCGGCCGCCGCCTGCGGCTTCGCCGACCAGCCCCACATGACGCGCCTGTTCGCGCGCCAGTTCGGCTTCACCCCCGGCGCCTGGCAGCGGGCGCAGCGCGGCCTGCAATAACGTTCAAGACCGCGGGCCGGCGCGGCGCCACACTGGCCGCATGCATTTCAGCCATCACCTCGCGCTGCGCGCGCAGTACCCCGAGCTCGCCGCCGGCGTGCTGTTCGCGCGCGGCCTGCACCGGGACGCTCCCGTGGACGCGCTGGTCGCGCGCTACGAAGCAATCGCGCGCGAGCGCCTCGCGGCCGTCGGCTCCGAGTCGGAACTGCCCGAGATCCAGGCCTGGCGCCGC
>Ga0209257_1000402_pt1 | contig 84536 bp, 71 predicted proteins | sample AraplaCvi_mCL_r2_FD_184277 | JGI IMG/M metagenome (GOLD analysis project Ga0209257, IMG submission 184277) | Arabidopsis root microbial communities from North Carolina, USA - plate scrape MF_Cvi_mCL_r2 (SPAdes) (version 2) | ecosystem: Host-associated > Plants > Roots > Endosphere | place: USA...
GACGTTGTTCACGGTGATGGTCATGTTCTGCCCTCCAGGCATGCCTGTTCACGGCCGGAGGACCCGCGCCCCCCGCGCAACGGTGACTTCAATGCAAAGGTGTTCGCCCCCCAAGGGCGCCCGCCGTCGGATGTCCGCCAGCATCCGTTACACTCTAGGCGGATGCACAAGAGTCCACGGCACAAGTTCGTTCAGTATGCCGCCGCAACTGCTCAAGCGAACACGCTGCGAAACGGCATCGACTACACGCCTTGCAGGCCGCCAAAAACACTTCATTTGTTAGTTACTATCAGTTCGGATGCTAAGCACAATTTTGCCGGTATTCAATGTTTCGGCCGACTTTGACCAAGCAATGGTTAAGGTTCCACATGTGGTGGTCGAAAATCTCCGGAACGCAAAATGCGGTCGAGATTCTATTTATGGATGCATTCAATCGACTGGTGAGCTCCGCTTGGCTCCGCTTGATGCAATCCTAATTCTTCATGACTTCCCCAAATTGGGTACACTGGCACCACGAACATCAGCAACAGGATCAACTCGTAATCCTAATTTCTTTAAATCTGCTTGGCCTTACTGGCCTGCTGCAGCAAGTTCGGGGTCGACGCCATAAGCGAGGCCTCGGCGGCAGAGAGGCCGCCCCGTCGCGCGCGACGGGGCCGGATCCGAACGCCAGCTCGACGACCACCGCTTAGACAGCCGTCTCGAGCTGAGTTGGGAGGACCCGCTCCGATAGACACGGATGTGATGTTTTGCGGCCGGCCGACGCCGTGCCTCAGGCCTCCACCACGCCCTGCTAGCAAGAGCGCTCGACACCATCGAGCAGGATGCAGGACAGATGAGCGACGGAAGCTTGGCGCCGGCGGGCAAGGCCGACCGCACGAAACGACTGGACGCCGTGGTGATCGGCGCCGGCTTCGGCGGCATGTGCATGGTCCATCGCCTGCGGAGCATGGGCCTGGCGGTGCGGGGCATCGAGGCCGGCGCCGACGTGGGCGGGGTCTGGTACTGGAACCGCTATCCGGGCGCCCGTTGCGACCTGATGAGCATCGACTACAGCTATTCGTTCTCCGAAGAGATCCAGCAGGAATGGACCTGGTCCGAGCAGTTCGCGGCCCAGCCGGAGATCCTCGCCTACGCCAATTTCGTCGCCGACCGGCTCGACCTTCGGAAGGAATTCCAGTTCGACACGCGGGTCGAGCGCGCGCGGTTCGACGAGGCCCGCGGCCTCTGGGTGGTCCAGACCGACCGGGGCGAGGCTCTGGAGGCGACCTACTGCATCATGGCGACGGGGCCGCTGTCGGTGCCGAAGGATCCGGGCTACCCGGGCGCCGAGGACTTCAAGGGTGATATCCACTATGCCGCCAGGTGGCCGCACGAGCCGGTCAGCTTCGCCGGCAAGCGGGTGGGCGTGGTCGGCACCGGATCCACCGGCATCCAGATCGTTCCGGTCGTGGCGGAAGAGGCCCAGGAACTGTTCGTGTTCCAGCGGACACCCAGCTTCACCATGCCCATGCGCAACAAGCCCCTGGACGCGGAGTACGTCGCCCAGGTGAAGCGGCACTACCCCGCGCTGCGCGCCGCGGCGCGCAACACGGCGATCGGTGGCGTGCGGCCCCAGACCACCCGCCCGCTCTTCAGCGTGACGCCGCAGGATCGCCTGGAGTTGATGGAGGACTCGTGGCGCCGCGGCGGGCTCGCCTTCCTGGGCACCTTTTCCGACCTGCTGACCAACGCCGAGGCCAACGAGATCGTCGCCGAGTTCGTGCGCGGCAAGATCGGTGAAGTGGTAAAGGATCCGGACACCGCCGAACGCCTGAAGCCGCGGGGCTACCCGATCTTCGCCCGCAGGCCGTGCCTGGACACGAACTACTACGAGAGCTTCAACCAACCGAACGTCCACCTGGTCGACCTGCTGGAAGACCCGATCGTCCGGCTGACCGAGCGCGGCGTGCAAACGGGGACCCGGGAGATCGAGCTGGACGTCCTGATCATGGCCACCGGCTACGACGGCCTGACGGGCGCGATGCTCGCCATCGACATCCAGGGGCGGGACGGCCGCAGCCTGGCGGACAAGTGGCGCGACGGGGCGCGGTCCTATCTGGGCTTGGCCATGGAAGGGTTCCCGAATCTGTTCATGATCTGCGGCGCCAATGGTCCGGCCGCCCTGGCCAACATCGTCACCCTGGACGAGCAGAACACCGACTGGATCGCCGACTGCATCACCCACATGCGCCGCCATGGCCTGGCCACGGTGGAGGCTGACGCGCAATCGGAAGCGGACTGGATGGAGGCGATCTCGGCGCTGGCGGCGAAGTCGCTGATGCCCAAGGCCAACACCTGGTACGTGGGCGCCAACGTCGAGGGCAAGCCGCGGGTGTTCAGCCTCTACTCCGGCGGGTTCCACAAGTATCGCGAGATCTGCGAGGACGTGACGGCCAACGGCTATCGCGGCTTCTCGTTTGAGCGATCCCCGGCGCTCGTCGAAGCGTAGGGCGGTACGCCTCACCGCTCATCCCGGCGAATGCCGGGACCCAGATGGAATAGCTCAGGGTGCGTTCTAGGCGTGCTGAGCTCGTCCAACCCGCCATCCCGTCTTGAGATCTGGGTCCCGGCATTCGCCGGGATGAGCGGATTGAAGTGCTGCGATCGAACCGGGCCCGACGCTAGTGCAGGCGCTCCAGGCGGGAGAGATCGAAGGGCTCCAGCTCATGGGTCCGCCCCGAGCGGATCTTCTCCGCCCATTCCGGGTCGGCCAGCAGGGCGCGGCCGACCGCCACCAGATCGAACTCGCCTGCCTCCAGCCGCTCCAGGAGCCCCTCGATCGACGCCGGCGCGAAGGCGGTTCCGCCGAAGCCGGTGATGAAGTCGCCGTTGAGCCCCACCGAGCCGACCGTGATGGCGGGCTGACCGCTGAGCTTGCGGGCCCATCCGGCCAGGTTCAGGTCCGAGCCCTCGAACGCCGGCTCCCAGAAGCGCCGTTGCGAGCAGTGGAAGACGTCCACGCCGGCGTCGCAGAGCGGCGCCAGGAAGCTCGCGAACTCCGCGGGGTCGAAAGCGAGCCGAGCCTCGTAGTCCTGCTGCTTGAACTGCGACAGGCGCAGCAGGATCGGCATCGGTCCGCCCACTTCCCTGCGGACGGCCCGGACGATCTCGACGGCGAACCGGGTGCGCTCCGCGGCGGTGCGCCCGCCCCAGCCGTCGGTCCGGCGATTGGCGCCGGCCCAGAAGAACTGGTCGATGAGATAGCCGTGGGCGGCGTGGATCTCGATCCCGTCGAAGCCGAGCGCCTGGGCCTGCCCGGCGGCGCGCGCGAAGCTGGCGATGGTGTCGGCGATGTCGGCCTCGCTCATCGCCCGGCCGAACGGCTGGCCGGGGGCCATCAGGCCGGACGGGCTCTCAACGGCGGCGTCCGGCGCCCACTGCGAGCGCCGGCCCTGGGTCGCGCCCACGTGCCACAGCTGCGGCACGATGCGGCCACCCTCCGCGTGGACAACCCGCACGACCTCGCCCCACCCCGCCAGGGCGTCCGCACCCCAGAAGCGCGGCACGTGCGGATCGTCCGACGAGGCGGGCCGCTCGACCACCGTCCCCTCCGTGACGATCAGGCCGACGCCGGCCCGGGCGCGCCGCCCATAGTAGGCGGCGACATCCGGCCCGGGCACGCCGCCCGGCGACCGCGACCGGGTCATCGGCGCCATGACGATGCGGTTGGGCAGGCGCAGGTCGCCCAGCTGGAGGGGTTGGAACAGGGAGGCGACTGAGGCCACGGGGCGGCTCCGCGTGAAGGGGGCGCGCGCCCCGGACAACCCTCCATGCGCCGGGAGCGCGCCGCCGGCGCAGGCCGGTCGCCACGCGCCGGTCATTATCGCCGATGTGATGGTCCGCCACCCGCCACATAGAAAAACGGCGGCCCCTTTCGGAGCCGCCGCGCAGGTGTCGGGGAGGACTTGGGGCTCGCCTAGAAGCGCTTGCTCACGGACACGCCGATGATCCGCGGGTCCAGGATGAAGGCGTCCTGCAGCTGCCCCAGGGCCTCGTCCACGAAGAAGGTGTCGGTGATCGGCCGGTCGTTGAACAGGTTCTTCACATAGGCCTCGATCTGCAGGCCCTTCTCGTCGTTCGCCAGCTGCAGCGAGATGTTGGCGTTGTCCCAGCCCTTCAGCCGGTCGGCGACGTCATTGAACACCCGCGAGTACGACGAGCCCTGCCGGTAGTAGTCGCCACGGACCACGGCGTTCCAGCCGTTCGGCAGCTCCCAGGTGTACTGCGCCCCCAGCGAGACGGTCCACTCGGGCGAGCCCGGCAGATCGTTGCCCTTGAGGTTGGCCGCCTTGCCCTCTGTGGGCACCACGCCGAGCGAGGTGAAGGCCCCGGAGCAGGCGCCCAGGATCGCGGTGGGCACGCCGGAGACGCCGGCGACGGTCGGGGCGCCCGGGTTCTGCTGGATGATCGCCACCAGGTTGGCCAGGGCGGCGGTCGGCACGGCGCACCCGGCGGCGGCCGAGGTCTTCACATAGCTCAAGGATGGGTCGCCCTGGGTCCGGTTGAGCGGGTCGATGGACGAGCCGCTCTTGATGTTGGTCTTCAGGAGCCCGAGCGATCCGTTGAACCGCAGGTCCCGCACCGGCTCCCAGACGGCTTCCAGCTCGAGGCCGCGGATGGTGGCGTCGATGTTCTCGGTCGTGGAGATGCGGTTCACGAACTTGGAGATCTGGTAGCCGTTGTAGTCGTAGTAGAAGGCCGAGGCGTTCAGCAGCAGGGACCCGCCAAGCAGGGTGTTCTTCGTCCCGATCTCGTAGGCGTTGACGAACTCGGGATCGTAGAACGGCCGCGGGCCCAGGGTCTGGCCGATGTTGTTCGGACCGCCGCCTTTGTAGCCCCGCGAATAGAAGGCGTAGACCAGGGTCCTGTCCGTCACGGCCAGGTCGGGTTGCCAGTCGAAGCCGGCCCGGCCGGTCCACTCCTTGAACTCCGCGCGGTACTGCGACGGGACGCCGGGCGGCATGCCGGACCCCGGGTTCAGCAGCTTGACCGGGAAGGCGTAGAGCGTCTTCTCGTCGTCGGTGTAGCGCAGGCCGCCAGTCAGCTTCAGGGTGTCGCTGAGCTGGTAATAGACCTCGCCGAAGATCGCCTTCGAAACCAGCTTGTAGGGCTGATGGCTCAGGTAGTTGCCGTGGCCGTTCAGGGTCGGTTCGCGGTTCGGCTCGATATAGATGCAGCTGGAGTTCAACGCGCAGGGCGCGCCCCCCGCGGCGGCGAAGGCCGCGTAGGTGAAGGCGTTGGAGAGGATGAAGAAGTCCTGGGTGACCTTGTAGTTCAGGTAGAGCGCGCCGAGGTTGAAGTTCAGCGGGCCCGAGAAGTCGGACTGCAGCCGCAGCTCCTGCGACCACTGCTTGGCCGGGTGCTGGTTTGAATCGTACAGCATGATCCGGTTGGAGGCGCCCAGCTGCGGGTCGTTGATGACGCCGCCGGGCGCCAAGGCCGTGCTGTTGAAGGCCGCCGACGGCTGGAAGCCGTTCATGTCCTGCTGCGAGTTGTACTGGCCCTTGTAGTACGAGGTCAGTGAGTTCAGCTGCAGGCCGTCGGTGACGTCCCAGGCCGCGTTCAGGGTGATCACGTCTTCCTTCGCCCGGTAGCGCGGGTCGATGAGTGATTCCACCGTGCTCAGGTCCGCCGATCGGGTCCCCCCGTAGAGGTCGCCGCTGGCCAGGCCGCGGGTGTAGGCGAGTAGGCCATACAGGGTCGACAGGGAGTTGGGCTTGCCGGTCGCCGCGGGCGCGTAGATCGAGCCGTCGGTGCAGCCCTGGCTGAGGAAGCCCCGGACCACGGCGTTGGTGACCGCGGTGGAGCCGACGCTGGCCGGGCCGTTGTCGCGGGTGCAGAGCCCCTTGCCGGACCGCAGCCGGTCGTCGTCCTCCTGGAAGTGCTGCCACACCAGGTCCGCGCGGAACGTCTCCGAGGGCTTGAAGCCGAGGCTGGCGCGCACCGAATAGAGGTCGCGGCCGTCGACGTCATTGCCGGTGACCAGGTTGGTCGCGTACCCGCTGCGATTGAGGGTCGTGCCGGCAAGGCGCAGGCCCAGGACGTCGCCCATCAGCGGGACGTTGATCATGGCGCGCAGCTTGCGGGTGTCATAGGTGCCCACCTCGCCGCGGATCTCGCCCTCGAACTCCGAGGTGGGCTTGGCGGTGATGACGTTGACGACGCCGCCCGTGGCGTTGCGGCCGTAGAGGGTGCCCTGCGGGCCGCGCAGCACCTCGACGCGTTCCACGTCGAAGAACTCGGCTTCGAACAGGCGGTTCTCGGTCAGCGGGGCGCCGTTGAAATGCACGCCGGTCGAGGTGTCGCCGGTCACCGAGGTCTGCTTGGTGCCGATGCCGCGGATCTGGAAGTTGTAGCCGCTGTAGAATCCCTTGGAGAATGTCACGTTCGGCACGGCGCGCTGCAGGTTCGCGCCGCCGTCGATCTTCTGGGCCTCGAGCGAGTCCTGGGAGAAGGCCGACACCGCGATCGGGACCTTCTGCAGCGACTCTTCCTTGCGCTGCGCCGTCACCACCAACTCGCCGAGCACGTTGTCGTCGGCGGCAGCCCCAGCCTCCGCGGCCAGGGCCGGCATGGCGATGAGGAGGGCGAGGGACGACACCCCACCGGCAAAGACTTGCGAACGTCCACGATGCAACTTCATGTACTCAATCCCCCCAATTTCGAGCATCGCGACCCACGCGGCCCGGTTGTTCTTGTTCGTCGGTGACGTCCCGGAGGACGATGGCGAATGACAGTTTGCGCGAGGCGGCCCGAAATCCGGTCGGGTGACCCTGCGGCAGCGCCGATATTTCATTCTCGATATTTGCCAGGACTGGCGTCGCGGCCGGCCTGCTCTTGGGCCGGGTTCATCCGCCCTGGTCAGCGTCACCGGACACCAGCCGCTGCGCGGTCCGGTAGTCGGATTTGCCGCTTTCGTGCCGTGGCACCTGGTCCACGTGCAGGAAGCGCCGGGGCAGCTTGTAATTGGCCAGCGTCTTCTTCAGCCCCTCGCGCACGGCGGCCTCGTCGAACGCCGGCGTCGACTTGACGATGGCCACGATCGACTTGCCCCAGGTGGGATCGGGCTCGCCCACGACGAGGGCGTCCTCGACCCCGGGCTGGAGTTTGAGGGCCTCCTCGACCTCTTCGGGAAACACCTTCTCGCCGCCGGTGTTGATCGACAGGTTGCCACGTCCGATCAGGACCAGGCGGCCTTCCGCGTCGAACCGCGCGAAGTCGCCGGGCACGGCGTAGCGGACCCCGTCGATCACGCGATAGGTCTCGGCTGTCTTCTTCTCGTCGCGATAGTAGCCGGCGGCGATGGGCTCGGAACGGGCGAGCAGTCCCTCCCCCACCTGCCCCTGCCGCAGCACCGCGCCGCTGTCGGGATCGACGAGCACCGTCTTGGCCGCGGGCGCGAAGACGCCGGTGGCGGGGACCTTGCCGGCGACCGCCACGGAATAGCCGAAGCCGGAGGCCTCCGACGCGCCCAGGATATCCACCAGGCTCACCCCCGGCAGGTGGGCGAGCAGCCCGGCCTTGACCTCGCCGCTCCAGATCAGACCGGCCGACGAGATCACCCTCAGGCTCGACAGGTCGTAGCGTCCCGGCGCGGCGTCCAGCGCCCGCAGCATCGGCCGCGCGAACACGTCGCCCACGATGGCGATGCGGGTGACCCGGTTGCGTTCGACCTCCCGCCAGAGCTCGTCGGCGTCAAACCGATCGGAGGGCAGCAGCACCGCGCCGCCGCCGGCCATCAGCTCGCCGATCACCGCATTGCTCCCCGCGCCGTGCATCAGGGGACAGGCCGGCACCGTGCGGCTGGGCGTGGGGTTGTCGCGGACCATGGCGGCGTGCTCCGCCAGGTTGGCCGGCCGCCTGGCGATCAGCGGCGACTCCAGCTGCACCTCGCGGGCGTCGCCGGTGCGCCACATCACGCCCTTGGGCCGTCCCGTGGTGCCGCCGGTGTAGAGCAGGTAGCTGTCGGCGGGGGAGCGGACGATATCCAGGGGCGCGCCGTCACCGCTCGCCGCCCAGGCCTCGAAGGACGCCTCGCCCTCGGGCGCGGCGTGGCGCCGCCGGTCGCTCTCGATGCGGATCCACAGCCGCACGCCCGGCAGGCGCGCCTTCAGCTCGCCCAGCGTCGCATCGAGGCTGTCCTGGTAGAACAGGGCCGACGCCCCGCTGTCCTCCATGACGTAGGCGATCTCGTCGGCGGTGTAGCGGTAGTTGATGTTGACGTTGACCGTACGCGACTTGAGCGCCGCGACCACCGCCTCGATGTAGGCCGGGTGGTTGCGGCACAGGATCGCCACGCGATCGTCGGGCTGCAGGCCATGCGCCACCATCTGGCGCGCCAGGTTGTTGGTCCGGCGGTCGAAGTCGGCCCAGGTGACCAGGTCGCGGCCCCAGATCAGCGCCGGCCGATCGCCCGGAACCACGCGCGCGACCGCATCAAGGATGTCGCCATAGTTCCACGCCATGGTGAGAACTCCCGCTTGTCAGGGATCGAAGGCGGGTCAGCGGCCCCTGAAGACCGGCGGGCGCTTCTCCACGAAGGCGGCGACCGCCTCCTTGGCGTCGTCGCTCTTCTTCAGGCGGTTGGTGTTGTTCTGCTCGTAGCGGTAGCCGTCGCGCAGGGTCATGTTCTCGATCGCGGCCAGGCTGTCCTTGGCGTAGGCCACCGCCAGCGGGCTCTTGGCGGCGATCTGGCGGGCGATCTCCATCGCATAGGGCATCAGCTCGTCCGCCGGCAGGCAGGCCTCGATCACGCCGCGGTTGAACAGCTCCTGGGCCGGCGCCCGGTATCCCGTCAGCATCATCCGCCGGACCAGGGAGTGCGGCAGGATGCGCATGGCGTGCTTGCCGCCGCCCATCAGGCCGACATCGATCTCCGGCAGGCCGAACACCGCGGTCTCGGACGCCACCAGGATATCGCAGCTGGCCACGATCCCGAGGCCGGCGCCCAGCGCCGCGCCGTTGACCGCCGCGATCACCGGCTTCTTGCACTCGATGATGCTGTAGCTGACCTCGCGGACCGCGCGCATGCGCCGCCACTCGTAGCCGAGCGCGGCCTCGGATCCGTCGGCGCTGCGCTTGAGGTCGGCGCCTGCCGAGAACAGCTTGCCGGCGCCGGTCACCACCACCACCCGCACGTCGTCGCGGTCGTTGAAGGTGTCGAAGATCTGGGTCAGCTCTTCGACCACCTCCAAGGGCATCGAGTTCACCGGGGGGTTGTCGAGCGTGACGACGGCGATCCCGTCCGCCACTTCCAACCGAACCTTCGACATGGCGCGCGCCCTTCCTGTCCCTTGGCGCCGGGTTCCCGGCGCGTCGGTTCGGAAGCTAGCGGCCCGTCGGGCGACCACCACGGCGGGACGCCGTCGCCTCGCGAAAATCCCATATGAGTTTCGCGAGGCGCGAAGGGGCTCGCCTGGAGCGCCCAGGCGGGTTTAGCCTCCACTCCAAGGCAGAGACCGGACGGCGTCCGCACCGCCGGGACATCCGCGACGGCGTCAGGGCAGGCAATGCGTCGAGATCCGATCAAATCCGCCGCCAGGACCCTGGAGGTCCTGGAACTGTTCCACGAGCAGCGCACCCCGCTGCGCCTGAAGTACATCTTCGAGAAGCTGTCCTACCCGCAGTCGAGCACCACCTCGCTCCTGAAGAGCATGGTCGTCCTGGGCTACCTCAACTACGACCGCCCCAGCCGCACCTATTTCCCGACGCCGCGGGTCGCCGCCCTGGGCGACTGGATCAACCACTATCTGTACGGCGCGGGCGACGTCTTCGGCCTGATGGACACCATCTTCGAGCGCACCAACGAGACGGTGGTCCTGTCCTCGCAGAACGACATCTTCATCCAGCACATCCGGGTCCTGCAGCCGGCCCACCCCTACAAGGTGCCGCCGTCCGAGGGCTCGATGCGGGTCCTGACCCACTCGGCGGCCGGCCTCGTCCTGCTGAGCGGGATGCCGGCCAAGACGGTCGACAAGCTGTGCCGGCACATCAACGCCTACGAGCACGGCCGCTCGAAGCGCATCAATCTGGAAGAGCTGACCGAGCAGCTCGCCTGGATCCGGCGCGAGGGCTACAGCCTCCTGGCGGCCTTCCCGATCCCGGACGCCGCGGGCCTGGCGATGCCGCTGCCCAGGAGCCCGCACGGCATGCCGCTGACCATCGGCGTGGGCGGCCTCAACAGCCGGATCGCCCGCCAGAAGAGCGAGATCATCAAGGTGATGCGCGAGGCGATCGCCGAGTACGAGCGGAAGCTCGCGCTTCCAGTCGCCGCCCCCGACGACGAACCCGCCGAGCCGGACCCCGTCACGGTCTAGGTGTCGGTTACATCCCCGAAGGCGTTCCAGCCGCCGTCGACGCTGACGACCGCGCCGGTCACATAGCTGGCCGCGTCCGAGGCCAGGAAGCGCACGAGATCGGCGACCTCCTGCGGCTGGCCGAGCCGGCCCATGGGCGTGCGCCGGGTGATCGCGTCGAGGCGGCGCGCGCCCGCGTCGCGAAGCGCGAGCAGGCCGGGGGTCTCGACATAGCCGGGCGCCACGGCATTGACGCGGATCCCCAGCTCCGCCCATTCGCAGGCCAGGCTGCGGGTCAGCATCCCGACGCCCGCCTTCGCCGCGCAATAGGCGTTGCGGCGCGGCAGAGCCGCGAGGCCGGCGATGGACCCGAGGTTGATCACCGCCCCGCCCTGCCCGTCCGACATGCTGCGTCCGGCGGCCCGCGCGGCGACGAACGCCCCGGTCAGGTTCACGTCGAATACCGCCTCGAACTCGGCCCGGCTCTGGTCGAGGGTCGGCTTGAAGGCGTCGGCGACGCCGGCGTTGTTGACCAGCACGTCGATCCGGCCCCAGGCCGCCGCCGCGCCGCCTATGGCCGCCTCCACCGCCGCCTCGTCCCGTACGTCGCCGCCGGCCGCAAGATGGCCGGGGCCCAGCTCGGCCGCCAGCGCCCGCGCCGCCGGCTCGTCACGGTCGAAGACCAGGACCCGGTCGCCGTGCCGGGCGAAGTCTCTGGCGATCGCCGCGCCGATCCCTGACGCGGCGCCGGTGACGACGACCCCGCGCCGGTCCCGACCCTGCGCGCGCGGCGCGGGGGCCACGGACGCCGCGCCGGTCCCGCCAAAGGCCAGGAAGCCGCCGTCCACCGGGACCAGGGCGCCGGTGACGTACGAGGCTCGGTCGGAGGCGACGTAGAAGATCACCTCGGCGATCTCCTCAGGCGCCGCCATACGGCCCAGCGGAATGCGCGCCGCCACCCGGTCCGGATCGACCTTGCCGTTGGCGATGAGACGCTCGACCATCTCGGTGCGCGTGTAGCCCGGCGCCACCGCATTGACCCGAACCCCGGACGCCGCCCACTCGCAGGCCAGGGTGCGCGTCAGCGAGATGACCGCCGCCTTGCTGGCCCCGTAGCCGTTGCGATACGGCACCGCGGCGATCCCGGCGCCCGAGCCCAGGTTGACGATCGCCCCGCTCCCCTGCCGGAGCATCACCCGGCCGGCCTCCCGCGCCGCCAGGAAGGCGCCGGTGACATTGATGCCCATCAGGTCGCGAAAAGCTTCGACGGGCTGGTCCAGCATCGGCGTCGCCCGCGCGTCGATCACCCCGGCATTGTTGACCAGGACGTCGAGACGACCGTGCCGCGCCACGCAGGCCTGCACCATCGCGACCACGTCCGCCTCCCGTGAGACGTCCGCCTCCAGCCCGATGTGCCCTTCGCCGAGTTCGCGCGCCCGCGCCTTCGCGCCCGGGCCATTCCGGTCGGCCACGACGATCAGGTCGCCCGCGGCGGCGAAACGGCGGCAGGCCGCCCAGCCGATGCCGTCCGCGCCGCCCGTGACGATGACGATCCTCGGCGCGGTCATGCGGCCCCCGACAGGTGATTGCGATAGGTCTCGCGCAAGACGGTCTTCAGAAGCTTGCCGGTAGCGGTGTGGGGGAGTTCAGGCACGACGAGGACGTCGTCCGGCAGCCACCACCGGGCGACCCGTTGCTTGAGGAACGCCAGCACGCCCTCGCGGGTCGGCGCAGCGCCTGGGCGGGGTACGATCAACAGCAGCGGACGCTCCTGCCAGCGCGGGTGCGGCACGCCGATCACGGCGGCCTCGCGCACCTCCGGATGGGCGACGGCGGCATTCTCGAGGTCGATGGAGGAGATCCACTCCCCGCCCGACTTGATGACGTCCTTCGAGCGGTCGGTGATCTGCAACGAGCCGTCCGGGAAGATCTTGGCGACGTCCCCGGTGGTGAACCAGCCCTCGGCGTCGACGGCGGAGGTCTCGGACTTGAAGTACTGGCGGATCACCCAGGGCCCGCGCACCTGCAGCTCGCCCGTGGTCTCACCGTCGAAGGGCGCCGGGACGCCTTCGGGGTCGAGGATCCGAAGCTCCACGCCGTAGATCGCCCGCCCCTGCCGGGCCTGAATGTCGTAGCGCGCCTGCCGGTCCAGCCGCGCATGCTGGGCGAGTGGGGTGCCGATGGTGGCGAGCGGGCTTGTCTCGGTCATCCCCCAGGCATGGATCACATAGACGCCCAGCAGCCAATCGAACCGCTCGATCATCGCCCGCGGCGCCGCCGAGCCGCCGACCAGGACCCGCTCCAGCGCCAGGCTGGGGAGGCTCAGGCGCTCGGCGTGAGCGGAAATGAACTCGAGGAAGCCCAGCCAGACGGTCGGCACGCCCAGGGAGAACGTGCAGCCCTCGTCGCGCAGCAGGGTGTAGAGGCTCTCGCCATCCAGGGCGGCGCCCGGCAGCACCAGCTTGGCGCCGCACATCGCCGCCGCGAACGGGATGCCCCAGGCGTTGACGTGGAAGAGCGGCGTCACCAGCAGCACGCTGTCGCGGTTCGAGAGGCTCATGCCGTCGGCGGCCATGGCGCAGAACGCGTGCAACACCAGCGATCGGTGGCTGTAGAGGACGCCCTTGGGCGCCCCCGTGGTGCCCGAGGTGTAGCAGAGGATGGCCCCGGCGTTTTCGCTCACGGGCGTCCAGGGCGTGTCGTCCGGCTGCGCCGCCAGGAGGTCCTCGAAACACATCAGGTTGGGCAGCTTGGCGTCCGGCATCTCGGCTGGCGCGCACAGGGCCACGTAGCCCTTCACCTGCGGCGCCTGGGCGACCAGGGGCTCCAGCAGCCCCGCGAAAGCGGGATCGAAGAAGACGTACGCGTTGTCGGCGTGGTCGAGGATGTAGGCGATCTGCTCCGGGAACAGCCGCGGATTGATGGTGTTCAGCACGCCGCCCGCGCCGGTCACCCCGTAGTAGAGTTCCAGATGCCGGGTCGAATTGACGGCCAGGCTCGCCACGCGCTCGCCAGGCTCGACCCCCAGCGCGCGCAGCGCCGCGGCGAGCTGCCGCGAGCGGGCGGCCACGCGGGCATAGTCCGAGCGTTCGATGGTTCCTGTCGCCGTGCGCGAAACCACCTCCACCGCGCCGTGGAACTGCGCCGCGTAGTCGATGAGGGAGGACAGGACCAGCGGCGTGTCCTGCATCAAGCCCAGCATGTAACCCCCAAGATCCACCGCATCAGACGGCTGAGGGGAAAGGCTAGCGAGAGCGGCGCGCGGCTTCTGCGCGCCGTGGTCCGGCGTCGCGGAATTCACATAGCTGATAATCGCGCACCCGCCCGTCGGAGGGATTGAAGCGCGGCCGCGCGGGGGACACCCTGCGGCGATGCTCTCCGATAGCCGCCATCAGGCGGTGCTGCGCCAAGACAGCCGGACGGGGGAAACGGAATGGAACGGACCAAGTTGGGCGAAGCGCGCCACCCGCGTCGGCCTGCGCGCCATGGGCGCCGGCCCCGATGAACGCACTCAGCAATCCCTGGGGCTTCCGGCAGCGTGAGGGCGCCGCCGGCCCGGCGCTCGCCATCGGAACCGTCGAAGTCCGCGGCTCCATCGCCACCCTGCACATGGAACGGCCGGCGCCGTGTCGCTGGGACGTCCAGGAGCAGCGTCTGTTCGCCGACGCCCTGGGCGACCTGGATGCGCGCCCGGACGTCCATGCCATCATCCTCCGCGGCGAGGATCTCTTCGATGAGGGCCCCGGGGAGGCGCGGGGCGGCTTCCGGCCCGTGGTCGACGCCGTCGCCGATTGTCAGACACCCGTGGTCGCGGCGATCCACGGCGACGCTGTTGGGGCGGGCTTGGAACTCGCACTCGCCTGCGCCGCCCGGGTAGCCGCCGCGAATGCACGCTTCGGCTTGCCCGACCTCGCCGCAGGTCGCCTGCCGAGCCATGGCGCCGTCGAGCGGTTGCCGCGGCTGGTCGGCATGGCGACCGCGGCCCAGATGATCCTGCAGGGGCGCACCCTGGACGGTCCGACCGCCGCGGCCTGCGGCCTGATCGACCGCGTCGACGGCCGCGACCAGCTGGCGGCGGCCCGCGGGTTGGCCGAGCAACTGTCCGGCCGCCCCGCCCGTCGTCCGTGCCTGGATGCGGAGGCCGCCGCCACGGACCTGTTCCGGCTCCGGCTGCAACTTCGCCGCCAGGCGCCCGACCAGACCGTCCCCCTCGTGGCGCTCCAGGCGTTGGAAGCCGCCATCCGCCTGCCCGTGCGGCGCGCCATGGCCGAGACGGCGCGGCTGGCTGAAGGCCTGGCGCGGAGCGAGCAGGCGCAGCACCTCGCCTACGCCCACGCCGGCAAGGCGGCGCTGGCGGGCTGGGGATCCGCGAAGCGCATCAAGGACCTCGCCCGGCAGCTGCGCTGGCCGTTGCTGCGGGAAGCCATCCATCTGCTGGACGAGGGCGCGACCCCCGGCCAGGTCGACCGCTGCCTGACCGCCTTCGGCTTTGCGGAAGGACCGTTCGGGGAGTCTGATCGCCTGGGGCTGGACGCCGTCTTCCTCGACGCCCCGACCCCCGGCGCGCCGGGGCCCTGGCTGTCCTATTCGCCGACGCTGGACCTGATGGTCGACGCCCAGCGCCTCGGCGGCGCCGCGCCGGGCTGGTTCCGCCAGGACGACAACGGCGCTGGGCCCCGCACCTTCGACCCCGCCGTCGCCCAGTTGCTACAGGGCTCGGCGACATTCCAACGGCTCTCCCGCCACTCAATCGCTGACGAGGGCGTGGCCGAGCGCTGCCTTATGGCGGCGATCAACGGGTCGGTGGAAATCCTGCAGGATCGCACCGACCTCACCCCGGCCCTGGTCGACGCCGTCTGGACGGCGATGCTGGGGTTCCCCGCCTGGAAGGGCGGGCCCCTGCGCTGCGCCGATCAGATGGGGCTGGACCGGGTCGTCGACGGCCTCGGCGTCCTGCTCGCGCGCCGCAACACCGCGGGCGAGCCCTGTGAGATGATCCGCCGGCGGGCGCTGCGCGGCGAAGGCCTCGCCTGACCGCCGGCCGATATTCACATGAGCGATAAAGTGTTCCCCGCCCCTTCGCGGCGGCGCTGCGGAGGTCGGCGTCGCTAATCCTGAGCGCTCAGGCAACGATGGAGCGCGCAGCGATGGGCGGACGACTGGAGGGCCGCGTCGCCCTGGTGACCGGCGGATCGAGGGGACTGGGGCGCGCCACCGCCGAACTGCTCGCGGCGGAAGGCTGCGCCGTCTCGGTGGTCGACCTGAAGGAGTCCTGGGCCCAGGGCGCGGTCGACGCCATCACGGCCGCCGGCGGTCAGGCCTTGGCGATCGGGGCCGATGTCTCCGACCGCGCCGCCGTTCGGGCGGCGGTCGAGCGAACGGCGGACAGGTTCGGCCGCCTCGACGTGCTGGTGAACAACGCCATGTGGAACCGCTACGAGCCGATCGAAGCGATCACCGAGGAGACCGCCGCACGGATGCTCGGCGTCGGGTTTAACGCCGTGGTCTGGGGCACCCAGGCGGCGGCTCCGGTGATGGCCCGGACCGGCGGCGGCTCGATCGTCAACATCGCCTCGGTCTCGAGCCTGCTGGGGATTCCCAACGCCCTGCTCTATTGCGGGATCAAGGCCGCCGTCTGCGGCCTCACCCGCTCCGCGGCCGCGGAGCTGGGCGCCTCGGGCGTGCGGGTCAATGCCGTCGCGCCCTCCACCGTCGACACCGAGGGCGTCCGCGCCGTGGTCTCGGCGGAGAAGATGCAGTCGCGGATCGACCAGACGCCCATGCGCCGGCTGGGCACGCCGCAGGACATTGCCCGGGCCGTCCGCTACCTCGCCTGCGACGACAGCAGCTTCGTCACCGGCCAGGTGCTCACCGTCGACGGCGGCCTGGCGACCTCCTTCTCCTGAAGTCGGCCCGCCCTCTATGCCGCTTGAGCGGCGTAGAGGGCGCGGTGGTGCGCCGCGTTGCCGAAGGCCATGTCGATCATGGTCAGCCGCTTCAGATAGTGGCCGATGGCCAGCTCGTCGCTGAAGCCGATGCCGCCGTGCAGCTGCACCGCCTGGCGGGCCACATAGAGGCTGGTCTGCCCCACCCGCACCTTGGCTGCGGCGATGGCGCGTGATCGCTCGGCAGGTTCCGCGTCCAGCGATAGCGTCGCCAGATAGGTCATGGAGCGGGCCTCCTCGCAGGCGATGGCCATGTCCACGGCCCGGTGCTGCAGCGCCTGGAAGCCGCCGATCACCTGGCCGAACTGCCGCCGGGTCTTGAGGTAGGCGAGCGTCTGCTCGTAGGCCGCCTCCATGGCGCCCAGCGCCTCGGCCAGCCGCGCCACGATGGCGAGGTCGACCGCATGGCGCAGCAGGGGGTAGCCCTCGTCCGCGGGCCCGATCAGCGCGTCGGCGCCGACGACCACGCCGTCCATCGTCAGCGCAGCGTTCCGCCGGTGGTCCATGGCCCGCATTCCCTGCACCGTGAGACCGGGCGCGGTTCTCGGGACCAGAAACAAGCTCACGCCATGGATGTCGCGCGGCCCACCGGCGGTCCGGGCCGGGACCACGAACCAATCGGCCTCGGCCCCGTCGAGCGCGTGGCGCTTCTCGCCGGTCAGGACAAAGCCGCCGCCCCTCCGCTCGGCCCGGGTTTCCACGGTCGCCAGGTCGTAGCGCGACCCCGGCTCGGCGTCCGCCAGGCTCAGCACAGCCTCCCCGGCCATGATCTCCGTCATCAGCGTTTCGCGCCCGCCGGACGCCAGATGGGGCAGCAAGGCCGGCGCGATGACGCCGCAGCCCACATAAGGCTCCAGCATCAGCGCCCGGCCCATCCCTTCCATGACCACCATGGTGTCGACCGGAGTCCCGCCGTAGCCGCCCTGGTCCTCCGGCACGGTGAGCGTCAGCCAGCCGAGCTCGGCCATGCGAGCCCAGAGCCCCCGGTCGAACCCCTCGCTGCGGTCGACCCGCGCGCGCCAGGCGGGGAAGTCGTAGTGCTCGCGGCCGAAGCGATTGACGCTGTCCTGCAACAGCCGCTGTTCGTCGGTGAGATCGAAATTCATCGGTATGCGGCTCTCGTCTAGAGGCCCAGGGCGCGCCGGGCGATGATGTTGCGTTGGATCTCGTTGGCCCCGCCGTAGATGCTGGTGACGCGGGAATACAGCATGCCCAGCATGGGCCATGGCTCGCCGCCGCCATCGACCTCGGCGAGGGGCGCGAAGGCGGCCGCGCCATAGCCCAACGCCTCCACCCAGAATTCCGTGACCTCCTGCAGGAGCTCCGACCAGCGGACCTTGATCATGGAGGCGCGCGGTCCGGAGTCCTGGCCCGAGGCGGCCTCGGCCATGGTGCGCATGACCATCATCTCCAGGGCGGTCACCTCGATCTCCAGCTGGGCCAGGCGCTCGGCGGTGGCGGGATCGTCGATCAGGCGGCCGGCAGCCGTCCGGGCCGCCGTGGCCGCGGCGCGTGCGCCCCTCACCTGCTGGCTCAGCCTGAGCGTCGTCGCGGCGGTCACCCCGCGCTCGCGGTCCAGCAGGACCTTGCCATAGCTCCAGCCCTTGCCCTCCTCGCCGATCAGGTTGGCGACCGGGACCCGCACATTGTCCAGGAACACCTCGTTGGTGTGGTGGATCTCGTCCATGGTGACGATCGGCCGGATGCTGACGCCCGGCATGTCCATGTCGAGCAGCAGCAGGGAAATCCCCGCCTGCTTGCGGGCGTCCGGGTCGGTCCGCACGAGGCAGAACATCCGGTTCGCCACCTGGGCGTAGCTCGTCCACATCTTTTGGCCCGAGACGACGTAGTGGTCGCCGTCGCGGACGGCCCGGGTGGTCAGGGACGCCAGGTCCGAGCCGGCGTTGGGTTCCGAATAGCCCTGGCACCACCAGTCGTCACTGGACAGGATCGCCGGCAGATAGCGCGCCTTCTGCTCGGCGTCGCCAAAGGTGAAGATGATCGGCCCGATGAGCTCCAGACCCTGATGGTACTGGACCGGGGCGTCGGCGCGCGCCGCCTCGGTTTCGAAGATGAAGAGCTGGGTGGGGGTCCACCCGGTCCCGCCGTATTCCTTCGGCCAGGAGGGCGCCCCCCAGCCCCGCGCGTGCAGCAGCTTCTGCCAGGCCACGAACTCGTGGGGCTCGAGCCGCATGCCGGCCCGGACCCGCGGCTTGAAGCTCTCCGGCGTGTTCTTGGCGAAGAACGCCCGGACCTCGTCCCGGAAGGCGAGGTCGGCGGGGTCGAGGGCAAGATCCATGGGCGGCCTGTCTTCAGGGACGATGAGCCCCGCCAAGGTCTAGGAATCCGCCCTCGCCTGTCCCCGCCGGACGCCTGGAGCGGGACAAGATCGCATATGAAAATCTTGACGCCGGTCAGAGACGGCAGCGCGTCTCGGCGATCCCGGTGACGCCCAAGCCGTCCACCGCCATCAGGCGGCCAGCGTCGGCATGGTCGCTGACCAGGCGGCCGCCGGAGTCGGCGATGGCGGTGACGTAGACCGTGTCCAGACCCTCGCCGCCGAAGGCGGGGCAGGACGGGAACGGCACGGGCAGGTCGATCCGCCGCTCGACCCGGCCTTCGGGACTGATGCAGGCGATCTGTCCGGCCTGCACCAGGGCGACCCAGATCCGTCCCTCGGCGTCCACCGTCGCCCCGTCCGGCGCGGAGCCCAGGGGCGTGGTGTCGACGAGCGTCTCACGCGGGCCGAGCTCGCCCGTCTCTGGATCGTAGGCGTAGGTCCAGATCGCCATGCGCAGGCTGTCGGCGAAATAGAGACGGTCACCGGCCGGGCTGAAGCAGATGGCGTTCGAGATCTCGATGCCGTGCAGCAGGACCTCCGCCGGCTGGTCCGCGGCGAAACGGAACAGCTTGCCGGGCGGCGGATGGACCCCCGCAGGGACCAGGGACCCGGTGAGGAAGCGTCCGCGGCGATCGGTCTTGCCGTCGTTCAGCCGCTCGATCGCCGCCAGCCCCGGCGGCGTGAGGATCGGGGAGAACGCCCCCGTGGCCAGGTCCAAGCGGCTGACCGACTGGCGCAATCCGACGACAAGCGTTCCTGGCGCGCCCAGGACGACGCTGCCGACGAGATCGGGCGCCGGGATCGCGATCTGCGCTCCCGTGGCCGGGTCATGGCTCCAGATCGCGGGCGCCAGGACGTCGACCCAGAACAGACGCCTCAGGTCCGGGTCCCAGACGGGAGACTCTCCGAGGCGGCAGCGGCTCTCGCCGATGATCGAGATCTGCGGTGTCATGAGCCGAAGCCTAGGCCAGCCTCAACGCCGCCCGGGTTCGCCGACCGCCCGGACCCGCGAAATCACACCTTTGATAAATGCGCCGCCGTCGAGCGTGCTCGCCGCCGGTGGCGAGATGCCGGCCTCAGGCCGGCGGCGCCCGGTTCAGGAGTTCGTAGACGGGGTCGTCGGGGAACGCGGCGCCGATCGGCTGGCGGCGGCCAAACCGCTCCGCCTCCGTGCCCGGCGGCAGGGGCGTCTCCTCGACCCAGTCGAAGACGACGGTCCGATGCGCCACCCGCCACTCGCCCTCGCGCTTCTCGAACCAGTCCACGTAGCGGCCGGCCATGTGCCACTGGACCAGGCGGCCCTCGGCTCCCGTCTGTCGTTGCAGGGCGGTGAAGTAGGACTCCACCGCCGCGCCGCCTTCGCGGAAGGTGATCAGGATGTTGTGGATCTGGTGGATCCCGCGCTCGATCGACGGAAGCGTCTTCAAGGCCCAATCGATGAAGCCCGAGGCGCTGCCCCGGTAGGCGCCGTGGTTGTCCGTCCCGTCCGGCCAGTAGGCCGATCTGAGCGCCGCTTCATCCGCCCGGTCGATGCCTCGGCAGTACCGGTAGAGGCAATCGCGGATCATTTCGCGATCCCAGAGTTCCTGCAGCTGGGCGTTCGCGACCATCGATCTATTCCTCCTCCGCCCGGAAATCGGCGCGACGACGCGCGGTCGGGCCGCGCAACCGGATGGGTCGCCGAGTCCGGCTCGACGAGACCTAGTGGTATTTCCCCGAGCGCCGAGCGGCAGCGAATCCATTTGAACCGCGCCGCCGTGCAATCACATCCGTGATTCCGGACGACCTTGCAGGAATAGGCGCACCGCGAACGATCCGAAGTCGTCCCAAGCGCGCTCGACAACCCGCCACGAATGTTGCAACCGGCCGCGGGCAACAAGATGTTCACTCTTTGTTCATCTCTCATGCTTCCGCTTCGAATAAGGTCGATCTTGAGGTGGGCACGTGTGCGCGGCGACGGCCGAGCCACTGAGAGGTCAAGGCTGGCGGGCGTAGGCAGGTCAGCGCCTGACTGTCTCCGTCTGCAACTGGGTGGCGGCGACGGCAGCTTCGCGCCAGTAGCTGACCTTCAGGTCGAACCAGCAACTAGACGCTCGGGCCCCCCGCGCTCGACCGGACCCGCGACTCCGGGTCAGCCGCGACTGGCTAGACGATGCGGTGGTGCTCAATCACGATCATGCCCGCTTCGCCGCCGCCGATCAGAGCTACCCGGCCCGCCCCAACGCCTTGGCCATGCGTTGCAAGGCGTCCTGCAGCAAGAGCCGCGGGCAGCCGATATTGAGGCGGATGAATCCCTCCCCGCCAGGCCCATAGACGCGGCCGCTGTACAGGTTGACCCTCGCCTCGTTCAGGAAGAACGCCTTCACGTCGCCCACCCGATCGTCGAGGAACCGGGCGTCGATCCAGACCAGGAAGGAGGCGTCCGGCCGCATAGGCCGCAGGCCCGGCAAGGACGCCGCGGCGAAGCGGGTCACGAGGTCAAGGTTGCCGCGAAGATATTCCGTGAGCGCGTCCAGCCAGGGGCCGCCTTCCCGGTAGGCGACCTCGAGGCCCAGCCGCGAGAAGAAGTTCGGGTTGGTCATGAACGAGAAGCGCAGGGTGTCGAACAGCCGCGCCCGCCATTCGGGGTTGGCCACAGAGACGACCGCGCACTGCAGGCCGGCGAGGTTGAAGGTCTTGGTGGGCGCGAGGCAGATGAAGGACCGCTGCCGCGCGCTCTCGCTGATGGAGGCGAACACCACGTGCGACGCGGCGCTCAGCCGGATATCGCAGTGGATCTCGTCCGAAATCACGATGAGGCCATAGCGTTCGCAGATGGCGTTCAGCGCCGTCAGTTCCTCGAACGTCCAGGCATGACCCGACGGATTGTGCGGATTGCACAGGATGAACGCCTTCGCGCCGGATCGCGCCAGTGCTTCGAAATTCTCCAAATCGAGGCGGTAGTGGTCGCCCTCGAGCCTGAGCTGATTGACCAGCAGACGCCGCCCGGCGCCGCTGATGACTTCAAAATAGGGGGAGTAGACCGGTGTCTGCACGATGACGCCGTCGCCGGGTTCGGTGAACGTGCGAAGGATCGCCGCGACACAGGGCATGACGCCCGGACCGGGCAGCAGGGTCTCCAGGCCCGGCGTCCAGCCATGACGCTCAGCGAACCAGGTCTGCACCACCTCGAAGTGGGCCGGATCGCGCAGGGTGTAGCCGTAGACGCCGTGGTGGGCCGCATCGACCAGCCGGTCGATCACCGGCTGGGGGGCGCGAAAGTCCATGTCGGCCGTCCACAGCGACAAGATGCCCTCGCCCTCCACCGCGGGGGAATACTCGTCCCACTGGTTGGCCCACTTCGCCGAGCCGTAGGCGCGGCGATCATGGATGGAGTCGAATTCGGACGCGGCTGTGCTCATCTGACGCCCTTACTGCGAGGCAGGCCCACCGGGCGCCAAATTCCGTGGCGCCGGGCTTCGCGACGCCCTTGAAGACGGTGGAGATGATTGCGCCCGGCTCCGAAAGCCCGCTTCAACCCGCCATGGAAACCCGCCGCGGCGTGCTGATCGTCAACCCCAACACCTCGGCGCCGATCACGCAGACGATCGAGGCGCGCGTCCGGACCCAGCTCGGAGATCGCTTCACGCTGAGAACCGCGACCGCGACGTTCGGCTTTCGGTACATAACCTCGCGGGCAGGCATCGCGGTGGCGGGACATGCCGTTCTGGACGCCGTGGCCAAGGCGCTGGCGGGGGGCGACCGGCCCGACGCGATCCTGCTGGCATGCTTTGGCGATCCGGGGTTCGACGCCCTTTCGGAAGCCTGCGACATCCCCGTGGTTGGCTTTGCCGAGGCGGGGCTGCGCGCGGCCGCGGCGTTGCCGGGCGGTTTCATCGCCGCCACCCGCGGCGGCGTCTGGCGCGAGGTCATCCTGGAACTCGCGCAGAAGCTGGGGGTCGTGAGCCAGCTGGCCGGCGTCGAGACGATCGACCACCTGGCGGACGACCCGGCGCAGATCGGCGACTTCCTGGCGGCGCGGGCGCGGGAGGCCGGCGCCAGCCGGGTGCTGATGGGCGGCGCCGGGCTGATCCCGAGGCTCGACGCCATCGCAGCCGCCAGCAGCGTCCCGGTGCTGGACGCTCATCGGGCCGCCATCGAAGAGGTCGCCCGCCGCGCCGGAGGCCCGACCGGCCCCCGTCGACCGCGCCTGGACGCGGTGGAGGTAGAGGGCGTGTCCAGCCCGTTGGAGCAGTTGCTGGCCAGGAGCGGCCTCGCCTTGCCGACCAGCCCGGGCGGCTGAACCGCGGCGGACCTCACGGATCCACCGACTCTGCCGCCGCGGGCGCCCAGGCGGAGGGGTGCTTCGCGCGGAAGCGGAAGTAGGCCCAGCTGCCGACGAACAAGGCCGCAACCAGCAGCAGGGCGGGGCGGCCCGCCGCGCTGTCCATCAGCGCCGAGTAGATCATGCCGCCGGCCGCAATCAGCGTCACCAACGGCACCAGCGGATGCAGCGGCGCCGTGAAAGGCCCGTTGCTCCTGCCGGTCCGCCTGCCGACCAGCACGGCGATCGCGAGCAGCAGATATTCCGGGATGTTCTGCATGGAGGTGAAGATCAGCAGCGTCCGCTGTCCCACGAGCATGAGCAGGGCCGACGCGACACAGACCACGAGGGTCGCCGCCACGGGCGTGTGCGAACCGGCATGGACGCGGGCCAGGAAGCGACTGACCGGCCGAGGCCAAACGCCGTCACGGCCGGTGGCGTAGTAGAGCCGGCCAAACCCCATCAGGCCGACAACGAGAGCGTTGAAGATGGCGATCACCAGCACCGCGCTGACCGCCGCCGTCAGCTTCGGCCCTGCGACCAGCGTCATGTAGGACACCACCGGCGTCTCGGAGCCGAGGACCCGCGCCAGGTCGGGTGCGCTCAACACCACCAGGATCAGCGGCGCGGCGATCACCAGCGCCGCCAACGCGCCGATCCAGATGACCAGCGGTCCGATCCGGCGGGGCGCGTCGGTGACCTCCTCCCCGAAGTAGAGCGCCCAGTGGGCGCCGGAGCATGTGAAGATGGCGGAGACCACCGCAAGGCCCAGCGTCGCCGCCGGGAGTGGCTTGGCGATCGCGTGATCCATCCAGACTGGATGCGCCAGGGCGCTCAGCAGCGACCGGGACGGATGGGCCAGGGCGATCCAGGTCAAAAGCGCGAGCGCCACGATCTCCATCAGCAGGAAGAGGCCGGTAATGACGGCGCCGGTGCGGACGCGCAGCATCGCCACGCCACCGGCCAGCGCCAGGCAGCCCAGCGCCACCGGAAGCTGCGGCAGGCCTGGAAGCAGCACGCGGACATAGTCGGCGAAGCCCAGCAGGCCAAAGGCCATCACCGTGGGCCCCGCCACCATCATCATCGTGATGTATGGAAAGGCCCAGAAGGGGCCCAGCACGCCCACCAGACTGGGGTAGACGCCGCCGGCCTTGGGAAACGCCGCGCCCAGCTCGGCGTAGAGATAGGCCGCCACCGCCGCGATCAGTCCGCCGGCCATGACCGCCGCCACCGCCCCCGTGCCAGCCATGCGCAGCACGCCGTCCCCGTAGATGAACACGGACATCGCCGGCGACAGGGCGGAGAAGACCAGGAACACCAACTCCAACGGACCAAGCGTGCGGTGGAGCGTTCGAGGCGTCTGCAAGGCTGGCTCGCTGGCGGCGGGTGAAGACCCGCCGTGACACGCCTACGCACGTCGCCAAAGCTTAACGCCCGATGTAGCCAGCCACCCACCAGGTTTGTACAGATTATAGGCATGAATGCCCTCGTGACCGGCCTGGATGGCGCTGGCCGTGACCTGCAACAGCGGCATGTCGCCGAAGTGGGGATTGAGTGTCGACAATATCCCTCAGTGAAGCCCGTCGGGACGCCGTGGTCGCCAGGGAGCGTCGGCTGAGCGCCAGAAGGAGACATGGGTCTGCCGCCAGGATTCGGACGCTCGCCGGCCGCCCGGTTGAGCACCGCCCATGCGCTGGTCAGGCCGTTCCTAGAGAGCGTTCCTCAGCGCTGTCGAAGGCCGTCGACAAAGACATCAATTATGCGGAGCGCGGACGTCTCCCAGTCGGCCGAGCTGTCGGCGTAGAAGATCCCAACGACCGTGCGTAGCAGGTCTGCCGCCGTGATGTCGGCGCGGAGTTCGCCCGACCGGGCGCCGCGGTCAAGCAGCAGGGCGAGCCCATCGGTGAGGCGCTCAAACGAATAGGCCTTCAGCTCGCTGGAACCATAGGCGACCAGCTGCAGCGCTTCGATCATGCCCTTCTTGGTGGCCACCAGGTGGACGTTGGCGTGCAGCCATTGGCGCAGCGCGTCGACGGGCGCGGCCTCCTGCGCCAACCGCTCAGCCAGCGCCACCAGCTGGTCGACCTCGCGGCGGTAGACCGCCTCGAACAGCGCCTCGCGGGTCGGGAAGTGCCGGTAGAGCGTCCCGATCCCGACCCCGGCCTCGCGGGCGACCGCCTCCAGCGTCGCCTGCCGGCCCCCGGTGCTGAAGACGTGCGTCGCCGCCTCCACCAACCGCTCGCGGTTGCGGATCGAATCGGCGCGTGTCCGCCGACTGGTGCTGGTGATCCCCGTCCCCATCTTCTCGTTCGGTCTCATTTCCGCTTGCTAAACGGAGGGTCCCTCCGATAAAGTCTACCTGTCCGGCCTGGGAACGTCGACATCCCTGGACGGCCGATCGCTCATATCACGTCAGATCGTCCCCAACGCACGCGTCGCCTGCCGCGCGCCGCAACACATCCCCCATTCCGAGCGGAGCCCCGATGTCGCTCTCCATAAGCCTCAAGATCAACGGCCAGCCGCGGGAGGTCGAGATCGACGACCCGCGCACCACCCTCCTCGACCTGCTTCGCGAGCGCCTCGCGCTCACCGGCGCCAAGAAGGGCTGCGACCGCGGCCAGTGCGGCGCCTGCACCGTCCTGGTCGACGGCCGCCGCATCAACTCGTGCCTCGCGCTCGCCCTCAGCCTGGACGGCGCCGCGGTCGTCACCATCGAGGGCCTGGCGGACGGCGGGCGCCTCCACCCGGTCCAGGCCGCGTTCATCGCCCACGACGGCTTCCAGTGCGGCTACTGCACGCCCGGCCAGATCATGAGCGCGGTGGGCCTGATCGCCGAAGGCCACGCCGGCGACGATCCGGAGCGCGTCCGCGAACTGATGAGCGGCAACATCTGCCGCTGCGGCGCCTACAAGGGCATCACCGAAGCGGTGCTGGAGGCCGGGAAGATCCTCGCCGACGCCGTGCGGGAGGACGCGGCGTGAACCGCTTCGACTACATCCGCCCCGCGACCCTCGCCGAGGCTTTCGCCGCCGCCGCCCAGCCGGGGTCGGCCTACCTCGCCGCGGGCACCAACCTGCTCGACCTGATGAAGGGCGCCGCCGCGCGTCCCGACCGCGTCATCGACATCACCCGCCTTCCGGGCCTCGATGGCATCGAGTGGCGGCCCGACGGCTCGGTGCGCATCGGCGCCCTGGTCCGCAATTCCGACCTCGCCTACGACCCACGCATCCAGGGCGCCTTCCCGGCGATCTCCGAGGCCCTGCTGTCGGGCGCCTCGGCGCAGCTGCGCAACGCCGCCACGCTCGGCGGCAACCTGATGCAGCGCACGCGCTGCCCCTACTTCTACGACGTGGCCAGCGCCTGCAACCGGCGCGCGCCGGGATCGGGTTGCGACGCCCGTGACGGCGAGAACCGCCTGCATGCCGTCCTGGGCTGGAGCGAGCACTGTATCGCGACGCATCCGTCCGACCTCTGCGTGCCGCTGGTCGCCCTCGACGCCGTCGTCGAGGTTGAGGGCCCGCAAGGCCCGCGCGAGATCGCCTTCGAGGCGCTGCATCGCCTGCCCGGCGACACGCCCGAGCAGGAGACCGCACTCACCCCCGGCGAGTTGATCGTCGCCGTGCGGCTGCCGGCCGAGGCCGCGGCCTTCGCCCCCCACGCGCGCTACCTGAAGCTCCGTGAGCGCACCTCCTACGCCTTCGCGGTGGTCTCCGCCGCCGCGGCGCTCGTGATCGAGGAGGGCGTCATCCGCCACGCCCGCCTGGCGCTGGGCGGGGTGGCGGCCCGGCCCTGGCGCGCCCACGAGGCCGAGGCCCTGCTCACCGGCGGTCCGCCGTCGGAGGACGCCTTCGCCCGCGCGGCCGAAGCAGCCCTGGCCGCGGCCCGGCCTTCCGGCGACAACGCCTTCAAGATCGAGCTCGCCCGCCGCATCGCCGTGCGCGCGCTCGCCCGGGCCCTGGCCGGAACGCCCGCGCGGACGCCCGCCCTGCCGGCCTCGCCCTTCGCCCCGACCTTCGGAGCCTCCCATGCCGCTTGAGACCGCCACCCCCATCGCGCCCTACCGCCGCCACGGGTCCAACGCCGGCCAGCCGCTGACCCGCCGCGACGGCGAGCTGAAGGTCACCGGCCGCGCCATCTACGCCGCCGACAACCATCCCGCGGGCCTGCTCTACGCCGTGGCCGCGGTCAGCCAGATCGCGCGCGGCCGGGTGACCTTCCTCGACGTGGCGGCCGCCAAGGCCCATCCGGGCGTCGTCGAGGTGATCACTCCCGCCAACCGCCCGCCGCTGGCGCACGATCCCGAGGTCAAGCTCGGCCCCTTCGGCTTCCGGGTCGAGGTGCTGCAGGACGACACGGTCCGCTACGCGGGCCAGCCCATCGCGCTCGTCGTCGCCGAGAGCCTGGAGGCCGCCACCGAGGGCGCGGCCCTGCTGGCCCCCACCTACGAGGCCCTCCCCGCCCGCACCGGCCTCCACGACGGCGAGCGCTACACGCCGCAGGCCATCGGCGTCGGCGCCCCGGCCCGCACGGCCTATGGCGACGTCGAGGCGGGCTTTGCCGCGGCCCAGCAGGTCGTCGAGGCCGACTACGCCACGCCCGCCCAGTACCACAACGCCATGGAGCCGCACGCGGTCGTCGCCCAGTGGGAGGGCGACCACCTGACGCTCGACATGCCCAACCAGGCGCTGGTCCTGAGCCGCGAGGCCTATGGCATATGGTTCGGCGTCCCCGGCGAGAACGTCCTGATCCGCTCGCCCTTCCTGGGCGGCGGCTTCGGCTCCAAGGCGATCCTCAACGGGCCGCAGATCCTGGCGATCCTGGCCGCGCGCCACCTGCAGCGCCCGGTCAAGCTCGTGCTCACCCGCGCCCAGATGTACGGCCCCGTCGGCCACCGCGGCGCGACGTGGCAGAAGCTGCGCCTGGGGCTGGACACGGACGGCCGCCTGACCGCCCTGCACCACCACTCGCTTTCCGCAACCTCCAGCTTCGAGGAGTTCCTCGAGCCCGCGGCCAGCGCCTCGCTCCACCTCTACGCCAGCCCCGCCATCCTCTCCGAGACCGAGGGCTTGCGGCTCGACACCGGCACGCCCGGCCCCATGCGCGCGCCCGGCGAGGCCTCCGGCTCGGCCGCCCTCGAAGCGGCGATCGACGAGGCGGCCGAGGCGGCCGGCATGGACCCGCTGGAGTTCCGCCTCGCCAACTACGCCGAGACCGAGCCCGGCACGGGCCGGCCCTATTCCTCCAAGGCGCTGCGCGAATGCTACGCCGAGGGCGCCAAGGCGTTCGGCTGGGCCGGCCGCCCGCTGGCGCCGCGCCAGATGCGCGACGAGGACGGCCTGCTCGTGGGCTGGGGCGTCGGCACCGCGCTCTTCCCCTGCCCGCACTTCCCCGCGCAGGCGCGCGCCACCCTGCGGGCCGACGGCACCGCCCTCGTCGAGACCGCCGGCGCCGACATGGGCCAGGGCGCCTGGACCGCGCTCGCCCAGATCGCCGCCGAGGCGCTCGGCCTCGATCCCGACCAGGTGGAGTTCCACTCCGGCGTCTCCAGCCTGCCCGACGGCGGCGTCGCCGGCGGCTCCGGCCATACCGCCAGCGCGGGCCTCGCCCTGCACAACGCCGGCGAGAACGCCATCGCACAGCTGGCCGAGCTCGCCGGCGCCGATCCGGCCTCGCCCCTCTTCGGCGCCGGCAACATCGGCGTCGTCGCCCGCGCAGGCCGCCTGCACCGCCTCGACGACGAGACCCGCAGCGAGAGCTACGTCGACATCCTCGCCCGCGCCGGCCGCGCGGACGTGGTCGGTACGGGCCGCATGGCGCGCGACGAGGAGGCGGTCCAGTCCTGGGCGATGTCCTCGCACGGGGCGGTCTTCGCCGAGGTGAAGGTCGACCCCGACCTGGGCCAGGCCCGCGTCACCCGCCTCGTGGGCGCCTTCGCCGCCGGCCGGATCATCAACCCCCGGCTGGTGCGCAGCCAGTACTACGGCGGCATGATCTGGGGTGTCGGCTTCGCCCTGCAGGAGGCCGCAGTCACCGACCCGCGGACCGGCCGGATCATGAACGCCGACCTCGCCGAGTACCACGTGCCGGTCAACGCCGACGTCCCCAGCCTCGAGGCCATCCTCGTCCCCGAGGAGGACGCCTACGTGAACCCGCTCGGCGTCAAGGGCGTGGGCGAGATCGGCATCGTCGGCACAGTGGGCGCCATCGCCAACGCCGTCTGGCACGCCACCGGCTCGCGCGTCCGCCGCTTCCCGATCCGCATCGAAGACCTCGTGCCGCGCCAAGCTGGGCAGGAGGCCTGAGCGTGAGTGTCGGCGGCTCGATCCTCATCGTCGGCGCGTCTCGCGGCCTGGGCCATGCGATGGCGGCGGAGTTCGCCGGGCGGGGATGGGGCGTGCTGGGCACCGTTCGAGCCGCGGGAACCCCACTGCACGACCTCGCAGCCGAGCGGCCCGACAGCGTCGAGGTCGAGACGCTCGACATGACCGACCACGACCAGATCCTGGCCCTGCGCGATCGGCTTTCCGGCCGCCGGTTCGACGTCGTCTTCATCAACGCCGGGATCGTCAACCGATCGCCCTCTGACACCATGGCCAGCGTCTCCACCGACGAGTTCGTGCATGTCATGGTCACCAACGTCCTGGGTGTCATGCGCGCCGTCGAGGCGTTTGGCGTCCTCGCCCGACCGGGCGGCGTGATCGGCGTGATGTCGTCCGGGCAAGGCAGCATCGCCAACAACGGCAACGGCGCGAACGACGTCTACCGCGCCAGCAAGGCGGCTCTGAATCAGGCGATGTCCAGCTATGCCGGCCGGCACGCGGCCGACGGGCCGGCGATGGTCCTGATGGCGCCGGGCTGGATCCGCACGGACCTGGGCGGCCCGGGCGCGCCGTTCGGCGTCGAAGAGGCCATGCCCCAAATCGTCGAAGCCCTCATTGCGCAGCAGGGTGCGCCCGGGCTGCGGTTCCTCGACCGCAATGGCCACACCGTACGCTGGTAAGGCTCAGCGTGCTGGCGAGGTCCCGCTGGCCGGCGAGCATGTTTCGGCGTCGTAGCGGTCGTCCTCAGTCCTGAGCGCAACTTACAGACAAAGTTTGCGCACGATTTGTATCTTTCATACAATCGCGTCATGGGACGTTCATCGCATCGACTGAGGCGAGCGGGTCGCCACGCCTGCTGGCGGCGGCGACCCCAGGCGGCAACGCCGTGGCCCGCGTCCGCTCGAGCCCCTCAGGCGACCCACGACCCTCGTCCAAGCGCTTCGCGCATCCGCGCTTCCATCAAGGCCAGCCCCGCCTAGGGCCGCTCGCTCCAGCCGTCATCAACCCCGCGTTGTGCCTTCGGTCGACATCTTAACCCCAGTGTAGAACAAAAGGCGAACATATGCCATCCGAACCTCCTATCCATATCGTCTACGAAATCAGCAGCGACCCCGTGTTCGACGCAGCCGCGGCGAACTCGACCGTCGAGCAGGACGTGCTCGGCGAAGTCACGATTCCGGCCGAGAAGGTCGGGCGCCATTCCAATATCGTGCTCGAGGTGCTGACCGACTGCGCAGACACGCCGAGCGCCAAGATCGTTCGCGCCAAGATCGGCGGGGACAGCTTCGCCGTGCTGGAGGCGGCGGGAACCGCCGGCGGCCAGTTCAAGAAGCGCCTGTGGTCGGCCGGCGCCCGAAACGCCTGGGACACGCTGCCGGCCGACCTCAATGAGGTCGACGGCGTCGAAGGCGTGCTGGTTCGCAAGACCTACGACCTTGCGCTCGACCAGGCCTTCACCCTGACCTTCCAGACCGCCACGGCCGGCGAGAAGATGCAGCTGCGTCACCTGCGGCTCTACATCGAGAACCCGGCGGCGGCGGCGGCTCCGCTGACGCCGACCAGCGATCTTGACACGATCGTCGACCGGGCCGTCACCTGGAACCTCGCGGCTGCGGTCCCCCTCGGCAAGTTCGTGAGCGGCGACTACTTCGCGGTCGGCGCGACCGTGGAAGCAGCGCTTCCCGCGAGCTTCCAGCAATCGGGAATCTACGACAACAGCGAAGCCTTCAGCGGCCGCTGGGTCCACGGCCTCATGGTGGATTACGGCCGCCTCAGCGGCGCGACGGGCGCCAACCCCAGCGACACGCCGCAAGGCTGGGACAGCCTCGGCCCGGCGCCGTCGGAAACGACGGTCCCGACCGAGGTCGCCTACGTCCACGGCCTGAACAAGGATCCCGGCGCCACGGGCCTGCCGATCAGCGGCGTCAAGACGCTGAGCAAGGCGGTCTCGATCACCACGGCGCCCGCCTCGGACAGCCGGCACAAGCTGGCGAACACCTCGCTGTTGACCCTCCTGGACGCGGTCCCGCCCGAGGGCGCGTTCCGCCGCTGGGCCGGCGCGATGAGCAAGACGCCGATCTTCTTCGCCTCGGACATCGATTGGAGCGTGCTTCCGGCCGTGGCGAAACCGGCTGCGGCGACCCTGCCCTCGGCGTCCGCGCTGCTCGCCAAGCTCGGCCCGATCAACACTCTGATCGGCCAGATGCTGTTCGCGCGCGGGGTGAACCCCGACGGCGTGCAATCCCTGTACGGCGGCGACATGGCCAACGACATGCTGCAGGCGATGTTCTTCACCATGACCGACGGGGTCAGCGCCGGGGATCGTGAGGCGGTCGCCTATCGGCTGATCCAGATCGGCCTGGACATCTACGACGCCACCGAAGCCGGGCGGCGGTGGTCGAGTGCGACCTTCAGCTTCGGCGGAGCGCACCAGTGGCTCAAGCCCGTCCTGGTCTACGCCGCGCGGCTGCTGCGCAACGCCGCGGACGTGGTCGAGCGTCGCAAGCTGCTCCGGTGGTGCGACGGGACGGCGAACCCGATCTTCGGGAACGACATGACCGTCTTCCGGATCGACCGCGAACGCATCGAGAGCACGGCCGTCGAATCCATCGTGACCCGCCCCCAGCCCCAGGGCTGGCCGGATTGGAGCGAGAACTCGACGGGCTATGCGTCCAAGCCGAGCAACAAGGGTTATGGCGGCGTGACCTATGAGTTCGCCTACCAGGGAACGAACTCCTACCCCTACCTCACCGCCGCCCTGGTGGCGCGGATGATGGGCGCCGAGCGGCTCTGGAACAATCCGCGCTACTTCGAGTGGTGCGACACCTGGCACAACCGTTGGGTCCGCCGGAACTACGACACCGACCCCTATTTCTACGCCTACTGCCACAACTTCGTGCGCACCTACTACGCGACCTACGCGCCGGCCTACGCCGACGCCACGGCGCCGGCGCTCGTCCGGCGCGAGGCTCGGGGGCGCTACGCCTGGTTCGAGTTCGACGAACCGTTGGACCTGCAGGTCCAGCCGTCGCCGGCCGATGTGTCTGTGACGGTCGGCGGATCGGCCGCGACGCTGGGCTCGGTCTCGACCACCGCATCGGGCGTGCGGTCGACGGGCTCGACCAATGTCCACCTCCCGGTCATCACGGTCGGGAGCGCCAGCGGGATTCGGGTGGGCCAGCGCGTGGGCTGTACGGCGCTCGAGCCCGACACCTTCGTCGCGAGCGTCTCGGGGACCACCATCGGGATCACCTCTCTGATCCCGGCCACCTTCACGGGCCAGGCCATCACCTTCCACGACACGTTCGTCTGGGGCCGGTCGCTGGTGGCCGTGCTGCCCACGCCGCTCGCAGACGCCACGCAGGCGGTCACGATGGGCTACACGGCGCCAACCAGCGGCTATGCCCGCAACCTCGGCGGGGCGGCCGTACCGACCATCGCGTCAGCGGCGTCGACCAACCGGACCGGCGAACTGCCGCCCGCGCCATCGGCGAAGGCCAACGCCTACTCCGGCGCGACGGCCGCAACCCGGCAGTACAGTGGCACAGCGCAGCCCCGCTCGGGCGCGTTCCGGCGGCTTCGTGGATCCCTGCGCTTCAAACTCGACGCCGCCGTGGCCGCGAACGACACCCTGGTGTCGAGCGCGACGGGATCGACCGGGTCGTTCCGGATCTATGCGGCGACGACCAGCGCCCTGCGCATACTTCTGGGTCCGAGTTCAGAGCCGCAGCAGATCCGCGCGCCGACCGCGTTCAGCGGCATGCCGCTGGATACGCTGATCACGCTCCACTTCTTCCTCGACCTGACACAGACGACCCAATCGGCCGCGAAGAAGCTGGCGGTGGTCTGGTCCGGTGGCGGCAGCAGCAACGTCGACATCAGCACCTCGGTCGGCACGCTCTCCGGCATAGCGTCCGGGGACATCGCCAGCGTCCTGACCGGCGGCCTCTTCACCCATGCGGTCGGGTCCGGCAACACGCCGTTCAACGGCTCGATCCAGGAGTTCACCCTGGGTTGGGGCGATGCGACCCTCCCGCTGCCGACTGACCTCTCCGGGCCTCAGTTCGCCCATGATGCGGACTGGGGCGGCCACGGCGAAGGGCCCTGGGGACAGAACCAACTCGACTACGCCGGGCCGCTGGGCGAGTGGAACGCGAGCCTGCCGAACCGCGGCAGCTACGGGGCGCTTTCGCTGACCCCGCGACGGTTCGTGGTCCCCGGTGATGAGGACAGCGGTCTCGCGACCTCTTACGCCGAACAGGCGTAGTGGCATACGCGGACGGGCGGCGGTTCCAGCCGCCGCCCGTTCTGCAGGCGCGCAGGGCCGCGCTCCCTCGTCCCCACAGACGTCCGTCACGCCACGCTGGGTGAAGCGGCGGGTCGTGCGATGTTGTGCGATCGACCCTTCGCCGCCATCGCGAGACACTGGCTCGAGGCCGAAAGCAGAACCCTCGTGATGCTCCGCGCGCCATGACCGGCTCCGCCCCGCACTCTCTTCGAGAGGCACGTTGCGCCGCCGGGTCCGACATGACACACGGGTTTCCAACCGGTCTCGTCACCGCTCTACCAGAGCGCGGGGCTGGGGGACCTCACGCATGCACAAACTTAGATTGGCCGCCGCCTTCGCGGCGCTCGCCTTTGCGGGCTCGTCGCAAGCCGCTGTCCTCTACAGCAACAACTTCAGCGTCAACGCCGACGGGTTCACCGGCGATGGCGTGCTGGAGAACGCCTTGACGGGCGGCGAGCGCTATCTCGGCGCGCTCGGCGGGGGCGCTATGGCGGTCCTGACGCTCGCGACCGTCGCGGACACGGACGTGACGCTGAACTTCGACCTCTACGGAATCCTCAGCATCGACGGCAGCACTGCGGGCATCGGCCCGGACTCCTTCAAGGTCGGCGTCGTGGGTGGGCCCGTCCTGCTGGACAAGACCTTCAGCAACTTCACCTTCCAGACCCAGACCTTTGGTCCGGCAGCCGGCAACTCAGGCCGGACGGGTTCTGACTCGGCCCTCTATGGCCACCTGGGCTACGCCTACGATCCGGCCACCTATGCCGGGACGGGCGAGGGCCGCGATACGACCTACCACCTGTCGTACACCTTCACCGCTACGGGGGCGTCGACCACGATCCAGTTCTTCGGCAACACCCTGGAGTCGCTCGGCGACGAACGGTTCGGCATCGACAACGTGGTGGTTTCCGGCGCGGTTCCGGAGCCGGCCGCCTGGGCGATGATGCTCATGGGCTTCGGCAGCCTCGGCGCTGCGCTCCGTCGGCGCCGTTCGCTCACGCTCATGGCCTGACCCGCGCTCGGCGCCCTCGCCGATCGATTGAATGGCGAAGGCCCCGGCTCCTCGTCGAGCCGGGGACTCCGTGCTGTAACCTGCTGTCGGAGTGGCCGCGCAGCGAGCCCGTGCGCGGCCTCGAGGCCGGCGCCGATGACTATCTGGTCAAGCCATTCGAGATCGAGGAACTCGTGGCGCGCCTGAGAGCCCTGGCCCGGCGACCGCTTCCCCTGGCCGACCCGGTGATCCGTTACGGCGACGTTGTTTACGACAGTGCGTCGCGGGAGCTCCTGGTGGGCGATGCGCGAGCCAGCCTGGCGCGCGGCGAAAGCATACTCCTCGAGCGCTTCCTTCGCGCCCCGGAGCGCGTGATCACCAAGGCGCAACTCGGCGAAAGCCTTCACTCAATGGACGAGGACTTTACGGACAACTCGATCCACCTTCACGTCCACCGGGTGCGTCGCAAGCTGGCCGACCTGGGCGCGGAGGTGACAATCCGCGCCTTGCGCGGGTTAGGCTACATGGCGGTGCCAGCACGAGGAGTCCGGTGCATCGACCTGACGCCATGCCCTAGAAGGCCTCCATCATCCCGAACGGCTCGATTGCGCCAGGAAGGGACATTGCCATTCAGTCGGAAGTCGGACGTTGCTGAAAGCAGTGCGCCATAAAATCACGATCGGATGGGGAACCACGATGATGATCACGGTATGGGGCGGACAGACCTCGCGATCGATCCGGGCCGTCTGGGTCTTGGAGGAGATGGGCCTGCCCTACCGCGTACGGCAGGTGGACATGCTGGCTGCGGAGAAGGATCAGGCGTGGCTTGCGGTCAATCCCGGCGACTTCCTGCCCGCGATCCAGGACGGCGACGTCACCATGGTCGAGTCCGTCGCGATCATGGAGTACCTGATGGGCCGGTACGGGCCCACGCCGCTGCAGCCGTCGCCCGACGATCCGGCCTTCCCCGCCTACCAGCAGTTCCTCCATATGGGCGAAGCGGGCTTGGCGACGTTGATCATGGTCCCGCTGGTGAGCGGCTTCATCGCGCCCGCGGCGGAACGAGACAACTGGGGCGCCCGCTGGGCGCGCGAGTGCGTCGAGCGGCGGCGGCTGCTCGTGAAGCGGCAGCTCGCGGACGCGCCTTACATGGCCGGCGACAGGTTTACGGCCGCCGATATCTCGGTGAGCTATGCGCTGAGCCTGGGCGCGAACCACGCCGGGTTCGTCCTCAGCGACGCCGAACAGGCCTACCTTTCCCGCACCACAGCCCGCGACGCCTACAAGCGCGCCTTCGACCGCTCGCATGAGGGCGTGGCGGCCTAGTGGTCGGCCGGATGCGCTGGGCAGGTCCGCGTGGCGCCAGGATCCGACTTCGTGTTGAGCCCCCGCCCGCTCCCCTCGCGGACGCCGGTGGAAGCTGATGGAAGCGCTGCTGGTGGGCCCGGCAGGACTCACATTTCCGAGGGAAAACGCTCCATCTTCGGCCGAAATACCAACGCCGATACCCGCAGGGTTCGGCGGCGAATTCCGCGGCTTCGATACCCGGTGCAGCCGGTGTCAGGCCCTTTCCGGTCGTTCCCGCAGGCCCGCAAGCGCCACACACGGACATAGCTTCGGGCCGGAGAGCAGACGTTCAAGTCGTGCTGCAAAGCCCGGGTCGCAGGAGTCAAGGTCGGCAGTCGGTGGTCCGAACCCGGCTACTCGAGGCGATATGCCAGAGCTGCTGTCCCGAACCACAGCCCCGCCGGCATCAACAAGGGTATCGAAGGGCTGAAAGGGTCGCCCAAGGCACGCTCCGCGCGTTGAACCGCCCGACCCGGCCTGGGAGATCGCCAAGCCTAGCAGTCGAACACGCTCTTGAGCTCCGCCACATCTTGTTCGGACAGCATCCGGACCGGCAGGCCGCGCAGCAGGACGAGCAGTCTTGCGGTCTCCTCCAGTTCCTCGGCCGCCGAGACCGCCGAGGCAAGGTCCTTGCCGGTGACGACCGGGCCGTGATTGGCAAGGAGCACCGCGCCATATTCCCCGCCCAGCGCCCGGATCGCATCTCCCATCCTGGCGTCGCCCGGCCGAACGTAGTCCACCAGCTTCACGCGGCCCACGCGCATCACGACGTAGGGGGTCAGCGGCGGGATGCAGTCGTCCGGGTCCGTATCGCTAAGGCAGGCGAGCGCCGTCGCGTAGGTGGAATGCAGGTGGACGACGGCTCCCGTCCCAGGCCGCGTTTCATAGAACGCCCTGTGCAGGAAGAATTCCTTCGATGGACCGTCGCCGGAAATGTGCCGCCCGTCGCGGGTGACCTTGCTGATCTTGGCCGGGTCGAGGAATCCCAGGCAGGCGTTGGTCGGCGTCACGAGAATCCCGTCATCGACGGCTGCGCTGATGTTGCCGGCGGAGCCGACCGAGAAGCCGCGTTCAAAGAGCGAGCGCGCCAAGCGTACGATGTCCTCGCGGACCTTGTTTTCAGACGCGTTCACCTTGCCTGCAACCTTTCCAGCGCTTTGACGAAGAAGTCGGGAGCGCCAAAATTTCCAGACTTCAGGGCGAGAGCGAGGGGCCTGTCTCCGTTCGAGACGAGAACGGGAACGCCTGGGTCGATCTCCTGGCCAATCGTAAGCGCGCCAAGATCAAGGGCGGACACCACCGCGCCGGACGTCTCGCCGCCGGCCACGACCAGCCGCCTCACCCCTGCCCGAACCAGTTCCCGCGCCGCATGCGCGAAAAGGGCGTCGAGCTTGGCTGCGATCTCTTCGCGACCGTACTTCGCCTGCATCGCTTCGACGTCTTCAGGCGCACTCGACGAGTAGGCCAGCGGGGCGTTCCCGTGATGGCGCGCAACGAACTGCACGATGTCATCGTCGGTGGTCTCACCGCTCATCACTTTGTCGACCTCGATCGCCAGGGTTGGATGGTCTTGCTTGTGCAGATCGATTTGACGGCGCGTGGCGCCGGAGCAGCTCCCGGCCAAGATCGCTTCCGGTCCGTCGGCCCCGATCAACCTGCCCGCCCCTCCGGACGCCAGACCGCGCCGAATGAAGTTTCCCGGCAAGCCCATCGCGACGCCGGACCCGCCTGTCACAAGCCCGTGGTCGGCGACGGCCCGTCCGATCGTGAGTAGGTCTTCATCGGACGTCGCATCGACGATCACCAGCGTGTCGTCGGTCGCGGCAAGAGCCGCGGCGAGGTCGTCCGCGCCCTTGCGGACCCTGTCCAGCGCCACGTGTCCCACCGGCGATCGGGCCTGGCAGCCCAGCCAGCGGCGAATGTCCGGGTCCGTCATCGGCGTCAGCGGATGGTTCTGCATGCCGGATTCACTCAGAAGCCGGTCATGGACGAACAGGTGCGCCATGTAGACGGTGCGGCCGGCGCCGGGAAACGCGGGACAAACAACGACGCCTTTCACCTTCAGCTCGGCCGCCAGCGCCTCGGCCACCGGCCCGATGTTACCCGCGCGGGTCGAATCGAACGTCGAGCAGTACTTGAAGACGATCTGCCGACAGCCTTGGGCCAGGAGCCAGTTCAAGGCGCCGAGAGATTGCGCCACAGCCTCCTGGACCGGAACGGTTCGGCTCTTCAGGGCGACGACCCCCGCCTCGATGTCGACCGGGGCAGCGGTGGTCGGCACGCCCAGGAACTGCGCCGTACGCAGGCCGCCGTGTGGCGCAACGCCTTTTGCAATCGTGTTCGCGATATCGCTCGCGCCGGTGAAATCATCCGCGATCACGCCCAGGAGCACGGGTTCCACCCTCTCTGCCGCGAACGCCGCCTTATGAGCCCTTCGCGGACTGCCTCTGTCTGGCCATGGCGCGCCATTCGAGCCGCCTAGCCTTGAGCAGTTTCCGGAACGCGCGCTTGCGCGTTCAGCGCTGACGCCACGTGCAGCACCCCGAGCTTCGGACTGGTGAGCACCGGGATCGCCGCCGCATCGATCCCCTGCAAAGCGTTCGCCATGGAGGCCTGGGCGAGGACAACCACGTCCACGCAATCCGCCAGCGATGCAAATCCTTCGCGGACCAGGGCGTCATGCGCCGCGGAGTCTCCGCTCCGCAGCTTGTCGAACGCGCCCTCGCATAGACGAGCGTCGATCTCCACGCTACGCCCCAGCTTCCCGGCGTGGCGTTGGATCAGGCGACGGGTCGGATCCAGCGTTGTGCTCAGGGTCGCAAGAACGCCAATTCGGCTTCCACGCCCGACCGCCTCCACGGCCATGCCCTCGTCCACGCGAAAAACGGGGATGTCGCAGAGCGCCGCCGCAGCATCGACCGCAGGACCGAGCGAGGAACAGGTGACGAGAACCGCCGAGGCTCCCGCATCCCGGGCCGACCACACCAGCGTCGCTAGCCGCCGAGTGGTTTGAGCCGAGAGGGAACCTTCTCGGATGGTGTTCCCCAGCAGACTCTCGTCCAACATGTTGAACGCGCGCCAACCAGGGAGGTGCAAGCCCACGAGCTCATTGAAGACGGGGGCAACCCCGGCGACGGTGTGGATCATGGCCAGCGCAGGCCGCTCATCAATGGGTCTGGTCATCGCGCGCCCGTATCCGAACTCGGATCCTGTCCGTCGGGCGGCTCGCAGCTCTGTTGCGTCGTCGAGACGACACACAGTAACCGCCACCCGACAATCGCATCTAACCTACCGGCGCCTGGGCCGAATATTTGGCTTTAGTCGCGTCGCAAACGCTACTTTCGGCCGCTGCGGCGCCTTCGATCGACACATGTTGTGGCTTCGTCCGCCAGCGCCGGTCTCTCCGAAGTTGGACTTGGTCCTGCAACACGACATCAGCGACGTTCGTCGGAGCGCGGACATCGGCTCGTCCTTCCGCATCAGGTCTCAAGCTGCTCGGAAAGCTCCAGCGCGTCGTTGACCGCGATGCCGAGATGGCTTCCGGCGAATTCTCAGATGGCGCCGATATCCAGTGTCGAACCATCGACCAAACGCGACAGCCGGAACGGCGTCGGATCAACGCAAGGCGTGTCGTTTACGACAAGCTCCGCAGCCAGATAGCCGAGGCCCGGCCCCAAGCCGAAGCCGTGCCCCGAGCAGCCCGCCGCGAGGACCAGGCCGTCCACCCCATCCACCTGCGATACCACCGGGACGGCGTCGGGCGTGCAATCGACGAAGCCGCCCCAGGCGCTGTCGATCTTGATTTCGCCGAGTTGCGGGAAAGTCTTCTGGACACTCTCCACCACCTGGCTCGCGATCCATGTCAGGGGCGGGGGATCCAGCACACGGTTCTGTTCGAAGATCCGATCGTCGTTGCTCAGCAGCGCCGACGTCGAGTCAGGCCCCGACACGAAGGATTGGCCGACGCGGAGCCGGACATTCTTCAGCCGGCGGAAGAACTGCGGCATGAATTCCCGGCTGTAGCGGATGGCCTGCGGCGTGATTTCGAGGTTCGCCTTGCCGCTGATGGCCATCGTATAACTGCCGTCCAGCCGGCGCGTGATCGCGCAGTAGGGCGTGGCGATGGCTTCCCCGATATTGACGGTTGGCGTGGTGCGCAAAGCCGTCTGCCGGATGCTCGCCTGGGGGAAACTGATCCCGAGTGGCCGAAGGAAACGCGAGGACCAGGCGCCGGCGGCGCAGAGCACCGCGCTGGTCCGGATGTAGCCCTTCTCGGTGTGCACGCCCGCGATCTTGCCGTTGGCCACGTCGAGCGCCCGCGCGGCGCAACCCTGGTGGATCGTGGCGCCCAAGGCCCTCGCCCCCTCGGCGATCGCGGGCGCGGCGAGCGCAGGCTCCGCCTTGCCGTCCCGTACGGAATGGATGCCGCCGACCCATTTGTCCCGCGCCTCGGGGACCCGCTCGGCCACCTCCGCCCGGCTCAGCACGCGGGTGTCGACGTCGAACTCGCTCGCCACCTCGCGCCACCGTTCCCAGCCAGCGAGGACAGCCTCGTCGTGGGTCGCATAGACGAGACCGCAGCGTCGAAACCCGAGGTCCCGATTGATATCGCGAGTGAGTTCATCCCATAGCCGCATCGAGATCACTGAAAGCGGCAGTTCGCGCCGGTCGCGGTTCTGCTGGCGGCACCAACCCCAGTTTCGGCTCGATTGTTCACAGGCGACGTGCCCCTTCTCGAGGAGCGCCACTGAGAGGCCACGCTTCGCCAGGTAATAGGCGGCCGTAGAGCCGAGGATGCCGCCGCCGACGATGACGACGTCAGCCTCGGCGGGGAGACGCTCGTCGCTGTGGATGCGCTCGACGCGGGGCGACATGGTCCAACGAACCTCGGCTGCGAAGAAGGCGGAAGCAAAGTTCCGATCAACCCTTCATCGCATCGGTAGCTCGAAAGATTGCGCCGAAATCGCCTGGAGCTTCGCAAGATGCTCCGGTTTACGGCCCTTTAGTTGATCTGAATCGCTGAGCGAGCAGGGTGCCGGTTGACTAGTGTGGATGTTGCGGTGGCTTCGATGCGCTAAGAGCTGCCCTTTGCTGCCCGCCCGAAAACCACCGTTGAGAGATGTATTCAGCGGCGTGTGCGCCAAGGGTCAGTCTAAGGCACGGCGGCAACGGGAAGGACGACCCTTGTTGTATCGTAGGAAGGTCCGCTCCGGGGGTACCCGCAGCCACGCGTTCCGCCCCACGTTTGCGAGCGGCCCGCCCATTAGACTAGTGCAGCCGGTCCTGCAACCGGTACCAGGCCCCGACCAGGGGAAGGAACCAGGGTGGCCCGAAATGACCAGGCACGGCTGGCCAGTCGAGGTCGCGCCAAGGATTGGCCTCCGCTGCGCCGCTCATCACCTCGGCCATCTTCTGCCCGGTGCGGATTGTCATCTGCACCCCGTGGCCGCTGAAACCCATGGCGTAGAACAGTCCGTCGTGCTCGCCCGCCCGCGGCAGGCGGTCCGAGGTCATGTCCAGCAGCCCGCCCCAGCAGTAGTCGACCCGCACATCGGCCAGCGCGGGGAACATCTCGCGCATCGCCGCGCGCAGAATTTCACCACTCTTCGCGTCCGAGGTGGGATTGGACATTGCGAACCGAGCGCGACCGCCGAACAAGAGGCGATCATCCGGCGTGAGGCGGAAGAAGTTCCCGATCACACGGCTTGTCACGTAGTTGCGGCGGTTCGGCAGCAGGGTTGCGATCAGCTCGCGCGACAGGGGCTCGGTGGCGATGATGAAGCTGCCGATGGGAATGATGCGGCGGCGGAACCACCCGAAGGGTGTGGTGGCGCCGCTGGCGATGAACACCTGATCGGCGTCGAGCGCGCCACGCGGCGTCACCAGGCGGCGGCCGCCGCCCGGTCGACGCTGGATCGCGGCCACCGGGGCGTGCTCGTGGATCCTGGCGCCGCGGCGCACCGCCGCCTCCGCCAGCCCGACGCCGAAGCGGCCGACGTGCAGCTGCGCGCTCCGGGTCTGGATCATGCCGCCGAAGAAGGCGTCCGAGCCGACCTCCTCGCGGATGCGTTGCGGCGGCACGAGCACCAGATCTGGATCGACGTCTCTCAGCCGCTCGTAGGCTCGGGCGATCCCGGCGAAGTGCTCCGGCTTGGCGGCGAGCTTCATGCGGCCACACCGGCGGAACTCGCAGTCGATCGCCTCGTCGATGACGAGCTTCTCCACTGCGTCGACCGCCAGCGTGTGCTCCTTGTAGTAGGCGGCCGCGCGCTCCGGCCCGAACCGTTGGAGCAGGTAGCCGTAGTCGTGGTGCGCGCCATTGTTGCACTGCCCGCCGTTGCGGCCGGAGGCCTGACCGACGACACGGTCCGCCTCCAGCACGACGACCTTGGCGCCGCGCGACGCCAGGGCGTGCGCTGCGGCGAGGCCCGTAAAGCCGGCTCCGACCACCGCGACGTCGGCGCGGCCCTCAACGCCGCCACGCTCGCCTGCCGTGAAGCTCGGCGCCGTGTCCAGCCAATAGGAGGCCATCTTCACCCGGCGTGTTCCAACAGGCCGACCAGACCCGGCAGGCCGCCGATGTCGTCGATCTCGTGGGTGGCGTAGCCGTCGCAGCGCGGTTCGTGGCCGCGGCGCACCCAGACCCGCGCGCCGAAGCCCAGGTCGCGCGCCGTCATCTGGTCGTACCGGAAACTGGAGGAGACGTGCATGATCTGCTCGGGCGGGCAGCCGAGCTGGTCGAGCATGTACTCGAACGCCTGGAAACGCGGCTTGTAGGCCTGGGCGTCCTGCGCCGTGTAGACGTGGGCGAAGGGCGCCTCCAGCAGGGCCACGTTGGTGTGGATCTGGTCGTTCGAGGCGTTCGACAGGATCACCAGCGGAATCTCCTTGGCGATCACCTTCAGCGGCGCAGGGACGTCGACGTGCGGCCCCCAGGTCGGGACCGCCGCATACAGGCTGCGCGCCTCGCCGTCATGGAGTTCGATCTTCCACTTGGCGCACGTGCGCTCGATCGAGCTGCGGATCACCTCGGCATAGGGCTTCCAGGCGCCCATGACCTCGTCGAGGCGGTAGGCAGAGAAGTCCTTAACGAAGGACTCCATGTGGTCCGCGGGCACGCGGTCGGCGAACATCTCGCGCGCCATGTCGGATATCCGGAACCGGATGAGGGTGCCGTAGCAGTCGAAGGTGATGAACTTCGGTCGCAGAGTGCTCATGGCTCATGGATCTCCCCATCTAGCATTTCCCGCGCCGCCCGGGCGGACGGTCGCCTTCCATGAAGTTAGCCACGCGGCTGCCGACAGAGGCGGCTGATCGACGCCGCCCCCGGCGCAGAAATGAGCGATCTCGCAGCATAATTCGGCAAGGCTTGCCGTCCCGGCAGGCGTCGCGATGCTCGTCGGCCGGCCGCTCACGGCACATTCCTCGCACGCGACTCGCGAATTCGGCACGCGCCGACGGCGACGCCGAATAGATCGGAATCAACGTTCGGACGAACGGGGCTGAGATAACGCACCGGCCCGAGCGGGCCACCTGCGCGCGAGGAAGCCCATGACCCCGGCCATGTCCCCTTCTGTGGTAGAACACCTTGCGGGCAAGAGGCGGCTGGATCAGTTCTTGATCGACGGCCGCTGGGTCGCGCCCGAGGGGCGCGGGCGAGCCCCGGTGATCGATCCCTCCACCGAGGAACCTGTCGCCGAGGTGGCGCTGGGATCGGCGGCGGACGTGGACCGGGCCGTGGCCGCCGCACGGCGCGCGTTACCGACCTTCGCTGCGACCGAGGCGAAGCAGAGGGCCGCGCTGCTCGACCGCATCCATTCGCTGATGATCGAGCGCAACGAGCAGCTGGCCGAGGCGCTGACGCAGGAGATGGGCGTCGCCTTATCCTATGCGCGCACGGCTCAGGCGCCCTTCGCCGCCGAACACGTCCGCGTCGCCCGCGACCTGCTTTTGACCTACGCCTTCCTGAAGGTGAGCAACGGCTGCGCCATCGTGCGCGAGCCGATCGGCGTCTGCGCACTCATCACCCCCTGGAACTGGCCACTTTACCAGATCACGGCCAAGGTGGCTCCGGCGCTGGCCGCGGGCTGCACCGTGGTGCTTAAGCCCAGCGAGCTCTCGCCGTTGAGCGCGCTGCTATTCGCCGAAATCCTGCAGGACGCCGGGGTTCCCGCCGGCGTCTTCAACCTGGTCAATGGCGATGGGCCGGAGGTCGGCGCCGCGATGGCGGCCCACCCGGACGTCGACATGATCTCGATCACCGGTTCGACGCGCGCTGGCGTCCTGGTCGCCCAGGCCGCGGCGCCGACGGTGAAGCGAGTCGCTCAGGAGCTGGGCGGGAAGTCGCCAAACGTCATCCTTCCGGACGCCGACCTCCCCCGTGCGGTTTCCCTCGGCGTCGCCGCGGCTTTCCGCAACGTCGGCCAGTCCTGCAGCGCGCCGACGCGCATGATCGCCCCTCGGGCGCGGCTCGCCGAGGTGGAATCCCTCGCCCGAGCCGCCGCGTCGGACGTGGTTGTCGGCGACCCGTGGGCGGCGGCGACCACCCACGGCCCGCTCGCCAACCGAGCACAATTCGAGCGCGTGCAGGAGATGGTGCAGGCCGGCCTTTCGGAGGGCGCGCGGTTGATCTGCGGCGGCCTCGGTCGGCCGGAGGGCCTTAACCGAGGCTTCTTCGTCCGGCCGACCATCTTTTCCGACGTGAGGCCTGGCATGCGGATCGAGCAGGAGGAGATTTTTGGTCCCGTGCTGTCGATCATTCCCTACGACACGGTGGACGAAGCCGTCGAGATCGCCAATGACACGGTCTATGGGCTGGGCGGGCATGTTCAGGGCGGGGACCTCGAGGCAGCCCGCGCGGTCGCGCTGCGGATTCGTTCCGGCCAGGTCCACATCAACTACCCGGCCTGGAGTCCCCTGCCCCCCTTTGGCGGCTACAAGCGGTCCGGCAACGGCCGCGAGTTCGGCGAGGCGGGCCTGGAGGAATACTTGGAAGTGAAGGCGATCCCCGGCTACGTGCCGGTGTGACGCCGCAACCTGCGGGGGCAGCTTGTTCCGCCGTGCGGTCGTGGCGGAGCTTGTCGGCGCCGGCGCGACCAGCACACCGTTCGGCCAATGCAGCATCACCCGGTTCAACGCCGAGGCGGCGAGCGCCGCCGTCGGCTGACCGTGCTCCGGGGCGGAGCCTTGGACGCCGCCAGCGGTTCGCCTCACGCCGTCGGCTTGTACGTGGCGTAGATCTTGCGCACGTAGCCGCGGTGCTCCCACGTGGACGCCCCGCCCTGCCGCAGCAGCGCGACGCCACCCGTCTGGAACCGCCCTTCACGGCCATCGACGTCGACCAGCGTGACCTCGCCGTCCAGCAGGTGCATGAGCTCGTAATGGCCATAGGTGAACGCGCGGCGGCGGTAGGCCGTGGAATCCCAGACGCCGCAGATGAACTCGCCGCTCGCGGACACGTAGTCCCTGCGGCTTCGGCATTGCGGCGTCGGCGTGAGCAGGACTTCGGGCAGCGGCGGATTCGACGGGGAGAGCTGACCCGCCAGGTCGATCCCGACTGGAGCCTTCGCGCCGACGCCGCCGCCCGCTTCGCAGCTCATGACAATCAGGTCGGCGCCCTGCTCGCTTCGCCAGTCCAACGCCTCGTCCCTCAGGACCACGCCCGCCCCGCCTGCGCGCAGTTTGAGCTCCGCGCCGGCTTGCCGGAGCGCGATGTCCCCCGCGAGGACCAGCACGAACTCGTCGCCGGCCGGGGTCAGCCGCCCTTCCTCGCCGGTCTCGAGCTGCACGGAGTCCAGCTTGACGGGCCCTTCCGGCAGCGGAAGCCGCCGGCGGGCGCCATAGGCGCCGGCGGCCTCGCCGCCTTCGTTCGTGATCGGCCATTGGGCGCGCTCGGCCAAGACGTCGACAAAACCCCTGATGTGGGTCGCCGGCTCGGCCAGGCCGGCGGCCTGTGCGGATTGATTCATCCTCGCCTCCTTGTTGGAGCTCGGAGCTTAGACGCGGTACGCCGGCGGATGCGCGCAGCAGGCGCGTCATGGCCCGAGGCTTCTGCCGAGTTCAGACAAGCTTTCAGCAGGTGCTGCTGCCGGCCTGGGCGGTCAGCTGGCGAGCCAGACGTGCTCGTCTCGGCGCGCTCAGCCATCGGAGGCGATGGGAATGGCGGTGGCGATCGCGTCGACCTCGACGAGATAGCCGTAATGGAGTTCCGGCACGGGCACGACGGTCCGCGCGGGCCGGGCTTCGCCGAACATCTCCCGATAGACGGCGTTGAAGGCGGGCCAGTTCTCGACCCCGACGATGTAGGCGGTGACTTTCAGCACCTGCGTCCTGCTGCTGCCGGCGGCTTCGACGATGGCGAGCAGGTTGGCGAGCGCCTGGCGCGCCTGCGCCGCGAAGCTCGCGTCGGGCTGGTGGCCGCCATCGCGCAGGACAGGCAGCTGGCCGGACACGAAGACGAGGTTCTGGCAGACGGACGCCTGCACGTAATGGCCCGCCGGAGACGGTGCGCCGCGGGTGTCGACCGGCTGCGGGCGAACGGCGTCGTTGGTGGGGCCCGACCCTAGAGCAGCGCTCAACCTTCCGCTCCCTTACTGGAGGCTTACCCGTTGGAACCCGCCGGGCCGTGTCGAGGAGGCTACTGCGGGGGCCGCGGCAGGATGTGCCAGAAAGCACTTCACTTCAGCGTCTGGGGCAATGCGGCCTACGAATGCCGGCAGCCAATGCTCCAACGGGCGTTGCTTACTGCGCGGAGATTTTCGGTCCGACGAGGTAGTGACGCCTGATGGATATCAGCGACGAGATCGCCAGCCTGACCGCGCTGCGGCGGGACATCCACGCGCACCCGGAGCTTGCGTACAACGAGCTGCGCACCGCCGCGCTCGTCGCCGACGAATTGCGCGCGCTGGATCTGGAGGTGACCACTGGCATCGGCGGCACGGGTGTCGTGGGGACCCTCCGCCGCGGCGCCTCGCAGAGATCGCTGGGCTTCCGCGCCGACATGGACGCGCTGGGTTTCCAGGAGGAGACCGGACTGCCTTACGCCAGCCGGACGCCGGGAGTGTTCCACGGCTGCGGTCACGACGGCCACACCGCGATCCTTCTGGGCGCCGCGCGACGGCTGGCCCGGACGGGCGACTTCTCGGGCGTCATCCACTTCATCTTCCAGCCCGCCGAGGAGGGCAAGGGCGGCGCCCGGGAGATGCTCAAGGCCGGGCTGTTCGACCGCTTCCCTTGCGATCGGGTGTTCGCCCTGCACAACTGGCCGGACTTGCCGGCCGGCTCGCTACAGACGCGGCCTGGGCCGATCATGGCCGCGGCGGACCGGTTCGACGTCCTCGTCACCGGCAAGGGCGGCCACGCCGCGCAACCTCACCAGACTCCCGACGCGATCCTCGCCGCCGCCGAGCTGGTCGGTCAGCTGAACACCATCGTCTCGCGCCGCGTGCCGCCCACGGAGCAGGCGGTGCTGTCGGTGACGGCGATCGAGGGCGGACAGACGCATAACGTGATCCCGGCCGAGGTGCGGATCATCGGCACGGTGCGCACCTTCGATGTCATCGTGCAGGACACCATCGAGGCCAGCGTGAGGGACATGGCCGCCGGCGTCGCCCTCTCCTCGGGCACGCGGATCGAGGTCGCCTACAATCGGTATTATCCCGCCACGATCAACGACCCGCAGTGCGCGGCGCTCGCGCTGGAGGCGGCCGCGGCGGTCTGCGAGGCTGCCCAGGCTCCGGCTCCGGCGTTCACCTCCGAGGACTTCGCCTTCATGCTGCAGTCCTGTCCGGGCGCCTACGTCTGGCTCGGCCAGAGGCGGGCCGCCGACAGCCCTGCCCTGCACAACCCGCGCTACGACTTCAACGACGACGTGATCGGCGTGGGCGTGGCCTGGTTCGAAGAGCTGGCGAGGCGCCTCCTTCCCGCAGCCTGAGCGGCGAAGATGCGGGGTCGGATACGGAACGAAGTTCGCCTTTGGAGTTGGAGCGGGGATGACCGAGCTAGCCATCAGCATCGACGACGTGCGCAGCGCTGCGGACCTTATCAAGGGCGCGGCGATCTATACGCCGCTGCTGGAGAACGCCGACCTCAACGCCCGCGTCGGGCGGCGCGCCCTCATGAAGTTCGAAGGCGCGCAGCACACCGGCTCGTTCAAGTTCCGCGGCGCTTACAATCGTCTCGCACGGATCCCCCAGGAGCGTCGCGCGGCGGGCGTCGTCGCCTGGTCGTCGGGCAACCATGCCCAGGGCGTCGCCGCGGCCGCGCGGCTTCTCGGCATTCCGGCGACGATCGTGATGCCGGCCGATGCTCCGGCCATCAAGGTCGCCAATACCAAGGCGCTCGGCGCCGAGGTGGTGCTCTATGACCGCGCAACCGAGTCGCGGGAAGTGATCGCCACGGCCCTCTCGGAAGAGCGCGGTGCTGTGCTGGTGCCGTCGTTCGACGACCCCTTCATCATCGCCGGACAGGGTACCATCGGACTGGAGATCGTCGAGCAGGCGCAGGCTGCGGGCGCAAGTCTGAGCCAGGTGCTGGTGTGCTGCGGCGGCGGAGGGCTGGTCGGCGGCATCGCCACCGCCCTCGCCGACGCCGCGCCGGACGTCGACGTGTTCTCCGTCGAACCCGCGGAATTCGACGACACGGCCCGCTCCCTCCGCTCCGGCGTCCGCGAGAAAGTCGCGGTCGATGGGCGCTCGTTCTGCGACGCCCTTCTGGCGCCGAGTCCGGGCGAGCTGACCTTCCCCATCAACCGGGCGCTCCTCGCCGGCGGGCTAGCTGTGACGGACGCACAGGTTGAGGCCGCGATGCGGTATGCGTTCGAGAAGCTGAAGCTGGTTGCGGAACCGGGCGGCGCGGTGGCGCTTGCTGCGGTCCTGCACGGCGTCGCGCCGCGACCGCAGGGCGACACAGTGGTCGTAATCTCAGGTGCGAACGTCGATCCGTCTGTATACGCAACGATCCTGCAGGGAACGGATAGCTGAGAAGTCCTGGCTGGCGCTCGGCCTGCGTGGCTTCCGTCTCAGCCAGGCGCATTTCAACGAGTCCGGCCAACCCCGCAGAGCCGGCCGTGCTAGAGGACGGGCAAGGAGAACCCATCCCCTTGACGACCGCCGACCGCGTCCTGTCCGTTTTGCAGCTCTTCACGATGGCCGAGCCCGAATGGACGGTCGAGGACGCCGCCCGTCGGCTGGGCGTGCATACCAGCACCGCCTATCGCTATTTCCGCAGCCTGGTGGAGGCTGGCCTGATCGTGAACTTCACCGCCGGCCGCTATGTGATCGGGCCCGCGATCATCGAACTCGACCGCCAGACGCGCCACCTCGACCCGTTGATCCTGGCCGCGCAGCCGACGCTGAACGCCCTGGTCGAGCCTCTGGAGACGACAGGCGTCAGCCTGCTCTGCCGCATCTATCGCCGCAGAGTGATCTGTGTGGACCAGGGCCGGCCTCCGGGTCGGCCGCTGGAGATCAGCTATGAGCGGGGCCGGCCGATGCCGCTGTTCCGCGGCGCGGCCTCGAAATCGATCGCTGCGCACATCACCGCCCGCACCCTCAAGCGCTATTTCGAGGACGATATCGAGGCGGCCGCCGCCGCGGGGCTCGGCGCTGACTGGGAGACCTTCAAGGCGAAGATGCGCGAGATCCGCAAGGCCGAGGTCTGCGTAACCGCCGGCGAACTCGATCCCGGGCTGTTGGGCATCTCGGCGCCGGTGTTCGCGCCGGACGGCGACATCCTGGCCAGCATCGGCGTGGTGCTGGTGCGCGAGCAGATCGACGCGGCTGCCGAACGCGGCTGGGCGGAAACGGTCCGGCGGGCGGGGCGCACGGTCACCCAGGCGCTGGCCGCGCACGCCATCGCGCCGGTCGCTCAGAGCGCTCCGGCCAAGGTCGAAGCCTCCGACGCGGCCTGAACTGTCGGCGCGGCTCCGAGCAGTTCGTTCAAGCGCACGGCGAAGGCTGCGGCCTGCTCGGGCAGGAAGGCGCCGGCGACGTAGCGATCCGGTCGGACGAAAAGCACGCGTCCAGCTTGGCCCAGCCAGCGACGGCCTCGAGAGTGGGTTGGCGAAAGGCGTTGCGGCGCGGATAGCCGTAAGGCTGGCCGGTCGGGTGAAACTTGAGAAAGGGCTGTCCGCTCGGCCTGCGATATTCCGAGCCATAGCCTGCGACCACAGTCGGAAGGACCAGGTCGACCAGCCCAGCCGCCTGCATCGTGCGCAGGGACTCGTCGTCGATCGAGACGGCGCGCGGCTCGGAGACGGTGCCGGCGTTGCGTTCGACCACCAGCGTCTTTGCGCCGTAGACGCCCAGCAGATTGGCCAAGGTCAGACCGGTGGGCCCGGCGCCGACGACGATGATCGGCACATGGTCCAGCCGGCCGACACCGGCGCCGGCGCGAGGTCTGGCCTTGGCCGCCGCGGCTCAGGCCTCGTCCGCGACGGTATTGACCAGCAGACCGACGCCCGGAATGTCGATCTCGACGGTGTCGCCGGGCTTCATCCAAACCGGCGGCTCACGCTTGGCCCCCACCCCGCCCGGCGTGCCGGTGAGGATCACGTCGCCGGGCGCGAGCGTCGTGAAGGCCGAGATGTAGGCGATGATGCGCGGGATCGGAAACAGCATGTCCGATACGGGCTGGCTCTGCATCACCTGGCCGTTGAGACGCGTGGTGACCGTCACCGCGCCCAGATCCTCGATCTCGTCGGGGGTCACCATCCAGGGGCCAAGGGCGCAGGTCCCGGGAAAATTCTTGCCCGGGGTGAACTGCTGGGTGTGCCATTGCCAATCGCGGATCGAGGCGTCGTTGGACGGGGCCAAGCCTGCCACGTGGGCCATGGCCTCGTCCTCGGGGATGCGCCGCCCGCCCCGGCCGACGATCACCGCCAGTTCGCCCTCGTAGTCGAGACAGGTCGACTCACGCGGGCGCAGCAGCGGCGCGCGGTGCGCCGTCAGCGTGTCGGCAAAGCGGAGAAAGATCGACGGATAACTGACCTTGGCGCGACCGGTCTCCTGGCGGTGGCTTTCGTAGTTGTGGCCGACGCAGAAGATCTTGCCCGGGCGCGACACCACCGGGGCCAGCACCACGTCGGCCAGGGCCACGCGAGGAGCATCGGGGGCGGCGGCCTTGGCCGCGCCCAGCGCCTCGGCGGCGATCAGCGCCTCGAGGTCGGGATATTGCGCGCCGAGCACCGCGCCGACATCGATCAGTTGGTCGCCGTCGACCAGACCCCACGAGCTCGCGCCCGCCGCCCTGAAGCTCGCAAATTTCATGTCAGATCTCCAGAATGATGCAGGCGGCGGGTCAGCTTCGCAGCAGACCCTGGCCCCAGCTGTTGAGGGTGCGTTCCTCGTGCGGCCAGGAACCGACGGCGCGATCGGGCTCAACGATTTCGAGTTCGGCCGAAATCTCCACCCAGTTGCCGTCGGCGTCGTGGACGAACATGAAGAGGTTATCACCGGGGCCGTGCCGGCCAGGTCCCCAGACCAGCGGGATGCGATGGCCCGCCATGTGGTCGCCCCAGTCGCGGATAAGCCCCCAATCACCGGCTTCGTAGCAATGGTGATCGAGACGGTCCTCGGCGGCCTGGAACACCGCCAGGCTATGGTGCTCGGCGCTGCAGCGCAGGAACGACGTCCGCACGCCGCCGGCTTCGTCGACGACCACGTCCGACAGCGCAAACCCCAGCACGGCCTCGTAGAAGTCGGCCAGGCGCTGGGCGTCGCGACTGGCGAAGACCACGTGCTGGAGCCTGGCCTCCCGCGCCGCAGCCCCGTCATAGACCGCTGCGGTCTCAAGGGCGGGCGGCAAGCCGAAAACGAAACGGTTGCCATCGGGGTCGCGCAGGCAGACCGCTTCAGGACCGAAGAGCGGGGTCGGCGAGACCTCCAGCGCAACACGCCCCCTCGCGGCCCGCTCGCGCAGGCCCGCAAGGTCAGATGCGTCGTCCACGGCGAAGGCGGCGTAGGCGAGCGTCTTGGGAGAGCCGGACTGCAAGATCAGCGTGCGCCCCTTGGCCCGCCCGATGAAGCCGCAGGCGGCGGCCTCGACCCGCACCCCGAGCGCGCGGCGGTAGAAATCAGCCAAGCCGGCCGGATCGGGCGAGGCCAGGGCCAGATGGTGCAGACTGGCGCGAATGGCGGCGAACACCGATCCGGGCATGTCAGGCAGCCTTGACTGAGGACGGTGAGGCCGCTGGGCTCCAGTTGCCGTGCAGCGCCATGCGCATACGCAGGGGCAGCTTGACGGTGGCGATGGGACCCTCGCCCAGTCGCAGGGTGTCGAGCACGACCATGTCGGTGGTTCGCTCGTCCAGGCGGTTGTTCAGGCTCAAGAGGTAGCCGTCGCCTTCGCGGCTCGAGCGGGTGCGCGGCGCGAAGACTGGTTCCTGGAAGCACGAGGCGTCGTCGGCGAACCACGTCTGGATCTTGCCGGTCCCAAGGTCGAGGTGGGCCAACTGGTTGAAGAACTGGAACGGCCGCCGCCCGACGCGGTCCTCCGCGTAGGGCAGGGTGAAGAAGATGTCGTCCTCGCGCATCGGCGGAAAGGCCGCGTCGGGCGCGACCAAAAAGAACGTCCCGTCAATGTCGGTGGGCAGCTGACCATCAACCTCCAGGTGGAAGACCTCGCCCTCGAAACGGGAGGGCTTGTACAGCGCTCCGGTGAACTCGCGGGTATCGGGGAAACGTGCGGTCATGACGGTCCTCAGAACGGATAGCGGGCGGGCGTCGAGCCGAAAGTCAGCCACTGCCGCGCGACGAACCTTCCCCGGCCGTGATGATGCTGCCGAAGCGATCGGCGGCACCGAGACGACAAAATTACTGCTATATGCGAATTATGTCGTCAACTGACTTTGCGTGGCTGGCGCCGAGCTTGTGCGTCTTGGAGCGGCCGCAGCCGCGCCGAGGCGCGGATGGCGCGCGTCGCAGATGGGCAAGAGCGGCCAAGCCACTTGAGGGTCACACCAAGCCGACCATCCGAGAAACCAGGCTTGAGCAGGAAGGTTCGCCAAGATCCGATCGTGCGGATGATCAGCAGCGGAGCCTCGGTCAGGTCAGCCCGAGGTCATGATCCTTGCAATAACGGCGCGCCTGCTCAGCGTCGGCGAAGACTTGATCGATCAGCGCTGTCACCGAGTCGAACCGCTGCTCCGGGCGCAGATAGGCCAGCAATTCGGTCGACAGCGTCTGGCCGTAGATGTCTTCATCGAAGTCGAAAAGCCACGCCTCGAGAACGAGCGCCGTCTTGGGAATGGTCGGATTGCAACCGACACTCGCAACCCCAAAGAAGGCGCGACCGTCGGCCAGGCGGCTACGGACGACATAGACGCCTGTACGCAGCGGGCGCTCTCCGGCCAGCGGGATGTTGGCGGTGGGGAAGCCCAGCTGGCGCCCAAGCTGCAGCCCCCTGGCCACGACGCCCTCGATGACCCTTAACGGAAGCCCAGCCCCGACCCGCTGATCCGCCACTGTTCCCGCGGCCTCCGGGATACGCGAGGCTAGGCGCGCAGCTGCTGACATGGCGTCACCGGCGAGGCCAACAGAGGCCGCTTGCCCCAGATCCTTGAGCGCTCATGCGTTCTCCAGACATTGTCCAAGGAAGTCGTCGATGCGGGCGTTGGCTGCGGACGCCGACGGATGCGGCGTTTCGATGAAGCCGTGATCCGCGCCTGGATAGAGGGCCAGCTCGGCCTTGTTGCCCGCAGCGAGCCAACGGCCGTACATGAACATGGAGTCGTCCAGCATGGCGTCCAGCGTTCCGACGGTGAACAGCGCCGGTGGCAGGCCTTGCAGATCCGCGTACAGGGGTGAGATCTCAGGATCTCGGCGTTGGTCCTGTCGCGGCGCATAGGCTTCGGCGATCTTGGCGATGTCCTTCGCCTTCAAGACGCCCGTCCGCGCGAAGACCTGGCTCGGAGTCATGGACGAGTCATAGACGCCAAAACTCAGAGCGGCGCCGGCAAAGCGTTCCAGCCCGCCGCGCGGACGCAGCCGCAACAAGGTGGCCACCGCCAGCAGCGCTCCAGCGGATTCTCCCGCGATCATCAAGGTCTCGACCCCGAACCGGGTCTTGGCATGCTCCAGCAGCCACAGCGCGGCGGTCTCGCAGTCGTCCCACGCCGCCGGATAAGGGTTTTCGGGCGCTAGACGATATTCGACGCTGACGCAAGTCAGGCCCACGTTGTCCGCGATGCGTTCCAGCATGACGTCCTGATGGGCCGCGGCGCCCAGTATGAAGCCGCCGCCATGGATGTGCAGCAAGACTCCCTTGGGCTCGGCGCAGGGCACGACGTGCAACGAGACGGTGTCGCTCACCGTCACGTCATAGGCCCGCGGCGAGCGGGGCGGCGCTGGCATGAAGCCGCCACCACGCGCCTGCGCGATGCCGATGTCCCAGAGGCTGGGCAGAGCGCCCATCCGTTCGGCCATGAGGGCGTTGAAGGCGGCAACCTCGGCTGGAATCGCCTCAGGCCCGAACGCGTCTGCGCGCATGTCTCAAATTTATCCGCGTTGCTGGATTTCCGGCGCGGATCAGTCCGCTCGGATGCCCCTAAACGAGGCTCCGAACGCAAACGAGTGGGACAATAGTCCAAGGCCCTCCGAGAGCGGCCGTCCCCCTCACCTGTAAACGCCCTTGCTTCACGACAGCGCGACTCCGCGGCGCGCCGCGACCCAGCAACGCCGCTTCGAAGCGCGGAGCCCTCCAGCCGGCGGCGAGCGGCGCCGCGCCGGAAAATCGACGCATATTGTCAAAATAGGATTATCGCTGCATTTTTCAAAGAAAAGGGGAGAGAAATGACTGCTGTTTCGCGACGGGTGGAACCCACCTCGCGCTCGGGTACGCCTATATTTGCGGCGAGCGACAACAGCCTCATGGCCGACGTCATTGGCGAAAGACGGGGCGGCGCGGAGAAGGGCGCCTGCCGGATCGCCAGGCGCATCGAAGAGAGCTTGATCGTCAATGGATGGCCGCGCGGAGCGGTCTGCGGCTCCGAACAGGCCCTCGCCGAGCGGTTCGGCGTCGGACGGGCGGTGATCCGCGAGGCGGTCCGGATCCTTGCGGTCCGCGGCACGGCGCGCATGGTCCGCGGGCCGCGGGGCGGATTACAGGTTCTCGAGCTCGATTCCCGCCATACAGCGGCGTTTCTTATCGGCTTCGGCCTGTTCTTCGGCGTGACGCGGGCCCAGCTCGACGAGACTCAGGATGCGCTCGACCGTGTCCGCTTGGACCTGGAGGCGCATCACCCGCCTGGGCCGACAGGGACATCCCGGTTCGGGCTGGTGTTCGAGTTTTTCGACGACGTCGTTCGGGCGGTGCGGCAGGCGGTCTTGGATGGAGGCTCGGTGCAGTCCTCGGTGCTGCTGACACCCGAGCACCTGCGGCATTCGCGGGCGGGGCAGATCGCCAAGCGCATGCTGCTCGAGTGCACGGCCGAGGAATGGGCGCGCGGATATCGCCTCGGATCGGAAGAAGACCTTTGCTTCCGCTACGGCGTCGATCGAGATGCTTTTCGCCAGGCCGTCCGAATTCTCGAAAGCGCAGGCGCCGCCGAAACCTCCTGCGGACGGGGACATGGCCTCGTAAGCCAAGCGCCGCGGGAAGGAACCGTCGCACGGCTCGTATCCTGCTTTTTTGCGAGCGGCGGCGTGCACGCCCACACCGTCATGCAGGTCTTCGAGCGCCTGAGCGTCGAGATCATCACCATGGCCGCCAGTCGGGCCTCGGCGGAGGATTGCGAGCGGGTCAGCCAAACGCTCGCGAAGCTGGAAGACGCCCTGGAGCGACAGGACGCCGGCGCTCTGCCACGGGTCTTTGAAGCCGAAGAAGCGATTGCCTCGGCCATCGCCAACCCTATGCTGCAACTCTTCGCCAAGAGCCTGCGTGGTTATCCGTCCGCCCGGATCCCCAGAGATCCAGTCCTTCTGGACGCGATGAACCGTCAATTCCTGACACTCAGTCGCCCGCTCCTGGCGGCGCTTCGCGCGAAGAACGCCCAAGACGCGGCCCGAGCGCAAAGAGCCCGTGTTCAGGGCCTGGCGCGCCTCAGCACCGCCATGCCGGCGCTCGGCAGTCACTAAAATGCATTGATTGTCGAATTGCGAGAATATATGCCTTTTTTGGCGACAGGAGCAGACGGTCGCGAGGAAATCCAGGAACAGAACAATGCATGTAGGCTACGCCACCGGCTTCCAACATCAGAGCGGGCCCGACCGAGACGACACGCAGTTCCTCAAGCGGGACCTCGACCTGGCGATCCAGTCCGAAGCGCTCGGATTCGAGTCGATCTGGGTCACCGAGCATCATTTCTCGAACTATTCGATCTCCCCCTCGCCGCTTCAGTCGCTGGCCTACCTGGCCGGCAAGACCAAGAGCGTGAAGCTGGGAACGCAGGTCGTCGTGCTGCCGTGGAATGATCCGGTGCGCGTGGCCGAACAGGCTCTGTGGCTCGACAACATCACCGAGGGCCGCCTTCTCCTCGGACTGGGACGCGGCCTGGGAAAGATGGAATACGAAGGCATGCGCGTCGACATCAACCAGACGCGCGAACTCTATCGCGAGTATGCGGAACTCATCATCCAGGCGCTTGAGACTGGCGTTATCGAAGGTGGCGCAATCACCAAACAGCCGCGCCGGGAACTTCGTCCGCGCCCGTACAGAAGTTTTGAGGGACGTATCTTCGGTTCGGCCGGGTCACCGGAATCGGTTCGCACCGTTGCGGAACTGGGCATCGGCGTGCTGATCATCAATCCCGAGCCGCGGCCCAACCTCGGTGTCGACTTCGAGACCTACAACAACGTCTGGAATCAAACCCACGTCTGGAATCAGGCCCGCGGCGGCCCCCGCACGCCCCCCGCCCCGCTGCTCTCGGGCACCATCTTCGTCGACGAGAGCAGTGAGCGCGCCAAGGAACTGTCGAGCCAATATCACCGCGTCAACTTCCGGGCCGCCGTCAAGAACTACGGCATGGCCGACGATGACTATGGAACGGCCAAGGGCAACGAATTCTACAAGAGCATGCGGATCGCGCCCGACAAGATCGACGAGATGGCCGACAAGATGGGCACGGTGATGCCGGCCGGCAACCCGACCGAAATCCTCGAAATTCTCGATAATATTAACAAGCAATGCAAACTGCAGGGCTTTTTCCCCCACTTCCACTTCGGCGGCATGCCGCACGAAGAGGCCGAGCGGAACATGCGGCTGTTCGCCGAAAAATGCCTTCCGGAGGTCAAGAGCTGGCCTTGTCAGAACACCCTGGATGGTCAGCCGCTCGCCGAGCTGGCCGCCTGATCGTCCGCCGCGCGACGGCCGCGCCAGGAGCGTTGGCCGCCGCGCGGCGGCAATGTGTGTGATGGGAAAGATGTGTGACGGATGCGGAATCTAGCTGGCAAAGTCGCGTTCGTGACGGGCGGGGCGAGCGGGATTGGTCTGGGGATCGTCGAAGCGCTGCTCGATCGTCGCGCCAAGGTGATGATCGCCGACCTGCGTCAGGATCATCTCGATGAGGCCCTCGACCGTTTTGGCGATCGCGCCGACGTCGCGGCCATCGCCGTAGATGTCATTGACCGTGAAGCCATGGCGAAGGCCGCCGAGCGAACATTCGACGCCTTTGGACGTTGCGACATTCTCGTCAACAATGCCGGCGTGGGGGTCAACCCCTCCGTCGACAGCGTCAGGTTCGAGGATTGGGACTGGGTGCTTGCGGTCAATCTCGGCGGGGCGATCAACGGTCTGATGGCCTTTCTGCCTGCGATGCTGCGGCAGGGTGAAGGGCACATCGTCACGACGTCGTCGATGGCCGGCCTCTTGCCGACAGCCAACAACTACATCTACGCCGCTTCGAAATATGCCGTTCGCGGCATGAGCGACTCCCTGCGCTTGACGCTGGCGCCGCGGGGCATCGGCGTTTCAGTGCTCTATCCGGGCCTGACGCGTAGCCGCATGCTGGCCTCTGCGGAAAATCGGCAAGCGCGCTTTGGCGTCGCAGCCCCGGCGGCGCCCGAGGGCGGACCCATCGCACCGCCCAAGGATTCCGGCATGGATCCGCGCGAGGTCGGCGAGGCTGTCGTCCAAGGGATCATCGAAAACCGCGGCTACATCATCTCGCATTCCGAGTTTCGCGATGAACTGGCGGCGCATTTCGAGGATATCCTCGCCGCATGCCCCCCGCCTCAGGACATCGATCCGGGGCGGCGAATGCTCGAGGATGCGCGTCGCAGCCAGACCGAGGCGGCGATGCGAGCGGTCGAGGCGCTGAGCGTCGGCCTCTAGTGTCCCGATTCCGAAGTTCGCATGCGCTTGTGGCGAGCTCGGAAGAACTTCGGAATCGATCAGGACACTAGGAAAGCTTTGTTTTCTAGTGTGCTTTTTGGATTTGAAGTTCGATCCGAGATCGACCCAGAAGCAGGCGAACTTCAAATCCAGCACACTAGACTGGAGCCGTCACGCCTCCATAGGCGCGCCTCAGGGGACGAGCGGCTCGGGCGGTCGCAGCCGGCCTCCCCTGGACCGTCCTCGACCCGCGGCAGGCTCCCCTTATACGTTCAGCGCTTCCCGGATCGCGGATGAGGAGCTTCGAATCGTCGATGGGTTACGGAACATCCTACCTCTCGGATCATCGTCCAACGGGTAGAAGGCTCAGTCATCGCTGCGGGCGGCGCTACGGATCGCAACCGCGGTGAGCGTCACGCGCGGGCGCCGCCCCGAAACGAGCTCCGACAAGACGCTCTCCGTCATGGACCTCTTCACGCCGGATCGGCCGGAATGGACAGTGGAGGCGGCTTGCCTCGCGCTCGGACAGTCGGAGAGCACAGTCTACCGCTATTTTCGGAGCCTCGCCGCGGCCGGCCTCATCTTCAGCATCCGCCCTGGCCGCTATCTGCTGGGCCCCGGCATCGTCCACTATGACCGTCAGCTTCGATCGTCAGATCCCCTCCTGAGAGCGGCCGAGCCGACCTTCGCCAGACTTTCCAGGACCTATCAGGGTCCAAGCACCATCTTCATCTGCCGCGTCTATCGCGATCACGTCATGGCCATGCACGAGCATCGGTCCGGCGCTCCGGCCTTACCCGAGGGCGTCTTTGCCAGAGGACGCCTGGCCCCGTTGTTTTGCGGTCCGCCCGCCTTGGCCATGCTGGCCTCTATGGAGATCCGCGCGGTCCGCGCCATGTTTCAGAAGTCCGCAGGCAATGACGCCGACTGGCTGGAGATCAAGAGGCGCATGCGCACGATCCGCGCGGTCGGCTACGCCGTGAGCATCGATGACCCAGACCCAGGCGTCATTCTGCTGGCGGCTCCGCTGAAGCAGCAAGATGGCGGAATTGCCGGTGGTCTATGTCTTGCGCTCGCCCACACTCCTGAAAACGTGGCCCTCATCGCGCAGGCCGGAAAAGACCTTATCGATGAAGCCGCCGAGATGGCGGAACGCTCGCTGAGCTTTTCAAAGATCTAATGAGCCGCATGATTATTTCCACCACTCGTTTTACACGCGACTCCTACGTATAAGACACCTCAACCTTTCTGATTGTTGACGTCATCTTTCTCTCAGCGACGTGGCAGACGCATGCGTACTCATCCCATCCCGCCGGGCGGCCTAGCCCTCGTCACTGGAGGCGCGAGCGGCATCGGTCTGGGCATCGCTCAGGCCTTGCTCGAGGCCGGGCTCAGGGTGATCGTCACGGACGTACGAGACGATCACCTGAAACAGGCGCGGATTCTTCTGGGTCCGGCGGGCGATCAAGTGCTTTTTCTCCGGCTGGATGTCACCGACTGGACGCAGTGGCGCGCCGCGCGCCGGTTTGTGGAAGACCGGTTCGGAGAATTGCATGTCCTCTGCCTGAACGCCGGTGTCGGCGTCCTTGGATCCATGCTCGAGGCCAGTGATGCGGACTGGGATTGGATCACCTCGGTCAACCTTGATGGCGTCCTGGCCGGCGTGGAGACCTTCCTTCCCCACATGGTGGCGCATGGGCGCCCTGCCCATGTCGTGGCGACCGCTTCAATGGGGGGGTTGATCGTCGCCAATGACGGGGGCGTCTATTCGGCCGCGAAGTTCGGGGTGGTCGCCTTGATCGAGGGATTGCGCCGCGATCTGCAGGGCAGCAGCGTGGGCGCGACGGTTCTGTGCCCCGCGGCGGTCAACACCAACATTTACGACCACGAACGCATGCGTCCCACCATCTTCCAACACCCTGATGTGGCTCGCGACGAACAGGCCCTCGAGGATAGCGAAGCGTTCCACAAGCAGCTTCTGGCCTTGGGCCGCGATCCGCTTGAAGTCGGTCGCATGGTTCGCGACGGGATCGAAGCCGACGCTCCCTACATCTTCACCGACCGGAACGTCTGGCCGACCCTCGTCAGCCGCCGTGACGCGCTGCTGGCTTTTGCGTGAGGACATCATGAGGTCCATCATCGGCGTCGCGCTCGGCGACGACATCTCGCCAGCCTTGAGCCTGGACGCCCTGCCCTTGCCCATCATGCGCCTTGAGGCCGCGGACGGGGAGACGAGCATTTCGGCGCTGCGGGCCGCAGTGGAAACAGCCCCTGGCGCCGTGGACGCGCTCATCCTGACGATTGGGTCGGATCGGCGCGATCTTGCTGAGGATCCCGTCGATTGGAACCGGCGGGTGCGGCTTCCTCTTCGCCGCGCCTTTGGCCTGCTCACCGGCGCTGGCCGACGCTTTCGCCAGGCAGGAGACGGCGTGATCGTGGTCGTCGCGCCGTCCGCCGCGATAGGCCCCGCGGACAGTTCGACGCCCGAGCTGGTCTTGCTGCGATCCATCGTCGGAATGGCCGAGGCGCTTCGCGCCGAACTGCAGGCGACCCGCGTTCGCGTCAGCATCGTCTTCTATGACGATGCGGGCGCCGAAGAACTTTCGACACGCTTGGCCTACGTTCTTGCAGCCGGTCCCCTGTATAGCCTGTCGGCGGATATCTCGCCTGAGCGGATCAACGCCTATTTCGCGCCTCTGCTGGACGCGATCGCGCAGACGAGCGCGGGCCCGCCGCTTCCGGACATCGGCCCGATGGCGGCGGTCTACGATCTCGCGACCGCGGGCGCGCCGTCGTCCTAGTGCCAAGGTCGACCTGGCAGCCACAGAGACCTTGGCCAGGATCGCATACATCAATCAGCCCTCTCGTTTTCGGCTGTCCCCAGACGCTTACTAGGCGTGGCGCGGCGGCTTGGCCGCCGATCACCGGAGGTTCTATGGCCATCTACGAACGCAGGATTTCAAGGGCGGCTCGCGCCAGGTTTTCGCAGTGCGACGTCGGCGTTCATAAGCGAGCTTGCGCGCGACGCCCGGCTCATCGCCCACCGAATGCCGAGCCCCCGGCAAGCGGCAACGCGCATTACGGACGCGGCCGATGAAGATGGAGGTTCCAGAACATGTGCCGCCGACACGGGACGACTTCCTGGCGGCCATGGCGAAGGTCGCCAGCCCGGTTGCACTGATAACGACGGGGACCTTGCAAAACCCGGTCGGCCTGACGGCGACGGCGACCTGCTCGCTTTCGGCGGACCCGCCTTCGGTCCTGATCTGCATCAACAAATCCGCCAGCACCCACGATGAGCTGCTGCGGCATCAAACTTTCGCGGTCAATTTTCTCTTGGCCGACCACGGCGACCTGGCGGCGCGCTTTGCCAGGAAGGATGTCGACCGCTTTGCGGGCGAAACCTGGGCGGCCCTGGCCACGGGGGTCCCGGTTCTGCTATCCGCGGGGGTGGCGCTCGATTGTCGCCTGCATGCGACGATTGACGCATTCTCCCACTCGATCCTCATCGGGACCGTGCTCTCGATCCTTACGGATGGGTGCGAACAAAACCCCAGCCTGGTCTGGCATCAGCGCCGCTTTTGCAGGACGGCCGAACTCTAGCCCTCGTCCGCCGACAACCGCGACGACTCCACGACTAGCCGCGCATCTTGGACCTGTTGGTCTCGCACGGGCCGCGCCGCTCCCCTAGCACGGCCAAGCCCCACGCGAATTTCGCCCACTAGTTTTCCGGTCACGGTTGCCAGCACAGTGACGACCTCAGCAGGGCCGTCACCGCCGAGAAGCATCGCCGAGCCGCCTACGCGGCGTTCAACGATTTTGACCACGCCCGGCGCGCCTTCGCCCCGACGGCCGGGCCGGGCGCGCCCTTTAGCCAAAGAGTATCGATCATGACCGCTGAGATGCGCGCCCCGCGCCCTGCCCCGACGATGTCACCGATCTCGCCGCCCGAGCCTGACCTGACGCCAGACCAGATGATCGCGCGGGCCGAGGCCATGCGGGATCTGCTTCGCGAGCGTCAGGCCGCCGCCGAGGCGGCGGGCAACATCTCCCACGAGACCAACCAGGCGATGGTCGAGGCGGGCTTCTACCGCGTCATCCAGCCACGCATCTTCGGTGGCTACGGCTTTGATCTGCCGACCTATGTGCGGTTGGTGACGGCCGTCGCGCGGGGCTGCCCGGAAACGGCCTGGGTTTTGTCCCTGGTGCTCGGCCATGTCCATCAACTGGCCACCTACAGCTTGGAGGCTCAGATCGAGGCCTATGGTGAAACCGGCGACTTTCGCGCCCCGGAGGTCGCGGCCCCGCAGGGGCGTGGCGTCCCCGTGCCAGGCGGGTTCAGGGTCACGGGCGCCTGGGACTACGCCTCCGGCTGCGCCCACGCCACCCACATCCTGCTGACCTTCCTCGTCACCGATCCGCAGAACGGCTCGGCGACCATGCGCATGGGCCTGTTCGATCGGAGCGAATACGAGATCGTCCGCAACTGGGATGTCATCGGCATGCAGGGCACCGGTTCGGACCGGGTGGTGATGACAGACGTGTTCGTGCCCGACTATCGCGCCAAACCGTATCCGCCGCTCGACGCCGTCCCGCCGGCCGAAGCCTATGCCGAGAGTCCCCTGTTCTACGGCCCCGCCCGCCCCTTCATCGTCACCGAATCCGCCTCGGTGATCGTCGGCGCCGCCGAAGGCGCGCTCGACCTCTACGAGGAGAGCTTTCGGGCGCGCAAGGCGACCGGTCCGACCGGCGCGCCGCGCCAGGAACTGGCTGAGTATCAGTTGAACTACGGCCGCTGCCGCGCGCTTGTCGATACCGCCCGCGCGGCCCTGCTCCAGACCGCGACCGACTACATGGAGATTGCGCGCCGAACCCACGAAACAGGCGAGCCCTGCTCGGAGGACGCCTTCCGACGGCTTACCTTGGTGATCCTGCAGAGCATTCACCTGGCCCACGAGGCGGTCGACATCATCTTCCGCACGGTGGGGACCGCCGCCTCCAAGAAGGACGCCATGCTTGGTCGCTATTGGCGCAATGTCGGGGTCCTGCGCGGCCACCTCGCCCACCAGTCCGACAGCGCCGCGATCAACTATGGCCGCACCCATTTCGGTCAGCCGCCGGTGGGGATCGCCTGATGGACAAGGGCGCGTTGATCGACCAGATGGACGCCTATCTCCGCGCGTTCGCAGCCGGAGACGCGGCGGCGCTCAAGCTGGCTCCAAACTTTCGCTACTCGGAGAACGGCGTCTTTCTCGCCGTCGGCAAGGGCCTCTGGGGCCGGGCGCCGCGCTTCGAGGGGATTCAGGCCTTCGCCGACGCCGAGACGGGTCAGGTCGTGTGCATGGGCGTGGCCGTTCTCGACGACCAGCTTCGGCCTTTCGCTCAGCGCTTGCTGGTTCGGGACGGCCTCCTGGCTGAGGCTGAGACAATCATCAGTTCTGACCCAAAGGGGCATTTCGCCGATGTCGAACAGCTGCTCAAGCCCGACATCCTCTACACCGCCGTTGTCCCCCCATCCCGCCGTGTCGATCGCGCCGGGCTGCGCGAAGCGGCCGACCGCTATTGGGAGGGCCTGGAGCAGAGCGACGGCCTGATCCCGCGCTTCAACTATCGCTGCGACAAGTACGACAACGGCGCCAAGACCACCAACACCCTACGCACGCTGCTCTCGCCAGACGGCAAGGTCCACAGCTGCGCCTCGGCCCTAAACGACACCCGGGCGGCGCGCCCGCGTGCTCGCGAGCGTCGCTATCCGGTCCTGGATACCGAACTCGGCGTCGCCGGCAGCTTCGTTGTCGTCGATTTCCACCCCATCCCCGACCATCCGCGACCGGACGCCGGCGCCATGTACATGCTTGGCGTTTTCAAGGTGGTGGATGGCGAGCTTCGCATCATCGACGAGATCCGGGAGTTCCTGCCCCTGGGGTCGTCCACTGGTTGGTAGGGCTGCCGAACTCGTCGGCGGGCGTCAGGCCTCTCGCTTGCCCGCAAGATCGGGATCCCAATCCGCGTAATCCCAGTGCTCGGCCGCCTTGCCGTCCTCCATGCGCCACAGGTCGAACCAGAACGAGATGAAGGTCTCGCCGGTGCCGTCGCCTTTGTCGCGATGCACGGGCTGCATCATCATCACATAGTCGTCCTCGGCGATCACCAGAGGCTCGCCCGCGAACTTGAGAACACCGAACATCTCCTGCGCCTTCTGCGTATGGGGGAAGCGCATCACCGATTCCGGGCCGTCGGCGAAGTTCGGATTGTGCTGGATATAGTTCTCGGTCATCAGCGCGCGCGTCTCGGGGGTGTCGCTCGTCGCGGGATTGAACAGCCGGCTCATCAGCCGCTTCACGACCTCCTTGTTGGCCTGCAGCCGCGCCGCATTGTCGTTCGTGCTCATTCGCTCACTCTTGAAGGTTCTTTTCCTGGCCGACAGCGACCGTATGCCTGGGTCGCCCCACTACCGCGGCGGCCAAGCGGTCCGCCGCGGTCGACGTTCTGGTCGTCAGAAGTGGGCTGTCAGCACGGCGCCGAAGGTGCGCGGATCCGACAGGTTTCCGTCGGCCTGCAAAGGCGTGATTGATTGCAGGTTCACATAGGTCTTGGAGCGATAGTCGGTCAGGTTCCTGACGTAGGCCGTGACGGAATAGCGCTGGTTCGCAGATGTCCAAGTGGCGCTGGCGTTCGCCTGGAAGAAGTCCTTCTGGCGCACATAGGGCCTGCCGCCCTGTGCGGCCAAAGCAGCAGACAGGACAAACGTGTCATAGGCCGAGCGATAGGTGCCCTCCGCGTGGAAGTTGAGGTTCGCGCCGCCGGCCAGGCGGAAATCGTGGTCGTACAGGCCGGTCACGTTGACCGGGGCGAAGCCGTACAAGCCCGCGTTCGAGTACGCCGCGATGAAGGCTGGCGGGCGATCGTGGAATCTGGATTTCACGTGACTGGCGTTCAGGCCGAACTTGTCATCGGGCGTGGCTTGGAACAGCACTTCCAGTTCCTGGCCCGTCAACCGCATCGGCACGTTGAACAAGAAGCCGCTGGCAGGGTTCCTCGCGTCCAGCTGGAGGCTGACCTGATAGCCGCCATAGTCATAGTGGAAGACATTGGCGTTCACCTGTAAGCGCCCGTCCAGGAAGCGGTTCTTGCTGCCGATCTCGTAGGCGACAAGTTTCTCCGCCTCATAAACGTTCACCGTCGGCAGACCGCCGGCGCCGGTTCCGATCTGGAGGTCGCCAGGCAGGAACGCACTGGATACTGACGCATACAGTAGGCTCGCGGGCGCGACATCGTATTCGAGCCGCGCCTTGAACGTGCTGTTTTTGAACACGCGACGGCCGGCATCGCCGCCTACCGAGGCGGAGACCCGATTTTCCGGCAGCCCCGCGATTGGCGACTCTGGCGGAGCGGCTGCGCAGCCGAAAGCCGGCCCCACCGGGTTGTTGCAGAGTGCGTTCAGGTTTTGGGTGAAAACCTCCTCGGTCTTCACGATCGTCTTGTCGTGGCGCAGACCGCCGGTGAAGCGAAGCGTCGGGGTGATGCTGAAGGTGCCTTCGGCGAACACGCCAAAGTTGGACGTCTTGCGCCCCACCTCTGCGTCGAACAGCAGCGCGCCGGAAGACTGCCACGTGTTGACGTTGCTGGTTACGAGTTGGTTCTCGTAATAGAAGAGCCCCGTCTGCCAGCTCAGCCTCGACGAACCGAGCGACGCAAGGCGCAGTTCCTGGGTCGCGAAATGATCCTTGGGTGACTTTACCCCCTGGTTGATGATCGCGCCCCCAGGGCCGACGAGGTAGACGGTCGCATCCTGCTTCCATGTGCGATACGCCGGCAGGTAGGTCACCCGAACGCCGCCGACATCCCAGTCCGCCTGCGCCCACACCTGTCGAAACCGGGTCTCGGACGACCCTATCGTGACGGGATCGAACGAGACCTTGTTGGGCGCCACGAAATTGGTGGTCAGCCCGCCGTTGTTGAACTGCCGATCTTGAAAAGCACCGCCCACCAGCAGTGAGAAGGTGTCGATCGGCTTGAACAGCAGTTTCGCCTTGCCCTCGTCCACGTTTACGGCGCCATACCCACGCGATGCGTCGGCTCCGTCGCGCTCATAGTGGTTGCCGGCCACGCGCAGCGCCAGCTTGTCGCCGACGATCGGGACGTTCGCCGCCCCCGTCACGTGGACGAGATCCAGGTTGCCGCCTTCCACTGAAATGTCGGCGGACGTATCCCCCAGTTGCGGGGCGCGGGTGTGAATGGCGACCAGGCCGGCGGTGGCGCTGCGGCCGTACAGCGTTCCCTGCGGCCCGCGAAGCACCTCCACCCGCTCGATGTCGTAGCCGCCGCCAATGCCCGAATAGACGTCATCAACATAGACCGCAGTCGCCGTGACGCCGGGAATGCTCTGGCCGCTCAAGGGCCCGTTGGATGCAATGCCACGGATGGTGATGCCGGAGGCAGGACTGTCGTTGCCGGTCGGGTAACGGGACACGCCCTCGGATTCGCCGCCGAAAACGTTCGGCACCGTTTCCAGAATGTTGTTCAACGTGAACTTGCCCCGTTGAAGCAGATCCTCGCCGCTCTGCACGGTGACAGCGGCGGCAGTCTTTTGGACGTTGGAGCTGCGGCGCTCCGCCGTCACGATGATTTCCGCAAGCTGCTCGTCTCCACCGTTCGTCTCCCGCGGGGCGGCCGCCATTTCCGATGAGGCTGCGGCTGTTGTTTGCGCGTGGGCGGACGATGCCGACAGCGCCAAAGATGTCGCAAGCGCCCCCGCCGCGATGCTGGGCCAAGCCATGTCTGCCCGCGAAGAGCAATACCTTCCGTTCATAACCCCCCTCCAGATTTGTCTTTTTTCAGATAGACGCGTCGGCTCCGCCCACGCGTTCCGCGCCTGCAAACGCAGGCATTCTCTTCAGTCGTTGCCGGCAAGGTTCGTTCGTTGTTCAGATTCGTGGCCGGACGGTCGGATGGAACAAGTCAGACGGCCGTCCTTGTTGTGCTGCGTCCAAAACCGGTTCCGCATACGCAGACTAGATCTGCCCGGCGCCGAAACCAGTGTTAGGAATTCCGGAGCTTCCTCCGCGCTGCTCCGACAAGACGCGATGGGTCGCGCGCGCTCTCCGGGGGACGTCGCGCCGGGCTTCATGTGGCGGAGTATCAACGGAGACGCGCCCGGAGCGCGTCAGACGTTCTGGTCGCATTCTGATCCTTGTGGGCGATCGCCAGGGCCAAGGTCCCGCGGCTGACCGCGTAGCCCTGCGATTGTGGGCCCAGAGAGTGACTGTTCGAGCGTCAGCGGCGCGGATAAGGCGGCAAACTCGCAGCCAATAGGACAGCCAGGACCAGTGCTCCGATGGCAATCGGCGAGGCGGGCGAATAGGCGCCCCACTTGTCGCGCAATACACCAAGCACCACAGGCCCGACGCCCAGCGACAGCGAGGTCAATCCGATCGCCACCCCGAAAATCGTCGAAGCATTCGCCAGGCCGAAATACCGACTTGTGAAGAAGGGTAGCAAGCTGGCTACCGCGGCGAAGCCGGCGCCCATAAGCGTCAGGCCGATGACCACAGCCCACTCCTGCGACGTCAGCATCGCCAGGAAGCCGATCAGCGGCAGCCCGAAGACGGTGGCCAGCATGCCCGGTCGCGACAGGCGATCCGCAGCGCCGCCGGCGATCAGTGCGGCGATAGGCCCGGCGAGCGAATAGAGTGTCAGCGCAAACGTGGCGGTGCTGGAGGAAATCGTCCACTCTGCGCTCCAGGGAATAAAATGGCTCGCGACGCCGCTGCACGAGGCGCAGACGAGTGTCGACGCAAGCATCAGGGTCCCGAACGCACGGCTGGTGAATGCAGCCATCGGCTTCACCTCTACGCCCGCTGGGACTGGCATCCCCGCCATCGAGGGCGGGACCGTTTGCGGTGCTTCCCGCAAGAAGAAGTAGGAGACCGGCAGGGCGATGAGGACAACCGACCCCGCGAACGCCTGGTAGGTCTCGCGCCAACCGATCTCCAGGATCAAGGCGCGCGCCGCCACAAGCATCAGCGCGGTGAATATTGCGGCCGACCCGCCCAGGACGGCGCTAAGCGCGATGCCGCGGCTTCGGTCGAACCAGCTCGAGACGACCTTTGCCAGCCCCACGGGTCCGCAGGTTGCAGCCAGCGGTCCCATCAACGCCGAGACGACATACAGCATGACGATGCTGCCGTTGAGGAAGGACATGGCGACTAACGTCATCGCCCAAGCGACCAGACCGGGCAGCAGCACCCTGCGCACCCCGACCTTGTCGATCAGACGACCCACGAGTGGCCCGCTGAGCGCACCTGCCACGCCGGAAATCAACATGGCCTGCGGAAAGATCGCGGCGCTCCATTGGAACTGCCGAGACACAGGCTCCAGGAACTGCGGAAATGTGCCGAGAAAGATCGGTGCGAAGCTAAAACCCATGCAGACCGCGCAGGCGATCGCAGCTGCCACTGCTTCGCGGGTTATCTCGCTTCGAGCAGGGTTTTCCGCAGCTGTCCCAAGGCCCTCATCGGCAGACATTGGACCTGATGTACCTGTCACACGATCCACGATTTCCCCGCCATTCTTTTCACACCGTTCGCGCCCGTGCATTCGTCCAGCCTCGCCGTCGTCGCGACGGGCCTACCCAAACCGCGGGAATGCCCACGGCAGTGGAGATCCCCGGCCTCCGGACGCCGTCATGACGGAATCGCGTACTCTTCTGCCTGCCCTTGTAGGCTGACAGTTCACCCAAACCAGTAGTGCCTATTCTTCCGCTGCCCGATCGGCTGCCGCGGACTTGCTAGCAGACCACGCTCTACTGCCTTGATGTCATTGAAGACCTTGCAACCTCCGCCAGGATTGTCAGCGCCTGGCCGGGGCTGCCACCAGCCTATCTTGCGTGGTTCGTGGCTGCCGCGAGCCCAGACAGATTCCCACCACTTGTTTGGCGCTCCGCTTCCCCCTCAGTGACGGAAAGATGGGTGGTGGTCACAAGGCGGGAGGGCGGCAACGCCCCCATCCACGTCCTGCTTCATTGACCCTCGAAGCGCCCCGGACCTAGGCTGCTCAGGCGCTGACAGGGCGTCAGATCGATCCGCTCCTGATGAAGGAAAGATGCTTTGGTCACTGCTCTGCGGGTCGACGCGCCAAACTTTTCATCTGAGCATCGGTCGGCGGTCGAGCTGGGAAGATCAAATGCGTTTTTCGACGCGATCGTCGGTGCGGAGATTTCGGCGAAGAAGGCCGCGTGCGCGATCGCCGAGCGAATCGAAGAGGATCTGATAGCGCGGGGTTGGCCGATCGGTACGATCTACGGCTCAGAGGGCGAATTGGCCGATCGCTTCGGGGTTAGCCGCATCGTTCTGCGCGAAGCCGTCCGAATCCTCGAGAGCCGCGAAACAGCCAGAATGCGGCGCGGTCCCAATGGCGGACTGGTTGTGCTGGCGCCGGAAATGGCAGCCGTACTGGAAGCCATTCATCGCTATGTCACGTCGCATCGCGGCACGGACCTCCAGGGTAGCATCTGTCGAGACGTGCTGAGGGCCGTTCACTCGCGCCTGGCCCATACAAGTTCAGGCATGCCTACACGCCCGGGCCTGGAAGACTTCCTGAATGCCCTGATGGCCGCCGCCGAACACTACGCACGTGAGGGCGCGGAAGGCCGCATTCCGATGGGCGCTGCAGCAGCGTGCGCCCGCTCCCGCGCGGAACAAGTCTTTCGTTTGCTGATGAAAGATCTGAGCAATACACAGGGCTCCAACTCCCGATTGGGATCGGAGCTGGATCTTTGTGATCGATATGGCGCCGACCGCAGCACCTTGCGCCAAGCGATACGAATGCTGGAGTTTGAGGGAGTCGCCGTTTCTGCTGCGGGGCGCGGCAAAGGATTGATGACCCGCGCGCCGGATCCGACGGCCCTTTGCCAGCTCATCAACTGCTACTTCGCCGCCGCCGGGGTCACGCCCGAGGATGCTATGGCGGCGTTCAAGCTCCTGAGCGTCGAAGTCGTCTCAATCGCAGCAAGGGCGGCGACCCATTCGGATCGCGCCCGCCTTAAAGAAGCGCGGCAATTGCTAGCCGCGTCTCACGGGGCCGTAAGCACCGATGTCATGCAGTTGGCGGAGGAAAGCCAGCTCGGCATCGTCGGCGAACCACTGATAGACATCCTTCTGCGGTGCACCAAAAGCTATCCGAGCTGGTCGTCGGCGCTCCGCGATCCTGACGATGAAGCGCTGGGCGCCACTTATCGCGCGGAGACGCTCAAGGTGATCGCGGCGATCCTCGATCGAAACCCTGGAGCCGCAGCCTCAGCACAAGCAGCAAAGGTGGATCGCCTCGCCGCATTGATCTGATAGCTGCGGCGGGCATTCAACCCAGCAAGGTCCCTCCGGTCGCGTCTATCAGCTGGCCGGTGATCCAACCACTCTCGTCGCTGGCCAGAAAAGCCACGATGTTGGCGATATCCACGGGGGCGCCCAATCGCCTCAGCGCCGACTGCGCCTTTGCGTGTTCGATGAAGGAAGGATTGCCTTCCGCCATACGCAAGAACTCTTCCGTGGCCGTGGGTCCCGGCGCCACCGAGTTGACGGTGATGCCCCGCGGACCGAGCTGCTGGGCGATTGTCTTGCTGAAGACTTCTAGCGCCCCTTTGGCCATTGCGTAGGAGACCACGTTCGGATTGACCACACGAGATGTGGCCGACGAAATATTGATGATACGCCCGCCGTCGCGAAGTCGAGGAAGCGCGGCCTGGGTTATAAAAAACGGGGCTTTCACATCGACGGCGAATGCCTTGTCGAATTCGTCCGAACCCAGCACATCGACCGACCCGAACATGATCTGGCCAGCATTGTTGACGACGATGTCGAGGCCTGATTGGCCTGAACACAGATTCAAGCCGCGATCAAAATCCTCGAACATCTTGGGCAGCGAAATATCGGGGATACCGAGGTCGGCCTGAATGACGAAGCCCTTCCCCCCTGCCTTTTCGATCGTGGCCACCGTCTCATTGGCAGCGGTCAGGTTCGTGCCGTAGTGAACCGCCACGATCGCGCCATCGGCCCCCAACCGCGTGGCGATTTCACGGCCGATACCGCGACTGGCCCCGGTGACCAGCGCCACTTTTCCCGTCAGGTCGGCCATTCACCACGCTCCGAGGACGTTGGCTTCGCCCCGCAGCTGACTTGCACTGTACCAATATCCATGCCCGGTGCTCCGGAGGCGGAACGGCAAAGCCACGGTCGCGACTGGCGGCGCATTGATATCGCTGGCATCCAGGATGAGCAGTTCGCTACGCATCTCCTGATGCTTGCCCACGACCGTTAGGATGTAGCCCTCGCCTTCCGGCGCGTCGTTACTCTTGGGCACAAACTGCGGCTCGCCGAGCGAGCAGTCGTGGCCCGCGTAGTAGATTTTCGATGGCTTGTTTCCATTAATATCCATTGTAGCGACCCACTGGAAGCCGCGACCGATCCGCTCCTGCTCTGGGACGTCGAGCAGATTCATCGTCACGAAATTGTAGTTCATCGTCTCAAATCGCGTGTCGATCCGAGGCAGCTCGCACGGATATTCAAACAACTGATGCTCGGTGAAAGTATCGCCTTCACTCTCCATGTCGATCACCACGCGCTTCAAGTAGGGCTTCGCGTCGTCCGGATTAAATTCGGATCCGTCGATGTTCGGAAAGAAATGAAAGAAGGATCGCTTGCTGAATGTGTTGTCTGCATAGATGTAGCGCCCGTCGTCGAAGGCGCCGACGGTATGGCCATGGCATTGGTTCGGGCCTTTGAACCACCGAACCTGGTCACCATTTCCTTTTCGGGGCAGGACGCCGAGATATACCGCCTCGTTCGGATCCCATTTGAATGCCGGCTCGTGCCGCTTGAGCCACTCCAGCTCATGGCGAAGCGGGGTAATCGGAAAGACTATATAGCGTTCAGTCACCATTATGTCATGCACCATGCAAGTATATGGCGCCTCGAACCAGGCTTCGTGAATAATACGCCCTTCCGCATCCGCCTCATAATAGGCGATGTCCCTCGTTGCGGGGCCGGCCGCGCAATATCCGAAGAAAATCAATTCTCCGGTCCGCGGGTCGATCTTCGGGTGGGCGGTGATCGCCTTGGCGGTTACAGCGCCGCCCCAATCGTATTCGCCGATCGTTTCGAGAGTGAAGGGGTCCATCTCGATCACCGGACTGTCTTCCTTCATCGCGAACAGCTTGCCTGCGTGGGCCAGCATCGTGACATTTGCCGTGCCACGACTAAGGCCGGCGACGGACGGATCGTCTGTGAACGGGTTGCGATAGTCCCCGAAAAGCGCCCGACCCGCCTTTTCCTCCGCCACAAACCGCGGCGTGCGGACATAACGCATCTTGAAATCCACACGGCCGTCCTTGAAGTAAAAGCAAGAGGCCATGCCATCTTCGCCTAGCATGAATATGTCGTTCTCCACGAAGGCGGGCCATTTCCGATCCCCAATTAGCCGGAAGAAGCCGCCGCTAAGCTGTCGCGGCACCTCGCCCTGAATGACCTCTAATCCAGCAAGATCGATCTCAGCGCGCATCGGCGCCTCGAAGCTCTTGAAGTCGTTGTTTGGAAAGCGAATGCTCATTGTAATGACGCCCTACCCTCGCATTCGACACTTGATGCCGTGACGAAGGTTTGCCCGCGACGGGACCGGTAACCAGCCTCAAGAATTGCCGCCGCCGCCATTGGCGGACTGTTGAAGCTTGCAGCATCTCGGGCGTGATCGATGGATCGCTCATCCCTGGACGCAGTCCTGAAGAATCCCGTGGAAGCGCGGCAGGCGCGGCGACGCGCCGTCATCGACGAGGCCTGATCACCCCGGCTTCACGTTCGGACCGGGGGATCGGACGCGAGGCGCCTAGGCTCTCGACTTGCTGCGAGGGGAGAGCTCGGCGAGCGCCCCGGGAGGCCCTGCGGAGCGCCGGCTGATGACGCCTGAAGGCGAGGATGGAACCAGGCAGAGCCTAGCCAGACCCGTCTTGGGACCGGAACGCCCGGGGCGACTGCCCCACGGCGCGGGCGAAGAAGCGCGAGAAGTAGGCGGGATCCTCGAAGCCGAGGTCGTATGCCACCTCGCCGACGGTCTTGTTGGAGTAGAGGAGCGCCCGCTTGGCCTCGAGGAGCACCCGGTCCTGGATCATCTGCAACGGCGTTGCGCGGGCTGCAGCCAGGCACGCGGACCTGAGGCGCTTCGGCGTGACCCTGAGGGACCTGGCGTAGGCCTCAACCCCGTCGCCGGATCGGAAGCGGCCCTCGATGAGCTCCCGGAAGCGCGCGACGAGGGCGGCGTATGCCGCGTTGGCCTGACCCTGCGTGTCGTCCGCCTGGTGATGCGTCAGCCGCAAGATCTCGACCAACAGGGTCATCAGCAGCGCTTCGATCGCCGCGGCATGGCCTATGGCGCTCCAGGCCAACTCCCGTGACAGCCGTGCAAGGAGTCCGGCGAACAGGTCCGCATCGTCCGCCGGCAGGCTTCCAGCCTCGGCGAACACGCGGGCGAAGCCTTCCTCGCGGCGGACCAACTCCTGGAGATAGGCCTCGGAGATGGTGAGCACCGAGCCCGCCGTCTCCGACTCATAGGCGAACCCGTGAACGGTGCGGGATGGCAACACGAGGAAGCAGGGCGCGCGGAACGGGATCACGCGCGCGTCTGCGCGCATCTCGCCGCCGCCGCGCTCGATGTGGAACACGTGGCAGAGATTGGCGTGGGTGTGGGGACGAATATTCCAGTCCGCGGGCCGGGTCCGAAGGTCGAGCGGTTCGAGGTGCAGGAACCGGTCGCCCACCGCCTGCGGCGGCTCACCGTAGAGGAAGAAGCGCGGAATGTCGGCGGCGATCATGGTGTCTCACGAGCTCCCTGCCTCCGCGCGAGGTCACGCCTCGGGGACGAAAAGTCCAAGTATTGGGCTGAACGGTCCATCGTCAACCACCGTGCGGCGCCTACACTTGTTCCAAGCCGCCGAAACGACGCGGCGAGAACAGGGAGGCGGACCATTCGCACCAAGGTCGCCATCGTCGGGGCAGGTCCCGCGGGCATGCTCCTGGCCCACCTGCTGCGGCAGTCGGGGGTAGACTGCGTCGTCATCGAGCGCCGGGACCGCGGCTACGTCGAGGGACGCGTCCGCGCCGGCGTGCTGGAGCAGATCACCGTCGACCTGATTGCCCGCCTGGGCCTCGATGCGCGGCTGCGCGCCGAGGGCCTGGTGCACGCCGGCACCAACCTCGCTTGTGACGGCGAGGTCTTCCGCGTCGATATGGCGGAGCTGACGGGCGGATCGACTGTCGTGGTCTATGGGCAGCAGGAGGTCATGAAGGACCTCTTTGATGCGGCGGCCTCCAGGAGGCTCGAGATCGTCTTCGACGCCGAGGACGTGACGCTCCACGATATCGCGACGAGCCGGCCCTACGTCACTTGGCGAAAGGACGGGGCCGACCAGCGGCTGGACTGTGACGTCGTCGCCGGCTGCGACGGGTTCCACGGCGTCAGCCGCGCCAGCATCCCGCCCGGCGCGCTGGCCACTTTCGAGCGGGTCTATCCGTTCGGTTGGCTGGGTGTGCTCGCCGACGCGCCGCCCTGTGACCACGAGCTGATCTATTCCAACCACGCCCGCGGCTTCGCGCTGGCCAGCATGCGGTCGCCTACCCGCAGCCGCTACTACATCCAGTGCGCCCTGGACGAGCGCATCGACGACTGGCCGGACGAGCGCTTCTGGGACGAGCTGTGCGTCCGGCTCGGGCCGGAGGCGGGTGGCCGGGTCACCCGCAGCCCCTCCTTCGAGAAGAGCATCGCGCCGCTGCGCAGCTTCGTGGCCGAGCCGATGCGCTATGGACGCCTGTTGCTCGCCGGCGACGCCGCTCACATCGTTCCGCCCACCGGGGCCAAGGGCCTGAACCTCGCGGCGTCGGACGTCATCATGCTGAGCGAGGTCGTGGCCGAGTTCTACCGGACGGGTTCGGACGCCGCCTTCGACCGCTACTCGGACCGCGCCCTGGCGCGCGTTTGGAAGGCCGAGCGGTTCTCGTGGTGGTTCACCAGCCTCACCCACCGCTTCCCCGACACCAACGGCTTCGATCGCCGCATGCAGACGGCCGAGCTGTCTTATATCCGAGGTTCGCGCGCCGCTCAGACCGCTCTGGCCGAGAACTACGTCGGCCTGCCCCTGGAGACGTGCTGATGCTCCACGCCCAGCGCCAGCCCAATCCCGTCTTCAGCGACGAGTACGGATGCATCGTGGCGGAACTCAAGGCGGCGCGCGCCCGCGCCGGCTTGAGCCAGCGTGAGCTTGCGGCTCGCCTCGGGCGGAGCGCAAGCCATGTTGCGCGTATCGAGGCGGGGCAACGCCGGGTCGACGTGCTCGAGCTGCTGCGCATGTCCGAGCTGTTCGGGCTTTCGCCCGACGCCCTGGTCGGCGACATCGTCGCCCGCCTTCACGCGGCCGGACTGCAGCCGACGTCAGGGTCCGCAGCCTGGCCCGGGCCGATGGCCACCCATTCCCAGCGAAAGTGACACACCCATGAAGATCGTCGTGGCCGGCGAGGGCGCGTTCGGCGTGAAACACCTGGAGGCCCTGGCCAACATCCCCGACGTCGAGGTGGTCGGCCTGGCCGGCGGCGTCGCCGAGGCGACCCGGGCGACGGCCGAGCGGTTCGGGATTCCGCTCTGGACGCTCGATCTGGCCGAGGCCCTGGCACAGCCAGGCGTCGAGGCGGCGATCCTGGCCACGCCCACGCCGATCCACGCCGCCCAGGCGATCCAGTGCCTGGAAGCCGGCAAGCACGTGGCCGTCGAGATCCCCATGGCCGACAACCTGGTCGACGCCGAGCGGCTGGTGGAGACGGCCAGGCGCACGGGCCTCGTGGTCATGTGCGGCCACACCCGCCGCTTCAATCCCTCGCACCAGTGGATCCACAAGAAGATCCAGGCCGGGGAGCTGAAGCTGCAGCAGCTGGACGTGCAGACCTATTTCTTCCGCAGGAAGAATCTCAACGCCCTGGGTCAGCCGCGCAGCTGGACCGATCACCTGCTGTGGCACCACGCGGCCCACACGGTGGACCTGTTCGCCTATCAGACCGGCGAGGAGATCAGCGTCGCGCGCGGCGTGCAGGGGCCGATGCACCCGGAGCTCGGCATCGCCATGGACATGTCGATCCAGATGAAGGTCCCGTCGGGCGCGCTCTGCACGCTCAGCCTCTCATTCAACAACGACGGGCCGCTCGGCACCTTCTTCCGCTACATCTGCGACAACGGCACCTACATCGCCCGCTATGACGACCTGGTGGACGGCAAAGAGCAGCCGATCGACGTGTCCAAGGTCGACGTGTCGATGAACGGCATCGAGCTGCAGGACCGCGAGTTCTTCGCCGCCATCCGGGAAGGCCGCGAGCCCAACGCCTCGGTGGCCCAGGTGCTGCCCTGCTACCGCGCCCTCGACGTCATCGAGAAGAGCCTGCTCTAGGAACCGAGACCATGCGCACCCGCCGCATCGGACCGTTCGAGGTCTCCGCCATCGGTTTCGGGGCCATGAGCCTCAGCCACGCCTACCGGCCTCGGCCGGATGCGGCGACGGGGGCGGCGATCCTGCGCCGGGCGCTCGAGCTGGGGCACACCCTGATCGACACCGCCGCGCTCTACGGCGGCGGCGCCAACGAGAGCCTGATCGGGCAGACCCTTGCGGGCCAGCGCGCGGCGTTCGTCCTGGCCAGCAAGGGCGGCATGTCGCTGCAGGACGGAAAGCGCGTGGTCGACGGCCGGCCCGAGGTGATCCGGGCCAATTGCGACGAGAGCCTGACGCGGCTCGGGACCGACGTCATCGACCTCTACTACCTGCACCGCTGGGACCGCCGCGTGCCGATCGAGGAAACGGTCGGCGCCATGGCCGAGCTCGTGGCGGCGGGCAAGGTGCGGGCGCTCGGCCTGTCGGAGGTGTCGGCCGCCACGCTGCGCCGCGCACACGCCGTCCACCCAATCGCCGCCGTGCAGTCCGAATACTCGCTATGGACCCGGAACCCCGAGGTGGCGGTGCTCGCGGCCTGTCGCGAATTGGGCGTGGGCTTCGTGGCCTTCAGTCCGCTGGCGCGGGGATTCCTCGCAGGCCGCATCCAGGACCCCGCCGACCTGGCGAGCGACGACATCCGCCAGGCCATGCCGCGTTTCCAGGGCGCGGCGTTCCGGCAGAACCTCCAGCTCCTGCCGGTCTTCCGGGAGATCGCCGCCGACGTCGGCTGCACGCCCGCGCAGCTTGCGCTGGCCTGGGTGCTGGCCCAGGGCGATCAAATCGTTCCGATCCCGGGCACCGGCCGGCTGGACCACCTCGCCGAGAACGCCGCCGCGGGCGACGTGACGCTGGATGCGGCCACGCTTCGCGACCTGGCCACACTGATCAACCCCGCCACGGTCGAGGGCCCCCGCTACAACGCCGCCACTCAGGCGGACATCGACACCGAGGAGCTTCCGGCATGGGCATAGCCGTCCGCAACATCCCGCGCGCCGAGCCCGGCGTGATCGAAGCGCTGGCCGGCTTCGGCGTCGCCACCACGCACGAGGCGCAAGGGCGCAAGGGTCTCCTGGCTAGCTACATGCGTCCGATCTATCGCCCGGCGTCGATCGCCGGCTCGGCCGTGACGTGCGAGGTCGCGCCGGGCGACAACTGGATGATCCACGTGGCCGTGGAGCAGTGCAAAGCCGGCGACATCCTGGTGGTGGCGCCCACGAGCCCCTGCGAGGATGGCTACTTCGGCGACCTGCTGGCCACGTCGCTCAAGGCGCGCGGCGTGCGCGGCCTGGTCATCGATGCTGGCGTGCGCGACGTGGCGGTTTTAACCGAGATGGGCTTCCCCGTCTGGTCCAAGGCGGTCTTCGCCCAGGGCACGGTCAAGGAGACCCTCGGCAATGTGAACCGTCCGCTGGTATGCGCGGGCCAGCTGGTAAACCCGGGCGACGTGATCGTCGCGGACGACGACGGCGTCTGCCTGGTCCGCCGCGAGGAGGCCGCCACGGTCGCCGAGAAGGCCCGCCAGCGCGAGGCGAACGAGATCGACAAGCGCGCCCGCCTTCAAGCCGGCGAGTTGGGGCTCGACATCTACAAGATGCGCGAGAAGCTAGCCGAAAAGGGCCTGACGTGGGTGGACGAAGCCCCATGACCCAGACGGCGATCCCCTGCACGGTCATGCGCGGCGGCACGTCGAAGGGGCTCTACTTCCGGCTGGCCGACCTGCCGGCTGACCGCGCCACCCGCGACGCCGTGCTGCTGGCGGCCATGGGCTCGCCGGACGCGCGCCAGATCGACGGCCTGGGCGGCGCGCACCCGTTGACCAGCAAGATCGCGGTGGTGGGCCCCTCGACCCATCCTGACGCCGACGTCGACTACCTGTTCCTGCAGGCGGTGGTGGACGAGGCGCGCATCGATGACGGCCAGAACTGCGGCAACCTGCTGGCGGGTGTCGGGCCGTTCGCGATCGAAGAGGGCCTGGTCGCCGCGCAGGACGGCGAGACCCGTGTCCGCATCAACATGCTCAACACCAAGAGCCTGGCGGTCGCCAGCGTCCAGACGCCCGGTGGCCGCGTGCGCTACGGCGGCGACGCGCGCATAGATGGCGTGCCGGGAAGCGCCGCGCCGATCCCGATCGACTTCTTGGACGCGGCCGGCTCAAGTTGCGGGGCGCTCCTGCCCACGGGCAACGCCCTTGATGTCGTTCAGGGTGTCGAACTCACCGCCATCGACAACGGGATGCCTGTCGTCCTTCTGCGGGCCGCTGACGTCGGCAAGACAGGCTACGAGACGCCGTCCGAGCTGGAAGCGGACTCCGAACTGAAGGCGCGCGTGGAGGCGATCCGGCTCGAGATCGGACCGCTCATGAACCTCGGGGACGTGGCGAGGAAAACGGTCCCAAAGATGTGCCTGATCGCCCCGCCCAAGGCCGGCGGCGCAATCAGTACCCGAAACTTCATCCCCCACCGGGTCCACGATGCGATCGGTGTGTTTGGCGCGGTCAGCGTCGCAACGGCCTGCGTCCTCCCCGGGACCGTGGCGGCTGACGTGGCGTCGGTGGAGGCTGGGGCGGTGAGGGAGCTGGAGGTCGAGCATCCCTCCGGCTTCTTCACCGTGTCCATTCAGTGCGAACAGAGAGACGGCCAAGTCGTGATCAGCCGCGCCGCCCTGCTGCGCACCGCACGCCGGCTGATGCGCGGCGACATCTACGTCCCGGCCGCGGTCTAGGAAGGCCACCATGGGTGACGTCACGACGATTGCCCTGCTGGGCTTCGGCGAAGTCGGACAGGCCCTGGCCGACGATCTGCGCCGCCAGAGCGGAATTGAGCTGCACGTCTGGGATATCGCCTTCGTTGATCCGCAGAGCGCCCCGAGTTGCGCGGCCCGGGCGCGCCGACCTTTCATCGTGGGCGGCGACATGATCGGGATGCCGCACGTCGCGGCCGGCGGCGTCCTCCAGGCCGCCTCGGCCGCTGAGGCGATCCGCGACGCCGACCTGGTCATCAGCGCGGTCACCGCGGCTCAGACCGTCGTCGCGGCCCGCACCGTCCTGCCCGCCCTTCGTCCCGGAGCCTATTTCCTGGACCTGAACTCATCATCGCCAGGGATGAAGCAGGAAGCCGCGCTCATGATGGCATGGGCAGAGGCCCGCTACGTGGAAGCGGCGGTCATGAGCCCGATCCACCCCAGAGGAATCGGCTCGCCCATGCTCCTAGGCGGGCCTCACGTGCGGGATTTCCTAACGGTGGCCGAAGGGCTCGGCTTTACGGGAGCGACTCCCTTTTCGGAGGTCGTCGGCCGCGCCGCGGCGACGAAGCTGTGCCGCAGCGTGATGATCAAGGGCGTCGAGGCGCTGTTGACCGAGTCCTTGCTGGCCGCCCGCCACTACGGCGTCGAACAGGTGGTGCTGGACTCGCTGTCCGACCTGCTGCCGCTGCCCGACTGGACGCGGACCGCCCAGTACATGATCTCCCGCTCTCTGGAGCACGGGACTCGCCGCGCCGAGGAGATGCGCGAGGCCGCGCGCACCGTCGAGGAAGCCGGCGTGCCCGCCCCGATGAGCCACGCGATCGCGGAGCGCCAGGACTGGGCCGCCGAGCACCGCGCGGCGCTCTCGCCCGATCTCCTCACCATGCTCGACGCCGTCATCGCCAGGCTGGACACCCAATGACCCTGATCATCGATTGCCACGGCCACTACACCACCGCCCCCGCACCCCACGACGCCTGGCGTGACGCCCAGAAGGCGGCGTTCAAGGCCGGCGGCGACGTCGACCCCGCGTATCCCGATATCTCCGACGACGAGATCCGCGAGACCATCGAGAAGAACCAGCTGCGCCTGATCAAGGAGCGCGGCGGCGATTTCACCATCTTCAGCCCGCGCGCCTCGGCCATGGCTCACCACGTGGGCGACGAGGCCGTGAGCCAAGCCTGGACGCGGCGCTGCAACGACCTGATCAAGCGGGTGGTCGACCTGTTCCCCGACACCTTCGCCGGGGTTTGTCAGCTTCCTCAATCGCCTGGCGTCAGCATCGAGAACTCGATCGCCGAGCTGGAGCGCTGCGTCACCGAGCTGGGCTTCATCGGCTGCAACCTTAACCCGGATCCTTCGGGCGGCCACTGGACCTCGGCCCCCCTCACCGACCGGTCCTGGTATCCCTTCTTCGAGAAGATGGTCGAGCTGGACGTGCCGGCGATGATCCACGTCTCTGGGTCCTGCAACCACAACTTCCACGCCACCGGCGCCCACTACATCAACGCCGACACCACCGCCTTCATGCAGTTCCTGGAGGGCGACCTCTTCAAGGACTTCCCGACCCTGCGCTTCATCATCCCGCACGGCGGCGGGGCCGTGCCGTACCACTGGGGCCGCTACCGCGGGCTGGCCGACATGCTGAAGCGGCCGCCGCTCGCCGAGCACGTGATGAGGAACGTCTTCTTCGACACCTGCGTCTACCACCAGCCGGGCATCGACCTGCTGTTCCGGGTCATCGACGTCGACAACATCCTGTTCGGCTCGGAGATGGTCGGCGCCGTCCGCGGGATCGATCCAGAAACCGGGAACTACTTCGACGACACCAAGCGCTACGTCGACGCCCTGCCGATCAGCGCGGCCGACAAGCACAAGGTGTTCGAGGCCAATGCGCGCCGGGTCTATCCGCGCCTCGACGCCATCCTGAAGGCGCAGGGCCGATGAGCGCCTTCGTGATGGATGCGGGCTGGCGCGTCTGGCACCCCTGCCCCGCCAAGCCCACGTTCCAAGTCCCGCCGGGCGCGGTCGACGCCCACTGCCACGTCTTTGGACCCGGCGACGTCTTCCCGTACGCGCCGAGCCGCAAGTACACCCCGTGCGACGGCGGCAAGGACCAGCTCTGGGCTCTGCGTGACCACCTGGGCTTCACCCGCAACGTCATCGTCCAGGCCACCTGCCACGGGGCCGACAACCGGGCCATGCTGGACGCCATCGCCCACTCGGACGGCCGCGCCCGTGGCGTGGCGACCGTCAAGCGCGACGTGACCCCCGAGGAACTGCAGCGCCTGCACGACGGCGGCGTCCGCGGCGTGCGGTTCAACTTCGTCAAGCGCCTGGTCGACCGGCTGGACCCCGACGAGCTCAGCGAGATCGCGGCCAAGATCGCGCCGCTGGGCTGGCACATCGTCATCTACTTCGAGGCCGCCGAGCTGGCCGAGCTGGCAGACTTCTTCCTGGGCCTCCCCGCGCCGCTGGTGGTCGACCACATGGGCACGCCGGACGTGACCCAGGGCGCCGACAGCGCCCTGTTCGACCGCTTCCTGGCCTTCATGACCGCTCGCGAGGACATCTGGTGCAAGGTCACCTGCCCCGAACGGCTGTCGAAGGAGGGGCCGCCCTTCTATGCCGACGTGATCCCCTTCGGCCGCCGCGTGGTGGAGGCGTTTCCCGACCGGGTGCTCTGGGGCACCGATTGGCCGCACCCCAACATGAAGACCCACACGCCCGACGAGGGCCAGCTGGTGGACTTCATCCCGAAGATCGCGGTCACGCCTGAACAGCAGCGCAAGCTGCTGGTGGACAACCCGATGCGCCTCTACTGGCCCGAGGAGGCGGCCGGATGACCGAGAAGCCCTATCACGACATCCCTGGCACCGTGCTGTTCGACGCCGAGCAGTCCCGCAAGGGCTTCCACCTGAACCAGTTCTGCATGTCGCTGATGAAGGCCGACAACCGCGCCGCCTTCAAAGCCGACGAGCGCGCCTACCTCGACGGCTGGCCGATGACCGAAGCGCAGAAGCAGGCGGTGCTGGCCCGCGACTGGAACGGCATGATCGCGCTGGGCGGCAACATCTATTTCACGTCCAAAATCGCCGCGACCGATGGCCTCTCGTTCCGCCAGATCGCCGCGACCATGAGTGGCGTCAGCGAGCCCGAATACGCCGAGATGATGCTGACGGGTGGCCGCAGCATCGAAGGCAACCGCTCCAAGAAGGACAAGCTCTAGTGGCCAGGATCACCGCCGGCGTCGCCACCAGCCACGTGCCGGCCATCGGGGCCGCGCTCGACAACGGCAAGGCCGGCGAGCCGTACTGGCAGCCGGTGTTCGCGGGCTACGAGGCCTCCAAACGCTGGGTCGCCGAGCAGAAGCCGGACGTGGTGATCCTCGTCTACAACGACCACGCCTCGGCCTTCTCGCTGGAGCTGATCCCCACCTTCGCGATCGGCTGCGCCGACGCCTTCGCCCCCGCCGACGAAGGCTGGGGGCCGCGGCCGGTGCCGACCGTGCAGGGCCATCCCGAGCTCGCCTGGCATCTCGCCGAGAAGCTGATCCTCGACGAGTTCGACATGACCATCGTCAACAAGATGGACGTGGATCATGGCCTCACGGTGCCTTTGTCGCTGATGTTCGGACAGCCCGATGCGTGGCCCTGCAAAGTGATCCCGCTGGCCGTCAACGTCGTGCAATATCCGCCGCCCACCGGGAACCGCTGCTTCAAGCTCGGCCAGGCGATCCGCCGCGCCGTCGAAACCTTCCCCGAGGATCTCAACGTGCAGGTCTGGGGCACCGGCGGCATGAGCCATCAGCTGCAAGGCCCGCGCGCCGGCCTGATCAACCGCGAGTTCGACAACGCCTTCCTGGACCGGCTGATCGACGACCCGGAAGCGCAGGCCGCCGTGGCCCACCTCGACTACGTCCGCGAGGCTGGCTCCGAGGGGATCGAGCTCGTGATGTGGCTGATCATGCGCGGCGCCCTGGATCCGACGGTGAGCGTGGTCCAACGCTTCTACCATGTGCCCGCCTCCAACACGGCCGTCGGGCACCTGATCTTGGAGAACTGCTAAAGCTGAGCCTGGCGGCCGGGTGGGACGCCGAGGCGGTGAGCTGCGGCTGGAAGACCGGCAAGGCACAGTCGCCGCCTTTGAGGCCGCGCGAGAAGCTCGCCTCGACCAAGACATGCTGCGCAGGCCGCCGGTCGATCTCGCGAAGGCCACGAAGAACAAACATCTACCGAGCAGCGCCGCGATTGAGCCCACGACGCCCGGTATCGGCGTGGGGCAAGGAAACGGGTCGGACCAGACCGCATCCTCCGGTCCGACACGCTTGGCGGTTCCTAGCCCTTGATATTGAGGGTCAGGCCGAAGGTCCGCGGCGGCTGCAGGCCGTAGTCGCCGTTGAACGTGTTGGCCTTGAGGCTGACGATCCAAGCGTCCTCGAGGTTGCGCACGAAGAGGCCGACCGACCAGCGGCTCTCATCGGCCGAATAAGTCAGGTTCAGGTCCGTGCGCGTATAGCTTGGCCTTTGGCTGTAGGCCGCGTGGGTGAACTCGGTGAAGTACTTCGACGAGTAGTTGGTCTGGATGCGTCCGGTCAGCGAGCCGGCCGGGAGGCGCCATTCATGCTGGTAGGCCACCATGCCGCTCAAGGACGGCGCGTGCGGCAGCTGCTTGCCGCTTACGTCGATCACGGGGGTGACCGGCGTGGCGGGGATCACGAAGGTTCCAAACCTCGACTTCATCGGCGCGAGCGCCACTTCGAACTGGTCGCGCTCGGTCGGGCGGTACACGGCCTGGACCTCGGCCCCATAGATCTTGGTCGCTCCCTGACTATTGAAGACCAGGGCGCTCAGGCCCCCGTAGCGCGCGAGGCCCAGGGTGGAGGTCTGGTAGTTGTCGTAGTCGTAGTGGAAGCCCGACAGGTTCAGCTGCAGGCGGCCGTCGAACAGGCGGCTCTTGATCCCAGCCTCCACCGAACGAAGCTTCTCGGGCTTGTAGGTGTCGAAGCCGGGCTCGTCGGGCATGAAGCCGCCCGCCTTGTAGCCGGTGGCGTGGATGGCGTAGAGCATCACGTCCTGGGCCAGGTCGTACTGGACCCCGATCCGGTAGTTGACGGCGTTGGACCGCAGCTTGCCATCGAACGGC